>Ga0187890_10000138_pt1 | contig 50493 bp, 46 predicted proteins | sample June2016WEW_21_1_FD_133005 | JGI IMG/M metagenome (GOLD analysis project Ga0187890, IMG submission 133005) | Peatland microbial communities from SPRUCE experiment site at the Marcell Experimental Forest, Minnesota, USA - June2016WEW_21_10 | ecosystem: Environmental > Terrestrial > Soil >... | reverse complement strand
CGGCCGCCGCGATCGAGGTGTCCGAGAATTCCCCAGCCGAAGCCGACTTCCTTGAAGAGCGTGCCATCAATGCTGGCCAGGCGGTAATGGACGGGGTCCACCAGTACATAGCCCTGCATGGCGGTCAGGACCTCTTCCACGCGCGACGGCGGTTGGAAGCGGGGATTGGGCTGGAACTTTAATTTGACCAGAGTGGCACCGGGCCGGCCAATGCCTGCCGAGCCCGGTTCCTCGCCTGCATACTCGAACAAGAAGGCATCGGGCATTGCGCGCATGATGCGCATAGTGCGCTCGGCGCTCGCGCGCTCCTGTTCGCGCTTCTTTCTCAGTTCTTCAGGATGGTTGATGAAACGTTCGACGCGCGCCTCTTCCTGCTGGCGTTGTTCGGGAGTCAGAGGTTTGCCGTTGTAGGCGATCACCAATCCGGCCGTAGCCTCCTTGGTTTCGACATAGAGTCTGGTGGTGGATCCCTGGGGCGTAGTTTTGGTGCCGCGAAACAGGAAGTGGGCGGTGTCGTCGTTGGCTGCCTTAATTTCGTTCTGCACGGCTTTGCGCATCAGTTCCGCCGGATCGTGATACGAAGAAACTGTCGCTTGCTGCCCGCCAAAACTGGCTGCGGTGAACAGCAGAATCCAGCCGAGACTGTGAGCGATACTGGAAGCAACGGAGGTGCGTGAGACTGAGCTGACGACCGCCATAACTGGATTGCGCACGTTGATCCTTAGGGAAACTCTCATTAGGTCTTCACTGCCGAGGCGGGATGCGTTGAAAGTGCGGCCCTCAGCGGCTGAAGCCGCTTATTTAGCGGTTCTCACGGCATGGCTGAAGCCATGCCCTTTCAAAGCTCTCCGTGAAAGGACTTAATCAGAGGTCCCTTAAGGCGATGGTAACAAACCGGAGGCCGCATCGGGGCCGCGAATCCAGCTGCTTCCGTAAGTTCCTGATGGAGAATGATTTCGCGCTACCGCGCCAAGCCGCAAGATCGCGGAATGATTTACAATCGGTTCATTCGCGACGACGAGAGCGCGAGGAAGATGGAGGCCCAAGCATGGATGCTCCGCAAACCGGAGAGTTCGCCCACATTGGCAAGTCGGTGGTCATCAAGGGGGAGCTGTCGGGCTCCGAAGACTTGTACGTGGATGGCAACGTCGAAGGCAAAATCGAGCTGCGCAACAACAGCCTGACCGTGGGGCCGAACGGAAACGTCAAGGCCGACGTCAGCGCCAAGGCCGTAGTCATTCAGGGTAAGTTGGATGGGACCGTGATCGCCTCTGAGCGCGTGGAGTTGCGAAAGTCGGCGGTGGTAACTGGCGATGTGACCACGCAGCGCATCGCCATTGAAGAGGGCGCGTTCCTGAAAGGGAAAGTCGATATTCAGAAAGAGGCCGGAAAAGCGGGAGCTGCGTCTTCGTAGGAAATACGGAGCTGACCGCGCCACCGGGTGCATTCATCGATGGCATCTGTTTCTGACAACGTAATGAGATTCTTTCGGAGTTCTTCGAACCAGGCGGCGCGTGCCGCAGTTCCGCAGAAACTGACCCGCCGGTCGAGCGGCATGGGGGAGATTTCGCGGCTGCTGAATTCGCAGGAGGGGCTGTGCGTGCTCGACATGGGCTCGACCTCGGCCAACAATATCCGCTTTCTTACTGGCAAGGGACACAAGAATTACAGCGAAGATCTGTTGCGCTCGTCACTCGACCCGGCACTGCTCGCACCGGACAGTGCGGGAAACCGCGTGGTGGATAGTAAGACATTTCTGGAAGAGAACCTGGTGTATGCGAACGCTCAGTTCGACGTGGTGCTGTGCTGGAATCTTCCGGATTACCTGGAAGAGAGCCTGGTGAAGCCGACCATCGACCGCCTGTGGTCGGTGATGAAGCCGGGCGGATACCTGCTGGCGTTCTTTCACACCCGAGATGCGGGGCCAGACTCGATCTGCTATCGCTATCACGTGACCGACACCGACATGCTGGAGATGCAAGAGGTGAAGTTCGCACCACCCGGACGTCCCGCGTCCGAGAAGCAATCTCCGCGCCTGCAGCGAGTGTTCAACAACCGGCACATTGAAAACCTGTTCCGCGATTTCGCGTCGATCAAATTTTTCCTGGCGCGCGATGCGATACGGGAAGTGCTGGTAGTGCGCTAAGAGACCCAAGCTCCAAGCTCAAATCTACTGGGCCGATCATCGCCAAACCCAGGACGGATGACGCAATCTCTTTTATCTTGACACGCCTTTTGTATTTCAGTAACATCTCGCCAATTTTTTTTGGGCGGAACTTCACCCCCGCTTCCGCCAGAGGTAACCCACTACCTGAATTCGAATTAACGGAGGGCGTTCAATGTCACCGAAGAAAGTTCCTGTTCTTGCCTGCACCTTGGCCGTGATGCTCGCGGCCGTTTCCAATCTTCATGCTGCGAGTAAGGTCGGGAAGTACGCATATGTACCCGAAAACGGACAGCTCGTTGCCTATGCGACTGATCCTTCAACTGGGCGGCTGAGGGTGATTCAGGCAGTCGGTAATACAGACTACGGGGCGGGCGCGATCATGCACCCTTCGAACAAATTTGTGTACGTCCCGACGGCTGGAAGTGCAGCTGCCGCTCCCCTGTATGGTTTCAAGATTGGCAGTAACGGTACTCTCACTTCCCTGCCGGGGTTCCCGATTTCAGTGAGCGCTTCCTGGGTGACGTTCACACCCAACGGGAAGTTTGCTTACATGCTCGATCCTTTTGTGAACAGTGTTGGGGAATACTCCGTCGACACGACCACCGGCGCGCTCACTTCGACCGGAAGTGCCGCCACCGGCAACGGCCCGAATTTGATGGCCATCACTTCCAAAGGTACGTTCGCCTACGTAACTAACGAATTTGACAATACGGTGAGCGCTTTTTCGATCAATTCGTCGACGGGAGCACTGACGCCCATTGCCGGTTCGCCATTTGAAAGTGGGAACCGCGGCCCTGACTTCGACGTCATCTCCCCCAACGGAAAGTTCCTTCTTGTTTACGCTTATGACGGTTCCACCGCAGTTTTCACGATCAACACAACCACTGGTGTCCTGAAAGCGGTTGCAGGTTCACCGTTCGCGGGACCGGGCGGTGGTGGCTTAGCGGCCGTCGATATGAGCGGACCTTTCTCCTTCTACTACGCGGCAACCGTTTCTTCCGCCGGCATCGCCGCTTACTTGATCAACCCGACTACGGGCGCCCTCACCGAGATCCCCGGTTCCCCGTTCCCGGCCGGAGCCGCTCCTTACGGCGTGACGGTCGATCCCAGCGGCAAGTACCTCTATGTCTCCAACGCTGGTACGAATCAGAGTCCGGTCTCCGTTTTCTCCATCGACCTTGACACAGGAGCGCTCACGCAGGCGCTCTCCGAAGGACTCGTCGGCCAGAACGGTGGCCGTCTCTCTTTCTCTTCCAGCACCAACGCAATAAAGTACACACCGACCTTTGCCTATGTGACCAACTCGGGTGGCAACTCGATTACCGAGCTAAGCATTGCGGATGGAGGATTATCGAACCTTACGGGCTCGCCAATCACCGACACCAATGGCCCGCAGGCCTCGGTCGCTACGCAGGCAGGCAACTTCTTGTACACCGGAAACAGCGACGGAAGCATCTCCGAATACTCGATTGGCAAGACCGGGGCGCTGAAGAAGCTGACCGGTTCGCCGATTACGGGCTTGAGCGATCCAGTCGCGCTCGTCTACAGTCCGTTCTACAACTGGCTGTACGCGATAGATCCCGTAGCCAGTGAATCTTTCGTGTACACCGTCAATGCAAAGACAGGCGCCTTGTCTTCGTTCTCCAGCGGTGGAACCGGCGGAACCCAGCCCGAGGGTGCGGCGGTCGACCCCTTCGGGAAATTCGCCCTGGTTGTCAATGAGGGCTCTGACCAGGTTGAGGTCAGCATTCCCTTCGTCGGGTTGATTGGGCCTGTGTCAGCCGGAGCCGCCCCAGTTGCGATCACGATTGATCCCTCAAACCAGTTTGTCTATGTGGCAAACAGCGGAGGTGGAACGGTTTCAGGTTACAGCCTCACGCTGGCCAGCCCATACCTGACGCCGCTTTCGGGCTCTCCCTATACCGCTGGAACCACACCATCGGCACTCGTCACCGACCCTTTTGGCCAGTATTTGTACGTTGCGAATGCCGGAAGCGATTCGATCTCCGCCTACAGCATTGATCCGCTTACCGGCGTGCTCTCGCCGATCAGCGGAACGTTTTCGACCTCCGGTTCCCCGAGTGCTCTGGCCGTCTCGAACGACGGAAAAATTCTGTACGCAACGGACAAGGACATAGGGGAACTTGACCAGTTCACGATCAACTCAGATGGCACGCTAACTGCAGCTGGTGGTGCGGGAGTTGGGACCGCCCCAACCTCGATCACAACGATCGGAACCTATAAGTAGCAAGAACGTGATGCGTGGAGGGGGCTAGCCGAAGCTGGCCCCCGTTTTCAGGTGAAGCCGACCATCGACCGCCTGTGGTCGGTGATGAAGCCGGGCGGATACCTGCTGGCCTTCTTTCATACCCGCGATGCCGGCCCGGACTCGATCTGCTATCGCTACCACGTGACCGACACCGACATGCTGGAGATGCAAGAGGTAAAGTTCGCACCACCCGGACGTCCCGCGTCCGAGAAGCAATCTCCGCGCCTGCAGCGAGTGTTCAACAACCGGCACATTGAAAATCTCTTTCGCGATTTCGCGTCGATCAGATTTTTCCTGGCGCGCGATGCCATCCGGGAAGTGCTGGTGGTGCGCTAGATCGCGTCCGGTAGATCGCGGTTGGATATGCAGACTGGACAAGTCTTCGCGTGAGCCAGGCGCGCCTTGTGTGCTTGCTGATACGCTTCCATTTCTTCTTTCTGATGCTTTCGCTTGGCCTTCTCCGAAAGCCTGGGCTTGACTTCATTGCGGAAGAGATGAGCGGTCCATGCCGCGTGCGCGCGGGTCTCACGATCCTTCAACTTTTTGCAAGCGGGGCATTCTGACTCGGGCATTGTGCCTTGATGATAGTCGAAAGACCAAGTGTCCATTCCTGTTTTCGGCGATCTCTTGCTAAGATGTAGAGTCAGGCATCGGTTCCGCGCGACGTTTTCCCGCCAACCCCGCCAGGTCCGGAAGGAAGCAACGGTAACGGGCTCTTTCGTGTGCAGTGGTTCGCCGGTGCCTGACTTTTGCTTCTCCCGCGAGATCGCCCAGGTTAGCGCCCAAAAGACGGGCGCGAACCCTTCGGCAAGCTCAGGGCAGGCTCTGGGGCACCAAGCCTTTCATCATGACCAAGCGCCTTTACTACGACAGTTCTGAAATTCACGAATTCGATACGGTGGTCGAGGCGGTCGCGCCGGTCTCGCCTGAGCAATCGCGCCCGGCCGTCATCCTGCGCGAAACCGCGTTCTATCCCACCAGCGGCGGCCAGGTCCACGACACCGGATGGCTCACGCTTGACGGAGGTGGTGGCGCGGAAGAGCGCCTGCGAGTTACGGAAGTTGCGGATGCGGAAGACGGCCGTGTCGTCCACTACCTGGAAGCGCCGGCGAAGTTGCCGCTGGCAGGCGCGGCGGTACATGGCAGCATCGATCTTGAACGCCGCCGCGATCACATGCAGCAACATTCGGGACAGCATGTTCTCTCGGCAGCTTTTGTCGAGCTCTACCAGATGCCGACCGTTTCATTTCACATGGGCGAAGACTATTGCTCAATTGATCTGGCGACACCGTCGGTAAGTTCCCGGCAGATCGAAGGGGCCGAAAAGCGAGCCAATCAGATTGTGTTTGAGAATCGTCCGGTGCGGATTCGCTATGTTTCGCGCGAGGAAGCGGAGAAGCTTGGACTGCGCAAACTGCCTCCCGCGGAGCGCGACGAACTGCGCCTGGTCGAGGTCGCGGATTTCGATTTGTCGGCGTGTGGTGGAACTCACGTCAGCGCGAGCGGGCAGATCGGTTCGATCGTTCTTCGGAAAAGCGAAAGGGTACGGCAGGGAACCCGAGTGGAATTTGTCTGCGGCGAGCGCGCAGTTCGCATGGCGCGGCGTGACTACAATGCGCTGAGCGAGGCCGCCGCGCTGTTCTCGGCGCAGCTCTGGGATGTTCCGGAGCAGATCCGCAAGAGTATCGAAGAGAGCAAGCTGTTGCGCAAGCAAAAGGACGATGCCCTCGATGAACTCGCCGAGCTTATGGCTTTGGCCGCTCTGCATAATCAGCCGGAGACGAACGGGCGAAAGATCGTGGTGCGGGCGTTTTCCGATCGCGACATCAACTTCGCTAAGCTCTTTGCGCAGAAAGTGACGCGAGCGGCGGCGCCGGCCATTGCGCTGGTGGCGAGCACCGGGGATCCGCCGTGTATGGTTTTCGCGCAGACTCCCGGTGCCGCGACCGGCGCAACCGCCGACATGGGCGCGTTGCTCAAGCAAGTGTTGTCGTCCGTCGGAGGGCGCGGCGGCGGAAGCCGCGATTTCGCCCAGGGCGGGGTTCCGGCGGGCTCGACTGCCAACGTTGAGCAGCTTTTGCGCGAGGCAGCGGGTACAATCAGAGCCTGATCCCGGCTGCGCGCGCCATCTTCCGGGAAGAATTCTTTCGATGCTGGAACCGCGGCTGATACTCGTCAACCTCCTGATCAAGCTGGGCGTGGCCGCAGCCTTGTCGAGCGCGCTGGTGCGCTCCAAGGAATTCAAGAGTCTGATCTTCCGCGAGCAGCGCGCCACCCGGCACAAGATTTATCTGGCGTTGTGGATGGCGATCCCGATCGCGCTCGGCGTCTGGATACGATGCAGCGTCAAGAGCTTTCTCGCCGGCGACCTGTCGCTCGAAACCGCACTGCTGCTGGGCGTGATCGGCGGGCGCTTGTCGGGCGGGCTGGGCGGAGCGTTGATGTCGCTGCCGGCGGTGTTTTACGGCGAGTGGGCCAGCCTGCCGTTGAATGTGTTTGCCGGAATTGTTGCGGGATGGTTGCGCCGGGTCGCGCCCGAACAGGAAGATATCTGGTCGTTCTCTCCCTTCATCGATCTCACCCTCTATCGCATGATTCGCCGCAATCTGCCGCGCCCGCGCGTGTTCGATTGGCAGGTTGCTTTTTTCGCAACCATCGTAGGCTTGCGTTTTTTGCAGACGGAAATCTGGCGCTTCTGGCCGAACTCCATCTTCAGCCTGGAAAGCCCTGGTTTGTGGATGGGGGGCGCCGGCGGAACCCTTTACGCCTATTTCGTAGAGTGCTTGATCTATCTGGCCGTGGTCATGGTGGTGGGCACGGAACTGAAAATCTTCAACAGCGTCCGTATCCAGATCAAGCTGGAAGAGCAGGAACGGCTGCTGCTGCAGGCGCGCATGGCGGCGTTGCAGAATCAGATTAACCCGCACTTCCTGTTCAACACGCTGAATTCCATTTCGTCGCTGGTGCGCTTCGATCCCGACACGGCTCGCGAGATGATCCTGAAGCTCGCTACTATTCTTCGCCGCCTGCTGCACAGTGCGGATTCGTTCGTTTCGCTGCGCGAGGAAGTGGAGTTCATCGACAACTATCTGGATATTGAAGTCGTGCGCTTTGGACGGGACAAGCTCAAGGTTGTCAAGGATCTCGATCCGGCGTCTCTCGAAGCCATGGTTCCCAGTATGTTGCTGCAGCCGCTGGTCGAAAACTGCATCAAGCACGGATTGTCTCCCAAAGTCGAAGGCGGCAGCATTACTCTGCGCAGCCGGCTGATTAAATCGCGGCTGGTGGTCGAGGTCGAAGATGACGGCGTGGGCATGGAGTCGGCGCAAGAGTTCACGGCGGCCAATGGTTTGGGAGGCATGGGGATCGGCATGGCGAACGTCGCCGAGCGTTTGAAGGTGCTCTACGGCGACGCTGCCAAGATGATGATCGAAGGCCGCGAAGGCGGCGGCACCGTGATCCGGTTGCGGCTGCCCATTCTGCCTAATCCGGAAGAGCTCATGACGACTTCGGCGGTTGCGCCAGCACCTTTCGGTAAAAGTCTTCGTAAAGCGGAATAATCTTGCTGGAACAGTATTTTTCCATGGCAGAGGCGCGCGCCCGTTTACCCATGGCGCGCAGAGCCGATTCATCGCTCAGCAGTTCGATGGCGTAACGCGCCATGGTTTCCACGTCTCCGACGTCGGCCATAAATCCAGTTACTCCGTGCTCGATCACTTCCGGCACTCCGCCGGAGCGGGTGGCGATCGGGACGACCTCACAGGCCATTCCTTCGAGGGCCGCTAGCCCGAACGACTCCAGTTCGCTGGGCATCAACATCACGTCTGCCATGGCCAGTTTTTCACGGATCTGATCCTGCTTCCCAAGAAAAGAGACGTGCTCGTGAATGCCCTTTTGCACCGCGAGCCATTCCGCCTGGGAACGATCGGGCCCATCGCCAATCAGCAACAGCTTGGAAGGAATTTTCTTGCGCACACGGTCAAAGATCTCGATCACATCGAGGACGCGTTTCACGGGCCGGAAGTTGGAAAGGTGCACCAGCAGGCGCTCATTGTTGGACACATACTCGCTGCGTTTTTCCAGCCACTCCGGTTTGCGCAGATACTCGTCGCAGTTCACGAAGTTCGGGATGACCTCTATATGGTTCTTGATGTCGAAAACATTAAGCGTGCGGTTGCGTAAATATTGCGAGATTGCGGTCACGCCGTCGCTTTGCTCGATGGAAAAACGAGTAATCGGAAGATACGAGCGGTCGAGCCCAACCAGAGTGATGTCGGTGCCGTGCAGCGTCGTGACGAACGGCAAATGACGCCGTGGCGGAGTTGCGGCCAGCATCTGCTTGGCCAGCATCGCGCTTACCGAGTGCGGAATCGCGTAGTGCACGTGCAGCAGATCGAGTTCGTAGAGTTGAGAGACCTCGGCCATGCGCGTCGCCAGCGCCAGATCGTAGGGAGGATATTCAAACAACGGATAGCGCGTGACCTCGACCTCATGATAATGAATGTTAGGTTCCGGGCCGGTCAGACGAATGGGCTGCGAATAGGAAATGAAATGGATCTCGTGGCCCCGGCGAGCCAGTTCCAGCCCCAGTTCGGTGGCGACGACTCCGCTGCCGCCGTAGGTCGGATAACAAGTGATGCCGATCTTCATGCGCCTCCCTATGCGCCTCCCGATGCGAGTCCAACGATAACACTATTGGATTCGCTGGAAGGGCTGGGGATGCAGAGGGAGCAAGTCGAGCGCTGGAACTATCGCCCCAGCCGTACAGCGATTCCGGCGCCAACCCGCAAATTGTTCTGGCGGTTGGTGAGACCGTCGGGTAATTTCGTCATGAAGTACTCGGCCTGTACGGGGCGAACCGAGACGTGCCTCGACACTTTGAAGTCAATGCCGCCGCCTGCCGTCATCGCAAAACTATTTACGGACTCCGATTGGCCAATCCCGTGGGTTGCCCAAATGCCTCCGAGGAGGGTCTGAGCGAACGGCGTAACTTTGCCGTGCCTGAAATTCACTCTGGGTCCGGCAAGATAGGTAAACGCTCCTCCGACCAATGCGCCGTTTGTGGTGGCGGTCGCACCATACCCGGCCATATCTCCCACTACACCGAGCCAGTGTTTGGCGTTGTACTCGAGCTGGCCACCCCCGCCGTTTCCGTTGAAAGTTTCCGATGGTGCGCCGCCGGCGGCACTGGCATTCACATTAAAGCGGGCGTAGTAGTATCCGCCATAGGCCTCAAGCTTCGCGGGCTGCTCCTGGGCCGTTGTAGGCCGTGCAGTCGCAAATAACCCAAGCAACAGGACAAATGCAAACGCCCTATTCATCGTCGCGGCGTCTCCTTATGATCTTGATGGTCTTGCGAACTTCGTGGCGACAGCCCTAGTCCGTGCTCGGCTTTTTCGGCGTCAGATCGCAGGCTTGTCTGATTCGATCCAGATTCAAACCGCCCGGAGAAAACTCGGCGATCTGGCGGCCGCTCCGCGTGGCGAGTTCCACCTTAAAAACCTGGGCCCCGATCATGCCTCGAATCGTGCCTTTGTCCATCGAGAGGAAGTGGCCGCGCATCCAGTTCCAGCCCTTGAAGTAGTGGGTATCGTCAACACGAACCATCACTTCCAACTGCGGTTGTCCCCAGAAGCCGGGGCGGTTGGGCGGAGCCAGTCTGACTCCGGGATTGAAATCCCCAAACTTGAACTTGCCGTTACTGCAGTACAGATCCACTCTGGGCTTGTACTCCGGGTCTTCGCGAAAATAATTATCCGACTGAATCTCAAAGCGCACCTTCTTCGCGCCCGTCATCTTGTCGGTGGAGGCGAACTCCAGCCATTTTCCGCCGGCGCTGACGCCATCCGATTCGCCCTGATATGGAGTCATGGCGCCACTCTGCGCGCAAGCCGACGCTGCTGCCGCGCCGATCGCAAGTAACAAAAGAGCGGCTCTCGCCGCTAGTCCGGAACCGATTGCTTTATAAAGCAAGCCCGATACTTTCAAGATCTCCTCCTCTTAATCACACCCCTACATACTATTGAACCCGGAAGCTGGTGAAAAGTTGTATGGAATAGTCCAGGAGTCGCGATTCGGGGTCGCTATTTAGTTCCGTCCATATCTGCTACTCTGCTTGGTTGCTTTTTCGGAGGAAGACCGATCCATGCGATTCCATAGCTTTTTCAGAGCCAGATTTGCTTTGTTCCTCTGCTTGGCTCTGCCGCTATCTATCTTTGCCGCCGACAAGGCCGCCGACAAGAACACCGATAAGAACAAAGAGAAGGCGGCGGACCAGCCATCGTACGAACTGACGCAGCCCGCAAAAGAGAATCTCGACTACGGCATGTACCAGCGCATTCGCGACGAAGGCCTGACTCATTCGCACGTGATGGACTTTGCCTCCGCGCTAATGGATGGCATTGGCCCGCGCCTTACCGGTTCACCCAACCTGCGCCGTGCCAACCAGTGGACGCGCGATCAGTTGGCGGCGATGGGTTGCAGCAACGCCCATCTCGAAGACTGGGGAGAGTTCGGCATGGGCTGGCAGCAGCTCAACACCTGGGTACGGATGACGTCGCCCGACACGGCTGTTTTCATCGCCCAGGCCGCGCCCTGGTCGCCTTCCACCAACGGCGCAGTCAATGGCCAAGCCATTTGGCTTGATATCAAGGACGAGAAAGATTTCGACAAGTACAAAGGCAAGCTGGCCGGGAAGATCGTTCTGGTGGGAGAAATGCGCGAGGTGAATCCGGTGGATAAGCCGCTGTTTACACGCATGGACGACAAGGATCTCGCCAAGACTGCCGAGTTCCCTCTGGAAAAGCAGAAGGCTCGCGCCGACAGGATGCAGGAATATGTAAAGCGGTCGGTTCTGCTAGATAAGACCGGAAAGTTTCTCGCCTCGGAACATGCTTTGGCGGTTATTCTTCCCAGCCGTGACGGCCGCGGCAGCGGCGGCTCCGGCGGGACCATCTTTGATGACGGTGGCCTGGGGAGGTCCACCTACAAGCGCGATCACGCCAATCCACTTCCGGTGGTGGTGGCGGCGATAGAGAACTACGGACGCGTTTATCGTCTGCTGAAAGCCAATGTGCCGGTTAGCATCGAGATGAACGTTGATGTGAAGTATTTCGATGACCATGAGCATGGCTTCGATACCATCGCCGAAATTCCCGGCACCGACCCCAAGCTGAAAGATGAGGTGGTCATGGTGGGTGGCCATCTCGACTCATGGGCAGCGGCGACAGGCGCAACCGACAATGGCGCCGGAACCGTGGTGGCGATGGAAGTCATGCGGATTTTCAACGCGCTGCAAATCAAGCCGCGGCGCACCATCCGCATAGGTCTCTGGACGGGAGAAGAGCAGGGACTATTTGGTTCCCGCGGCTACGTCAAGCAGCATTTCGGATACGTGCCACTCTCGACCGCTCCCGATCAACTGGAGAAGCCCGAGTGGCTGCGCAAGCCCGCCGGTCCTGTCGTAATTGAAGCGGAGCAGCCGAAGATTTCCGGCTACTTCAACGTGGACAACGGCACCGGTAAAATCCTGGGGATTTATCTGCAGGAAAACATCGCGGTGGGCCCCATCTTTGCGCAATGGATGGAACCGCTGAAAGATCTCGGCGTCACCACCATCACCGCGCGCAACACCGGGGGCACCGACCACCAATCGTTCGATGCGGTCGGCGTTCCCGGCTTCCAGTTCATTCAGGACGAGCTCGACTACGAATCGCGCACCCATCATTCGAACATGGACACCTACGAACGCCTGCAGCCCGGCGACCTGGCGCAGGCGGCAACCGTGGAGGCTATTTTCGTATACGACGCCGCCATGCGCGACCAGATGCTGCCGCGCAAGCCGCTGCCGCATCGCGAACTCGACGAGCAGCGCTCGGCTCCGCTCAAGGTGATGCCCGGAGCACTGGAACCCACGGAAGATGCCAAGGATAAGGATAAGGACAAAAGATAAAGAAAAAAGTAGCGGCCAACGCCGAGGGAGGTAACTCGCTCCTCTCACGGCGCCGGGTGGCGGGCTGCATAAGCGACGCCGTAAGTGCTGCGTTATGGGAGCGCCCTCAGGCGCTGAATCCGGAGATGGAGCTCCTAATCTAGCTCGAGCTTGTCGGGCTCAGGTAGTTTCCCGGCGAGTTGTTGTCATACGACGCATCTGGACGGTACGGCGGCGGGTCGTCGGACCAGTCGTAGTCGTAACTGGAGTAGCCGTACGTCGGCCACGCGTATCCATAAGGGCCATAGCCATAAGGGCCATACCCATAAGGGCCGTACCACCAAGGATTCCAAGCGAACGCCCAGCCCGGGCCCCAGTAACCGCCCCAGTACGGCCATCCGAATCCGAAGCCCCAAACTCCCCACCCCCAACCACCACCCCAACCCCAACCACCACGCCAACCGTAGCCGCCCCAACCGTAGCCACCCCAACCGCCAACGCCTCTACCAATGCCCGGCGCCGCGCCTCTTGAAGGGCCAAAAGAGTGAAAACCGCCCTCGAGACTTCCAGCATTACGAGCGGAAAGACTTGAGTGCGCGGAACTACTGGAGTTGCCGAACGAATGCCATTGGCCATCGTTGATTGCGGGACGAATATTCGACGAACGATTTCCTTCCGAGCCGAAATTGCGGGCAGCTTCCGAACCGCCGCTTCGCCCGGTCATGCCGCGCGCTGCGCCGTACCCGCTGTCCGAACGGCCGCCACGAAAGCCGCCGCCCTGGTATTCACGTCCTCCGCCGGAAGACCGCTCGCCGCCATAAGATCCGCCACCGCCATGATAGCCACCACCGCCGCCATGGGAACCCCCACCCCCCCCGCCGCCGTGACCGCCGCCACCGCCGTGTTGGGCGAATGCTGAAATTGGCGTGAGCGCAAGACCGACGAAAGCAGCAAATGCGAGGAGGGATCGAAGAAGATTGAATCTGCTCATAATCCGTACCTCCCTTCGAATGTGGGGAGTGCAGTTTCGAGCGAGGAGCCTGTACAAGGACAGCGCGCTCCTACTTAGTCAGATTCTACTCCCCGGGCAAGGGTTGCACCCAAGGTTCAACTAGGGGGTGGTTCCTCAGCGACTGCATTTGTGTACCCCTCGAATCGCGGCGTGGGCGGGCGAAAAGGGGGTAAAATAGTAACCATCTTCGAGTCCAAAAGGGAACCGACCGATATGTTCCGGCGGCTGAGCATCGTGATACTTGCAGCCATAGTATCCGTGCCGCTCTCAACCGCGCAGATGCGCGGGGCGATGGGCCGGCCGGTTTCCACAGCGCATGGCGGCTTTGCACGCGGCGTCAGGGGTGGGATAGGTCTGCATCGTGGAACGCGCCCATTTACCCGAGGAATGTTTCTGGACTCGCCCTTTCTCTATTCGGACTACGACACCAGCGAGCCCTACGCAGTTGAGAGCGACGCTGAGAACGCACGGCCCCAGATTGTGATCGTGCGGGCTGCCTCAGCTGACGATTCTCCGCGTAAAACCAGGCCCGCTCCCTTGTTGATCGAGTGGCGGGGCGATCGCTATGTGCGATTTGGTGGCGCCGGACAAACAGCCGAAGAAACGGACGAACGTGGAACCTCCGCGCATCCCGATTATGCGGAGCCATCCATCACGAAACTGCCTGCCAAACCGCCGCTGTCCGCCACGCAGAAGGAACCGACCGAATCGCCAGCCGGAGAACTCCCGCCCGCAGTGTTGGTCTATCGCGACGGCCATCGCGAGGAGGTCCCTGACTATGCTATAGCGGACGGCGTGATCTATATCGGCGGCAATTACTGGCAGAACGGCTATTGGACAAAGCACATCCCGCTCTCCGCGCTCGACCAGCAGGCCACCATCGTAGCCAACCAGCAGCGTGGCGTAAAGTTCATGCTGCCATCTACGCCCAATGTGGTGATCGCCAGTTTCTAGCCGGCCAGCATCTCAAGCCACAGTGCCCATTTCCGGCGCGCTAGAGCATACCAATCGCGCACCTCTGGAGGACTTGTCCAAGCGCTTGATCTTTGGCAAAAGTGTCCAATACCATTGCCTTGCTCATGACTTCTTCCGATGACTCCCGTCCAAGGTGAATATGCGCGAACACACTGTGTTCCTGTTGTTGCTTCTGGCTGTAACTCTATCGTTGTCCAATCCTCAGGCTAATGCTCAATCGCCATCCACACAGCCGTCTTCCGAGTCGCTATTGCCCTACAGCCCCAGTCTCGACCTTTCGTCGATGGATAAATCCGTCGACCCTTGCGTGAATCTCTACCAGTATTCCTGCGGCGGCTGGCAGAAGAAAAACCCGATCCCGCCCGATCAGACATCATGGTCGGTCTACGCCAAGCTCTATCAGGACAACCTGACCTTCCTCCGCGCCATGCTTGAACAGGCAGCCCAACCGGACGAGCGACGCAATGCCGTAACGCGGCAGATTGGCGATTTCTACGCCGCCTGCATGGACGATGCCGCAGTCGAAAAACGCGGCCTCGCGGCGATTCAGCCGGAACTCGACGCAGTGGCCGAGATCAAGTCGGCGAAAGAACTTACGCCGCTAGTGGCGCGGCTGCAACTGATCTACGACGGATATTCCTACAACAGTTCCATGCTCTTTTCGGCGGGCTCGACGCAAGACCCGGACGACTCCGAGCAGGTAATCGCCGACGTGGATCAGGGCGGCCTGGCCCTGCCCGATCGCGACTACTACATCAAGGATGACGCCAAGTCGAAGGAAACGCGCGAGCACTACCTGCAGCATGTGCAGAGAGTTTTCGAACTGATCGGCGACGACCCGGCCGCCGCCAGGAAGAACGCCGAAACCGTCATGCGCCTGGAAACGGCCATGGCCAAGGCTTCGCTCACTCGCGTCGAACGCCGCGATCCCCACAAGCGGGTTCATAAAATGAAGGTCGCCGATCTCATCCAGCTTGCGCCCAATTTTGACTGGCACGCTTACTACCACGAGATGCAATACCCGGAGTTTGCCGTTCTCAACGTCGACGCGCCCGAGTTCATCAAGGAACTCAACACGCTCCTCGCTTCCGAATCGATCGACGGCTGGAAATCCTACTTGCGGTTCCATGTGGCCGACACGTCTTCCCCGTATCTTTCTTCGAAGTTCGTCGAGGAAAATTTCCAGTTCTACCGCCAGTACTTGCGGGGCGCGAAAGAGATGCAGCCGCGCTGGAAACGCTGTGTGCAATACGTCAACTATGACTTGAGCGAGGCGCTGGGTCAGGTTTATGTGGCCAGAGTTTTCTCTCCCGAACTCAAACAGAGCACGCTCGAGATGGTGCGGCGCATCGAGGACGCGATGGGCGCGCGCATCAAGGCGCTTGACTGGATGAGCCCGGAAACCAAGCAGCAGGCGCTGACCAAGCTGGCGGGAATCCGCAACAAGATCGGCTATCCCGATCATTGGCGCGACTACAGCTCGGTGCAGATCGCGCGCGACGATTTTGCCGGCAACGTCGAGCGCGCGCATCAGTTCGAGAGCCGCCGTGAAATCAACAAAATCGGCAAACCCGTCGACCACGGGGAATGGGATATTTCCGCTCCCACCGTTGACGCCTACTACAATCCGCAGATGAACGACATCAACTTTCCCGCCGGCGTGCTGCAGCCGCCGCTCTACGATCCGAAGATGGATGACGCTCCCAACTACGGCGACACCGGGGGCACCATTGGCCACGAGCTCACCCACGGCTTCGACGACGAGGGCAGCCAGTTTGACGCCCGGGGAAATCTGAAAAATTGGTGGACGAAAGAAGACCGCGAGAAGTTCGACGCGCGCACCAAGTGCGTGGAGGATCAATATTCAGGATATGTTTCGGTGGAGGATGTTCACATCAACGGCAAGCTGACCCTGGGCGAAAACGTCGCCGATCTCGGCGGCGAGATTCTTGCTTACTTCGCATGGAAAGATGCGACCAAAGAGAAGAACCTTCATCCCATCGACGGTCTTACCCCCGAACAGCGCTTCTTCATTGGATTCGCGCAATGGACCTGCGCCAACGAGCGTCCCGAAGACATGCGCATGCGCGCCATGACCGATCCGCACTCTCCCGCGCGCTACCGCATCAACGGAGTCGTGGTAAACATGCCCGAGTTCGAGGAGGCATTCCACTGCAAGCCGGGCGAGCCCATGGTGAAGCCCGCCGCCAATGTGTGCAAGGTCTGGTAGTGCAAGGTTTGCTAGCGGCTGCTGTAATTGCCCGAGCCCTCAATGATGCGCAAGTTGAAGGTCTTTTCTGCCTCCGTTCGCGTGGGTTCGGGCGCGTTGCGGAGTAGATTGTCGCCTGCGGTTGCCATAGATCCAATGTGCTGTGGCGAATCGATGGCGACGGGATAACTCGGCTGTTATCCGTTGTTCTCGGGGCAGCAGCACATATCTTTATTGTTCGCCAATGGCCACGTTCACAATCATCTGCAGATGCATGAGGCACGTGTTCCATCCGTTCAAGGGAACCTTAGGGATCGGGGGAATTGGATTTGTAGGACTTCGGGGGTAGCAGGAATTGAAGACCGAAGTAACCGACGAAATAGGACTGATTGGGACGGGTGCGCTCGAGACTGCGTCCGGCCATGAAGAGGAGGATCACGGGGCGATGGATCTTGTAACGAGCACCCAGATCAAGAGTGGGCTCGTTGTAGGAAGGATGAAACGTCCCCTGGGAATAGAATTCCACGTCCGCTTCGAATTTTGGAGTGAAGTCGTGACCCACGACGAGGCCGGTAATCCAGCCGTCCGGTCCTTTGCGGACGAACTGATAGCCGAGTTCGTAATCCACACCGACCGGGCCGATTTTCTTGGAGAATTCAAAAGGCAAGAGGAGAGCATCGTTAGCGGGGGTGATTCCACGGCGGACAGCGTCGTTGGGGTTGTTGAGGAAGAGCTGTGGGAAAATTGAGATGCCAAGGCCCCTCTCCCCCGCGTCGTAGAAACGCCACTTCAGGCCGGGATTGGATTGACCCAAGCCGAATTTAGTCGCAGGATTTTGAACTCTTAACCAGGCATTCTCGTAAGTGAGTTGAACACGATCGCCAACCCCGAAATTAATGTCGAGGTCGGGGACGTGGGAGACGGTTTGATTGCTGTAGAAAAAGGGCATGTAACCGAGATTGATTTCCCAATTGAGATTACCGGGGGTGCCGGGATCGTTGGTGTAATAAGGCGGTCCGCCCTGCGCAGCAGCCGGCGCCGAGAACGCGGCCGGCATCACGATCAACAACGCGACTCTGAATATGCGGATTGCGACCCCGACGTGGAGCAGCGCAATGCGGTTGGCAATAGTTAGCTTCTTGACGTCCAAAACGATTATTTGCCTTGCGCCGCAGCTTTTGCTGCTGGCGCCGAAATCGTGACCGAGTCGGGCTCCGTCCAGACGGCTGTGCCGCTGGTCAGGTCGAGACGATGCAAGATGGCCTTCAATGTGCCGATGGGTAAGGTCGTGATCACCCGGCCCGTATCCGCATTCATGACGGCCATCACTTTGCTGCGGCAGCCGATGAACAAACGCCGATTGGCCCGGTCCATAGCCATGCTGGAAGGCGATGTACAAGGCGCGGCCGGCCAGCGTTGTTCGACTTCAACGAACGAGAATTGATCTTCAGAACCAGGCTTGCGTCTTTCACGTTATCGTAAACATACCCGGAACCGTCCGCTACCGCAAACTCGGGACCACCGCCGAGATCCACGGTTCCCAGCACTTTTCCATCCGCTGCCTGGATCGCCGTGGCGCTGTTGCTGTCGCCACTAAATGCGAATACTCGCGATGTGGCGGGATCATAAACGACCGCGTCGAGCTTCTTGCCCGCCGGAACTTCGGCGATCGTCTTCAAAGTCTTCAGATCGAAGATCGTAACCGTCGACGACTGGCCGTTACTTACGAACCCGCGTCCCAGTTCTGGAGCGATGTCAATTTATCTCTGATGGAGATATTCGGCGCTATCACTTATTGACCGGTATTGACCGACAGCTACGGGTGCGAAATGGAATTGACCCCGGCCCCGCCTCCGGCTACTCTAACAGCCAACCCGGGGCATCCCCCCAGGGCGGGTTCGGTGACCTCTTCAAGCTCATCTCAGGGAATTACGCAACTACTGGTCCGGTGGAAGACCGGGGACAGCTCGGCCCTGGAGACGCTGCTACCGCTGGTATACGACGAACTCCACAAACTTGCTCGTCTTCATCTTGCCTCGGAAAGACAGGGTCATACCCTGCAAAGCACAGCGCTCGTGCACGAAGCGTATCTCCGTTTGGTAGATCAAGCTCCCGGCGGGATTGAGAATCGCGCGCACTTTTTCGGGATAGCCGCGCGGTTGATGCGCCAGATTCTGGTCGACCACGCCCGCGCACGGCTGGCCTCCAAAAGAGGCGCCGGTTGTCTCGTCACACTCGATGAGTCGGCTCACATCGTTAAGAACCAGCCTCCCAATCTGGTCGCCCTCGATGATGCTTTGACCGAGCTTGCCCGGTTGGACGAGCAACAGGCTCGCATCGTGGAGCTCAGATTTTTTGCTGGTCTCTCGATTGAAGATACTGCCCGGGCCTTGGATATTTCCCCGGCCACCGTGAAGAGGAGCTGGACCGCCGCCCGTTTGTGGCTTTATCGCGAGTTAGATCGGGGCGCGCAGCAGTGACTCCGGAACGGTGGAGTGAGATTCAGCGGGAGTTGGATGTTGCGCTCCCTCTCACGACCGTCGAACGTCAAGCATTTCTGGAATCGATCGGTACAAAGGATATCGACTTGCGACGTGAACTCGAGTCGCTGCTCACGGGGGAGACAGCCGATCCGGACTTCCTGGACACGCCGGCATTGAGTTTGTTGCAGAGTTACAAGCCTGCGTCTGTGGCGTCTCCATTCTCGATTACCGGGCAAGTTGTGGGGGCGTACCGCGTCACCGATCTGTTGGGAGCCGGCGGAATGGGCGAAGTCTACCGCGGAGTGCGAGCGGATGGCGTTTACGATCAGCAGGTCGCAGTGAAAATCGTTCGTCCCGGCGCGGGAGGAGAATTCAGCTCTGTCCGCTTCCGCAACGAGAGGCAGATTCTCGCCAAGCTCGATCACCCCAACATTGCGAAAATTCTGGACGGAGGCACCACCGAGAGCGGGCTACCTTACTTTGTGATGGAGTTGATTGATGGAGTGACCATCACGGAGTATTGCGATCAGAACCGGCTTCCCATCGAAGAACGCTTTCGACTTTTCCGGACCGTTTGCTCAGCGGTGCACTATGCTCACCAGCACCTTGTCGTCCATCGCGACATTAAGCCGACCAACATATTGGTAACGCCCCACGGAGTACCAAAGCTGCTGGATTTCGGCATCGCGAAGATGCTGAGTCCAGACTCGCCGGTTGAAGATGCCACTCTCACTGGCGTTTGGGCCATGACTCCGGAATATGCCAGTCCGGAACAGCTTCGCGGCGAGCCGATTACAACAGCTACCGACATTTACTCGCTTGGCTTAATTCTTTATGAGTTGCTTACGGGACAACGTGCCCATCAATTCTCCAGCCGCATGCCTCACGAGATGGCGCGAGTTGTCCTGGAATCGGACCCGCGCAAGCCGAGCAGCGCGATTTTTCGGAAGACGCAGCCTGGCGGAATTAAGGGTGACTCGGGCGAAAATCCGGACGCTGGATCAGGTCCGGAAACAACCAGCGAATTGCGAGGCTTCTCCTCAGCCCGCAAGCTGCATCGCCGGCTCGTGGGCGATCCCGACAACATTGTTCTCAAATCTCTTCGGAAGGAACCCGGCGAGCGTTACGCTTCGGCCGACCAGCTTTCGGAAGACATTCGTCGGCATCTCGACGGACGGCCCGTCATCGCCAGCAAAGGCACCACGGCGTATCGCGTGCGCAAGTATGTTCTACGGCATAAAGCCGGCGTGGCCAGCGCTGCAATCGTTCTTCTTACGCTAGTTACCGGCGTCGCACTCACTGTGCGCGAAGCCCGCATCGCGCGGCAGAATGAGTCGCGGGCAGAGCGCGGTCTCCAGCAGACCCGGGAGCTGACCAGTTCCTTGATCGGGGAATTGCCGGCCGCCCTCGGAGAAGGTCCAACCCAAGCAAGAGCCCTGATGAACGGCAAGGCGGTTGCATATCTGAAGCAGCTGATTGAAGAGGAACGCGGTGATCCAAAGCTCTCCCTCGATCTGGCTGTTGCTCATCTGCAGTTGGCCGAGTCGCTGGGGAACCCTGGCCTCGGGAATATGGGAGACCCCGCCGGTGCCGGCGAAAATTATCGGCGAGCGATCGATTTGTTTGAACAACAGTTGAAAACCGATTCCGGCAATTTCAAAGCGCGCCTTTACCTGGCGCATGCCTACATTGGCTACAGTCTGGCGATTCTAGCCGTGGATGTCTCGACGGCGCTGGAGATGCAGAAACGAGCACTTGCCGTATTGCCTCGGGATGAAGAGACTGCCAACTTGACGTTAGGACTGGAGCGGCAACAGGTGTATGAACTGATCGCGGAACAATATGGCGACCCCTATTTCTCCAATCTGGGGAATACGTCTCAGGCTCTGGAGAACATGCAAAAAGCGATTGAACTGGCAGAGTTAGCGCACAACACTCATCCCGATTCCCGCACGACCCAGCAACTCTATTACAGCAATATTCAGATGGCAGCGATTCTGTGGGCGCGCGGGAGAATTGAGGAAGCGATCAAGTTTCAAGGGCGAGGCGAAGCGGTGCTCGATTCGATGTCCGTGAAGGGCATCTTGGGAGTGCAAGCACCGCAGAGCCAGCTCCTGCGAGAGGAACGGGCTACGGCGATGACTCGCAGGGCGGGACTGCTCTTGGATGCCGGTCAACGGAACAGCGCCCAAGCCGCTTTACACGAGTCTCGCCAGATGTTGGAGAGCCTCTTCTGGAATGACCCGATGAATGCTGGGCTGCGTCGCGACCTCACGCGAAATTACAACCTGAGCGCGGATACACTGGCGCGCACCGGAGACTTAGAGCAGAGTCTGGACCTGTACCAGAAGGCGCTTGCGCTGAGTGAAGAAGTCCTCGCTGTTCAGCCCGACCTGCCGAATGTTCGCCAGCAATACGCAGACAGCTATGAGGGACTCGGCAATACGTTGTTGCGGATGGGCGAAAGCGCGAGCGCGCGGGAGAACTGCAGGAAGGCACTCGCCATCCGACAATCGCTGGCCAAACTCGATGTCAACAACGCTCGTTACGCCTTTTTTCTGGCTGAGAACTATGTAAGCCTGGCGCGCATTCTTGCGAAAACCGACGATCGGTCAGGCGCAATCAGCAATCTGCGCTCTGCTCTGGAGATCCAACAACTTTTGGCGGCAAAGGACCCTGCCAATGCCCTTGTCGCAAGAGATCTAGCCAGCACCCAGCAGCGACTCCACGACCTGAACCGGCGGTAGTTCCCCTTTTTTCACTAACTGGCACAGGCCTGCCAAAGGCGACTCGCTCTTCCTCGGGCACTTCAAAAAAAATTCGTTGTCCGGGTGAGCCAATTCGTGCCTCGTTTCCGCATGTACAGGTGAGGCAGGAAATTCGCGAGCAGCGAGTTTTCCCTCGTCCGTCTGGATTGCCGGCAGCGACATCGGCCGCGATTTGTATCCCTCCCGCAGCGAGCTGCAGTTGATTCAGCAGCGAAGGGAGACCGAGGTCGCAGAAATTTCGCTTTCGCCGGGGGCGACTGCCAATGGCGATCCAGGCTTGGATGGGGTTGCCAAGGACGGCCGGCTGTGGGGCAGCAAGGATGTCAGTTTCACAACCGGCGACATCGCACAACGCCACGGCATTTGCCGTGTAAAAGGAGGCTCTATGTCTTACAAGATTATGGCGACATGTGTTCTGACGTTGTTGGCTTTCGTTTCCAGTCCGCTGGCCAGGGCGGCAACCACGACCTGTGTTGTGCCGTCCTCCGGACTCGTCAGTTGGTGGACCGGGGATACGGACGAAACGGACCTGTACGGTGTCAACAATCCTACAGCTGTGAACGCTGTCACTCTGGTTCCGGGCGAGGTGAGCAATGGTTTCACCTTTGGGACCGATGGTTATATCGACATTCCTCCGTCTCGCACTCTGGCAAACAGGAAATTCACGTGGGCGGCCTGGGTCATGCCACATGGAACTGGCCCCAACAACGATGACGTCGGCAGCGTCATCATCGAGCAGGGTATTGACGATTCTGACGTTGCCGTCGCTTTGCACTGGCGGGCCGACCCGGATGACCGCTTCGTCTTCATGTTTGGAAACACCGGTACAGAAGTAATCTATTCGACCGATGTCTTTCCGCCCGGCGTCTTCTATTTTGTCGTCGGCAGCTACGACGGTTCGACATTTCGTTTGTACGTGAACGGAGTGCTGGAGGGAACATACACAGAGACGAAGACCATCGCCTATTCGTCCGAAACTTGGGAAATCGGCTCAACCAGCGCAACGGACCGAGGCGACGGATTCCCCAGGACCTGGAATGGCATCATCGACGAGGTTCAAGCCTATAGAATCGCGCTTTCCGCATCCCAGATAGAGGCGATCTACAAAGCTGGCAGCCTTGGCGTCTGCAAAGCGCCGGTTATCACAAACCCTGCACAGGAAACATTTGCCAAAGAAACTGTCGGCACAACCAGCCCGGCTAAGACCGTCACCATCATCAACAACCGAAACGTTGTGCTGGACATGAACGGCTTCGCATTTACCGGCAGCGATCCGGACGACTTCACCGAGTCCTCTACCACATGTACCACGACGCTGGCGTCGCGAAAGAGTTGCAGGGTCTCGATCACGTTTACGCCGCAATCCACAGGAGAGCGTTCTGCAACCTTGAACGTAAACGACAGTGACTCGGGAAGCCCGCAAGCGATCGCTCTAAATGGAACCGGAAAGTGAATTGACAAGCCAAAGCGGCACCGCAGCGGAAAACGATTGGTTGTCGGTGCGCACGTTGCTTCGATGGTGAACTTAGTCTGACGAGAGGCGCCGGGGCTGGCCCCGGCGCCTCGAGCACATTCAATAAGCCAAGGGGCTTAAGACTCGCCCAAAAACTGAAATGATTGCAGAGTTAAATGGTGCCCGGAGACGGAATCGAACCGTCACGTCCTCTTACGGACCCGGGATTTTAAGTCCCGTGCGTCTGCCAGTTTCGCCATCCGGGCAACTTAGTTAACTAATTGAGTTTATTATTATTTAGCTCTTTGATCAAGGTCGGTGAATCCTCGCCTTTACGCTCAATCATGACCCAATCATGACTCAACTCGTCCTGACCCCCTTGCTGTTTTTGCAATCGTGCCTGTTCCGCTTGCTGCACTCTTTGCGCTTCCAGCTTCCCCATCGCGTCCTGAATATCCGACTGCACGATGATGGAGTAGCGCTCGAAAACCGACCGCGTTCTCCAGCCGCCGATTTTCATGATGACACCTTCAGGCACGCCAGCATTGCGCAAGTTGCGCGCCGCTGATCGGCGCAGATCGTGAAGTAACAGGCCAGGGACACCCGCGGCTGTCGTTAGTTTCTCCCATGCCTTGCGGAAATCCCGCACCGGCTTTCCTGCTCGGGTGAAAACGTGATCCTCAGGCTTCTTACCTTGGATGCACTGTTGCAGGAGAGTCAGCGCCGTGGGAGAAAGCGCAACCTCGCGCCCGTCATCGTTTTTTGTGGTGCCTGCGTCCAGGCGCAGTGAATGTCCCAAAATATCGACTTGGCGAACGCGCAGATTGAGCAGTTCCCTTTTACGCCAGCCGTAGGTATAGGCGATTTCCAGAAACGCACGGAGCCAAAGTTCGCTCGTACTGGCGGTGAGTAAGGCGAATTGCTTGTCATCCACAAAGCCGGTGCGGACGTTGTTTTCTGCCAAGCGCCGCGGGAACGGAGGGAGCCAAGAAATTTTCTGTGCCTGGTGACCAAGCCGGAACATTCTCTTGAGCGCGGCCAGTTCGCGATTGATGTTTCCATTTTTCGCGCCTTCGGTCATGCGATGGTCGATATACTTCCCGATTAGAGAGTTGGTCACCTGGCCCACACGGCACTGACCAAAGAACGGTTCAAGGTGCAACTTCCAGCGCCGCTCAGCGTGACTGGTGCTCTTTTTCCCATTGATGCGATAGTCACGCAAAAAATCTTCGGCCAGGTCACTAACCGTGATCCTGCGAACTTCGGGCGCAACAAATCGCCCGGTGTCGATTTCGTGCAACCGCTGGGTAAGCTGCTTCTGCGCAGTGCCCCAATCGGTTTCACCCGTTGCTTCACGCACCGTGCGCCCATAGGCCGAATACTTGATCGTCCAAGTTTTGCAACCTGGTTGTTTGAAGATTGATCCCGTGCCTCTAGATCGCGTCATGATGGCCTTCTTTTTTTCGATGCTAACATGCTCGTCAACAAGTCTCATCGAGCCGGAACCTTCCGCGACTCTATGAATTTGTCCAAGTCCCGCACGTCAAGCAGGAACGGGCTATTGTGTCCCTGCAACTGAACGTAAGGCAGCTTGCCCGCTTGAATCAGCGCGCGGATCGCTTTCCGTCCGACTCCGAGATAACGCGCGGCTTCCGCTGTGCGCAGCAATCGCGGTGAGACTTTTTCCGGCACCTGGTGCTCTTTCTTAAGCTGGTTTCAATTTCATGGCATCCCCCTTTCTCCTGGTTCTCCGCACTATCTATACTTATTACCTGGTGCGCTTTCCGAAAAATTCATCAGTTTTTAACATTCTCCCCGCGTGCTGCCTTTTCCTTACTTCTGTGGCGGTTCGGTTCCCTCATTCTCTTGGTTAAGCACCGAAAGATACTCTTCCGTTGCCGTCTCACTGATGCTGAAATCGGGCGATTGAGCCAACGTCGCAGAGCTGTTCCCCGATCCCCACGAAGCGTTCACGGTGGAGATCGTCGCGTTAACTACGTTGCTTCCGAATGGCGGTTGAGGTAAAAAAGTCATCTGGCACCTCCATTGCGACGCGCCGCAAGCCGCCGAGATAAAAGAGCCTGCGTTCCGCCAACGCCGGAACGCGGTGCGCCTGCTTTGGGTGCCGCATGGCGAGGTTGTCCGTCCCACGCGGTATCTCGGGCAAGGTCCAAATGCGGCGGTGGGCCAGCGGTGACGTTTAGCACGTTCGCCTTCATCGCGCAAAACTCCTGCGTGTTCGTGATCCCGCTTTGATTGCTCGCGTTGGTCTGGCCTTCGCCGAAGTCGGCGACCGTGGTATCGATGGGGACCAGCATTTCGCCTGTGTCGATATAGCTGGCATTCTGCTGCGTGCCGAAGTTGACAGGCTCAACGATGTAGCCTGTCGAACTGTTTGAGGTTCCCCACTGAGGGTAAGGAATTGGAATAAACGTCATAAATTTAAAAAACTCCTAAGTTCAAAATTGAGGGAACCGGCTGTTTGACCGGTTCCCCGGTTCGGCGGTTTGCGAAAGAATGGCACGCCGAAGGCCATTGGTTGAAGCTTCCGCGATGCGGTAGAAGCCAGCCCGGCACCGGATCGCGCCCTGTCAACTTCAGGGGTTCTTGAAATAAGCCGGGTCAACTTGGTGCTGACTCAAATTCGAAATCCTGTTGCGCGGTTGCTTTCGCATTGCGCTTGCGGGGTTTCGCCGGAGTCTTCGATTTAGGCGGCTGCTTGGCCCGCGGCTTCCGATAGGGACTGAGAAAGCTTGAGCACCCGCAGTCACTCACCGCGCAGGCTGTCGAATCGCACATGGGTACATCGAATGGCCGCGACGGATCGAAGTGTTTGCACTTAACCGGGTAATGCATTCGCGGCTGCGCGAAGTTCCAAACCCAGAGATAACCGCGCGGCTTCTCACCCCGCCGAAACTTTTTGCAGTGTGACCACTTCGCGTGCCCACATCCGGGCGTTTGGCACCTGGTTTCATCGTCGGCCTTCGGCACCTTCCCGCCTTCGCAGTTCTGGCCGATTCTTTGCTCCACATCGAACCGGCTGCGTGCTTGATATTCGAAAGTCATCTATCCCTCAAACAAGTCCGCCATCGCGGCGATGAACGCGGGCTTCAGTCCGGTTGCTTGCGCGATTGCGCCAATGTCATGGCCGCGGGTTAAGTACATCCAGCACTCAAACAGTGTGGAAGCTTGCTGCTCGCAGCCGCCTTTTAGGCCGATGTCTTGCGGCATCGTTGGCCGCGTCAGCAATTGGCGTTTCGGTGTTTCGGTAATCATGCTGTTTTTTCTCCTAGTAACTTTGCTTTTCTATCCGCAGTTGCAAACCTTTCCACCAGCGAGTACGCCCGTCATGAAGCTGCACATAGCCGCGTTTCTTCAGTTCTCTTCCCAACCAATTTGCTTTGGGAACGAAGGTTTCGCCTTCCGCTTCTGTCCATGCGACAAAGCTGCGGTAAAGGTCCGATGCAGTTTCGCGGCGCTCAGGAGCGACCAGGCAACAATCTTCAAACCAGCGCGCGAACCGATCCTCTTCAAGCAGGTATTCTTCGGTAGCACTGCGCACCACTGCCGGTGGATTCAACCCTTGGCGCAGAAATTCTTCGCGGCCTGCCTGTGCCCACGCCAAGATGCCTGGACGCTCACGGGGCAATTTCACATCCCGCAAATCGCGATCCACTTCTTCGGCGGAAAGCGACGCGGTGAACGGAATCAAATTGAAGCGACGGCGCATCGCGGGATCGACGCTGCGCAACCCCGGTTTAGTGTTGCCCGATAGCAAAAGCTTGAAGGTTGGTTCAAAGTCGAAAAAATCCCCACGCATGAAACGGGCTGAGATTTTTCCTCCGCCCGAAATCGACTTGAGAAATTCTTCGTTCCAGCTTCCATCTGGAATTTCGCTAGTGAAAACCAGCCGCGCACCGCGCAGCTTCGCCAAGCCGGTCGGGTGCTGCTCATGCGCATTGCGCATAAAGAGCGCAGCCGGAGCGGAAATCGCGTAATCGCCCATCGCCCCCGCTAGGTTAACGATGAAAGTGCTTTTGCCATTCGCTCCACTGCCATAGAAGTAGAAGATCGCATCCTGCTCCACCGTGCCCCACAAGCAGTAAAAAGCTAAGCGCTGAAGGTAAGCTTCGAGCGCTTGATCGCCCGCCGTAACTTTTTGGAGAAAGTTAAGCCACAGCAGGCAATCCCCGCCTGGTGCCGCGCCGGTTGTCTTCGTCAGGTAGTCTTCCGGGCGTGCTGGCCGCATGATTCCGGTGTTTCGTTCGATGGTTCCTTCCGGTGTGTTGAGCAGATCAGGGTGAGAGTCCAACTCGCCGACGGTGATTGCATAACGCGGGTGCGCTCCTGCGATCTGCTCCACTGCGCTGTAAGTGCGGGCAGACTCTCGCGACATGCGGCTTTTTGGGAATTGCGCGCGGAATTCCCGCATTAGCTCTTTCGTGCGGTTGAACACGGCGCGGGTTTCATCTTCACGCCACACCGAGCCGTCGAAAATGTACCAGCGTCCGAGCCGGTTGCAGTAGCGCACGTCCGGCTCACGCTGGATCAATGCTTCGACTAGATCATCCTGCGTTAGTACATCGCCTTCCGCCCGCGACGCATCGCTATCGGAGGTGGGAGCCGGTTCAGGCGGATAGCTCGCGACGCTGGCCGCGATGGTTTTAACCTCGTCAGCGGGCAACGGCGGGGAACAGCGACGATTTTCCACCAGGAGCGCGCTTTGGATAGCAGTTTCCGACATGCCCCTTCGGCGCATCGTGCCTGCCAACGAGGTTAGCGTGATATTTCTTTGGCCTTCAGGAATTAGTCCCGCAACGTCATCGCCCGCGGCTGGTGCTGCTTCCGGCTTGCTTGCGCTCGTTGCCAGCGTCAGCAACCAAGCGGGAGCAGCTAGCAGCGGTTGGTCGGGTGCGGACAACCATTGATAGCTCAAGCCAGAGGGATGAACGCTCGGCACAACGGCGACAAATCCGCCAGCACCTCGAACATCCACACCGGGAGCGATCTTCCCCGCACTGTTGCGCAGATAGGTGCCGTTCCCCGGCCAAGCGAAAAACAGATGTAAGCCGCGGGCAGTTTTCGCTTTTCGCGTTTCGGCCCATGCTTCGCCGCGGTCGCGGATTGAGGCGACGAGCCAAGCGCCACCGGCTTCACCGTCAATATCAACAACGAAGACGCCACTTTCGGCACCTGTCACCACACCCCAATTGCATAGAGGGAAATCGCGATCCCATTCCTTCAACTGCGTTTCGTCAGTCGTTGCAACAGTTGGCCAATCGCCCACGGCGGGTGTCTTCGCTTTAGGTGCGAGCGGAAACAGCCGCCAGCCTTCGCGGGCAAGAGGCAAGATCACGGCTAGTGCGTCGGCGCTCATGCCTCAGACTCCATCGCATTCAAGAAAGCAGCGAGTTCATCGGCGGGTTTTTCTGCTTCTGCCATTGGCGCGCAGTGATGCGGCTGCGTCAGCTCAGCACATGGCAAGTTGCTTTCATCGGAGACGATCTCGAAATGAACCGCTGCGCCATCGTCCAGAAAAGCCGAAGCGACTGCCTCACCGCACCAGGCGCAGCGAACTGCGGACCATTCGGCAAGGCATTGCCTGCTCTGAGCGCACCAGGAGTGGTCCCCAAGAGTGATGATGTAACTGCTGATGCCGTGCCTGGTGGATAATCCAGCGCGGATCAGGTTGGAAAAATCAGGGTCTAGCCGCGGAGCATCGAACCTCGCGAACTTACAACCGGCTTGTGATTCTTTGACTTTTGCATTACTCTCGCTCATGACTTGCTCTAACTCATGCGGGGCGGGTGCTTGCCAGTAGTCCACCCCGCATGTCTTTGTTTGTTACCAGGTAGAAAATCTCAATCCTCTTCCTCCGTTGCCATCCTCTCGACAAACCTGGTGGGGATGAGCACACGGCGACGAAACCTCCTCACCGGAATCTCCCCGCTTCTAATCATCCGCTGGAGCGTCGGCATACTCACTCCGAGTTGCTGCGCGGCTTCGTTCTTGCTCAAGAGAACTGGTTTCGGTGGAGAACTGGACTGATTCATGCGGCCAGTTTGAGGGAGGTGGGGCTAAAACGTACCGGACACATCTCACTTTATTTTTGAAGAGATGTGTCCGGTGGGGGAAGGTGGTCTTATTTGTCGCTGGGGGGGAACCGGCGAGCCTTGTCTCTTGCGATGATCAGGAAGCGGTGACTGAGACGACGCTCACGGAAGCGCTCTAACCCATGACGCACGCCATCTTCGGAGATTTCTCGCCTTTCCCAGCCGCACACGTCAAAGGCTGCGCTCAGCAGCTCAGCCATTACAGCGTCTGAAACCTCCACACCGAGAAGCTGAGAAAGGGTCTGCTGTGCATCTTCCACAATGTCCCATGCGAGATGACGGCCATAATTGAGCGGAGGGGGAGCCGCGGTCAACATGCGCTGCTTCTCTAAGAGATCGGCCTTGAGTGTGCCCAAGTATTCCGCCAGGTGCGGCTTGGAATCCAGGTGCGTGTAGACATAAGCCGCGGCTTCGACCCCCCGGATTGCGGCTGCAACTTCGACTTTAGCGCGCTGGCGGGATGGCTTTCCGGCGATTTGGTTCAGCTTCGCGGCACAATCGTTAACGCACAGCCACAAAAGCGTAGCGCACTTCTGCTTGATCTGCGCATCTTCCAAGATACGGGTAATCGTGCGGTTGCTGGAGTAATGGCTCTGGAGTACGCGCGGAAAGCGCGGGCGGAAATCTTCAAGGGCGGGGAACTTTCGCTTATTGGCCATGGACCAGGCTCTCTTTCAGGTTCGAATTATGGTCATAGTGATCCTTTCCGCCAGTATGTCCGGCTCTGGCATTCGCTCCCCTCTGACGCATTTTACACAATTTCCCGAGATAAGGCGCAATCGGAAAATGCTAACGCATTAACACAATATACGCGATTTGCCTATTATCTAGCGCATAGCTTTAGTAGCCCCTCTGTAGCCCCCTCTGTGAAAAATCCATGGGGCCGATAATAGGAGAAATTGCGTATATTGTGTTAGTCGCCAGTGTTTACGCACCTTTGGCGCTAACGCAATTGCGTCAGTCCACTGACGCATTTTACACAATTTCCCGAGAAGTATTCAAACCAGCGGCACTCATGGCACGAAGGTGGCTAACGCATTCCTGACAAAGTGCTAACGCATTCCTGGCCCTAAAACCAGCCGGACTAACTCACGTTTATATATAACTCGCGCAGGTTCTTACTTTCTCCATCTAAACAGGCACACTAACACCTTAGTGCTATCCGGCCCAGCGCACCTACCACCTTTGGGCTACAGTTCTCCATTACCCGTTGCACTTGCTATAACTCCGTGCTACACATAATCGTGATGCAAATGCTGCCAGCTATTCCATCCGGACCATACGCTTGGCTCTTGGCGCGAAGCCGGCAACTGCACGCGCCTGTGCCGGTGCAAGATCGTCTCGGGATCATGCTCACCACCAGGGAAGCAGCCGCGCACATGAACGTGTGCCCGACCACTGTGCGGAGATGGCTGTATCGCGGCACGATTCGAGGCACCAAATTTAGTGATGTCCGTGGCCGTGGCAGATACCGGATTCCGTTAGCCGAGATCGAACGATTGAAAAATGAAAAACACTGAAAATTTTCCGCTGCAATTGACCGCGAACTGTGCGCTCTGCAATCACCCTCAGCGCGTAGCAGCGGCCAGCATGAAGGAATTAGGCGCAACCCTGGGGGAGATCGCAACCGCCGTAGGGCTTGATGCAGCCGACGTTGAACGGCATTTCACCGCCTGCGTCAAAGTGATCTCGCTTGATTCCGAAGATGCTAACAGCCCCGTCGAAGGATCAGACCAGCAGTTGCAGGTTCTTTTACAGAACGCGACGGAGTTGTATCACTCCAGCGTACTCATGGGGAACTATGTTTCGGCGAGTTCGGCACTGGCGGTTCGTTTGCGTTGCTTAACCGAGATTGGCCGGCGTGCGGCGGCCAGATCAGAGCGCAAGGAATTGTTGGTCGGAGCCGATCCGCACGATCCGCAGACTTGGCCGCACGAACTGGCCCAATTCATAAACGCGTACCAGGATGACATTCTCCGCAGAGTTGACGCGGCTAAATTACAGGAGGTCGAAGGTGGATTTTGAGAAAATGCAGGTAGCTGCACTGGAAGCCGCTGACTGCGCGGAGAAAGAGCGCTCCACACTCCGCCAGCTCGAACACACACATGAAGCAGAAGCCACGAATTTATCGTGTGGTGATTTCATGGCCTTGTCGGCCAAGATCGCACAGCAGAAAGAACGTGCGCGGATCGCGGCGGAGAAAGCTGCAAAGCTGGCCACGGAGGTTGAGACGTTGCGATCCGCAGAAGCCGCCAAGCTTGCCCGCGAAATGGCACAGCGGGCCGTCACTGACACCGAAAGCCGTTTGGCCGCGGCACAAGCCGAGATCGAATCAAAGCGAGCGGCGCTTTCACAAATTCAGGCCGAGTTGCCTGTGATCCAATCTCGCGCGTCGCTTCTGATGTTTGAGCTGAGCGCAAAACGTGATGAGCTGCAACGCCTACCAGGTGCATAAAGGAAAAAATCCATGACTTATAACGCAATCTTTAACGAAATTTTCGGCCAACCAGAACCGGATCGTTCTCCCATTCTGCCTACCCCCATCGTTGACGATCCGCCCGGCTGGCAGCGCTACACGCCCAGATCAAACCCGCAGTTCGAACGTGAGCGGCTGGATAACGCCGTCAAAGCGATTTACGGTTACGATCTGCGGAAAGAAGCCGAAGCCGACGAACTTTCGTTCAACACGCAGCCGCCTGGCCCGTTTGAGCTGCCTCCCGCGATGTTCGATCCGAGGAAGCCGCGTTGCACATGCACATGTCAGATGTGTGCAGCACAAGATCATATTAACTGTCTTCATGGCGGTTGCTCACAGAGCGCTGGTCTACCCATTCCGCCCGCGATTCTCGATATCGCTCGCGAAGTAAGGGAAGAATTCAAGGATGCCGTGCGCTCTGAGATGCGCAAGGCGCTGACAACTCCCAAACGCAAGTTCGCCAAGCGCGAGAAAGAGCTGCCGGGTTATTCGTGGTGGGAGTTGGTTGGGCAATTTCGATAGGAAGGTTTGGAAGCCCGAAACGTTGAGTTGTGGTAAAAAGTTTTCCTGCTAACTGTGGCGCGCAAGCGCTGCCTGGTTCTCCGCAGGCACAGAGACACAGCAAAGCAGGAACCGGAAGGTTCCAAACAATCTGGCCTTCCGGGTTAATTGCCCGCCCCGGTGCTATCATGCCGCGACAAAGAGCGCGCTGCCAGCGGAGATCGGGGATCGCCGGGCATGTTGCTCTTCCTCGCTGGTGGGATTCTCTTTGCGCGCGCTAGTCCACTTTCAGCCGGGCCGGACGGTCTGCTCCTGGACTACGCGAGGTAATGATGGAGCAGTAAGGCCGGACGCTGACGAGGTGGCGACTCCTACCCTCGCGGGGGATCGGACACCGCACTCCGATTCCCCGGTTTTCGTTATGCGGCCTTTAGAGCGCACTGTAGCGTATTGACGGAGCATCCTAGCTTCTTAGCGATAGGACGCAGCCCTAGCCCCTCTTGCTGCATCGTGCGGGCCTTTTCCACGTTCACCTTGACCGGTCTGCGTCCAAGTGTCGCACCTTGCTTCACGGCGCGCGCTAGCCCGGCCTTGGTTCGCTCGCTGATCGTGATCCGCTCCTGTTTTGCGACCGCGGCCAGGACGCTCAGAACGATGCCGGTGGTCATTTCGTTGCCAGTGTCCAAGAATGGTTGAGTGTAACTACGCCAGCCGACTCCCCAGCCCTTCAATTGCTCAAGGTATCCAATTGTCTTCACGATACCTTCGCGGCTCAACCGATCCAACGCCCAAAACAGCAGCAAGTCGAATTTCTTTTGACTCGCGGCCAGCATCATGCGTTGGAACTGCGGACGCTCTTTCTTGCCAGAACCGGACGCGGTATCCACAAATTCTAGTTCCAGGTTCCAACCCGGCTGCGTAGCGATGAAATCCCGCAACTGAGCAAGCTGGTTAAGTTCATCCTGCTTACGGGTTGAGATGCGCGCATAAATCCCAATTTTCATAAATTCACCTCAGCTTGAGTGTATCATTAATTGTACAATTGTCAATACACTTCTTTTCGTCTGCAACCTGATGAAACTGCTAGAGCGTTTTTGCGACCCTTTTTTGACACACCCTTGTGCGCTCACGGCTTGACGGTACGCACTACAGGCCGCTTCGATGCGGATTCCCGATTCTTCGCCGGTGTCTGCGCGCAGCTTATCCCGAAGGCCGCGGCTTCAGGTGAGCGCGGCGCACGCGTCTTATGGCCGACACTTCGGGCCTGTTCATCTACGGGCCGATCTCTGCACCAAGTTTACTGCTAAGCCATCACCGGCGAGCTGTGCAAAACAAATAAAGTTGGAATAAAAATTGCTTCATGAAATGCTATGTAAGTTATTCATGGTAATAGATATACAACCGAATTTCCACCGGCACAATCCCGCGCAGCCTGCCTGGAATACGGCTAAATTTTTAAAATTTTGGAGTTGATACTCTGCGATCTAAAGTTACTCACTGGTTAACAACGAAGGAAAAGAAAAACCGGCTCTCTTCCCATGGGAGCCGGTTAGCTATTTGACGGCTTTCTTTATTCGTGGCAATGGATGCCGATACCAAGCTGGTCCCCGGTGTATACGGTCGGCAAGCGCAACGAAGAGACTACCTGGTACTTCGTCAACGAGCTGGCCGAGCGTATCTCGACACGGATTCAACTGACCACGGATGGATTTGTGTTTTATCAGCGGCACGTCGAGGATGCGTTCGGCGCGGACGTGGACTTCGCCCAGCTTATCAAGTTGTATGGTCAGTATGGGCAGCACGACACGGATGCCAAGTATTCCCCAAGTCCAATCGTCGAGGTTATCTCCAAGGTACGGAATGGCGACCCCGATCCGGCCCGCATCTGTACCAGTCACATCGAGAGGCAGAACCTGACCATGCGAATGCAGATGCGCCGATTCACCCGTTTGACGAACGCTTTCTCAAAGAAACTTGAGAACCTGAAAGCGGCTTGCGCTTTGCACTTCGCGCACTATAATTTCTGTCGCGTGCATTCATCCCTGCGCGTGACCCCCGCTATGGCCGCTGGAATCTCGTCTCGTATCTGGGATTTGGGAGAGTTGATCGTCTAAATGAGATACCGATTCCAAAAAACTTATGTATGCTCGCTCGCCAGCGAGAGTAACTTCGCTGGCGAGCTTTTTTGCTTCCGCAAGCATTCTGAAAAATATGGAGAAAAAGAACATGGCGTCATCTTCCGAAGCGTTTAAGAAATTCGAGCAGTGGAGAAAATCCAAAACACCGCTAAGGGTTACCGTTATTGAAGACGGAAAAACCATTGCAGTTTTGCAGGCTCGCGTTGATGCAACTGACCCTGATGCGTCGTTGGTCGGGGTCGCTATAGATGCAACCCGCAAATTCGCCAATTTCAACGTGGAAGGATCGGACTTTTCTATCGAACCGTCTCGCATGACTGTCACGCGAAGCAAATCAGATTGGATGGTCTTTGAAGAATTGCTTTGACCTTGCATTCGGCACACTCCAAGCGTTATCTTGAAATTGCCTAATCAAGATTCAGGAAGGCCCGGATGCCAGTCTGGGCCTTTTCTATTTCAGTTTTTGAGCGAGCCGCCACAGCGCCCGAAATATCACAAACAAACCAAGCACCACCAACGCACAGAAAATCAGGTGTATAGGTTGGAACAGTCCGTCAAACATTGCGAGCGCCCTCAATCGCCAATTTCCGTTGTATCATGCCTGTCAAATAGAGGACTCCCCGCAATGGATAAAGCTACCTTCGCCATCGTTACAGTTCTTTTGTTGTTGATCGGAGCAGAGCTAGTAGACATCCGGCGGAAAGTGGAAGCTATCAACCGCAAGCTGGATAAAGTTCTAAATCCAGAGTAGGCAATCCGCTTGCCACTCTTACCGAGAGCTTGCGCCAAATTCAGCCACTACCAGAAGACTGGCAGGAAATAGAAGCCATTTCGTCTGCGGTGACCGCTGCTTCGGTGATTCTCATATCGGGCCTTGCCGCTTTTTGGGCTTGGTATCGGGACACGGAGCGATTGCAACTACTCCGCTTCGGCAATAACTGGCCGGTGCAAGTCCCCGACCCTTTGAAGGTGCGTCAGGTCGATGGGATGGAAGGCTGTGCAAACATCTTCGTGACGATTGTCAACAGCTCTCTGATTCCTTCCGGGATTGTCGGAGTAGGTTTTGGGGAGTTAAAGCGAACGCTCAAAGAAATGAAGGCTGCGAAGCCCGATAGATTTGTCTTTGATGTATGGAACGATCATCGGGGCAGATGGTAAAAGAACCCGGTCGATTCTTTCTGCCTAAAGTCTCAGGATGCTGCGCTTTTGCGATCCCAGCCCCGCTGACCGCACAAGCGCTGCGGGTTACTTGGGAGCCGAAGCCGGACTAGCGAAACACGTTGTGTAATCAGCGGCACACTTTCGGAGATGTTCGAGGTCTGCGTCCAGTTCCGCACGCGGCTTCCCTTTGATCTCGTCTCCTACATGCTCTATAGCCGAGCTGAACCCGATCTTCTGATTCCGAAAATCAGAGTAGAAAACCTCCACTCCGTCGCGGAATTGCTCTATCGTCCCGCCATCAAAATGCGAGGAAGGGAAGCAAAGACTTTTCCATTGCTCCTGCGTGTAAGCCTCTTTGATCGGTTTGCCGAAGGCCCACAGCGCAAAACACGTGCCCATGGCGTCACCTTCAGCCTTCATCGCGCCACTCAAGTATCCGCTGACGTATGCGGTTTTAGAATCAGGTGTCAGACGCTTCCACCAAGAACCGTCTGTTCCACTAGATTGCGCAATGGCACTAGCTGCGACCAGCAGCATTACCGGGATCAACTTGTTCACGTTGCCTCCTTTTTGCTTTCGCCTTTTTGGTTCCTGCCCGTGCGAAGGAACAGCCTCAACGAAACATGGACTGGCAATGATGCGGAAGGGATGCGACCCGTAGGGTTTAGCAAAACAGCTTGCGTAGGCGGGCTATAACCTGTGGGTCAGTCTCTATCCACCAGTGGTCGCCCTTACGGGGGTCGCCCGTTGGGTGCGCTAGTGCAACATCCCCTTCGCCCTTTTTCAAATTTTCCAATGAGCCGTGTCCTAAGACTGCGTTGTTCACTTTCCTTCCGCAAGTAGGGCAGTCGGCACAGAATTGAGATACAGGCATCTCACGCATTGTACCACCAAGAAAATCAACGAATGCGTTAGTAGAGAAGACTGTTTCCACGAGCATCATAGTGCCCGCACAGCTTGTGCCCACCGGCAGCAACCCGCATCAAAGATGCCCCGCTCTTGCGATCAGAGCCCCGCTGGCAGCGTTTCCCGCAGTGAGTGGGCCTGGACCATCACCGGCCAGGGGAACAGAGCGCGAAAACAAATCATGACTCAAATCATGACTTTCAACGGTCATGATTGGGCGCAATTGGGCTTGCTTTGCCACTTACAAGTCTTGTAAGTTATTGTAACTACAGGAAACAGGAGACTTAGATTTTTGGGGTCACGGATTTTAAGTCCCGTGCGTCTGCCAGTTTCGCCATCCGGGCCTATTGCTCCAACTTACCGTATGCTAACGCATTGATTCGCTTTCATTGAACTATCTGCGGAGTGCCCTTGTTCGCCGGTGGCACTTGCGGTGGAGTTGCTTCCCCGATGGTACCAACTACTCCACAGCAGCGCGCAGATCCGGCCTTCTTTACGCATCCTCGAACCAATGGCGATTGCCGGTAAGCGGTTCCTTGTACTTCATGCTCAGGAAAACGTACTCGCTTCCCGCAGCCTTCTCTTTTAGGAAACCCAGCATAGTTTTCGCAGTCGAATTGAGAGTAACACGATGCACACTGATCATGGTCAACATCGCACTATCTCAGGAAACGCTAAAGCAGGACAGTAGTGCAAGACCGCTCCACGGCAACTCACCCAACCCGTTGGGTGAAAGGCTCAAGTGAGCGCGCTCCTATCACGCGAAAGTACCACACCTCAAGGCGGACGGATTTCGCCGCACCTAGGGCTTGCCTCGGGTTTTGCGAGCCCTGTTCGGTATGCCAATTGCCAATGAACTCGAAGATTCCGTGAGGCGGAACACGAATTTGCAGCCACCCTGCGCTTAGCAGAGCTGGCGACTCTGCAGATGTCGGCCTGCGAAGGAGTACTGACATGCACGTGCACGCCAACCAGATCAATCCAAACACCCAGTTCGATGCTGTTTGTGCCGCGGAAAGGGCCGCCGCCAATCGGGAAGCTGCGCGTACCAGAAAGAAGCTGTCGGAGTTTGCCTCAAAACTGGCTGCCGCGCTTGATTCCGGGGATTCCGTCAAAGGACTGGGGCCGCGCGAAGAATCCCAGGAACCGGCGAAGCGCCAAAATCAGCAGAGCCAGGGCAGTCGGACGAAACCAACAGAAGGGGCGGATACAGCCGGAGTGCACAACTCTATTTCGGACTGGGCATAATCGGCACCGATCTAAAGCTCTCCAACCAATGCTCTCCAACCAAGGCTCTCCAAACAAGGCTCTCAACCTGCGTCCGCATCACAGACTTACTAAGTGCATAACTCGGCAAAATCTACCACCACCAACCCGGCAAAGCCTGCCCCCTTGTTCACGGTTGAGAACTGATACTAGCTCTTTCTCGAACTTCAGCGAAGCTTGTGGAAGCAGCGAACTCTCCCCGAGTTGCCGCTATTGTTCCCCTGCGGACCAGCTGGCGTCGCAACAGTGAGCGTGTCGCCGCGATGACAGTTCGCTCGTCCACACCCAGGTCACGAAAGATCCTGATCAACTCGGGCACAGGGATGCGCCCTTCTATTCGATCCAGAATCTCTCGCTCGACCGCGTCAAGCTGATGTTCAATCGCCAAGGCCTGCCCCAGCAAAGTTGCCTTGGCTGTTGCACGGGTCCCACTGCCCAACACTCGTGCCTCGAGCAGGGCTATCGGTCCGGCGCGGCGCAGCCAACTATGTCTGAGGATCTGCTCCCAATCGGAGTGCCCGGTCAAACGTTCCGCGAGAAAAGCTGCATCGATCTCACCACCTGCAGCGCGCTGCGGCGATGGCGATTCATGTACGCGCTCCCAAGGCGCCCCGCAGGTCGCGTCACTCCACTGGAAAGAAAGAACCACGGAGACGACCCGCATATAGCCCTGGGCTCGAAGATTGTTTGCCCACTCGTGGGTCGAATCCAGAAATGCCTGGTAGTCGTCACCGTGAGCATGTCCAATGGCGTACTTCACAGCGGTGTGTTCGCCCAAGCGGAGGATATGGATGTCCATCGGGGCGCCGTCGAGCCACTCGCGCAAGCGATGGACTAGCGGCTCATGGTCGCGCTCGCCGAGTTCAGTGACCACCTGCGCCATACCGCCCGGCGCGAGGTGATGCGGCAAGCCGGCGACGATCCGTTTCTGGATATCTTCTCCGGACCGGCCACCGTCACGGAAGCGCAGCGTGTCGAGCGGCGAGGGCACGAACGGGGGATTCGCCGTAATCAGGTCGAAACGTTCGCCGCGCACGGCCTCGAAGAGATCGCCGGCCACGACTTCCAGATTGGTGGTGCCCGAGGCTTGGGCGTTGAAGCGCGTGCAACGGGCCGCCCGCGGGTTGATATCGACGGCGAGCACTTGGTTTGTGTGAGTGGAAGCAAGCAATGCATGAATTCCCGATCCGGTGCAAAGGTCGAGGGCAGTGCGAAACCGCCGGCGTGTGGTACAGCGCGCAAGACGTCGGCTGTCGGAGCCGATCGCCATGACGTGATCGTACGGAACCGTGGCATACCCCGGATGCGGAAGTTCGGGCCAGGCGTGATCCGAAAAAATCAAGCGATCGCCGACAGGAAAAAGCGACGCACGAGCCCGCGCCACGCCCGTTTCATCGATGGCAAGCAGCCCGGCGCGGATCAGCACATCGCGTTCGGACCGAGCCAACAAACGGTCGAGTTCGTCCGCCGGAAGAGCCCCCTGCAAAAGAAACAGATCGATGGCCAGAGCGAGCGCGTCGCGGCCGGCCAAATGCTCGGAGCGATATATCGGCAGATGACGCCATTGCAGGTGGGCAAGATCCTCCAAACCGAGACGCTCGGTTACGAAACTCTCGGAGTATCCAGCGCCAGCGAGCTTCGAAACGGCGCCGCGAAGGCCGGCTACATCGGCATGGTCGACGATGAAGGTAGCAGGTTCTGTCATAGGCTGAAGTACAGCTCAATCGAAACGGCCAGCGAACCCCGGTGGGTGATAGTGACTCACAAGGCGCTCCGTACGCTTTGCCCCATCGATTAGACCCCTGTAAGAACGAAGCGCTCCTGCACAATTACGAAAGCAATTTGCACTCCACAGCGGTGCACAAAGGTGTGGGTTCGCCGAATCGCGCTGGCAGAATTCAGCTTCGGTTCGGTCCCGCCTGCTTCTACAATGTCCGGAATCGGCAGGCGAGATGAGCGTATAATGAAGCCGCTTCCGGGGTCAGAAGTATCTGGGGCTTCAACGTCCATCGTGCAAAGAGGGCGTGTGCAACGAATCTTCCATAAGCTCAGTCTCCGAGGCACGGATTCACCTTCACCGGCGAGACCGCGAGCTGCTATCATTGGGTGCCTGATCGTTCTGCTGTGCACGTGGGTTGCTCTGCCCGGATACGCGGCGAGCGGCGGCTCCGAGTCTGCTTCGGGAGCAGCGGCTGTTTCCCCTTCGAGCCAACCTGCTTCCCCGTTCATTGTCGTCGGCCTTCTGGGAGGATTTGTTCCGCATGATGACCCGCACCACCCCGAAGTGCAGATGATCCGAAGTCTACGTCAGGAATATCCCAAACAGGTTTACTTCGGCGTGTTTGAAAACCACAAGCTCGGAGAAGCCTACAAGACCATCCTCAACCGGCTGGGCGCGAAGGAAGACGGTACATTATCGGATGACGAAAAGCGCCGCGCTCGCATCGTGCTCTTTGGCCATAGTTGGGGTGCTTCGGCTGTGGTCGCCCTGTCTAGAAGGCTGGCGCGGGAGGGCATCCCGGTCATGCTGACGGTACAGGTGGACAGCGTGGCCAGGCCTTTCCAGAACGATCGCGTGATTCCGTCCAACGTTCTGCAAGCCGCCAATTTCTACCAAACCCATGGCCTGATTCACGGCCGCTCCAGAATCACGCCCGCCGATCCAGCGCGCACGACGATCCTCGGCAATTTCCGTTGGGAGTATAAAGAGGAGCCTGCGGAATGTCGCGATTTTTCCTGGTATGCCCGCTTTTTCACCAAAGGCCACATTGCGATCGAATGCGATCCCAAGGTCTGGTCGCAAGTGGAGACGCTGCTGCGTCGCCACTTGCCGAGTCCGGTGGTAAGTCAGACGGACGGCGGTGGGTCAGACCTTCGACCTCCAGGCAACGATCGTGGCGCGGCTCAACAGCAGTAAGTGCCACTTCGCGGGGAGCTAAGTCAGTCCAGGTTGAAATCATCGCCTTCTTATTGGGCGAGAATTGTCCGTCGATCAGATAGGCCGCCGCGATGCTGCCTGCGACATACGGCTGAAAGATCGCAAGGATAATCACATATTTCTTGGCTTTGACTACGGATTCCACGATTCTGCGGACGGCTTGCTGCGTCGAATAACCGCCCACGCCACGGTTCGAATCGCCTTGCGTTGGAGGAGGCAAACCCGGTAGAAATTGACCAGATCATGCACATTCCTGATGGTTACCTCAGCCCGTCAACCTGCGCCACCTCCTATCTATTCGCAGCTACGGGCTGGTACGCGGCGCTGAAGCGCATCAAGCGGCTTCTTGCCACGCGTGCGATCCCGCTGATCTCGGTATTCGCAGCATTCTCTTTCGTGGTCATGATGTTCAATGTGCCGCTGCCCGGCGGAACCACCGGCCACGCGGTGGGCGTTGGCATCGCCGCTATCGTGCTCGGCCCCTGGGGTTCAATTCTTGCCATTTCGATCGCTCTCGCCATCCAGGCGCTGTTCTTCGGTGACGGAGGAATCACCACCCTGGGAGCGAATTGCTTCAACATGGCAATTGTCGGATCCTTCACCGCCTACGTCGTTTACCGGGTGATCGCAGCCAACTCGAAGCTGGAATCTCGCCACAGGGTACTAGCGGCAGCAGTTGCCGGTTATGTTGCTATCAACGCCTCAGCCTTGGTTACAGCGGTTGAGCTCGGTATTCAGCCCTTGCTTTTTCATGACGCCAGCGGCACGCCGCTCTACGCGCCATATCCGTTGCATGTGGCCATTCCTGCAATGATGATCGGACATCTGACGTTTGCCGGACTCGCCGAAGCGGTGATCTCGGCAGGCATGGTGTCCTATCTCCAGCGCGCTGATTTGGGCCTGCTTCGAGGAATTAGCGGATTGGCCCAGGCCCCAGGTACGATCGTCGCTGACGCGAGCCCTGCCGATTCACCCGGGCAACGTTCACCCGGACAACGTTCACCCGGGCGACTCTCACCACGACGACTATGGTGGGCGGTGGCGCTTCTCATGTTATTCACGCCTCTCGGCATCTTAGCGGCGGGCACTGCCTGGGGTGAATGGTCTTCTGCTGAACTGATGAATCCGAACACGCGGGAACAGATCGAAGCCGCCTCGGGGAACCATGCGCCTCCGTCGTCCGTTCCTGTCGGAATCGAAAAGCTGTCGACCGTGTGGACCGCGCCGTTTCCCGGCTACGCGCCGCGCTTTATCAAGAGTCAGGCGTTTGGGTATTTGCTCTCGGCAATGTTTGGAGTGGGCTTCCTTGGCCTGGCTTCGCTCGTCGCGAGAGTGGCTGGCGGAAGATGGCCCCGGAGGAACCTGCGCTCATGAGCCGGCATTCTTTCCTCGAATGGACGCTGCAAGGCTTCACCCGAGCGGTGTCGAGAGCCCTGCAATCGGAACATGCCGCAACCCAACCGGGCCTGCTGCAGCGGCTTGATCCTCGCGTCCGGGTCATTGGAATCCTCGCTCTGGTGATTGCGGTGATCCTCTGTCGACGGCTTGAGGCGATTACCGCCATTTTGCTCATCGCAATTGCCATCGCGGTCGCTTCCAGAGTGAGCCTCACTTCACTCGCAATAAGAGTCTGGCTTGTGGTTCTAGGTTTCTCGGGTGTGATCGCACTGCCCGCCTTATTTATTACTCCCGGCGAGCCACTTTTCACGTGGCCAGCTCTGCATCTTTCCATCTCCGTCCAAGGAGTGCGCACGGCCATGTTACTGGTCCTGCGCGTGGAAACAGCGGCTACACTAACCACAGTGCTGGTGCTTTCGACCGCCTGGACTCACATCCTGAAGGCGCTCCGTTCGCTGCATCTTCCGGCCGAGATCGTCACCATGCTGGCCATGACGCATCGCTACGTGTTCTTGCTGATCGAAACCGCCAACCAGATGTTCGAGTCGAGGCAAAGCCGAACCGTCGGTGTATTGAGTGGGTCTGAGCAACGCAAAATGGCGGCACGAACCGCCGGAGTCTTACTGAGCAAGAGCATCGAACTTAGCCAGGAGGTGTATCTCGCCATGTTATCGCGCGGATTTCGCGGAGAGGTTCGTGTCTTGACCGACTTCCGTTTCAAACCGCGCGATTACGCCGGCCTTACTGTCTTCCTTTTAACTGGCGGCTTAGTTGTGTGGATGGGGAGGTAACCAGGAATTGGCGCCAACTTTCGAAGTGCAAAACATCAGCTTCTCTTACGAAGCGATTCCGGCGATCCGCGGACTCACGCTCCACATCGGAGAAGGGGATCGGATTGCGCTGCTTGGCGCCAACGGCTCCGGCAAATCCACGCTGTTGCGAATTTTGGACGCGCTCTATTTTCCCTCGGCCGGTACGGTCACATTCAAAGGGGAGGCGCTCACCGAAAAGCACCTTCAGCAGGACGAATTCTTTCTGAATTTCCGCCGCCGCGTCGCCCTGGTCTTTCAGAATCCCGATGTGCAACTGTTCAATCCGACCGTATTCGACGAAGTCGCATACGGTCCTTTGCAGTTGCAATGGAGCAAGGAGGAAGTGATCCGGCGAGTGGATGAGATGCTCCATGTTATGTCCATTTCGCACTTGAGAGATCGCCCGCCCTACCGGCTCTCGCTGGGCGAGAAAAAGCGGGTTGCCTTGGCCTCCGTCCTCGTCCTCGACCCCGAAGTCCTGCTGCTCGATGAGCCCACCGCGACCCTAGATCCCAAGAGCCAGAGCCAGGTCGTAGACTTCATTCAACAGTGGAAAGGCACGGCGAGGACCGTGATCACCGCTACTCATCAGTTGGAGATTGTCGAAGACATTGCGGATCGCGTCTTCGTGCTTGAGGCAGGCAGCGTGATTGCCGAAGGGACTCCATCGGAGATTCTCTCAGACACCGGCTTGCTTCTGAGAGCAAATCTTATTCACGTGCATCGTCATTCCCACGGCGGCGTCGTGCACTCACATCCGCACTTTCACGGGCAGCCTCGTCATGAACACGAGCACTAAGCGCGCAACCGCACCGCGGTTGGAGACTCAAGATGAACTCGAACGCCAGATTTAAGCGATTAGTCTTTTTCGGGACGATTGCCGGACTTCTGTTCTACTCGATCGTGATTCCGGCGAACTCCCAGGAGAAACCGCGCCCCAAAGTGGTTGAGCTCGACAGTGGGGGAAAGGATTATCTGCAGGTCCTCGCAGGACCCCCTGAAAGCGTCACGATGAAGTCTGGACTGGTAGTTCTTTCACCCAACAAATCCGTGGGAAAACACAGCACCGGACAACATGAGGAATTGCTGGTTGTGCTGGAAGGACACGGCGAAATGACTTTCAAAGACGGTTCCAAGCTGGACGTGAAAGCCAACCATGCCCTCTACTGCCCACCCGAGACCGAGCACAATGTGACCAACACTGGTCGCAGCGTGCTGCGGTACGTTTACGTTGTCGCGAGTACCGAGTAAGTACGCGGGTTGAGGCGCTATAACGTACGCGTCAATTGGCTATGCGGGGATCGTGTGTCCACTTCTTTTCTTAATCGGCACGATCTGCTGGAGTGGATGGGTGTACGATCGCCAAGTTGTCCCATCATCCCGTGGCGGAAACAGGGGCCGGGTCCTTCCGCTGGTTGTCTAAGGGGGTGGTCAGGGCATTTTGATTCTCCGGCGGGTGCGCGATGCTGAATATTAAGAAGATTCTTCTTCCGGTTGATTTCCCGGATACCTCGCTGCCTGTGATCCATCAGGCTGCGACCCTGGCCCACCATTTCCGCGCTGAAATCGTGATGCTGCACGTCGTCAGCGCACAGAGTCATGCCGCCGGTGTGCCGGAGGACGGCCCCGCGCTCGCCGGTTGGGATCTGCTCGCTGAGCTGCTTCGAGGGGCCCAGAAAAACCTGGACCAGTCTCTCGCGCCCGAGCTTGAAGGTCTTGCCATCCAACGCGTGTTAGTCAAAGGCGGCGTGGCCCAGGCAATTGTGCAGACGGCTCAAGAGCAAAAAGCCGACTTGATCATGATGCCATCCTATGGCCGCACCTTCTACCAGTTCCTTCAGGGCTCTGTGACAGCGAAAGTACTCTCCGGGACCGAGTGCCCGATTTGGACCGGCGCCCACGTGGAAGAATCGCCGATGCAGGGGTTTGCCATCCGCAACGTTCTGTGCTCGGTCGACTTCAATCCCCATGATCGCGAAACGGCGTCGTGGGCCGCGCAAATGGCCGCCGAATTTGGCGCCCGCCTCACGCTCGCTCACGTCACTTCCAGCGTGGAGCTTTGGGGACCTGGCGGCACCTACGTCACTCCAGGGTGGAAAGAGGAGCTGGTCGGCGACGCTTCTCAGCATCTCGCAGAGCTTCAGCAGGATATGGGCATCCAGGCGGACGTATTTATCGGCAGCGGTGACGTGCCCAAGGTGCTGAGTCAAGCGGCGAAGCAGACGAACGCGGATTTGCTGGTTATCGACTGCTACCCTTATGGCGGTAACCTGCGGATCCGTGGCTACGCAACCATTTGCGCGGTGCCGATTCCAGTTCTCAGCGTGTGAGGTCCCTGACTCTTCGCGCGCGTAGTATCCCCGATGGGCTGGAATCTGGCGAGGTCCACGCTATTCTTTATCCTGCCTGGTTGGAACCAGCGTTCTTACCCTGAGTTGTGGCTCCAGCCGGTATAATGCTCACTCCAAATGCTCAGCGCCGGCAGCAAACTCGGTCCCTACGATATTCAAGCCTCGATAGGCGCGGGAGGGATGGGCGAAGTTTACAGCGCCCGCGACGCCCGCCTCAACCGCGACGTCGCCATCAAAATTCTACCTGCTTCCTTTTCCACCGATTCCGACCGCCTGCGGCGCTTCGCGCAGGAAGCCCGCGCCGCGGCCGCGCTCAGTCACCCCAACATTCTTTCAATCTACGATATCGGCGAAGACCACGGCGCGCCCTACGTGGTCTCCGAACTGTTGGAAGGCGAGACGCTCCGCGACCGCCTGCGCAACGGCCCGCTCTCTTCCCGCAAGGCCATCGACTATGCGCAGCAGATCGCTCGCGGCCTCGCCGCCGCCCACGAGAAGGGAATCGTCCACCGCGACCTGAAGCCGGAGAACCTTTTCCTCACCAACGACGGCCGCGTTAAGATCCTCGATTTCGGGCTCGCCAAGCTCACTCGCCCCGAGGCCGGCGATAGCTCCGCTGACGCGCCCACGCAGCAAGTCGGCACCGACGCCGGCACCGTCATGGGCACGGTCGGCTACATGTCGCCCGAGCAAGTTCGCGGTAAAGCGGCGGATCCACGCTCCGACATTTTCGCCTTCGGCGCCATCTTCTACGAGATGCTTTCCGGCAAGCGCGCTTTCCACGGCGATTCCCCAGCCGACACCATGAGCGCGATCCTCAAGGACGATCCGCCCGAGCTCTCCGAGACCAACCGCAATGTCTCGCCTGCGCTCGAACGCATCGTCCGCCACTGCCTCGAAAAAAATCCCGCCGAGCGCTTCCAGTCCGCTCGCGACGTGGCCTTCAACCTCGAAGCGCTCACCGATATCTCCACCTCCACCCGTGGCGGCGTGCGTGCCATCCCGGAAGAAGCGGCTACGCGCCGCTGGTTACTGCCATTGCTCGGCGGATTGCTGTTGCTCGCGTCGTGGGCGTCCGTTTATCGGTTTGCTCACCGCGGAGCCGCCACCAATCCAATCTTCCACGAAGTCACCTTCCGCAGCGGCACCATCTGGGCAGCGCGCTTTGCGCCCGACGGCCAGACCATCGTCTATGGCGCTGCGTGGGATGGTCAGCCCCAGGAAATCTTCTCCACTCGTTTCGACAGCACTGACTCCCGTCCGATCGGCTTGCCGACCGCACAGATTCTCTCCATCTCGTCGAAGGGAGAGATGGCCGTCTCCTTACACCCCGCCGATATCAATGCCTTTGCCCAGTCCGGAACCCTGGCGCGTGTTCCGCTCGCCGGAGGCGCTCCGCGCGAAGCGATCGACAGCGTGTTTTGGGCGGACTGGACACCCGATGGCCAGTCCCTGGCGGTGGTTCGTCGCAGCCCCGACGGAGTCATGCATCTGGAGTTACCCGCCGGCAATCCGATCTATGAGCCGCAAGGCTGGGTCAGCCATGTGCGTTTTTCCCCGCTCGGCGATTGGCTGGCCATCGCGGACCATATCGGCGGCGGTGACGACGGCCGCGTCGTCATCATCGACCCGCACGGAAATCGCAAGTCGAGTTCTTCCTTTTATTCGAGTGTCGAGGGATTGGCCTGGACTCCGAACGGCAAGGAAGTCTGGTTCTCCGCTGTGCCCGCCGGAGCCGCGCGTTCCATCTATGCGCTCGACCTCTCCGGCAAGGAGCGTCTCATTTACCGTTCGCCCGGCGGATTGACGATCCACGACATCAGCCGCACTGGCCTCGTTCTCTTGACCACGGACAAATCTCGCATCGGCATCTCCGCGCTGCCGCCCGGCGAGACCCGCGAACGCAGCCTTTCCTGGTTCGACTGGTCCCTGCTCAGCGACATGTCTGCCGACGGCAAGACCATCGTTTTCTCCGAGACGGGAGAAGCCGTGGGCGCGAACTACAGTATTTTTATGCGGAAGACGGACGGCTCCCCTGCGATTCGACTCGGCGATGGTAATGCTGCCGCGCTCTCTCCGGACGGTCAGTGGGTGCTCGACGCTGTCGGCTCCTCGGCCAAACTCGTGCTTCTACCCACCGGTGTCGGCGAGCCCAGACAGCTCACCGACGACAAGACCGGTCACTTCGGCGCCGCCTGGCTGCCCGACGGCAAGTCGATCGTCTTCTCTTCCAACCAGACCGGTCATGGCGCTCGCACCTACCTGCTCGATCTGCAAGGTGGCGCCGCGCGCGCGCTCACCCCAGAGGGGACCGTGGGAGGTTTGATCACCCCTGATGGCAAATTCCTCCTCGCCACGGATATCAAGCGCCAGCGTTGGCTCTACCCGATTGCTGGTGGAGAGCCGCAAAAACTTAACCTTACCCTCAGCTCTGACGAACGCCTTCTCGGCTTCTTCGCCGACGGCAAAAGCGTGCTCCTGCGCACTCGCTCTATTCCCGTCCAGGTAACGCGTGTCGATCTCGCGACCGGCCACCGCGAGCCTTGGAAGCAGATCGTTCCCGCCGATCTCGCGGGCGTACACAGCATTCCCAACATCAAGTTCAGCGCCGACGGCACGTCTTATGCCTACTCCACCTTCCGCGTGCTCTCCGATCTCTACGTGGTTGATGGCTTGAAGTAAGCGGCGACATCTCAGCCGCCGATCGTCTGCACCGCCGCTCAGATCTCGGACCGCGTCGCGCGCGTCATCAGCTCTTCGATGGCCTGTTGCGGCGACTTGCCGTTTTCAAGGATGGCGAACATCTGTTCGGTAATCGGCATTTCGACGTTCTTCTTGCGGGCTAAACCAAGCGCGGCCTTAGTCGTAAACACTCCTTCGGCGACAGCCCCATGCATGTCGGCGATGATGTCGGACAGCGTGCGGCCTTTGCCCAGTTCAACTCCAACGCTGCGGTTGCGCGAGAGGTCTCCGGTGCAGGTTAGAACCAGATCGCCCAGTCCGGCGAGCCCAAACATGGTGTCGAGGCGGCCGCCGCAGGCCACAACCAGGCGCGCCACTTCGGCAAGACCGCGCGTAATCAGCGCCGCTACCGAGTTGTGGCCGAGCCCGACGCCATCGCAGACGCCCGCGGCGATGGCGATAATATTCTTCAGCGCGCCGCCCAACTCCACGCCGATCACATCGTCGTTGGTGTAGACGCGAAAGCGCGAATCGTTGAATGCTTGCTGCACGGCGCGCGTCACGTCGGCGTCGACAGACGCCACAGTCACCGCGGTGGGGTCGCCCCGCGCCACCTCTTTGGCAAACGAAGGCCCGCTGAGTGCCGCCACGCGAGGCGTGAACTTGCGCCTTCGCAAAACATCGCCAATCACTTCCGTCATGCGCAGCAGAGTTCCGTCTTCCAGTCCTTTGGTGCAACTTACAAAAAGTATCTCCGGGCCGAGATCGGGCGCCATGCGTTCGAATAGAGCTCGACAATGCTGCGAGGGCATGACGCTGACGACGATCTCCGCGGCCTCGAGCGCGGTGTTCAAGTCGCTGGTCGCTGCAATCGATTCGGGCAGGATGAAGCCCGGCAGAAAGTGCGAGTTGATTCGGCTTTGTGCGATGCTCTCCGAAACTTCCGGTTCGTTGGCCCAGAGGCGGACTTCGTGCCGGAAATCGTGCGTCCCTTTGCGTCCGAGGACGATTGCCAGTCCAGTGCCCCAGGCACCTGCTCCGATGATGGCAATACGGCTCATCTGCGGGTTGCTCCTAACGTCTCGGATTCTGTATCTAACTTTGATTCTGGCTTCGTTCCGAACTTTGATTCCGTTCCGGCGGCGATACGTCCGATATTTTGGCGATGCTTCCAGATGACAAGCGCCGAAACCAGGCTGACAAAAATCAGTTGCCGTGGGTCCGAGTATTCATGAAGTGCCCAAGCCAGCAGCGGAAAAGCCGCTGCCACAGCGACCGATCCGAGCGAGACATAGCGGAAGGCAACGGCAATGAGAAAAAACAGAACCAACAGGCACAAAATGGATTTAGGGGTGAGCAATATAAAGGCTCCAAGACTGGTGGCGACGCCCTTGCCGCCGCGGAACCTAAGCCAGACGGGGAACAGATGGCCAAGCACCGCGAAAAACGCGGCCGTCGTCATGATCAGTGGCTGATGCGGTCCGCTGAACAGCACCCGCGCCACGAGAACCGCGGCCAGACCTTTGGCGGCGTCGAGAACGAGAGTGGCAACCCCAAGGGCAGGCGACTTGCGGGCCACGTTCGTCGCGCCAATGTTGCCGCTGCCGCTCGCGCGAACATCCTCGCCAGTGAAAATCCGCACCAGCAGGTAGCCAAACGGGATGGACCCCAGCATGTAGCCTACGGCGGCGGCGATGACGTAAGGACTCATGTTCGTCTATCTTATGTTGATCACGTGTGCCCGTGGAGCGCCGGGCGTCCCCGCCCGGCGGCACCCTTCGACTCCGCTCATGGCAGGCTCGCGAGACGCCCGTTTCTCGACTACCTCCGCTGCATCGCGAACCGTTCCAGCTTCGTGTACTTCGATCCTCCCGGTGAAAGCTGGCTCTGATAGAGAATAAACTCGTGGGCCGTCATTCCGCCAAAATCAAGCGCGCCCATCGCGGCGAGCCGCTTTTCGAGCGCGGCAAAAATTGACTTGGGGCCGTCGCCTTTGCGCCATTTCGGCGAGCCCGATCTGCCTCCGCCACGCGCCAGAGTCAGATGCGGACTGTAAGGCCGATCCTCTCGCGGAATGCCCAGTTCGGCCACAGCCACATCGATGCTCTCCGCCAGTCCAGCTAACTGCGCTCCGGCCTGGATTCCGATCCAGAATACCCGTGGAGCTTTCGCGGTAGGGAAGAATCCGTATCCGCCAGAGCGAATTTCGAGCGCGCTGCTTTCAATCCGCCGCAAACGTTCGGTGATGGCCTCGATTCGCTCTGGCGTTTGTTCTCCGATGAACTTCAGCGTAATGTGCAGCGACTCCGGACGCACCCAGCGCGCCTCGGGCGCAAGACCCTCAACGCCCTCGAGGAAGCGCGCGATCCGGGCACGGACTTCAGGGTCGAGATCGATGCCGATAAATATTCGCATCTTTAAATATGACGGCGCCCTACAACAGCGCCCGCCGGATCATCTCCAGCGCCTGCTGGGTTGCGAACTG
>Ga0187890_10000136_pt1 | contig 50559 bp, 42 predicted proteins | sample June2016WEW_21_1_FD_133005 | JGI IMG/M metagenome (GOLD analysis project Ga0187890, IMG submission 133005) | Peatland microbial communities from SPRUCE experiment site at the Marcell Experimental Forest, Minnesota, USA - June2016WEW_21_10 | ecosystem: Environmental > Terrestrial > Soil >... | reverse complement strand
GGCGGCGCCGGGTCAGGGCCGGCCGGCGGGGTGTTCAAGAAGCAGTGGGCCGGGCTGCTCTTCACCCAGGGCACGGCGGGGTTCGGGCCCGCGGTGCAGTCGGCCACAATGCCGGCCGGTGACACCCCGGCCGCGCTGTGCGGACGTTTCCTGCCCTCGCTCTGTGCCATGTACCAGCGTGTGGCCACGCTCGGGCGGGCCACCCCGCAGGCCGTCTCGCTGCTCGAGCGGTCCAGCCCGTCCAGCATGGCTAGCCGGATCGACGTGCCCACCCTGCTGATCCAGGGCGAGGACGACTCACTGTTCGGGCTGGATCAGGCCAACGGCAACTATGAGGCCATCCGGCGCAACGGCGCGCCAGTGGACATGGTGTGGTTCGCGGGTGGCCACGACGGCGGGAATCAGGAGACCAGCCGGATCACCCAGCTCACCACGCAATGGTTCGAGCGCTGGCTGAAGCCCCGGCACCTGCTCTACCGCCCAGGCTCCGGGACGCGTGGTGCCCCGGCGAGCACGGATGTCTCCGTCAGCTCGGGCCAGCCTGCCTTCGCGGTCACCCGGGACCGGGGTTACGACCCGTCCAGCGGCAACGAGGTGCTGGGCGTCGCTGCCGCGCCTCGTTACCCCGGCCTGGGCGGGACCACGCGCATCGCGGTCCGGCTCCGTGGGCCCGCGCAGGCCATCATCAACCCGCCTGGTGGCGCGCCGCCGTCCATGTCGGTGCTCCCGGGGCTGGCCAGCGGCGGCCTGGGCAGCGGCGGCCTGGGCAGCGGAGGTCTGGGCAGCGGCAGCCTGGGCGTGGGCTTCCCGATGCCCGGGCAGAGCGCCGCGTTCACCTCGGCGCCGCTGGCCGCCCCGCTGCAGCAGACCGGTTCGGCCACCGTCCGGGTCCGGGTCAGCGGTGCCGCGGACGTCACCGTGTTCGCCGAGGTCTACGACGTCGACCAGGCCGGCAACGCCACGCTGCCGTTCCAGCTGGCCGCACCGGTGCGGGTGACCGGGGCGGCCGCGGGCCGCACGGTCACCGTGACGCTGCCCGCGATCGACTACCAGTTCGCCGCGGGACACCGGCTCCGCCTGGTGCTGACCAGCACCGACTTCGGCTACGCCACCTCGCCGGAGGCCGCGGCCTACCGGGTGGCACTGGCCGGCCCGGGACTGTCCGTGCCGTCCGATCCGGCGCTGCAGCTCACGGGCAGCGGCGTCCCCTGGTGGACCTGGGCTGCGCCGGTCGCAGCGCTGGCGGCGGCGGCGTTCATCCTGCTGGCCCGGCCCCGGAAGCGGCCGGGCCTCCCGCCATCGAGTCCCGGGCCGTTGCCGGCCGCCGATGCCCCCGCCGTCCCGGCCGTCGCCGTCCCGGCCGTCGCCGGCGTCGCCGATGCCCCCGCGGTCCCGGCCGTCGCCGATGCCCCCGCGCCCGCCGCCGTCGTCTCCGCGCTCGCCCCCGGTGCCGTGCCTTTGGAGATCACTGGCCTCACCAAGCGCTACCGGGACGGCCAGCTGGCGGTGGACGGGCTGTCGCTGCGCGTGGAACGGGGCCAGATCCTCGGCCTCCTGGGACCGAACGGTGCCGGGAAGACCACCACGCTGCGCGCCCTGATGGGCCTGATCTACCCGGACGCCGGGACGATCACGATCTTCGGCCAGCAGGTCCGCCCCGGCGCGCCCGCGCTGTCCCGGCTCGGCTCGTTCGTCGAAGGGCCGGGCTTCCTGCCACACCTGTCCGGTCGGGCCAACCTGGACCTCTACTGGCGGGCGACCGGCCGGCCCGCGGCCGGGTCGCACCTGGACGAGGTCCTGCAGATCGCCGGGCTCGGTGCCGCCCTCGACCGCCGGGTGCGGTCCTACTCGCGGGGTATGAGCCAGCGGCTGGCCATCGCCCAGGCCATGCTCGGCCTGCCCGACCTGCTGGTCCTCGACGAGCCGATGAACGGCCTGGACCCGCCGCAGATCAGGGAGATGCGCGATGTCCTGCTCCGGTACGGGGCTGAGGGCCGGGCCGTGATCCTGTCCAGCCACCTGCTCGGCGAGGTCGAGCAGACCTGCACCCACCTGGTCGTCATGCACCGGGGCCGCGGCCTCGCGGCCGGCCCGGTCACCGAGTTCACCGGCGACGGCGCGGCCCTGGTCGTGGGTACCTCCCAGGCGCAGCGCGCCGTCAGCGTGCTGCGCGACCTGGACGGCATCCAGGCTGCGGAGCCCCACCCGGACGGTGTCGTCGTGCATCCCGACGGGGTCGCGCCGTCCGCCGTGGTCGCGGCCCTGGTCGGGGCCGGGATCCCGGTCGACCGGGTGGGGCCGGGCCGCCGGCTGGAGGATGCCTTCCTGGCCCTGATCGGCGCACCGGAGGCTGACCAGTGACCGTGGCCAGGGCGGCCAGGGCGGCCTGGGCGGCCAGAGCGGCCGGGGCGCCCGGGGCGGAAGCGCGCGACTACAGCCCGCGGCGGACCCTGTCGTTCCGGGTCGAGTTCGTCCGCCAGCTCCGGCGCTGGCGGACGATCGTGGCCTTCGCGGTGCTGCTCGCGCTGCCCTGGATCCTGGTCGCCGCGTTCAAGATCAGCGGGCCGGGCTCGGCGGGCAACGGGACACCGGGACTGGTCACGGTGGCCACCCAGGGCGGCCTCAACTTCGCGGCGTTCAGCCTGTTCGTGTCGGCCGGCTTCCTGCTCGTGGTGGTGGTCGCGCTGTTCTGCGGGGACACCGTGGCCAGTGAGGCCAGCTGGTCGTCGCTGCGCTACCTGCTGGCCGCGCCGGTGCCGCGGGCGCGGCTGCTGCGCCAGAAGCTGGCGGTGGCGCTGGCCTACTCCACCATCGGGGTGGTCACCCTGCCCGTGATGTCCCTGGTCGCGGGGACGGCCGCGTTCGGCTGGCATCCGCTCCGGCTGCCGGGCACCGGCGTGCAGCTGCCGGTCGGCCAGGCCGTGACCCGGATGCTCATCGTTCTCGGGTACGTCCTGGTCACCGAGATCGCGGTGGCCGGGATCGCGTTCCTGCTCTCGGTGTCCACCGACTCCCCGCTCGGCGCCGTCGGCGGCGCCGTGGGCCTGATGATCCTGTCCGCCATCCTGGACCAGGTCACCGCGCTCGGATCCTGGCGGGAGATCCTCCCGTCGCACTGGCAGTTCGCCTGGCTGGACGCGGTGCAGCCGCAGATCGCCTGGGGTGGCATGGTCGAGGGCGCCTCGGCGTGCGCGTGCTACGGGATCGTGTTCCTCGCCCTGGCCTTCCGGCGTTTCCAGCGAAAAGACATCGTGTCGTAACTGAGATCTACGGGGCATCATGTCGTGAACCAAGGATCCTTGTGTGGATCTCCGGTGAGTTACGTTCTGGCCACCTGATCCGCGCCAGCCGGAAGGATCACCATGAGCGGCACCGAATCCCTTCCTTACGGCGAGAGCAAGAGCCCCCCAGTCGGCGAGGCGGGGCACGAGCTCCGGCTGCACCGGGGTGTCCTCGGCATCGTGGACATCTCGGCGGCCACCATGGCCAACATCGGCCCGGCCATGAGCTTCTACTTCGGATTCGGCTTCCTCGCCATCACGGCCGGCGTGGCCTCGCCGCTGACCATCGTGGCGGCCGGCATCGCGATCGCGCTGCTCGGCAACACGCTGGCCCAGTTCTCCCGGGCGCAGCCGTCCACCGGGGGCTTCATCACTTTCGTCGGCAAGACCTTCGGCGGCACCAGCGCGGTGACCACGGCCCTGCTGTGCGGGGTCGGCTACATCATCGCGATGGCCTCGGTCATCGCGATCTCCGGCGGCTTCCTGTCCATTACCCTGCAGCGCTACGCACACGTGAACATCCCGTGGGGCTACCTGACCGTGATCCTCACCGCGCTGGCCGTGCTGATGATGATCCGCGGCGTGGGGCTGTCCACCAAGATCGCCGGGTTGTTCTTCGGCTTCGAGATGCTGGTGCTCATCATCGTCTCGGTCACCGCCCTGGTGAAGAACGGCGGGCACCTCTCGCTCATCCCGTTCGAGCCGAAGCACCTCACTAATGGCTTCTCCGGGCTCGCGGCCGGGTTCCCGCTGGCCATCTACCTGTTCATCGGCTGGGAGAACTCCGCCGCCCTGGCCGAGGAGACCGACAACCCGCGGCGCAACGTGCCCCGCGCGGTGTTCACCTCCGTGGCGATCATGGGCGTCAGCTACGTCGTGTTCGCCTACGCCACGGTCAGCGGCTTCGGCTACAACGTCACCAAGCTCGGTGCCGCCCCGATCCCGTTCATCTCGGTGGCCGACAGCACCATCGGCGTGCTGGCCTTCTTCGCCTACCTGGCCGGCATGACCTCCACCCTCGGCGCGCTGATCGCGGGCACCAACTCCCAGGCCCGGCTGGTGTTCAACGCCGGTCGGGAAGGGCTGCTGCCCGGCTGGATCGGCCACGTCAACCCGGCCCGGCGCACCCCGATGAACGCCATCTTCACCTTCGTGGGGATCTCCGGGCTGATCATCGGCGGCTGGGCGCTGCTGCACCTCATCGCCGGCACCACGGGCTCGCTCGACCCAATCGCCTTCTTCGCCGAGTCCTCCACCATGGGCACCATCCTGGTGCTGGTCGTCTACCTGCTGGCCAACCTGGCCCTGCCGTTCTACTACCGCCGGTTCCGGCCGCAGGAGTTCAGCGTCGTCAAGCACGCCGTGCTGCCCGTGCTCGGGGCCATCGCGATCATCGTGCCGCTGTACTACCTGGCCAAGCCCGGCCAGCCCACGCCGTACGACTGGTTCCCCTACGCGGCGCTGATCATCGTCGTGGTGGGTGCCGTCTACGCCTACATCCTCAACTCACGCGACCCCGGCCTGGCCGCCCGCGTCGGCTCCATCGTCGCCGACGAATAACCCCCCGGGCCGGTTACCAGTTCGATTGCGGAACCTCTCTATAAGGGTCCGCAATCGAACTGGTAACGCGATCATGCCGTCAGTCGCCGGCCCGGAGGGGGGCGGCAGCATAGCGGCCCTCGTGGGCCAGCACCGGGCGGCGGTCACCCGCGAGTTCCGGGTGCCGTTCCTCCACCGCCCGGCGCTGCTCGGCGGTGCGCCGCAGCTGGGTGACGTATTCCCGGTTCCCCTCGTAGGTGCCGCGCCACGTCTGCGGCATGGCCTCCGGCGGCGGCGGGAGCGACGCTGCGCCCCGGCCGGACAGCGCGCACCGGGCCGGGACCTTGTGCACCTCCCCGCCGCAGTCCGGGCACGCGGGCAGCGGGGCGGTGAAGGACTGGATCACCTCGAAATCGTGACCCTGACCGCAGCGGAGCTGGTAGATGGCCATGGGCTACCACAGCTCCAGGGACCGCTCGAAGATGCCGCCCAGGTCGTCCCCGGTGACCGGCTTGGGGGAGGTGGCCAGCAGCCGCTGCTGCTTGAGCGTGCCCTCCACCAGCGCGGGGATGTCGCCGGAGGAGTACCCGACCGCCGCCACCCCGTTCGGGATCTCGATGTCGCGCATCAGGTCGGTGAGCACCCGGGGCAGGAACTCCTCGTCACTGGTCGGCCGGTCCGCGCCCGGCGCCAGCATCTGGGCGGCCCGCAGGTGACGCTCGGGTGCGGCGTCGAAGGTGAACCGGAACGCCTCTGGTGCGGTGAGCGCCACCGACATGCCGTGCGGCACCATGGCCTCGTCCGCCGGGTAGTCCTTGGGGTGGAAGCCGCTCACCCGGCCCGCGATCGGGTAGGCGTTAGCGTGCGGGATGTGGACCCCCGCGTTGCCGAAGCCCATCCCCGCGAAGGTGGCCGCGATGGCCATGTCCGCCCGGGCCTGGCGGTCGTCCCCGTCGCGGACCGCGCGGCGGAACGAGGTGGCGAGCAGCCCCATGGCCTTCTCCGACCACATGTCGGAGATGGGGTTGGCGCCGCAGTACGGCACCCGCTGCTCGGGCCGCTTGTGCTCGGAGCTGGTGTACCAGCGCGCGGTGTAGCTCTCCAGCGCGTGGCACAGGATGTCCATCCCGGACGAGGCGGTCACCCCCGCCGGCTGGGTGAGGGTGAGCAGCGGGTCCACCACGGCCAGCGTGGGCCGCAGCCGGACGTGGCTGATGCCGGTCTTCACCCGCAGCGAGAGCACGTCGAGCACGCACACCGTGGTGCTCTCCGCCCCGGTGCCGGTGGTGGTGGGCACCGCGATCAGCGGCTTGAGCGGGTTGACCGGGGCGCGGGCCCGGCCCACCGGGGCGTTGATGTAGTCCATCAGCTCGCCCGGGTTGGTCAGCAGCAGGTTGATGGCCTTGGCGGTGTCGATGCTCGACCCGCCGCCGACCGCGACGAACGCGTCCCACGGCCCGCTCGCCCGGGCCTGCTCGATCGCGGCCTTCATGCTCTCGTCCGTCGGCTCCACATGCACGCCGTCGAAGACCTGGGCCTCGATGCCGAACTGGGCCATCTGGTCCGCGACCCGCTGCGGGGTGCCGGTCGCGGCCACCCCGGGGTCGGTCACAACCAGGGCCCGGCTCACCCCGTACTGGCTGAGATCGAACCCGATCTCGTCGGAGGCCCCGGGACCGAACTTGAGCTGGGGCGCGCCGTAGGTGAAGATCGCCTCCGGGTTGGCCGGCACTGTTGTGGTGATGCTCACGGATGCCTCCTCAGGCGTAGAAACCGTCCGGGGCCCGGCGGAGCGAGTGAAGTTGCTCCGCGTCGTGCCCGAACACCACGGTGGCGTCGGATTTCTCAGCGAGGCCGCGCAGTTTCTCCACCGAGGCGTACCAGGCGGACAGGTCGTTGACGATCGCGGCCGGTGTGGCGGGCGGCCCGTAGGAGTCGCCCATGTACACGGCGTCCGACGTGAAGATCATGGACCCCGTCTCCGGCAGGTTGACCTTCATGGCCATCGTGCCCGGGGTGTGCCCGGGAGCCTCGATGAACGTGACCCCGGGCAGGAACTCGGTGTCGCCCGAGACTGTCTCGAAGTCGATGCCCTCGTAGTCGGCCTTCAGGTGGGCGCCGTTGAACGCGCCCTCGTAGCCGAACGCCCAGTCCTTCTCCTTGTCGTTGACCACCAGCCGGGGCCCGGCCCCGGCGAACGTGCGCACGTTCGCGGCATGGTCGAAATGCAGATGGGACAGGACGACGAAGTCCAGCTGCGCGGGTGTGACGCCGAGCTGCGCCAGCCGCGAGTCCAGGTACTGGTCCTCGTCCACCTGGTCGTAGGGGAAGAACTCCTGCAGCCCGGTGGGCACCCAGCGGGTCTCCCAGTCGCGGGGGCAGCTAGTGTCCCAGAGCATCGTGCCCGCGGGCGTCTCGACCAGCACGGCGTGGGTGGTGCACGGGTACCACTCGACCGGCCGGTCGCGCTCGCTGCGGGGCCGGATGCTGCGCCCCGGTTTCAGCAGCAGCCAGGTCAGATCGCAGCTCATCGCGCCGCAGTCGAGTACGTGCAGCTTCGTCGCTGTCTCCATGTGGGCTCCCGGACGTGAGCAGGGTTACTTAGTTACCGGTACTACCCGATATCACTGTGCCCACCGGGTCAAGAGCCGACTGACCGTACCTCCGCAACATCCCGGTCCGGGGCGCGGCGGGCGCGGCAGCGAGGGGTAATGCATTAGCCACGTAACGTAACGGCCCACCTGGGTTAATCACAATGGGGCTAGCCGTGGGTAATCCGGTGACCCCCCCAGATGGGGTAGGCAAAACCAGCCGAAGAAAGGAGTCGCTTCGTTTCTCCCCGCCTTACGGTGCATAGGCACGGGATGCCCATGTGCGCGGGTGACCCGTCAGGTGGGGCAACAGGGGGAAATGATGGCGCAGGCGTTCAATGACGGCCTGATCCAGGGGAACAATACAGCAATCGCACCGGGCATGCCTTTGGTGCTCATGTACCACTCGGTCGAGCCGTACCAGGCCGACCCGTACCTGGTGACGGTGAGCCCGTCCCGGTTCGGGCAGCAGATGCGCTGGCTGGCCCGGCGCGGACTGCGCGGGGTATCCATGCGGGAGATGCTCGCCGCACGCGCGGCTGGCGCCGGGAAGGGCCTGGTGGGGCTCACCTTCGACGACGGGTACGGCGATTTCACCCGGCACGCGCTGCCGGTCCTGCGCCGCCACGGCTTCGGGGCGACCGTGTTCGTCATCGCCGGCCGGCTCGGCGGCGACAACGCCTGGGACCCGGAGGGGCCGCGCAAGCGGCTGATGGACGCGGGCGAGGTCCGGGACCTGGCCCAGGCCGGCATCGAGATCGGCTCGCACGGGCTACGCCACGTCCGGCTGCCCGCCGCCCGGGACACGCTCGCCGAGGAGGTGGGCGGCAGCCGCCGCATCCTGCAGGACATCACCGGCCAGCCGGTCGGCGGCTTCTGCTACCCCTACGGGGACCTCGACGCCGCTGCGGTAGCCCAGGTGCGGGACATGGGCTACGACTACGGCTGCGCCATCTGGGCGTCGGCGTACACCGGCCGGCACGCGCTGCCGCGGACCTACATCGGGGAGGCGGACACCGCGGCACGCCTGTGGGCCAAGGCGACGCGGCACCGGCTGACCTGGCCGCACCGGCGGTCTCCCGGGCTAGCCCACCCGGCCCGCGCCGCCTGATTTCCCTCACTCAGCGTAGGCCGCCTACCCCTGTTGAGTGACCCACAGGGGGGAGGGCGGTGCCACAGTCGAAACCATGTGATGAAACGCGCTAGGCGTCAGGGGATTTTCGCCTAGCCCGGAGCCCAGGGGGGCACAGTGGCCGATCATCGACTTTCGCTCGCGGTTAATGGGCGGGAGAACCAGCTGCACACCAGGCTGGTCAGTTTTGAAACGGCAGGATCGGTGATGGGCACGGGATCAGTCGCCATTGTCGGCCTGGGTTATGTCGGGCTGCCGACCGCCGTGGAACTGCACGGCAAGAGCCCGCGGATCATCGGCATCGACGTCAGCGAACGGCGGCTGGGCGACATCGCCTCCCGCCGGGCCGACCTGACCGAGGCCGACCAGGAGCGCCTCGCCGCCGCCCTGGCCGACGGCAGCCTGGAACTCACTACCGATCCGGCCGCGGCCGGGGCCGCCGAGGCGGTCATCATCTGCGTGCCGACCCCGGTGGACGGCAACCAGACCCCCGACCTCGCCGCGCTGCGCGCCGCGTGCGCCGCCGTGGTGCAGCACGCCGTGCCCGGCCAGGTCATCATCCTGACCTCGACCAGCTACGTCGGCACCACCCGGGAGCTGCTCACCGATCCGCTGCGGCGGCGGGGGATGACGGTGGGCACCGACATCAACGTGGCGTTCAGCCCGGAGCGGATCGACCCGGGCAACCCGACGCACCTGCAGAGCGAGACCCCGCGGGTCGTCGGCGGGGCCACCGAGGACTGCACCACGCGGGCCGCCGAGGTCATCGGCCGGGTCACCGATTCGGTGTACCTGGTCAGCTCGACCGACGCTGCCGAGGCGACCAAGCTCTACGAGAACATCTTCCGCGCCGTGTCCCTGGCCCTGGCCAACGAGTTCGCGGACGCGTGCGGCACGCTCGGCCTGGACCCGATCGAGGTCACGCTGGCCGCGGGCACCAAGCCGTACGGGTTCCTCGGCGTGTTCCCCGGGCCTGGCGTGGGCGGGCACTGCATTCCCTGCGACCCGCACTACCTGCTCTGGCAGCTGAACGAGAGGGACCATGCCTCACCGCTGATCGAGCAGGCCATGAAGTCCATCGCGAACCGCCCGGAACGGGTGATCGAGCGGGCGGGCGAGGCGATAGCCGCCGGAGGCCGCCCGCTGGCCGGCGCGCGCGTCATCGTGATCGGCGTCAGCTACAAGTCCGGCGTGCGGGACCTGCGCGAGTCCCCGGCCCTGCCCATCATCGACGGGCTGATCCGGGAGGACGCGGAGGTCTCCTACTACGACCCGCTGATCCCCGCGCTCGACCTGCCGGGCGGCGGCCAGCTGCGCAGCGTGGCGGCCCCGAAGGGACCGGACTTCGACCTGGCCGTGGTGCACACGCTGCACCCCGGGCTGGATTACACCTGGGCCCACGACGTCCCCGTGGTACTCGACGCCACCTACCAGTTCTCCGGCGCGGCGCACCGCGTGGTGGTGTGAGGACTACGCCATGATCACCGACCTGCGGGCGGCGGACTGGAGTACCCCGGCGGTGGTGCTCAAGTTCGACCAGAACATGCTGCACCACGGCAGCCTGGGCGTGATCCGCAGCCTGGGCCGGCTGGGCGTGCCGGTGTACGGCGTGCACGAGGGGGCCTGGGCGCCCGCCGCGAGTTCCCGCTACCTGGCCGGCCGCTTCTTCTGGCAGCCCCATCCCGATGATCCGCAACGGACCCTGTCCGGCCTGCTCGACCTGGCCAGCCGGATCGGCCGCCGGGCGGTGCTGTACGCGACGGACGACGCGGGCGCGATCTTCCTGGCCGAGCACGGGGACGCGCTGCGCGAGGCTTTCGTGTTCCCGCGCCCCCCGGCCGACCTGCCGCGGCGGCTGGCGGGCAAATACTCGATGTTCCAGCTCTGCCGGGAACTGGGGGTGCCTACCCCGCAGGCCATGCTGGCCTGGTCACCCGGGGAGGCCGCCGGGTTCGCGGCGCAGGCCGGGTTCCCGCTCATCGCGAAGCTCACCACGCCCTGGCGGGGCGGCGGCGCGGCCGGGGCGCCCTGTTCCCCCGGCCGGGCGCTGCGCAGCACCACGATCATCGCGACGCCGGGGGAATTGCGGGACGTCTGCGACCGGGCCGCGCGGGCGGACGCGGGGCTCATGCTGCAGGAGTACATCCCGCCGGCCCCCGGCCAGGACTGGTTCTTCCACGGCTACGTCGACTCCGGCGGCCGGTGCGCGCCCGCGTTCACCGGGGTCAAGGACCGGTCCTACCCGGCCTACGCCGGGCTGACCAGCCTCGGCCGGGCGGTGCCGAACAGCCGGCTGGCCGCGCAGGTCACGGCGATGGCGGCCGAGATTGGCTTCCGCGGGATCGTCGACCTCGACCTGCGCTTCGACCCGCGGGACGCGCAGTACAAGCTGCTCGACTTCAACCCGCGGCTCGGCGCACAGTTCCGCCTGTTCACCACCGGCACCGGCGTCGACGTGGCCCGGGCCGCGTACCTCGACCTCACCGGCCAGCCGGTCGCGGCCGGTGAGATGACCCGGGGGCGGCGCTTCCTGGTCGAGAACTACGACCCGCTCGGCGCGGTCGGCTACTGGCGCCACGGCGAGCTGGGCCTGCGGACCTGGCTGGCGTCGCTGCGCCGGGTGGACGAGGTCGCCTGGCTGGCCCGCGATGACCTGCGGCCGTTCGGCCTGATGTGCGCGCGGATGGCCTGGCGTGCGGTCAGCCGCGGCGTCATCCGGCGCTCGGGTGCTCGCCAGTCCGGTGCCGGCCAGTCCGGTGCCCGGCGTCGGTCCGAGCTGCCTCGCGCGGCGGGCGGCCCCCGTTACCGTCCCGGGCCCCGGGCCCCGGGGCACACGTCAGCGCCTCAACAAGCAGAGTTCAGCAACGAGGGGGAAAGAGTATGAACGGCACTACCGATGTGGCCATCGTGGGGGCAGGCCCTTACGGGCTCTCGGTCGCCGCGCACCTGCGCCGGTCCGGGCTGAGCGTCCGGCAGTTCGGCCTGCCGATGCACCTGTGGCGGGCGAACATGCCGCGCGGCATGTTCCTGAAGTCCCAGGGCTTCGCGTCCAACCTGTCCGACCCGCAGGGCAAGCTGACGCTGGGCGCGTTCTGCCGGGTGACCGGGCGTCCGTACGCGGACTACGGCCTGCCGGTGCCGCTGGACACGTTCGTCGCCTACGGCCAGTGGTTCCAGGCGGCCGCCGACCTGGACGTCGAGGAAGTGCTGGTGACGGGGGTGTCACCGGCCGGGGACGGCTATGAGCTCACCCTGACCGGCGGGGAGACGCTGCGGGCCCGCCAGGTGGTCGTGGCGGTCGGGGTGGAGCACTTCGCACACCGGCCACGCCAGCTGGACGGGCTCCCCGCCGGCGTCTGCACGCACAGCTCGGCGCACACCGACCTGGCGGCCTTCGCCGGTCAGCGGGTCGTGGTGGTCGGAGCCGGCCAGTCCGCCCTCGAGTCGGCTGCCCTGCTGCATGAGCACGGGGCCCAGGTCCAGATCGTGATGCGCGAGGACAAGGTGGCGTGGAACGGCGCGCCGCTTCGCCCGGAGCGGCCGCTGCTGCAGCGGCTCCGCGAGCCTGAGGCCGGCCTGGGCTCCGGCTGGGGCACCTGGTTCTACTCCACCCAGCCGGGCGCGTTCCGGCACCTGCCCCAGGGCACCCGGGTCACCCGGGCGCGGACCGCGCTCGGCCCGGCCGGGGCCAGCTGGCTGCGCGGCCGGGTCGAAGGGGAGTTCCCGGTTCTCACCGGCCACGGGCTGGACTGGGCGCAGGCGGGGCCCGAAGGGGTCCGGCTCGGCCTGACCCGTGGCACAGGGGTTGGCGGCACGGGGGCCCGCACCGAGGTGGCCGCCGATCACGTCATCGCGGCCACCGGCTACCGGCCCGACCTGAGCCGGCTGACGTTCCTGGACGAGGAACTGCGGTCCCGGCTGCGCACGGTGGCCGGCACCCCCGTGGTGGACGGCGATTACGAGACCAGCGCGCCCGGGCTGTTCGTGGCCGGCCCGGGGGTGGCCCCCACGTTCGGCCCGGTCATGCGGTTCGTGTACGGCGCGGACCACGCGGCTCGTACCGTGGGCCGGCGGCTGGCCGGCACGGCCTCCCGCCGTCCCGGCGTGGCCGTGGAGGCCGGCCGGTGAGCGTGCCCCAGACCGGCGAGCGAGCCTGGGCCACAGGCCCGGGCGAGCGGTCGGTGCGGGTTTCCGTGGGGCGCGCGAACGCCCCGGCTAGCACGGTGAGCGTGTCCGAGTCCGTGCACGGCCCGCCGCGGGTGGCGGGGCCGGGCCGCGTCCGCCCGGGCAGCCCGGCCCTCGTCTCCGCGCCCCTGGCGTCCCCGGAACACGTCTGCGCGCCGTCCCAGCTGGATGCCGCGGCGGTGCACCGGTTCACCCCCGGCGCGTTGGCGGCGGCCGTGGCCATGCCGCTGGCCGACGTGGCGGCGCTCGGTGCTGCCTTCGCCTGCGTGACCGTGAGCACGGGGTTCCCCCGGGGCTGGGCGGCCGCGGCGTACGCCGCGCTGGTGTTCCTGGCGCTGTCGGTCAGCGGACTGCACCGGCTGCGGATCTGCCTGCGGGTCGCCGACCAGGCCGGACGGATTATCGCCGCCGCGGCGCTGCCCGTGGTGGCGGTCCTGCCCTGGATGACGGCGGGCGAAGCACTGCGGCTCGCGGTCGCGACCGCCGGGCTGCTGATCGCGGCGCGAATCGTGGTATCGGCCGCGCTGCGCGCGGCGCACCGGCGCGGTCGGCTGACCGAGCGGGCCCTGGTGGCCGGCGGCGGCCCGGAGGCCCGGGAACTGGCTGCGCTGCTGGGGGAGCACCCCGAGCTGGGGCTGCGTCCGGCCCGCTGGCTGGATGACACGCTGGCTGACGGCAGTGTCCACGGACGGTCTTCGTTGCGGCCCTTGATGGACGGTCATGGCGCGCTCGGCGCGGCGGTAGCGCGGCACGGGATCAGCCGCCTCATTGTCTGTGCGCCCGGTGACAGCGACGACGAGCTGGCCCGGGCACTGCGGGCGGCCCCGCTGGCCGCCGACGTATGCCTGGCCGCCCGGCTCCCCGGGCTCGGCGGCACTCTGGGTGGCGGCCGCCTGGACGAGGTGTGGGGCGTCCCGCTGGTCCCGCTGCGCCGGCCGGCCTGGGCGGCGCAGGCACCTCTTGGCCGGGCCATGAAGCGGGCCTTCGACGTGCTGGCCGCGGCGGTGCTGCTGGCGGTTACCGCCCCGCTGGTGGCCGTGGCGGCCCTGGCCGTCCGGCTCACGCTGCGCCGCCCGGCGCTGTTCCGGCAGGTCCGCGTCGTCGGGCAGGGGAACCTGGCCGAGATCGTCAAGCTGCGCACGCTCGGGCGGCACGGCGACCCGGACACCTCCTGGTCGGTGCCCCCCGGGCAGTGCGGCGCGCTGGGCCGGGTCCTGCGGGTCACCCACATCGACGAACTGCCGCAGCTGGTCAGCGTGCTGCGCGGGGATATGTCCCTGGTCGGCCCGCGCCCGGAACGGCCGCACTTCGTCCGGGAGTTCAGCCAGGCCATGCCCGGCTACACGGGGCGGCAGCGGATGCCCGCCGGCCTGACGGGCTGGGCCCAGGTGCACGGGCTCAACGGGGACACCTCGATCAGCGACCGGGCCCGCTTCGACAACTACTACATCGAGCACTGGTCGTTCTGGCTCGACCTGGTCGTGCTGGGCCGGACCGTGACCAGCATCGCCGCGGAAGCGGCCGGCACCGTCGGGCGGGCCATCCGGTCCAGGCACGCTCCATGTGCTCAGGCTTCACCTGCTCACGAGGCTCCACCTGCTCGCCAGGCTCCATCTGCTCACGAGGCTCCATCTGCTCGCCAGGCTCCATCTGCTCACCAGGTACCACGGGGGAAATGACATGAAGGTTCTGCACGTGATCACCGGCCTGGGGGTCGGCGGGGCCGAACTCCAGCTCCGCTCGATCCTGCAGCACACCCGGCACGACAGCGAGGTCGTCACGCTCTACAACCCGGGCCCCGTCGCGGACATGATCCGCTCTGACGGCGGCCGGATCCGGGACATCGGGATGTCCCGCAACACCCAGATGTCGGCGCTGCTCCGGCTGCGCAGCCTGATCCGCCGCGGCGGCTACGACGTGGTGCACACGCACCTGTACCGCTCCCAGGTGTACGGCCGGTCCGCGGCCTGGCTGGCCGGGACGCCGGTGGTGCTCAGCACGGAGCATTCGATCGGCGACACCCACCTGGAGCGCCGGAAGATGACGCTCGGCGTCCGGGCCCTGTACCTGGGCACCGAGAGGCTCTCCGACATGACCATCGCGGTCTCCGGCACGGTCCGGGAGCGGCTGGAGAAGTGGGGGGTCCGCCCGAAGCGGGTGACCGTCATCCCCAACGGCGTGGACCTGCAGCGGGTGGCGTTCGACGACACGGCCAGGCAGCGGATCCGCGCCGAGTTCGGTGTCGGCCAGGACGTCTACCTGATCGGCGTGCTCGGGCGGCTCGACCCGAACAAGCAGTTCGACCTGGTCATCGAGGCGGCGTCGGCGCTGCTGTCGGACCGGGTCAGGCTGCTGATCGTGGGCAAGGGCGCCGAGCAGGAGCACCTGGAGCAGGTGGCCCGCGAGCACGGGGTGGCCGGCCAGGTGATCTTTGCGGGCGAGCGGCACGACGTGTCCGCGATGCTGTCCGCGATGGACCTGTTCGTGGCGTCGTCGAAGCAGGAGACGTTTGGCCTCTCCGTGCTGGAGGCGCTGGCCAACGGCGCCCCCGTGCTCTACACCACCTGCCCGGCCCTGGACGGCCTGGACGCCGAGCGGGCCCTCCGGGTGCCGTCCACCGTGGACGGGATCCGGGCCGCGATGGCGGCGGAGGTGAGTGCCGGGCAGCGGCCGCGGATCGCCGAGCCGGCCGTGGAGAAGGAGTACAGCGTGGCGGCGGTCACCGCGCGGATCGACGACCTGTACGAGCGGCTGGCCAGGCGGCGCAGGCTGCGCACGATCTGGCGGCCCGCCACCACGACGGGGGACATGCGATGAAGTGTTTCGTGACGGGGGCGGCCGGGTTCATCGGCTCGCACCTGACCGAGGAACTACTGGCCGCGGGGCACCAGGTGGCCGGGCTGGACGACCTGAGCACCGGGCGTCTGGAGAATCTCCGGGCGGTCCGCGATGATCCCTCGTTCCGGCTGGTCCAGGGCTCGATCCTGGACACCGCCGCGGTGGCGGAGCTGACCGCCGGGGCGGACTGGGTGTTCCACCTGGCCGCCGCGGTGGGCGCGTTCGTGATCCGCGACCGCACCCTGAACAGCATGCGCACCAACATCCGGGGCACGGAGAACGTGGTCGAGGCCGCGCATCGCCACGGGGCCCGGCTGCTGGTCGCGTCCACCAGCGAGATCTACGGGAAGAACACCAAGATCGGGCTGCGGGAGGACGACGACCGGATAATCGGGTCGCCGCTGAAGTCGCGGTGGAGTTACTCCGAGGCCAAGGCAATCGACGAGAGCCTGGTCGAGGGCTACGTCCGCGAGCTCGGGCTGAACGCGGTGATCGTGCGCTTCTTCAACACCGTGGGCCCGCGGCAGACCGGCCGCTACGGGATGGTCATCCCGCGGTTCGTCCGGCAGGGGCTGGCGGACCAGCCGCTGACCGTGTTCGGCACCGGCCAGCAGGTGCGCTGCTTCTGCCACGTGCACGACGTGGTGCCTGCGCTGACCCGGCTGATCACGTCGGACCGGGCCAGCGGGCGGGCGGTGAACCTGGGCAGCACCGAGCAGGTCACCATCGAGGGCCTGGCCGAGCGGGTGATCGCGGCGACCGGCTCGGACCGCGGGATCGAGCGGACCTCGTACCTGGAGGCGTACGGCTCCGGTTACGAGGACATGCAGCGCCGGGTCCCGGACTGCACCCTGGCGGGCGACCTGGTCGGCTTCCGGGCGACCCGGAGCCTGGACGAGATCATCCAGGCCGTGATCGATGACCAGATGGCTGGACGGGCCACGGCGGCCGCAGCGAGCTGAGAGCTGAGAGCTGAGAGCTGAGAGCTGGCGAGGCTGGTGAAAACGAGGACGGCCCAGGCAAAGAAGGCAGAGACAGGGAAGGCAGAGCCAACGAAGGCAGGGCCAACGAAGGCAGGGCCAACGAAGGCGGCATCCCACGGCAGCCGGGCGCCTGCGACGGGGCCCGGACGGCGGCGGCACCGTTTCGCGGGTGTCGCATGGCTGGCCGTTGTCCTGGTCGGGGCCGTCCTGGTGGGACTGACGATGGTGAATTTGCGGGACAGCACGCCACGGCACACGCTGGTCGTGGCGTCCATGCCCTATTGGAACATCAGCCACGGCACCACGGTCGTGCTCGGCCACCGGCAGGACGTGACCGAGGTGTCGCCCTGGATGTACGGGCTGAGCAGCTCCGGGCAGATCGACACGCAGTTCCCCCCCGGCCAGGCCGCCTCGGTGGCGGCCGAGATCAAGCGGCTGCGCGGGGCGGGCAAGCAGATCGTGCCGAGCATCGCGAACATCACCGGCGGCAAGTGGTCCTACGCACCGGTGGGCCGGATGCTGCACTCGCCAGCGCTGATGGCCGCCCAGGTGGCCGAGATCGTGTCTCTCACGGCGCGCGAGCACTACGCGGGGATCGACCTGGACTACGAGAACCTGCACGCCAGTGACCGGCAGGCGTTCACCACGTTCGTCACCCGGCTGGCCCAGGCGCTGCACGCACGGGGCAAGGTGCTGTCCGTCGCGGTCTTCGCCAAGACCACCAACGCGGGCACCGACCCGCGCAACCTGGCCCAGGACTACGCGGCCATCGGCCGGGTCGCCGACCAGGTGCGCCTGATGGCCTACGACTACCACTGGGAGACGTCCCCGCCCGGGCCGGTGGCCCCGATCAGCTGGGTCCGCGCGGTGCTGCGCTACGCCAAGACGCAGATCCCGGCCAGCAAGATCATCCTGGGCGTGCCGCTCTACGGCTACGACTGGGTCGGCAGCCACGGCACCGGGGTCAGCTGGCTCCAGGCGCTGCGGCTGTCGCGCCAGTACCACGCGACCCCGCACTACGACCAGGCAAGCCAGACCCCATGGTTCCGCTACCGGGACGCGTCCGGCCACGAGCACACCGTGTGGTTCGAGAACGCGGCGAGCTCCCGGGCCAAGTTCGAAGCGGCCCAGGGCGCCCAGATCGCGGGCGTATATCTGTGGATGTACGGATATGAGGACACCGGCACATGGTCCGCGCTGGGCCACGTGCTGCCGACATCCGGCCCGCACGCGCTCAGCACCTCGAAGAGGGTGCCATGATGCCCTGGTGGGTGCTGGCGGTCTTCGTGCTGGGCGCCAACTTCGCCCTCTGGGGAACAGTGGGCCTGATCCGGCTGGCCGAGTCGCTCGCCGCCCGCCGGTCGCCGGGCCGGGTGGCGGCCCCTGATCCGGCCGGGACGGGAAACGGGGGATCGGTGATGGCCGTCTCGGCCGAGGGCGGTCCGGGGGACCATCTGCGGCCCCGGCACTCACTTACTCCCACCGACGTCGCCGTGCTCATCCCGGCGCACAACGAGGCGCTGGTGATCGAGGAGAGCCTGCGGTCCATCATGGCCCTGGTGCCCCGGGGCAACGTCCACGTGGTGTCCGACGGGTCCACCGACGCCACGGTCGAGATCGCCCGGCGGGCTGGGGCGCAGGTGATCCAGACCCAGCAGAACGTGGGTAAGGCCGGGGCGCTCGAGGAGGCCATCGGCCGGTTCGACCTGATCGAGCGGTTCCCCGTGGTGATGCTGCTCGATGCCGACACCCGGGTCGAACCCGGCTACTTCGCCGCCGCGCTGCCCATGTTCGACCACCCCGAGGTGGTCGCGGTGGCTGGCTGCGTGCGGACCGCGCGGGACCGGCGGATGAGGCTCGAAGGCAAGGTGCTGGTCGGGCACCGCACCCGGATCTACGCCGTGGGCCAGCGGGTTGTGAAGTTCGGCCAGACCTGGCTGCGCTCCAACGCCACGCCCATCGTGCCTGGCTTCGCCAGCCTGTACCGGACCGACGTCCTGCCGCAGATGGAGATGAACCCGCCCGGGCTGGTGATCGAAGACTTCAACATGACCTTCGAGGTGTACCAGAAGGAGCTGGGCAAGGTCGGCTTCACCCTGCAGGCGGTGGCGGTCACCCAGGACCCGGACAACCTGCGTGACTACGTGCGGCAGACCAGGCGGTGGGCGATCGGGCTGTGGCAGACCGTGCGGCGGCACCCGCCGCGGGCCAACCTGTTCACCGCCATGCTCACCCTGCTGCTGATCGAGCTGATCACCTCGAGCCTGCTGTTCTTCCTGCTCCCGCTGGCCCTGATCGTGCTGGCCGTGCCGGACCTGGTCGGCGGCGCGCTGTCCTGGCCGGGCTTCGGCGAGGTGCACACGGCGGTCGCGGCCCATGTGACGCTGACCGCGGTGCTGTTCGGCGTGGTGCTGCCGGACTACCTGCTCACCTGCGCGGTCGCGGTACTCGAGCGCCAGCCCCGGCTGCTGCTGCTCGGCGTGTTCTTCCCGTTCCTGCGGATGCTCGACGCCGCCATCGGCCTGTACGCGATCCCGGCCGCGTGGCTGTCCCGGTCCAGCGGCCGGTGGAAGAGCCCGGCCCGGCGGCCGGTCGAGACGGCCGGGCCGGTGGCTGCGGCCGGGCCGGTGGCTGCGGCCGGGCCGGACCGGGAGCCCGCAGTCGTGCCCGGGCCCGATCCGGCCGCGCTGCCCGGGCCCGACCCGGCCGCGGTGCCCGGGACGGACCTGGCCGCGCTACCTGCGAACACACTGAACCCCCCGGCACGCGTGGCGGAGGCGAGTCATGTTTCTGGGTGAGGACAGGCAGACCGCGACGGCCCACGGTGAGCTGATGGACCCGGTGCGGATACTGCTGGTGGATGACCACCTGATGGTCACCGAAGCGCTGGCCTCCAGGCTGTCCGCCGCCATGGACCTGTGGGTGGCGGGACGATGCACCACGGTCGATCCCAACCTGCTCGAGATCGTCCGCGGGCTGCGGCCGGACGTGATCACGATTGAGGTCGAGCCGCTCGGCCCGGCGGTGGGGGAGGTCCTGCAGAGACTGCTGGCCGCCCGGCCCGAGGCCAAGGTGGTCGTGCTGAGCGCGGATCATGACATCGCGCACGGGGTGGAGGCGGCCCGGGCCGGCGTCTCCGCCTGGGTGGCCAAGGAGCAGGGTGCCGCCGAGCTTGAGACCGTGATCCGCGGCGTGTGCCAGGGTTACTCCTGGTTCCCGCCGGACATGCTCGGTGCGATCCTCACCGAGCTGCGCGCCGACGTCGGCCGGGCCCGGGAGCACGAGGACGTGCTGGACATGCTCAGTCCCCGGGAGCGGGACGTCCTGCGCAGCATGATGGACGGCAAGCGTGGCCGTCAGATCGCCCAGGACCTGCTGATCTCGACCGATACGGTGCGCACGCATACCCGGAACATCTTCGCCAAGCTGGACGTGCACAGCCGCCTGGAGGCGGTCCGGGTGGCCCGGGCCGCCGGCTTGCGGGCACCGGAACGGAGTGACGGATGAGCACACCGGTCCCCGTGGTAGCCGAGAGAAACCCAGTGGTAGCCGAGAGAAAGCCCGTGCTAGCCGGGAGGAAGAAGGTGGCTACGGTCATCACCCGGCTGGAGGGGGGTGCCGGTCAGCACGCGCTGCGCGGGGCGCTCAGCATGGACCGGGCCTGCTTCGACATGACGATCATCACCGGGAGCGGGGACCAGGTGCTGCTGGATCAGGCCGCCGCGGCCGGACTGGAGGTCCTCACCGAGCCCGCGCTGCAGGCGCCGATCGCGCCGTGCAGCGACCTGCGGGCCCTGGCGCGGCTGCGGGAGCTGCTGGCCCGCCGGCCCTTTGACATCGTGCACACGCACACGGCCAAGGCCGGGGTCCTCGGGCGCCTCGCCGCGCACCGGGCCGGGGTGCCCCGGCTGGTGCACACCTACCACGGCTTCCCCTTCCACGAGTTCCAGGGGGCGCCGCGGCGGCAGGCGTACGTGCAGATCGAGCGAAGGCTCGGCCGGATCACGGACGTGGCCCTGTGCGTGGGGACCGGGGTGGCGGTCGAAGCGGTCCGCCGCCGGCTGATCTCCCCCGAGCGGATCCGCACCATCGGGGTGGTCGCCGACACCCCCGCCCCGCGCCCCAGTGCCCCAGAGGGCAGTGCCCGGGCCAGAGCACGGGCACTGCTCGGGCTGCCCGCCGGCGCGACCGTGGTCGGGGCGGTGGGGCGGCTGACCTACCAGAAGGCGCCCGAGGACTTCCTGGGCGCGCTGCGCGCGCTGAACCGGCCGGAGGTGACCGGGGTCTGGGTCGGTGGCGGGGAACTGGCCGGGCAGATTGCCGCCCAGGCCCGGGAGATGCCCGGCGTCCGGGTGGTGCTGGCCGGCCAGCGCGGCAACGTCCCGGAACTGCTGCCCGCCTTCGATATCTTCGCGCTGCCCAGCCGCTACGAGGGCCTGCCCACGGCCGTCGTCGAGGCGATGGTCTGCGGGATCCCGGTGGTGGCGACGGCGGTGAATGCGGTCGGCGACGTGGTGGCGCCGGGCGAGACCGGCCTGCTGGTGCCGCCCGGCCGCCCGGCGCTGATGGCGGACGCCATCCGGTTCCTCCTGGATTCGCCGGACGCCGCGGCGCGGATGGCCGCGGCGGCCCAGGCCCGGCTCGGCCAGCGGTTCGGCGAGCAGGCGCTCCGCCAGGCGCTCACGGCGGCATACGCCTCCGGGGTGCCGCAGCCTAGCCGCGGCATGGTTAACTGTCCGTAATGCCTCATCCCGTGACTACTCAGCGCCGGACGGTAAGCGTAAGGATGGGGGAGGACGGGCTAACGAACCGGCTCGGCCCGCCCAGGGGGACGGTGCGGGAGCGCTGGGGGAACAAAGGTCGGGGGGAATACGTGGAGCCGTCGTTGGACCGGCGACGGGGCCGGGGACGCAGGCGGTCAGACGTTGAGGAACCGCTGGGCGTGCGCGGCCTGCTACATGATCTTGGCCACCAGATGACGACGTTGTCATACCTGGTCGAGGCCGTGCGCGGGGATGTGGACCTGCCGGGAGACGCGGGTTCCCGGCTCGAGTTGCTGTCGCTGGAGATGTCCCGGCTGCTGGACGTCATCGCCCAGGAAATCCCGGTCCGGGCCGGGGTGCCGGCCGTGGCCGAGGTCGAGCTGCGCTCGCTGGCCGGGGAGGTGACCCAGCTGGCCCGGATCGCGCACGAGACCTCGGTGATCCTGGAGCCCGGGCCGGAGGTGACCGTCGAGGCCAGCCCGGCCCTGCTGTGGCGGGTGCTGACCAACGTGGTGGACAACGCGGCCCGGGCCGCGGGACCGTGCGGCCGGGTCGGGATCACCGTCTCGGCCCGGGGTGACCGTGCGGTGCTCGACGTGATCGATGACGGCCCAGGGTTCGGCCAGGGCCCGCCCGGAGCGGCCTCACTCGGGCTCGGCGTGGTGACCACGCTGCTCGAGTCGTGCGGCGGGGCACTGGAGATCCTGGCGCCCGCATCGGACGGTGCGCACGTCCGGATCTTGGTGCCGGTACGGCATGTCCCGGCCATTCCGGTCCCCGGCGGGGATGGCCAGGTGGTCCCGTGACCGGGCTCGTCATCGGGGACGACCACAGCGTCTTCCTGGACGCGATGTCTGCCGTCCTGGTGCAGCGCGGCTATGAGGTCACCGTGGCCCGCACCGTGTCGGACACCATCGAGACCGTGCGCCGGATCCAGCCGGACGTGTGCCTGATCGACCGGAACTTCGCCGGCGAGAACGGGATCACGGCCATCAGCCCGATGCTCGCCGCGAGCAGCCGCACCAAGGTGCTGGTGCTCAGCGCCGACCCGGACACCGTAGGGATCCGGCACGCCCTGAACGCCGGGGCGTCCGGCTACCTGCACAAGACCAGGGGGGTGTCCGCGCTCACCAGGGCCATCGACCGCGTGCTGCGCGGCGAGGTGGTGGTCGACGTGCCCAAGCCCGCCCCGGTCCGGCTGCCCGGTCGGCAGGACCACGCGCACCGGCTCGCCGGATTCTTGACCGCACGCGAGCGGGAATGCCTCCAGCTGCTGGTGGAAGGCCTGGACACGGCCGGGATCGCGATCAAGCTGGGGGTCTCGCCGGCCACGGTGCGCACCCACGTCCAGTCGCTGATGACCAAGCTCGGCGTGCACTCCCGGCTGGAAGCGGCGTCCTACGCGGTCCGCTACCACCTGCTGGATGACCAGGTGGGCCGCTTCCGCTCGACCGGCACTGGTTTAACCCTGGTTAGCCCGCGCCCGGCGCCGCCGCACCGCCCGCGCAGCCACCGCCAGGCCGGCCGCGCACAGGGCGGCCAGCAGGACCCAGTCCGCGATCCGCCGGGTCACGTCAGGCGGGGTCACGGCGAAGCGGTAAGAGTCCGTGGTCAGCGAGCCCTTCGAGAACAGGGCCAGGCCGAAGCTCAGCCCGCTGGCGCCCGCCGGCACGGGCGGCGTCGCCCAGCGGGCCTGAGACCAGTGCGGGCTGGCCGCGAAGTACGGGCTCGACGTCCAGTACACCCAGCGCCCCGACCAGGTCCGGTAGTACGCCGAGTACTGGGTGCGGGCCGTGGACTGGTACCAGGCGCTCAGCGTGTAGGACCGGCCCGCGCGGACCGGCAGCGAGCATTGCCCCAGGTCGAACTGGGGCAGTAGCTTGGCGTCCCCGCTGTGGTAGCTGGTGATGGTCAGCCGCTGCGCCCAGCGCCCCGCGTGGCTGTCCGTGGTGCGCTGCCAGCGGACGGTGTTACGCCCGTAGCCACCCTCCATCCAGCACCGGGGCGTATCGGCGGGGGCCGCGGACGTGGTTTCCAGCGAGGCGCTCACCGCGCCCGACGCGGCGTCCGACTCCAGCGACGGGTTGACGATCCCGTGCGGCGCCGCCGGCGCGACGTGCGGGGTGGGCCGGACAGCGCCCCTAGCCGCGGGGCCGCCGATCACCTGGCCCACGGTCCGGACTGCCGTGCCCAGCCGCTGCCGTGAGGCCAGCCAGCGGGCGAAGGTGTCCAGCATCGCAAGGCGCACGGCCAGCCCGCCGCAGTGGCTGCCGCCGCACACGTGGTGGAAGACCAGCGGCAGCCAGCCTCCCTGCTGCTCGGCGGCGGTGACGGTGCGCTCGAGGTCGTGCAGCGACCATGAGCTGTCCACCTCGCCGGCCGTGCGCAGCGCCATGGGGTGGGGCGGCGGGATACCCTCCGTCCGGACGCAGCCGGGGCATCCAGGGGCGCGCAACCCGACCAAGCCGCGGGCGCTGGTGTAGCCGCAGCCGCGGACGATGGCCTCGGTCTGCGGGCTGTCCGCCCCGCCCGGGTAGGCGAAGGAGACCGCACGGTACCCCCAGCGGGCCAGGATCGAGCGGCTCCCGCACACCTGCCGCCGGGCTTCGTCCGTGCTCAGCGCGGTCAGCCGGAGGTGGGACACGGTGTGCCCGCCGATCTCGTTCCCGTCCGCGGCCAGCTGGCGCAGGTCGGAAAGGGTCACGTAGCCCGGTGCCCCGACCGCGCCGGTGATGATGTAGAACGTCGCGGGCAGCCGGTAGCGGTGCAGCACCCGGGCCGCGGCCATCTGGTCGGCGTCCCCGTCGTCGAACGTCAGGGTCACCACGGTGCGCGCGGCGTGGCCTCCACCGTCCTGGAGCGGCACAGCCAGGTCGCCGGCGGGGGTGGCAGTGACGCCCAGGGCGGGGACGGTCCCCAGCAGGCTCAGGGACACCGCGGCCAGACCGGCGGCCAGCCCGCGGGCCAGCACGCCGTTCCCCCGATTGCCCGGCCACCAGCGTGACCCCAGCCCGTGCCGCAACCCGTCCCCCTCAGGGATCTGCCCTGTGTCCCCCCGCCGCCGACTTAGTCATCAGGCTAGGCACGAAAGTTGGCGATCCCTTCCCCTGTCCGGGTGAGCTCTGCTACCTCATCCGGCTGAGCGGCAGGGGTGAGCGAGAGGGCTGAGCGGCACGGTCGAAGGGCACTGTTGCGCGGCCCGGGGGCCCTCGTCATGATCAGGGTGACGTGGTTGACTCCAGGCAGACAGGGGGTGCAGTGACGATGGCCCGCAAAGACACCGCGGTGGCGTCCCCGCCGCACAAGAACCACCAGGCCAGGGCAGGTAAGGCGGCCAAGGCGGGTAAAGCGGCGCGGCTGCCGCGCGAGCTGTACGAGGCCGAGCTCTACCGGCTCCAGGCCGAGCTGGTGAAGGCCCAGGAATGGGTGCGTGCCGAGAAAGCCCGGATCGTCGTGATCTTCGAGGGCCGCGACGCCGCGGGCAAGGGAAGCACGATCAAGCGCGTCGCCCAGTACCTCAACCCGCGGATCGCCCGGATCGCGGCCCTGCCCGCCCCGACCGAGCGGGAGCAGACCCAGTGGTACTTCCAGCGGTTCGTCGAGCATCTGCCCGCCGGCGGCCAGATCGTCCTGTTCGACCGCAGCTGGTACAACCGCGCCGGGGTGGAGCACGTCATGGGGTTCTGCACCAAGGAGGAGTATGCCCGGTTCCTGCACCAGTGCCCGCTGTTCGAGCGGATGCTCGTCGAAGAAGGTCTGCTGCTGCGCAAGTACTGGTTCTCGGTCAGCGACGCGGAGCAGCAGGAGCGATTCCGGTCCCGTCTGGAAGATCCCATGCGACGCTGGAAGCTGTCTCCCATGGACCTGGAGTCGGTCACCCGGTGGGAGGACTACAGCCGGGCCAAGGACGAGATGATGCTGCACACCGACATCCCCGAGGCGCCGTGGTACGTGGTGGAGAGCGACGACAAGCGGCGGGCCCGGATCAACATGATCGCCCACCTGCTTTCCACCATCCCCTACCACGACGTCCAGCGGCAGACGCTGGAGCTTCCGCCGCGCCCGCCGGCCAAGGGCTATGTGCGGGTGCCGCGGGAGATGCAGACGTACGTGCCGGACCACGCGGCTGCCCTGGAAGCCCGCCGACGTGAGTGACAGCAGCGAGCCGGGGCCTGAGCCGGCCCGCGCTGAGCCGGCCCGCGCTGAGCCGGGCCGCGCTGAGCCGGGCCGCCCTGAGCCCCGGCCGGCGGTCGCCGCGTCGATCTGGGCCCTGGAGCACGCCCAGGACTTCGTGACCGTGGCAGTGGGCGTGGTGCTCATCGTCCTCGCGGCCACGCTGGCCGTGTCGGGGGTAGTGAGCTTCGTCGAGGACTTGCAGAAGCGGACGATGGTCACCGCCTCCAGCAACCTGCTGGACCGGGTCCTGCTGGTGCTGATCCTGGTCGAGATCGTGCACACGGTCGTGCTGTCGCTGCGCGCGCACCGCCTCGCCGCGCAGCCCTTCATCGTGGTCGGGCTGGTCGCGGTGATCAGGCGGATCCTGTTCCTGCTCAGTAACGAGAACACCATTCCCACCGCTGAACTGGCCCTGCTCATCGGCATGGTGGTGGCTTTCGTGGCCGCGTACCTGGCGGTCAGCTACTTCGAGAAGTCCGGCCTGGAAGAGGACGACGCGCCGCCCCGCGCCCGGGGGGACGCGCCGCCCCGGGCCCAGGGGAAGAAGAACGCCACTGGTAGGGTTGAGACATTAGGCGGCTGAGGATGCCGCCACTTCCGCGGGCGAGTGGCCCGCGAGGTCGCATCTGCGAGCAGTCCGCTTCCCGGTGAGCCTTGGTTAAGCCCGCATGGTTTGTGCCAGCAGGGTCTTGAAACCTGGTTCGCCGCTGTCGTGACGCTGGTCCCGTGGCGCGGCCCCCGAATCATGGATGGAGTCACCGTGCCCCAGCGCCCTGCTGCCCAGGGATCCGGCCCTTCTGCCGGTCACCGGCGGCGGAGGCCGACCGGCCCTGGCCGGTCGGCCGGCCCGCGCAGGCCGTCTCATGCGGGCCGGCCGCAGCGGCCCGCCACGCCCCGTACCACCACCTCCTCCGAGCTCGATCGCGCCCTGACCGCCGCGCTCAGCGCGCCGGCCCCGGCCGCGGCGACGTTCGCCGAGCTCGGCCTGCCCGGCCCGCTGGTCACGGCGCTCGGCGAGCAGGGAATCACCGCGCCGTTCGCGATTCAGGCCCGTGCCCTTCCCGACGCGCTGGCCGGCCGGGACGTGCTCGGCCGCGCACAGACCGGCTCGGGTAAGACCCTCGCCTTCGGCCTGCCTCTGCTGGCCCGCCTGGCCCACGGCGGCCCCCGCCAGCCGCGGTCCCCGCGCGGCCTGGTCCTGGTCCCCACCCGGGAACTGGCCCGGCAGGTCGCCGAGGTGCTCGCCCCGCTGGGCCGACGGCTCGGCGTCCGCGTCACCACCGTGTACGGCGGTGCCCCGATGGGCCGCCAGATCGAGCAGCTCGCGCGCGGGGTGGACATCGTGGTTGCAACGCCCGGGCGGCTCATCGACCTGATCGGCCGCCGGGCCGCCAGTCTCGCCCAGATCGAGATCGCCGTCCTTGACGAGGCCGATCACATGGCCGACCTGGGCTTCATGCCGGCTGTGACCCAGCTACTCGACGCGACACCGCGGGACGGGCAGCGGATGCTGTTCTCGGCCACCCTGGACCGGGACGTAGACCGGCTGGTCACCGCCTACCTGACCGACCCGGCGCTGCACGCCGTCGCCCCAGTGACCGAGCCGGGAGTGGCCGCGGACCACCAGGTGTTCGTGCTGCCCGCCTCGGACAAGGTGGAGATCGCGGCCGAGATTGCCGGGCGGCCGGACCGCACCCTGATCTTCGTCCGGACCAAGCACGGCGCGGACCGGCTGGCCAAGCAGCTCACCCGGGCCGGCATCGAGGCGGGCGCGATCCATGGTGACCTCAGCCAGAACCAGCGCCAGCGTGCCCTGGACGGGTTCGCCGCGGGCTACCCGCGGGTGCTGGTCGCCACCGACGTGGCCGCCCGCGGCCTGCACATCGACGACGTCGGCCTGGTCATGCACTTCGACCCGCCGAATGACCACAAGGACTACCTGCATCGCTCGGGCCGCACCGGCCGGGCCGGTGCGACCGGGACCGTCCTCGCGCTCGTCGATCCCGCCCAGGTCCGCGAGGTTGCGCGGCTGCACGAGGCGGCCGGGGTGAGCCCGGCCCGGCACCGGGTGCAGCCCGGGGACCCGGCGGTCCGGGACATCGCGACGTCCGGGACACCCATCCCGCCGCCACCGCCCCGGCCCGAGCGTGCGGCCAGCGCCAGCGAGCCGGGCCGCTCCCGGCCCGGCCGCAACGGCCGCTCGCGGCCCGGCCGCGACGGGCGCCAGCGGACCGGGGCGAACCGCGCTGCCCAGGGCCGCCGCAGCAGGCCGCCGCGGACGCGCCTGCCCGAGGCCAGCTAACCGTCCGCGGACGCGCCTGCCCGAGGCCAGCTAGCCGCCCGAGGATGCGTCTTCCTGCGGGCGGCTAGCCGTCCGCGGACGTGCCTGCCCGAGCGCAGCCAGACGCCCCGCCCCGCCGCGTTCCTTGCCCCATCACGGGCACCCGTGCGACGATCGAGTTCGTGGCCGCTGGCCGCGCGACCCTCACAGCACGGTCTAGGCAGCACAGGAGCGCCCGTTGGCTCAGCCCGGCACGCGGTGACCGCCGCCCCTGCCCAGGATGCCCGCCTGCGCGGCGAGCCAGTAGCGCGCGCCGTGTTCGAGGGCCTGCCAGCCCGTTACGACCGGCTCGCCTACCTGCTCTCGATGGGCCAGGACCGGCGCTGGCGGCGGGCAGTGGTCAGCCGCACCGCGACAGGCCATCCGGCCCTGGCGCTCGACGTGGCGACCGGGCCGGCCGGGATCGCGCTGGCGGTGGCGGGCCGGACCGGCGCCAACGTGATCGGGGTCGACCTGAACGAGCCCATGCTGCGGGCGGGCCTGGCCCGGACCCGGCGTCCGGGCCGCCGCGGCCGGGTCCGGGTCGCCGTCGGGCGGGCGGATGACCTCCCGTTCCCGGACGCCACCTTCGACGCGGTGACCTTCTCCTACCTGCTGCGCTACGTGGACGATCCGGGAGCGACCGTCGCCGAGATGGCCCGCACCCTGCGGCCCGGCGGGACCCTGGCCAGCCTCGAGTTCTATCTGCCGCCGCAGCCCGGGTGGCGGCTGGCCTGGTGGTGCTACACCCGGCTGGCCCTGCCGGTGCTCGGCGCGCTGACCGGTGGTGCGGCCTGGTACCGGGTCGGCCGCTTCCTCGGGCCCAGTATTTCCCAGCACTACCGGCGGCATTCCCTCGATGATCACATCGCGGCCTGGCGGGCGGCGGGCCTGACCGACATCGGGGTCAGCGTGATGAGCCTGGGCGGCGGGCTGGTCATGTGGGGCCGCAAGGCGGCGCCGCCCGCGGGACCTGGTTCGTGAGCGCGCGCACCGAGAAGACCGCCTTCTACGCGGTGGGCCGCGGCACCGGGGGCTTCCGCGACTGGCTCACCCTGCTGCACCCGCCGTACACGCTGTGGCACCTGTCCTACGTCGCGCTCGGGGCGGCGCTGGTGCCCGACCCGGTGCTCTGGCGGCTCGGCGCCACAATGCTCGCGTTCTTCCTGGCCGTGGGCATCGGCGCGCACGCGCTCGACGAACTCAACGGCCGTCCGCTGAGCACGGGCATCAGCGGCGTGGTCCTGGCCATCACGGCCGGGCTGTCCATCGCCATTGCGATCGTGCTGGGCCTGATCGACGGGGGCCTGCGACTGCTCCCGTTCGTGATCGCCGGCGCGATCCTGGTCTGCGGGTACAACCTGGAACTGCTCGGCGGCCTGCTGCACAGCGACTTCTGGTTCGGCGCGGCCTGGGGTGCGTTCCCGGTCCTGGTCGGGGCCTACGCGCAGCACTGGACGCTGCCGCCCGCCGCGCTGGTCGCCGCGGTCGCCGCGTTCTTCCTGTCCATGGGCCAGCGCTCGCTGAGCACTCCGGCCCGGGCGCTGCGCCGCCGGATCGCCTCGGTGTCGGTCCGGGTCACCTGGCGCGACGGCAGTCAGCAGGAACTCGACCGGGCCGACCTGCTCGCGCCGCTGGAGCGCGGGCTCCGCTACTTCACCTGGGCCACCGGGACCCTGGCCGTGGCCCTCGTGATTGCCCGGTGACCATGGCGCCCCGTGCTGTGAACCCCCGTGCCGTGAACCCTCGTGCCGTGAACCCCGTGCTATGAACAGGGCCCCGTTCGACGTGGTGGTGGCCGGCGCCGGGCCGGCCGGGAGCGTGGCTGCGCTGGTGCTGGCCCGCGGCGGCGCCCGCGTCGCCCTGGTGGACAAGGCGTCCTTCCCCCGCGACAAGGCCTGTGGTGACCTGGTCGGGCCGCGTGGCGTGGGCCTGCTCGACGAGCTGGGCGTGTCCGTGCCGGACGCCGGGCAGGGCGCGGACCTCCTGGTCGTGGGGCCGTCCGGGCACCGGTCGCGGCTGCCAGCTTTCCGCGGCCGGACCTACCCAGGCCATGGGGTGGTCATCCCCCGGGTCGTCCTGGATGACGCGCTCCGCACGGCCGCCATCGAGGCAGGCGCGGAACCCATCCGGGCACGGGTCAGCGGCGTGGACCGCCCGCCCGGCGGCCCGGTCCGGGCGCTGATCACGAGCGACGGACGGCGGCTCGCCGCGGACGCCTTCATCGGCGCGGACGGCGCGCTGAGCCCGGTCGCCCGGCTGGCCGGGATGCTGGACGCGAGCAGCGCCCTGTGGGGCTTCGCCATCCGCGCGTACGTCGCCGCCGAGGTGCCGCTGCCGTTGCTGGTCCTGCTGGACCAGGCGCCGTGGCGGATCTACCCCGGATACGGCTGGCTCTTCCCCGGCGCGGCCGGGCAGGCCAACGTGGGCATCGGGGTCGGCCTGGGCACCCGGCGTCGGCAGGCCCGGCTGGGCGCGGACCTGGCCCGCTTTGCCACCCTGCTGCGCGCGTCGGGCGACCTGGCCCCGGAGGCCACCCCCGGCCCGGTGACCGGGGGATGGCTGCGGATGGGCGGCACTGGGACCCCGCCGGCAGCCGGGAACCTGCTGCTCGCCGGGGACGCTGCCGGGCTGATCAACCCGCTGCAGGGCGAGGGCATCGGCCCGGCCATGGTCAGCGCGCGGATGGCCGCGGACTGCCTGCTGGCAGGCCCCGGTCAGGCGGCCTCCGCCTACACCGAAGCGGTGACGGCCGCGTTCGGCCGCTACCTGCCGGGGGCCGCCGCCCTCCAGGCCACCCTGCTGCGCCGCCCGCGGACTGCGTCGGCCGCGGTACGGATCCTCACCGCGCCCCCCGTTCGCCGGGTCCTCGCCGGCACCTGGTCGCTGTACTGGAACGGGCTGGTGGACGGGGCCAGCCCGCGGCCGGCTGCGTGGACCGCCGCGGCGGTCCAGCAGGTGGCCAGCCGCCTGGGCCGCCGCTGGCCGGCGAACCCACCGGACCTGAGCCACCTGGACCCCGGCGCCCTCGACCGCGCCGAGCCCAGCCGCGCCGAGCCCAGCCGCGCCGAGCTGGACCGCACAGGTCTCATCCCGGGTGCCCCGCAACCCGCCGATGGTGCCCCTGACCTGCGTACTTCACCCGCTGCGGATGAGGCGCAGCCCTCGTGACCTGATTGGCTCGTGGCCACGCCCCCCTGGGGAGGGACCTTGGCCACAGCCACCAAACCCGGCGCCCCGGGCGGCGCCGGCGTGGGGACGGCGCCGGGCCAGGCCTCCCTGGTACTCCTCGCGCTGATCGTGGTGGCCGCGGTCGCGAACCTGAACCTCACCGTGGCCAACGTCGCCCTGCCCGACATCGGCCGCGCCTTCGACTCCGGGCAGACCACGCTCGACGTGATCGCGATCGGCTACTCGCTCGGCCTGGCCGGGTCGGTGCTCTACCTCGGGGCGGTGGGCGACCGCTACGGCCGCCGGATGATGCTGGTGCTGGGCGTGCTGCTGTCCGTCCCGGCCTGCCTGATGGCCGCCTATGCCCCGGACGCCGGCGTGCTGGTGGCCGGCCGCCTGCTCGGCGGGATCTCGGCGGGCATGGCGTACCCGACGACCCTGGCCCTGATCACCGCGTTGTGGTCGGGGCCGGCGCGGATCAGGGCCATCGCCCTGTGGTCCGGTATCGGCGGCGCGATCACGGCCCTGGGGCCCCTGCTGGCTGGCCTGGTCCTGCAGCACTTCTGGTGGGGATCAGCGTTCCTGCTCACCCTCCCCCTGGCGGTGGTGGCCCTGGTCCTGGCGCTGGCCTGCGTGCCGTCACACGTCAACGAGACCACCGACCCCGTCGATCATCCGGGCGGAGTACTGTCGATGGTTTTCGTTGCGGCCCTGGTTGTAACGATCAATTTCGCGCCGGTACCAGGCGCGGGGGCCCTGGCCCTTGGTACGGCCCTGGTCGCGCTGGCCGCGGGGGCCGGCTTCTTCCTCCGCCAGCGCCGGGCCCGGGCGCCCCTCTACGACCTGCACGTGGCGGGCCGGCGGATCTTCTGGGTGGCGGCGGTGGGCGGGATCATCGTCTTCGGGTCGCTGATGGGCTCGATCTTCGTAGGCCAGCAGTACCTGCAGGACGTGCTCGGCTACTCGCCGCTGAGCGCCGGCCTGGCGATCCTGCCGGCGGCCGCGTGCATGGTGGCGTTCGCGCCGCTGTCGGCCCGGCTCACCCACGCCCGCGGGTCGGGCTTCACGCTGCTCAGCGGGTACCTGTTCTGCCTGCTCAGCTTCCTCACCATGCTCCTGCTGTGGAAGCAGGACAGCTCGTACTGGGTCGTCGGGCTGGCCTTCGCGTTCCTGGGCGCCGGGGTGGGGCTGGCCGGCACCCCCGCCTCGCACTCGCTCACCAGTTCGGTGCCCACCCGCCGGGCCGGGATGGCCTCGGGCACCGCCGACCTGCAGCGCGACCTGGGCGGCGCGATCATGCAGTCGATCCTGGGCGCGCTGCTGACGGCCGGCTACGCCAGCGCCATCGCCAAGTCGGTCGCCAGCTCACCGAACCGGAGCAAGATCACCGGCAGCGTCCAGAGCCAGCTGGAGAAGTCCTTCGCCGGCGCCCAGCAGGTGGCGCAGCGCTATCCCCAGTACGCCAGCAAGATCACCGCGGCGGCCAGGAGCGCGTTCCTGTCCGGCGATCAGTGGGCCTACGCGGCCGCCATCCTCGGCGTGCTGCTCGGCGCGGCGCTGGTGTTCGCGCTGTTCCCGCGCAAGGCCGCGGAGGCGGCACTGCTGGCTCGCTACCAGGCGGAAGACAGCAGCTTAGAACCCTCAGGACTGGGCGGCGTAGTTGTCCGGCTTCGCGCCCGCCAGCCGGGAGGTATCCGGCGTCTGCGTCACCGACGACGGGCTGACGAACGTGCTGCCGGAGGGGGTGACCTGCACGGCCTCGCCCAGTGCGCTGCCCTTCAGCAGCTGCTTCCAGGTGAGGAACCACACGGTGAAGCCGTCGTCCCACTTCCCGGTGGCCGGGCTGCCGGTGACCGTCACCGGGTCCCCGGGCGTCGCCAGGCTGTAGTACATCGCCGCGTGCTCCGGGGACAGGTTCACGCACCCGTGGCTCACGTTGGTGTATCCCTGCTCGCCCACCGACCAGGGCGCGGAGTGCAGGTAGTCGCCGCTGTAGGTGAACCGCACAGCGTCGTTGACCAGCTCGTTGTACCCGTTGCCGACCATCCGCACCGGGTTGCCTTTCTCCAGCGTGATGTAAGTGCCGTCCACGGTGTCCAGGCCGGGCCGCCCGGTGCTGATCGCCCAGTGACCCCACAGCTCGCCCTTGTAGAACACGTTCAGGTAGTGCGTCTGGGTGCTGGCCACCACGATGAGCGAGGGCCCGATGTCGAAGGTCTGGGTGAGGTCGGCGGTGAAGAACACGCCGGGGGAGGCCTCCACGCCGGCCAGGTGCCCGTCGAACGAGACCGTGGTGTTCGCGGGCCAGTAATTCATGGTGCGGAAGTACAGCGTCTGGTTGCCGTCCCAGTACCAGGCCCCGGTTACCGGCTTGGAGCTGCTCACCTCGAGGGACTTCTCCACCGCGGCCTCGTTGGTCACCGGCGAGCTGAACGTGATGCGGATCGGAATCCCGACGCCGTAGGCCTGCTTGTAGCCCTCGAAGATCATGGCGGTGTCCGAGGCGGCCGGCGTGAGCGTGCGGAAGCTGGTCGTCGACGTGACTGTCGTCCCGGACGAGTTGACCGCCGTGGCGCGCACGCGATAGTCCTGGGACGGCTGGAGCGCCCACTGGTTACGCCAGACTGTCTTCGCGCCGTTGAGGGTGCCGCTCACGCTCTGCTGGCCGGAGGTCACGCTGACGGTGCGGATCTTGCCGCTGGCCGCGGTGACCGTTATCCCCCTGCTGGGGTTCACGTTGTTCCCGCCGCCTGGGCTGATGTGCAACTCCGCTGCGGCCGCCGAGGCGGAGGCCTTGGCCGCGCTGTGCCTGGCCGCGGGCGTGCTGGGCGCCGGTGACCCGCTGGAGCAGGCCGCGATCAGCAGGCCCGCCACGCCGGTGACGGCGGTGATCGCGAGCCAGCGGCCTGGTCCGGCGGCCCTGCCCTGGGGGGCTGCCCTGATGCGCCGCTGGCCGTCCGCCTTATCGCTCATCCGCACTGCGGATCCTCCTGTTGCTGACCGCTCGAGGCCATGGCGGGTCGCCGCCACGGCGGGTTGCCCTCAACACCACGGGCCCATCAGCGATCTGCCGGGGGAGACGGTGGCGCCCGTTGGTCAACATTGTCCGGGGGCAGACCCGTTCCAGGCGAAGCGCCCACTACTGAGACGGACCGTGCGCGCCGGAGGTTGCGTTCCAAAGGTACCCGCCCGCCGCGAGCCCGGCGAACCATCTGATATCCGGCCAGGGCGGCGATGAGCACGATGCCGGTCGCAGCCCAGGGCACATAGTCGCCGAGCCGGTCGTAGAGGGTGCGCGCGGACGCCGGGGGCAGCCCCAGCCGCACCACGGTCACCCCGCGCTGCTGGGCGGTCATCAGGGCCAGCAGCCGCCCGCGCGGGTCGAAGGCCGCCGAGTCCCCGGTCAGGGCCGCCTGGACCACCGGCCGGCCGGTCTCCGCGGCCCGCACGGCGCCCAGTGCCGCGTGCTGGGCGGGTGCCCAGCTCCCCTGGAACGTCGAGTCGGAGGTCTGGTACACGATGAGCTGGGCCCCCAGGTCCGTGTCGACCCGGGACATGTCGGGGAAGGCGGACTCGAAGCAGATCAGCACGCCGAGCGGCAGCGGCCGGCCCAGCCGGTCCGTGGCGTGCATCAGGTGCGCGCCGCGGCCGGGCACCATGTTGCTGGCGGCGGCCTTGCTGACGGTGGCGATCCAGCCGAGTGCGCCGCGCAGCGGGATGTACTCGCCGAACGGGACCAGCCGCGTCTTGGTGTACGAGCCGACGATCCCCCGGGGCCCGATCAGGAGGGCCACCTTGGAGCGCGTGCCGTCCGGCAGGGAGGCGTCCTGGTTCACCAGGACCTGCGCGCCGGTGTCCGCGGCCAGTCGCTTGATGCGCCCGTACAGCACCGGCTCCCGCCTGATGTCGGTGCCGACGCTGCTCTCCCCCCACACGATCAGGTCCGGGCGGGCGGCCCCCGGTCGGCTGGCACCGAGGCGGCCGGACAGCCGCAGGCTCGCGTCGAACCGCAGGTTCTTGCTGTTCGTGAGACCCGGCTGGACCAGCGCCACCGTGACGTGCCGGACCGGGGGCACGGCTGCGCTGAGGGCGTACGCCACCGGTCCCGCGGCCAGCGCCACGGCGACCCCGGCGGCCCCCGCCATCCGCACCGCCAGGCCCCGGGCCAGCAGCAGCATCGCGATGCCCGTGTTCGCTGCGACCAGGGCGAAGCTGATCAGCCAGACGCCGCCCACCGCGGCCAGCGCGAGCACCGCGGGATGCTGCCACTGGCTGGCGCCCAGCACGTCCCAGGGGCCGCCGAACCCCTGCCAGGACCGGGCCCACTCGGTGAAGACCCAGTAGCCCGGGAGCACGGCGAGCGCCGCGAGCGCGCGCGCGGGCCGCAGCGGCGGGCGCAGCACGATCCAGGCGGCCACCCCGAACCCGGTCCACAAGACCCCGAACACCACGGCGACCAGCAGCAGCGCCGGGCCAATGCTGGGGACCAGCCAGTACATGGCGGCCAGGATGAAGCCGGCGCCCAGCCACCAGCCGCGCACCGCGGCCTCCCGGGCGGACGGTGCGGCGCGGATGATGAGGATCCCGGGCACCAGCCCGCACCAGCCGAGGAATTCCAGGTTGAGCTGGGGAAAAGCCAGGGTGGGCAGCGCGCCTGCCGCCAGTGCCGCATACCGGAGAGGCTTGGCGAAGGTCCGCCACAGTGCCATGTGTCCCATTGTCAGCCCATCCCGGCGGGCCGGGTGCGCCCGGGCCCATCCGTGATGCGTGCGTTACGTGGTGCTCCCCGTGGTGGTGCCCGTGGTGCTCCCCGTGGTGGTGCCCGTGGTGCTGCCCGTGGTGGTGCCTGAGCCACCCTGCCGGGCACCGGCCGCGGCGCGGACGATGGCCCAGCCCAGGGCGAGGATGGTCAGCGCCGTGAGCACGGCCTCCGGCCAGCCGGCCAGCCGGTCGGCCAGGGTCAGGCCGCTGCGCAGCGGCACTCTCGTGTCCAGCACCGCCCGCTGCCACAGCCCGGTGCGGGCCAGCACGGCGCCGTCCGGGGCGATGATGGCGCTCTCCCCGGTGGTGGACGCGTACACGATTGCCCGGTCCGACGTGATCGCGTCGATCCGGGCCATGGCCACCTGCTGAGCCGACTCGCCGGACTGGCCGTCCACCTCGAACGTGGCGTCGTTGGACTGCACCGCGAGCAGGTTGGCGCCCGCGGTCACCTCGGACCGCACCAGGCCGTCGAAGCCGACCTCGTAACAGATCACGTCGCCGAGCCGGATGGCGCCCTGGTGGAACACCACGGCCCGGTGGCCGGGGGTGAAGTTGACCGGCTGCAGGTTGACCAGCGAGGTGACGTGGGCGAGCAGGCTGCGGAACGGGATGTACTCGCCGAACGGGACCAGCTGGCGCTTCACGTAGACCGCCACCGGGCCGCGGCGGGGCAGCCACAGCTGGCCCGTGTTGCGCAGCGGGTTCTCCAGCAGCGCGCCGACCAGGACCGGCCGGTCGATAGCGTCGACCGCGCCAGCGATCGTGCCATAGATCGCGGGGTACTCGCCAGGGTCGAGGTCGGTCGAGTTCTCCGGCCAGATCACGATGTCCGGGGCGGGCCGGACGCCGGCGGCGACCTGCGCGGCCAGGGCCCGGGTCGCGGCGGCGTGATTGTCGGTGACCGTGGTCGCGCGGAACAGGGCGGGCAGGGACCGGGCGTGCGGGACGTCTCCCTGCACCGCGGCCACGGTCACGGTGCGCTGCCCCGCCCCGGCCCCGTCCACGGGGAGCAGGCCGCCCGCCAGGGCGACCCCGGCGGTGGCCGCGGTGGCCGTCACCGCGGCGACGAGGCGGCGCCGGTCCGTGAGGAGGCGGCGCCGGTCCGTGAGGAGGCCGCGCCGGTCCCGGGCCGCGCGCCGGTCCCGGGCGATGCGCAGGACCAGCCAGGCCACCATGGCTCCGGTCACCGCGACCAGGAAGGACAGCAGCGGGGGGCCGCCGATCGCGGCCCACCTGGCGGTGGGCGCGCCCGCCTGGCTCATCGCCAGCCGGCCCCACGGGAAGGCGTAGGGCCAGCGGGCCCGCATCGCCTCGGCCGCCACCCACCAGCCGCCCACGGCCAGCGGCCAGCCGGGCAGCCCGAGCAGCAGCCGCTGTCCCACCGCGAGCAGTCCGAAGATGGCCGCCTCGGCGATGGCCAGCGTCGCCCACGCGTACCAGGCCACGTTGACCAGCCAGGACAGCAGCGGCACGAAGAACGCGACCCCGAAGACAAGCCCGATGACAAACGAGGCCCGCAGTCCCTGGCGGTACAGGGCGATCACCAGCAGGGCCGGGCCGGCGGCGGCCAGCGGCCAGATCCCGACCGGGGGGAACGCGCCCGCCAGGGCCACCCCGCCGGCCACGGCGGCGAGCAGGGCCCAGCGCGGCCGCAGCCCGGCCTGGATCGCGGAGGCACCAGCGGATGCGGGGGCCAGCCGCCCGGCGGTGGCCACGCCGGCGGTGCTTTCCTCCGGCATCCGCTGCATGGCCAGAGCGTAGCCGGATATGCGGGGTTAGCGCCGCCGCCGGGTCGGGTGCGGCATCTCCGGGTAACCTGCCAGCGGGACTACGGGAGGTACAGAGTGAGCCGCCGTGGCTGGATACTCTTCACGGCGATGAGCCTGATCTGGGGCGTGCCCTACCTGCTCATCAAGGTCGCGGACGGCGGGGTTTCGGTGCCCGTCCTGGTCTTCGCGCGGATCGCGGGGGGCGCCGTGGTGCTGCTGCCCGTGGCCGTGTACCGCGGCCAGGTCGGGGCACTCCGCCGGCACTGGCGCTGGCTGGCCGTGTTCGCCTGCGTGGAGATCATCCTGCCGTGGCTGTTCCTGACCGCGGCGGAGAAACGGCTGTCCAGTTCGATGAGCGGCCTGCTCATCGCATCGGTGCCGATCATCGGGGTGGCCCTGGCCCGGCTCACCGGAGGCGGGGAGCGGCTCACGCCGCTGCGCTGGGCCGGCCTGCTCGGCGGGCTGGCCGGGGTGGCGCTGCTCGCCGGGCCAGGCGTGGTGCACGGTGACCTGGGGTCGGTCGCCCTGGTCATGCTCACCGCGGTGGGGTACGCGACGGGGCCGCTGATCGCCAGCCGCAAGCTCGCCGGGCTGCCCGGCCTCGGGGTGACCGCTGTCTGCCTGGGCTTTGCGGCCCTGGTCTACGCGCCCGCGGCCGCGCTGACCTGGCCGCGGTCCGTCCCTTCCGCCGCTGTGCTGGCCAGCCTGGCCGGGTTGGCGCTGGTCTGCACCGCCCTCGCCTTCGTGCTGTTCTTCCAGCTGATCGCCGAGGTCGGCCCGGCCCGAGCCACGGTCATCACGTACGTGAACCCGGCCGTGGCCGTGGCCCTGGGGGTGGGGGTGCTCGGCGAGCCGCTCACCCCGGAGATCATCGCTGCCTTCGGCCTGATCCTGGCAGGGTCAGTGCTGGCCGCCCGGTCCGGCCAGCCGGCTGCGGAAGTGGCCACCGGGGAAGCGCGGGGTGAGCCGGGGGATGCCCGGGGTGAGCCGGCGGACGCGGGGGGTGAGCCCGGGGCCGGAGCGGCGGGCCAGCCGCGAACCCCGGCCGCGCCATGAATGGTGCCGCCGAGCCCGGCACCGATCTCGACGCTTTGCTCAGTCCCCCGGGCGCGGAACTGCTGGCCGCAGTGCGCGACCAGGACGTCACCCCCGACACCGCGCTGGCACTCGGCACCCGGCTGCGCGAGAGCTATCCGGCCGCGCTGGTCGCGGCAGCCCTGGCGCAGCACGAGCTCCGGCTCGCGGCCCGGGCGAAGTTCACCCGGGCCATGGACATGTTCTTCACCCGGCCTGGCCTCGAGCAGGCCTCCGCCCAGGTGGTGGCCCGGCACCGGCAGACCCGGTTCGCCGCGGCCGGCGTGGTGGCCGACCTGTGCTGCGGCATCGGCGGTGACCTCGTCGCCCTGGCCGTCGAGCATCAGGTCCGGGCGGTGGACCGCGACCCGCTGCACCTGCGGATGGCCATGCTGAACGCGGCGGCCTACGGCGTGGACGGCTCGGTCCGCACCGCCCGGGGCGACGCCCGCGAGGCCGACCTGGCCGGGGTGGAGGCGGTGTTCATCGACCCGGCCCGGCGCACGCGGAAGCGCCGGCTGGGCCCCGGCGTCAGTGAACCACCGCTGGCCTGGTGCCTGGGCCTGGCCGGCCAGATCCCGGCGGTGGGTATCAAGGCGGCCCCCGGGATCGCGCGGGACGCGGTCCCCGAAGGCTGGGAACTGGAGTTCGTCGCGGTCGGGCGGGACCTGAAGGAGGCGGTGGCCTGGTCACCGGACCTGGCGGGCTCCGCCACCCGGGCCACCATCCTGCCCGGCGGCCACACGCTCACCCCCGAGCCCGGCCCGCCGGTCCCTTTGGCAGCGCCCGGCCCGTTCCTCCTCGACCCGAACCCGGCGGTGACCCGGGCCGGGCTGGTCGGTGAGCTAGCACGGCAGCTCGGGGCGTGGCAGATCGACCAGCAGATCGCGTTCCTGTGCACGGATACCGCGGTGCGCACCCCGTTCGCCCGGACCCTGGAGGTCATCGACTCCGGGCCGTGGAACCAGAAGCGGCTGCCCGCCCGGCTGCGGGACCTCGACATCGGCGCGCTGGACATCCGCCGCCGGGGACTGGCCGGCGACGTGGGCCAGCTGCACCGGCAGCTGAAGCTGGCCGGTTCCCGGCGGGCCACCCTGGTCATGACCCGGGTGGCGGACCGGCCCTGGGGGCTGGTCTGCCTCGACCTCCCCGGGTGATGGGTGACGGCCGGACCCTGGGGGCCGGGAGGTGCCGTGACGCACCGGATCGCCGTGTGTGCCCGATAGACTCGCGCACGTGATTGACCTGAGGGCCGCGCGCCAGGAGCCAGACCGCTACCGGTCCGCGCTCGCCCGGCGCGGTGCCGCCGCCGACTTCGATGCCGTGCTCACCGCCGACCAGACCTGGCGGGAGCTGACCGAACGCGCGGAGACCCTGCGCGCCGCGCAGAAGCGATCGTCCCGGGGCGCCAAGCCCAGCCCGGAGAAGCTCGCCGAGCTGCAGCAGCTCCGGAAGGAACTCGACGCCGCCGAGGCTGAGCTGGCCGAGGCCGAGCGGAGGCGGCAGGAGCTGCTGGGCCGGATCCCCAACCTGCCTGACTCCACTGCCGCGGACGGCCTGACCGAGGACGACTCGGTGGTGCTGCGCACCTGGGGCGAACCGCCTCACTTCACGTTCCCTGTCCGGGACGCGACCGATCTCGGCGGCCCGACGGGCTGGATCGACATGGCCCGCGGCGCGCGGCTGTCCGGGTCCCGGTTTGCCTACCGGTTCGGCGACGTGGCCACGACCGAGATGGCCCTGTACCGCTTCGTGCTCGACCGCCTGGCCGGCAAGGGGTTCATGACCGTGCTGCCGCCGGTGCTGGTCGGGGAGCGGGCGATGTACGGCACCGGGTTCCTGCCCACCGAGGAGTCCAACCTCTACCACCTGGAACGAGACAACCTGTACCTGACCGGCACCTCCGAAGTGGCGCTGGCGGGTATCCACACCGACGAGCGGCTGGAGGAGAGCCAGCTGCCCGCCAGGTACGCGGCGTTCACCACGAACTTCCGGCGTGAGGCCGGGGCGGCGGGCAAGGACACCAAGGGCATGTTCCGGGTCCATCAGTTCGACAAGGTAGAGATGTACGTCTACTGCCTGCCCGAGCAGTCGGCCGACTTCCACGAGCAACTCCTCGCGAACGAGGAGGAGATCGTCCAGGCCCTCGGGCTGCCCTACCGGGTGATGAACATCGCCGTGGGGGACCTGGGCGCGCCCGCGGCCAAGAAGTACGACATCGAAGCCTGGTTCCCGGCCCAGCAGCGTTACCGGGAGATCACCTCCTGCTCGAACACCACCGACTACCAGGCGCGGCGGCTGAACATCCGGTTCCGCCGCGACGGCAAGCTGCACTTCGCGCACACCCTCAACGGGACCGGCGCGACGGCCCGGTCGCTGCTCTCGATCATGGAGAACTTCCAGGACGAGCGGGGAGTAGTGGCCGTCCCCGAGGTGCTCCAGAGCTACGGGGCCCCGGCCGCCCTCGGCCGCAAGGGGGATTAACCGGCGCGCCCAGCCCCGGCCTGACGGCCGGCGCTAGGCGCTGGCCTGGCCGCTGCCCAGCGTGGTGAGCAGGATGCTTCCCTCGGGGGAGCCGAGCCCGGTGCAGGCGTCCCAGCCCGGTCCGGCGGCGTAGGCACCGTTGCTGCCGCTGGTGATGTCGCGGAAACCCGGCGCCCCCGTGCCCGCCGTCACGCCCGCGTACAGCCCGGGCTGGATCAGCCCGAACGACTTCCCGGTGGACTGCGCCAGCCGGCTGATCAGCGCCGCCCACAGCGGGGCCACGGCACTCGTCCCGCCGATCACCGTGGACTGGCCGTCCACCCGGACCTGATAGCCGGTCTCCGGGTCGGCGCAGCCGGCCACGTCGGGCACGCCCCGGCCCGCGGGGGTCCCGGCCGGCGCCCCGGCCTGGGCCGGCACGCCTGCGGCCGTCTGCCAGGACGGGAGGCCAAAGGCGTCGCTGACGCCGCCTCCGGTGGCGCCGCCCGACCCCCCGCCGTTCCAGACGGTCTCGGAGCTGATCACGCCGGTCCCGGCGTTGCCGTGCAGGCTGGTTCCCCCGCACGCCAGCGCGTGCGGGCTGGACGCGGGGAAGTCGACGTGGACACCGCTGCCGCTCTGCCCGTCGCTGCTGCCGTTGTCGCCGGCCGCGACGCAGACCGTGACGCCCAGCGCGGCCGCGTCCGCCATGGCCTGGTCCAGGGCGGACCGGGCCTGACCAGTCCAGGAGTCCTCCGACTGGCCCCAGCTGATGCTGACGACCGTGGGCGTGGGGGTGGCGTGCACCGCGGTGGTCACCGCGTCCACGAAGCCCTGGTCGGTGTTGGGGGCGAAGTAGACGGTCTGCGCCGCCCCGGGGGCCACCGCGCCGGCCACCTCGATGTCCAGCAGGACTTCGAGGTCCGCGCCGTTAGGGTCCTTGCCGGGCTGGTTGACGGCGCCGTCCACGCTGGCCGCGGTGACCGAGGGGACCGGCAGGCCCAGCCCGGCGAAGTAGGGATCGAGGTCGCTGCTGCCGAACCCGCCGCCGAGCTCAACGATGGCGATCGTCTGGCCGGTCCCGTCGGTGCCCGCCGGGAACTGGTAGAGGGTGGCCACCTGCGGCGGGGTGTAGGACGTGGGTGCCGGGGCCGCGGTGGGCGCGGGCCCGGTGGGGGCGGGAGTGCCAGGTGCCGGTGCCGGTGCCGTGGGCGCGGGCGCACCGGCCCGGGCCGTGGCGCCCGGGGCACGGCGGAAATGCGCGCGGGCCTGCGGCCGGTCATCCAACCCCAGCACAGCGAGCACGATGCCGTTCAGTTCGGCGGGGATCTGCAGGCCGCCTTCCCGGTACCGGTGCTCGACCATGTTCTGCCCGGTGACCGGATCGGGCGAGCGCACCCAGCGCAGCGTGGCGCCGAAGGTCGCGGACAGGGCCGCGAGCGTGCCGCGGACCGTGACCCGGCGGGCGCCCGCGTCGGCGCTGGTGACCTCCAGGCCGTGCCCGGCCAGCACGGTCGTGATGAGCTCAAGGTTGGCGGGGTCGGTGCCGTGCTGCCCGGCGAATTGCCGGGGGGTCAGGGTGGCGGGTCCCTCGACCAGATCCCGGGGGAGCGCGGTCCGCCGCCGGGTCACCAGCGTCACCTCGATCTGCTGGGACTCATCCACTGCGCCTAGTTCCTGCGATCCCGGCAGGGAACCGCGCTCGCTGCCGGGCAAAGGCACGAAGGAATGTCCCGTCATGATCGCTCCCTGTCTGGCTGACGCCGTTCAGATGGTTCAGGCCGGATTTGTCATCGGTGGCCCCGTGGATGTCCCGCAGGCTCCCCCGACCCGGGGGCGTCCCGCAGGCTCCGGCGGCCCCGTGGACGTTCCGCAGGCGCCCCCGCCGGAGCCAGTATGTCGCGACGTCGGGAACAGGAGGGCCGTTCCGGCGCCAAGGCGGACGGCCCTGTCTTGGAAAGAAATGTCTGCTAGATCACATTTGCGAAGATATGCCGGGGGGCTGGTCGCCGTCCGCAGCCGGGCCGTTTTCCCGGTGGTGGTGGTCCCGGTGGTGGTGGTCCTGGTGATGGTAGTGGCGGTCCCGGTTGTCCTTGCCCTGCCCCGGCTGGCCGCGCCGCACGTTGACCCCGCCCATCAGCGCCAGCCCGACCACCCGCACCCTGGGCGCGCCGGGCAGGCCGGGGCCGGTGGCCCGGTGGTCGAAGCCGCCCATGATGCCGAACCCGGACACGTCCACCTCGACGTCCTCGCCGACGGTGATGTCCACCCCGCCCATCAGGGTGAAGACGTCGATGGTCACCTCGCGCTGGCTGAACCGTGCTTCCCGCAGGTCGAGCTGGACGCCGCCCAGGATCGCGACCACGCTGTGCCGTGGCGGCACCACCCACGTCCCGCCCCGGTCCACACCGCCCAGGATGGCGATGGAAACCCCGGACCCGGGCTCACCGCCGATCCGGGAGGCCGGGAACCGGCTGGGGGCCGTGTCCAGCGCCCCGGACGGCGGCTGGCCGGCGGCCGGCAGGTCGGCGGTGACCTCGCTGAGGTCGCCATAGGTCCGGGCCGCGTAGGCGGACTCGAGGCGCTGGTCTAGTTCGTCGAAGGTGATCCGGCCGTCCCCGGCGGCCTGGCGCAGGAGCTCGGCAGACTGTTCCCGGTCGGCGTCGGAGACCCGGAGGTGGCGGCGGTCGGCGGGCTGGGGGAGGTTGCTCATGTCCTGATCCCGGCTCACTCGCCGGGGATGCGCAGCTCGAGGCAGCTGATGCCGCGCATGTCCAGCCAGGCGCGGCCGGCTGTGCGGTTGACCCTCAGCACTACCTCCTCGCAGGTGCGGCAGCGGGCCACCATACCCGGCGCGTCGGTGTATACCAGCGCCTCACCCATGGCCTCACTGGTCCCGCATGAGGCGCACTGCCCCATGGCGCTGGTGATGTCCACGGCGAACAGCTCACCGAGGGTCCCGGCGAGCACGTTGCCGTCCAGGTGTGTGGTCACGGTCAGCCTCCGGAGGGTCCGAATCGTTCGGTCTTGATCGCGTCCTGGTCATGCCCGGCCCTGACCAGCAAGCTGGCGGCGGCCTCCACGAAGCCCGTCGGCCCGCAGATGAAGACCGCGGGCGCGGTCTTCGATGTCCATCCGGGCGCGGAGAGCACCACGGGCGTGAGCCGCCCGATCCGCACCTTCACCCCCGGCGGACCGCTGCGTGTGTATACGTAGCTCATCTCGAACCCGTGCGCCGTCTTGCTGAGCCGCTCCAGCTCGGCGGCATAGAGCACCGTCTCCGGGCTGCGCACCGAATACACCAGGCGGAAGGGGGCCTCGCTGCCGGCCGCGGCCCGGGCACGGATCATGGACATCAGCGGGACCATCCCGCTGCCCCCGGCCACCAGCAGCACCGGCCCGGGCTCTGCCGGGTCCCATACGAACCAGCCGCCGATCGGCCCCCGCAGCTCCAGCGGGTATCCGGGCCGGAGGGTGTCGGTGAGGTACGGGGACACCTCGCCGTCCTCCAGCCGCTGTACGGTCAGCTCCAGCCGGCCGGGGCCGGGCGCGGAGGCGATCGAGTAGGACCGCTGGGTGGAGTAGCCGTCAACCGCGGTGAGCCGCACGTCCACGTGCTGGCCCGCAGCATGCCCTGGCCAGCCCGGAACGTCGAGCACGATGGTGCGGGCGGTGGCGGTCTCCTCGAGAATCTCCGCGACCGTGCCCACCTGCCAGGTCAGTCGCCCCAGTACCGCTGCTCGCGCCATGGGTCTCCATAGTTGTGATAGCCCAGGCTCTCCCAGAAGCCTGGCTCATCCTTGGCCCGCAGGTCGATGCGCCGCACCCACTTGGCCGACTTCCACAGGTACAGGTGCGGGACGAGCAGGCGGGCCGGGCCGCCGTGCTCGGCCGCCAGGGGCCGGCCATCGTACTCGAACGCCACCCAGGCCTGGCCGTCCAGCAGGTCGGCCACCGGAAGATTCGTGGTGTAACCCCCATAGCAGTGCGCCAGGGCGTACTCGGCGCTGGTCTGGGCCTGGGCCAGCAGCGTGTCGAGGGACACGCCCCGCCATGCGGTCCGCAGCTTGGACCACTTGGTCACGCAGTGCAGGTCCACCTGGAATTCTTCGCTGGGCAGGGCACGGAACTCCGCCCAGTCCCAGCTGTGGGCCTGCCCGGCCTCGGTGGTGATGCTGAACTTCCACGAGCTGGTATCCACCCGTGGGGTCGGCCCAGCGGACAGCACCGGGAAGTCGGTGACGAGGTACTGGCCCGGCGGCAGCTTCTCACGTCCGGACCGCGGGCGGCCCCGGAACCCTGGTGACACGATGCCCATGCGGCTAGCTTGCCATCCCGCGGGGCGCTAGCGGCAGGCCGGGACCACTACTGTCTGGCCTAGTGCAGGTGGCGGCGCCAGTCGGAGGGGACCCGCCCGGCCGGGCCGGGCACCGGCTGGTCCGCCGGATGGTGCTCCGGCGGGGCCAGCTCCGGGCCGTCGTAGAACTGCTCTTCCGGGTAACTCCAGAACCACGACTCACCCGGCTCGAAGCTGCGTACCAGCGGGTGGCCGGCGTCCGTGGCGTGCGCGCTGGCGTGCTGGGCCGGTGAGCTGTCACAGCAGCCGATGTGCCCGCACTCGGCGCACCGGCGCAGGTGGAACCACCAGCCGGACACCGCCTCGCATTCGACGCAGCCGGTGCCGCTCGGCGGGACGGTCGGGTCGAGTCCTGGAATGTCAGCCATCAGCTCTCCTCGGCGGCGGCCGGCGCGGTCATGTCCGGCGCGGCGGTGCCCGGCCCGACCACGGTATCGGCCTCCGCGACGGTGATGGGCAGCCGGACCTGGAACCGCGTGTTCCCCGGCTCCGATTGCACCTTCAGGTCCCCGTGGTGCCGGTTCACCACAATGCGGTAGGAGATGTCCAGCCCGAGCCCTGTCCCCTCGCCGACCGGCTTGGTGGTGAAGAACGGCTCAAAGATCCGCTCCCGGATCTCCCGGGGGATGCCAGGCCCGGTGTCGCCGATCTCCACCAGCACCCGGTCATCGTCCCGCGCCGTGCGCACGGTCAGGGTGCCCTGGCCGTCCATCGCGGACACCGCATTGTCGATCAGGTTGGTCCAGACCTGGTTCAGCTCCGCGGGGTAGGCCGGGATCGGCGGCAGGGTGCGGTCGAAATCCTTGACCACGGTGATCCCGTCCCCGAGCTTGGCGCCAAGCATCATCAGCGTGCTCTTCAGCAGTTCGTGCACGTCCACCACCTGGTAGGGCGCCCGGTCCAGCTGGGAGTACTGTTTCGCCGCCGTGACCAGATGCGAGACCCGCTTGGTCGAGTCCTCGATCTCGTTCATCAGCAGCTCGGTCTCGAGCGTGTAATTCAGCCAGCGGATCGCGCCCTCCAGCGTGGCGTCGTCCACCACCGCCGCCACCTGGTCCAGCCAGGCAGCCTCCAGCCCGGCCTGGACGAAGGTGGGCGCGAGATCCCAGCCGCCGCTGATGCCGTGGTCTTCCAGCCACTCGCCGACGGCGTCCTCACGGTCTGAGGCTTCCATCGGGCTCAGTTCCGGGGCCTTGGCCACCCGGTCCACGGCCTCTTCCTGGAGCCGGATCAGGGTTTCCAGGCAGGCGGGATCGAACCGGCCGCTGGCCATCATCCGGAGCTTGTGGCGCATGCCGGCCACCCGGTCGCGCAGCGTCGAGGTGGCCCGGACCGCGGCGGCCGCCGGGTTGTTCAGCTCATGGGTCAGGCCGGCCGACAGCGAGCCCAGGGCCAGCAGCCGTTCCCGCTGGCCGATCTGCTGCTGGATGTTCTTGATCCCGAAGAACAGCCCTTCCAGCATGTGCACGGCCATCGGGAACCAGTCCCGCATCATCGACGCGAACTTGTCCGCGTCCAGCACGTAGAACCGGGATGGTGCGGTGACCCGCAGCGAGTTGTCGTAGACCTGGGGGACCCGGTCGCCCAGGTAGGCGCGGAACGCCCCCGTATACGAGCCACGGTAGGAGGAGCGGTTGACCTCGACGTCGTCGCCGCCGATCCGGCGCGACATCACCAGGGTGCCCTCGATCAGCACGTAGAAGCAGGTCGCGGGCTGGCCCTCGGCGTACACCGGCCCCGGCGGGAACAGCTCCACCCGGCCTTCCCGGCAGAGCCAGTCCAGCTGCTCGTCGGTCAGCTTCTCGAACAGGAACAGGCTGCGCAGCTCGCCGGCGTCGCACGGCAGCGTCTGCCGTGCGTCCGCGGGCTGGCCCGTCGTGGTTGCGTCGGGTGGCTGTGTGGCTGGTTGTGCGCTCAAAGCTTCTCCAGGTACCGGTGGACGAGCATGACGGCCATGGCTCCCTCGCCGACGGCGGAGGCGACCCGCTTGGCCGATTCGGCGCGGGCGTCCCCGGCTACGAACACGCCGGGGATGCTGGTCTCCAAGTGGTACGGGGCCCGGTCCAGCTGCCAGCCGGCCGGCTTCTGGCCGCCCACGGACAGGTCCGGGCCCGCGACCACGAACCCGTGATCGTCCCGGACCACGACGCCGTCAAGCCACTCGGTGAGCGGGGCGGCGCCGATGAACACGAACAGCATCTGAGCGTCCACGGTCTCGGTGCTGCGGTCCGCGGTGTTGCGCAGCGTCAGCTGCTCCAGGTGACCGTCCCCGGCCGCGCCGATCACCTCGGTGCAGGTCCGGACCGAGATGTTCGGGATCTCGCCGATCTGCTGGATCAGGTAGTAGGACATGGACCGTTCCAGCAATGGCCCGCGGACCAGCAGGGTCACCGACTTGGCGTGCCGGGAAAGGTACACCGCGGACTGCCCGGCCGAGTTCGCCCCGCCCACGATGTAGATGTCCTGGTCCACGCAGGCCGAGGCCTCAGTGAGCGCGGAGCCGTAGTACACGCCGCGGCCCGTCATCTCGCTCAGGCCTGGCGCGGCGAGCTGCTTGTAGGAGACCCCGGTGGCCAGGATGATGCTGTGCGCGCCGAGTGTCCCCCCGTCGGCGAACCGGATGCCCCGCGCCGACCCCTTGACGTCGAGTCCGATCACCTCCCGGGTGGTGAGCACCTCGGCGCCGAACCGCAGGGCCTGGCGCCGGGCCCGGGTGGTGAGCTGCGCACCCGACACCCCGTCCGGGAACCCGAGGTAGTTCTCGATCCGGGAGCTCTGCCCCGCCTGTCCGCCGGTCGCGGTCCGCTCGACCAGGACGGTCTTCAGCCCCTCGGAGGCACCGTAAACGGCCGCTCCGAGCCCGGCCGGGCCGCCGCCGATCACCACCAGGTCGTAGAAGTCCTCGGCCGGGGTGGTGCTCAGGCCGACCCGGGTGGCCAGATCCGAGTCGCTCGGCGCGACCATGGTCTCCCCGTCCGGCGTGATAACCAGCGGCAGGGTCCGGCCGTCCGCCCCGGCCGCGGCGAGCAGCCGCTCCCCGTCCGGTTCGTCCGAGGGGAACCAGCGGTAGGCCACCTCGTTCCGGGCGAGGAACTCGCGCACCTCGGTGCAGCGCGCCGACCAGCGGTGCCCGACCACCTTGGTCACGTGCACCGGCTGGTAGTCCTCCAGCCGCCAGGCCTCGAGCTGGGCGTCGATCACCGGGTAGAGCTTCTCCTCCGGCGGGTCCCAGGGCTTGAGCAGGTAGTAGTCCAGGTCGACGACGTTGATGGCCTCGATCGCGGCGTCGGTGTCCGCGTAGGCGGTGAGCAGGACCCGGCGGGCCGCCGGATACGTCTTCATCGCCTCTTCGAGGAACTCGATGCCGTTCATCTGCGGCATCCGGTAGTCGGCCAGGATCACCGCCACCTCGTCGCCGCGCAGCCGCATCTCCTTCAGCGCGTCGAGGGCCGCCGCGCCCGATTCGGCGCGGACGATGCGGTGCTGCTCACCGTAGCGGCCCCGCAGGTCGCGGGCGATGGACCGGGATACCCCGGGATCGTCGTCAACGGTCAGGATCGCGGTGCGGCCGCCGTCCGGCGCTGGCGTGGTCACGCGTGCACCGGGCGGGTCTCAGCTTCACGACTAGTCCACTGCATGTCCCCATCGTATGAATAAGCGCAAAGATCCCGGCACCCCTCTGCGTCCCCGTTCGCTCAGAGCGTGGGCCGCGGCGGCCGCTCCAGGCCGGCCTGGTCCGGGTGGTCGTCGTGGTCCCGGCGGGACAGCGGCAGCGCGAACCACAGCCCGGCGAAGGCGCACACCACGATGGCGGTGATCACGATGGCGGGGACGCCCGGGGCGACGAAACTGGCCACCAGCAGGACCGCGCAGGACACCGCGAGCCCCACTGTGACCAGCCCGGCGATGGCCATCACGTTGGTGACCCGGACCAGGCTCTCCTTCTCGTGCCGCCGGAACAGCAGCCGGTGATAGGCGACCGGCGCGACCAGCAGCGCAGTGGACAGGGCCGCGAGCGTCACCGTGGTCAGGTACAGCCCGCGCTGTGCGGTGTACAGCTTGGTGAAACGGTTGGCGAAGGGCAGCGCCAGGAGGAACCCGAACAGCACCTGGACGCCGATGCCGACCACGCGGAGCTCGTTGAGCAGCTCCATGACGTTGCGGTCATCCCGCTGCGCCTCGGTCTCGCCCGGCCGGTCGGGCTCCGCGTGCGCGGAATCCCCGGCGGCCCGGGACGCGTCGGTGCTCACCGGGTCCCCCGGGCGGCGGGTCCGCCGCGAGAGTGCCCCCAGCGCGGCGCTGAGCTGGTCATGCCCCCGAGTTACCCGCAGCCCCCCGCCCAAAACGGCACCGTTCCCGGCCACTCCCACTCGCCTCACCAGGTGGGACGCCAGGCACGGTTGGATGGGAGCCCGATCGGGAGCAGGGCTGCCTCTTGCCAGGCCTCCCGGGCCACACCAGCCACATGGATCTCCTGTCCCGAGGTGCCCACCTCACATATCCCGCGCGACGTGCGTTCCGGCGGGCGATTTGTCCGGATCGGACGCACCTTTCGCGGGAAAGGTCGCCGGGGGCGGGCCGCCGGCGGCGGGCCCGGGCGGGCGTCGCGTGGACGGCCTGGTCGGGGGGCGGGGGCAGCTTGACGGTGCAGCGGCGCTGTGATCTGCTGTCTTGCGTTCCGCCGACGGCAGGGCAGGAAGCCGGTGCGAATCCGGCGCGGTCCCGCCACTGTGACCGGGGAGCGACTCCCGTATGGGGCCACGATCGCTGCGGCGGTGGGAAGGCCGGGAGGAGCCTCGATCCGGGAGCCAGGAGACTCCGGCCGTCGGATCCAGCGCCTGCGGGGCGTGGTTACCCTGGGGAAGGCTCAGCCGATGATCGTGCCGTCGTGGTTCCGGCCAGCGTGGTCCCGGCCTGGGCGGGCCACGGGGCTGCTCCTCGGCGTGGTGCTCGACGTGGTACTGGCCGACCCGCACCGCGCGCACCCAGTGGCGGCCTTCGGGACCGCGGCCGCCCATGCCGAGGCGCGGCTCTGGTCAGACAGCCGCACCCGGGGCGCTGGCCTGCTCGCCGTGTGCGTGATCCCGGTGGCCCTGGCCGGGCTGGCCGCGCAGCAACTCACCCGCAGCCACCGGGGGGCCACCACTGCGGCG
>Ga0187890_10000133_pt1 | contig 51264 bp, 42 predicted proteins | sample June2016WEW_21_1_FD_133005 | JGI IMG/M metagenome (GOLD analysis project Ga0187890, IMG submission 133005) | Peatland microbial communities from SPRUCE experiment site at the Marcell Experimental Forest, Minnesota, USA - June2016WEW_21_10 | ecosystem: Environmental > Terrestrial > Soil >... | reverse complement strand
TCTGCATGGCGCGCATCGGGGCTGGCAGCCCGACCGGCTTCATCGTCAGCCCGGTCGTGATCGGAGCAACGAGCGGCGGGGCGCTGCGAGCGCGTTCGAGCGCGTCCTTGGCGAGCGGGCTGAGGCCGCCCTGCGGGAGTCCGAACGCGGCCCGGTTTTCGGAGAACACGCCGGTGCCGGTGAGCACCTCGACGCCGGCTGTAAGCATCTTCTGCGAAGTCGCCGACGCGACGATCGTCGCGAGCGACTCCGCGAGCTTCCCGTATCCCTGCAGGGTCGCAGCTATCGCGCTCGTCGTCGCAAACGGCAGCGGCAGCGCGTACTGGAGCTGGTCTTCGACGAGCGTCGAGATCGGGATCAGCTCGCTCTGGTCCGCGAACACCACATGCGCTTGGACCTTCAAGCCCGCGACCGCGCTGATCGTTCGCGCGGCGGCCGGGAGGTGCTGCGGGTCGGTCCAGTGCCACGTGGCCTCGGGAAACAGCCCGGTCGCCGCGGTGACCGTGAAGTGCTGTCGGCGTTCGTCGAGCTGCTTGGAGCTCCCCTCGAAGTTCAGTGGCTGCCACGAGCCGTCGTCCTGGCGCTGTTCGAGGGACACGGTGTGTGTGCTGTTCACCGCCAGCAGGTCCATCGGCGCGATATCCAGCCCGTTGAGCCCGGCGATCGGATCGGCGGAGGCGCCGAACACGAAATCGCTCGTCGCGGTCGCCGGCATCCGCGTCGTGGTCGTGAACGAGAACTCGATGCCCACCTGCCACGGCTGCGTCGCGGTTCCCGGCTGCGGTTGCGCGCCCGGCGGCGCGGGGGTGAGCACGCCGGTGTTGAACTGGATCGAGACGGCGCTCTGGCTGGGATCGCCGGTGGTCAGATACTTGCCGGCGAACACACCCCAGTCGGTGATGTATGGCGGTGGCGCGGGCGGATCGCCGAACGAGACCGTGATCGTGGTGACGTATGCGTCGATCGATGCGGTCCCGTGGAAAGGTGGCCCCGCGATTTCGAGCTGTGCCCCGAGTGAGATAGTGATGCCGATGCTGACGCACGCGAAGAAGCAGACTTCGATCGAGAGCGATGCGCCGATCTCGACGCCGATGTCGAACTCGTACGCAAACGGGTCCCACGAGACGAGGAAGTCGACGTACACGTCGAACCATGCCTTGACCGGCCCGAAGCTCGCGGTTGCGCTGAGCGAGCCGCCGGCCATCACGCACGAATTCGTCAGCGCGAAGTAGCAGCCACCCTTGATGACGATGAATTCGCCGACGCTCCAGTTGAAGCCCAAGCGCGGCACTTCCGGGAACTGGGGGGGTTTCGCGAACGCCGGGTTGTAGCCGCCGAGGGTGAGCACGAACTGGCCCTGCGGGTACCACACGAAGAACGCGAAGCCGCCGGTCAGCTGACAATCATGGCTGAAGATGTAGGAGTTGTCGGTGAGCTGCGCCTGCACTGACAACACGCCTTCCTCGGAGTTGAAGCGCGCCTTCAGCGCGAGCTCGACGCTGGCCAGCGCGAATTCCTCGGTCGGCAGCGCCATCCGGCTGACGCCGAGCACGTCGATCTCGAAGCCGCGGTCGAGCGCGATCACGACGACCACCGTGCTGTTGACCAGCTCGAACGACGTGAGGCGCGCGCCCGCGGCGATCCAGTAGGCGCCGCGACGTGGAGGGATCGCGCTCCCCATCTTCAGCAGCGCCCCCATCGGATCGTTCGCCAGGCTGCTGTCGTCGATCGCGCTGACGAGTACGAACGAGTCGATTTCGTTCATTTCCGTCGGCACCACGAGCGCGCGGTTGTAGCCGAACCCGCCGCCGAGGCCGATCACGAACGCGAACGGCGGTCCGCCGAGCGGAACGCCGAGCGATACGAACATGAACAGCGACGTGTACTGGCCTTGTGTGTCGGAGGGACGCGCGTAGGAGCCGACGACGGTCAGCCCGAGATCCTCGACGCTGACCGACAGCATCCCGTCGTACTCGACCGGCGTGCCCGAGCTCTTGCGCAGGCCGCCCGCGATCTCGATCGGGTCCTGGTTGTAGGCGACGGCCAGGCCCTGCAGGTCGATTCGCCAGTGTTCGGGCGAGCTCAGATATTCCAGCGGGACCGCGAGCGCGAGTTCGATCACGCTCACATCGAGCCCGGCGATCTTCACGTCGCCGTCGATGCCGAGCGTGACGGTCTTCTCTTCGCTGACCGCCAGGTCGATCTGGTCGATGTAGACCGGCCCGAAGCTCGCGTGCACGGGGATCACGAGTGGGCCGCTCGTCCCCGCGAATTCGATCGTGAACGTGCCGTCGAGGTCGTACGCGATGACGTCGACCGCCGGGTTCACCTTCGAGTCCTCGCCGCCGGTGGAGTCGCCCGAGTCGAGCAGGCTCGCAGCGACGGGGTTGCTGGCCGTCGAGGAGTCGAATTGCGAGATCGGCAGGCCGAGCTTTTCGATCTCCACGCCGCCGCCGAGTCCCGAGACCTTGCCGCTGCGCAGATCGACCGCGAACGCGAGGTAGGTGTCGAGCGCGCCGATCCGGAAGCCCGACTCGTTCAACAGCGGTGCGTCACCGTCGCCCGCCAGCCCGAGCCCGAGTCCGCGGACGGCGAGTTCGGGACTGAACTGAAAGCCGCCGGCTTGCGTGAAGAGGTAAAGCGTCACCCCAGCGTCGGCGCCGAGCCACGCAGCGGGTGCGCCGAGTAGCAGCGAGAGCCGTGGCGAGCCTTCGCCGGAGAGCGCGATCGAGCCCACGAGCCGCGCGCCGATGCGCCCCGAGTCATCGACGAACTCGAGCGACAGCGGTGGCGAGCTCGTCACTGTGATCTTGACCGAAGCGATCGCTTCCAGGAGGCCCGCGAGGATCTTCTCGGGCTGTGGGAAGGGGCTCGCGAGCGAGTACTTGGGCGGCGCGCCGCTGACGTCGATCAGTTTTGCGCTTTTCAGTACGTGTTCGGCCGGCGGCCCGTCTTTCCACAGCGACTTCCCGAAGTCGGCTTCGGTCGCCGCGATCAGCAGGTCCGCCACCAGCGGTATCCCGTACTTTTCGACGAGCGCGCCGGGCGCCGCGGGTGTCGAGGACACGTGAAAGGACGGCAGCAGTTCAATCGCGAGCGTACTCGCCTGCGTTTCGCCGAGCGGGAGTATCGCCGCCTTCATGGTGCCGCCCGCGATCGTGAGTGCGAGCGCCGGCGTCACATCGATGCCGAGGTTGGCGCTTTCCAGTGAGACGCCAAGAGCGGCGTCGAGCGCCGGCGCGCCGTTGGCGTAGCCGGAGCTCAGCGTCAGCGTGACCGGCGAGTCGGCGGGTGCGATCCCACTCGCTTCGAAGCCCACCGTCGGTCCGGCTGCATCCCATCCGACAGACACTCCCATCGAGCCCTTGCCGAGCGCGCCCGGGAGCGGGTACTTCCAGCTGATCGTGCTGGCGGATGTCGAGATCGCTCCCGGGATCGCTGCGAGGAGAGGCGAGCTGGGGTCGTTGAACAGTGCGGCGCTCGCATCGAGGAACGCGGTCCTCGCCGTGGCCGAGAGCGTCGCCATCCAGTCGCCGCTCGTCAACGCCACGAGCTGTGGCCCATGCGCCGCGAAGCCGCCGGCTGGGTCATACAGCTCGAGCGCTTCGGCGACGTCGAGCGCGAGCGGCGTGATCGCGCTCGCGGGCAGCGCGTTGCGCAGCGCGTCCAGCGCTCGGCCCAGCAGCGCCTCGCCGGCGGCGGCGAGCGCGCCGGCGCCGCCGAAGCTCGGCAGCAGCTCGATCGGCGTGGCGCCGCCCCCCGGCGTGACCGTCAGCGTGATGCCCGTGGCGTTCACACCGGCTGCCACGGTCACGCCCGGCCACGTCCCTCCCAGCGGCGTGTCGATCGTTACGCTCCCCGCGGGCGCGAGGTGCCTGGTCGCGTCGATCGCGACGCCGAGTGACAGACCGAGCACGCCTCCGAGGGGCGCGCTCGTGGCGAGTGAAAGCGTCGTCGGGTTCGTCCCCGCTGCTGTCAAGGTGAGGCCTGCGGGCAGTGCGCCGATCGTGCTCAGCAGCTGGCTGACCTTGGTCGGGTCGAGCACCGTGCCGTCGCCCAACGCGCTGTTCTGCACGAGCCACTGGCCGGGTGCCGAGAGGAATGAGGCGATACCCGAGACGACATATCCGGGTCCCAGCAGCGACTCGATCAGCGGCGGCGCCGCCGCCGAGACGAGCAGCGCCGGCAGCGCCGCGGCGAGCGCAGACTCGATCGTGCCGGCCGTCGGCGCGGGAAAGAGCTGCAGCGGCGGGAGCTCGGGAGGCGCCTGCAGCGTCAGCTGGCCGTTCGCGTACGCGAACGTCGCCGATCCTGCGCTCAGCCCCGCCGATACGCTCGGCGTCAGCGTCGCGAGCGCCAGCTCGACCGAGAAGTCGAGGCCGGCGTCGGGCGCGAACGCGAGTCCCGTGCTCGGCGCGGTGGTGGGCGCTGTGCTTGTTGTGGTCGCGAGTCCCGTGCTCGGTGCGGTCGCTGGCCCCGCGCTCGGCGCGGTCGTGCGCAGCCCGATCGCCGCCGGGCTCCTCTGCACGAACAGCTCGAGCGGCAGCGTTCCGAGGGCGAGCACATAGCCGGCGGACGAGGCGGTGAAGCCGAGGCCGAGGCCGCCGGGCGCCGCGAACGCCGCGGTCAGCTTTGGCTCGAGGAATCCGATCGGATCGGTGGTGAGCGCGTTGAGCGCGTCCGCTGCGAGCTCGACGCCGCCGTGCGCCTGCTGCGCGGCGATGCCGAGCGTCTGCAGCGCTTCGAGCAGCGTGCCGAGCGAGCTCGACGCGGGCGGCGTCGTGGCGGTGATCGCGCCGAACACCGCGCCCAGCAGCGGCTGCAGTCGCGCCTCCGACCAGCCGACCAAGTCGCTGGTGGCGCCTCGGTAGGCGGCCTCGTGCAGCGCGGCGGTCGCAGTCGCGGACAGCTTTCCGTTTTCTTGCGCGATCAGGAGTCCGAGCTCGGCGCTGCGCACACGGACTTCGACGGGGGGCAGCGAGGTTCCGGCGTATGACAGCGGGCCACCGAGCAGCCATTCGCCGGCCTTCGACAGGGCGATGTTCACGGTGAGGGCCTGGGCGGGGCGAGCCGGCGCCGCCGCGCCCTCGTGAAACGCGAGTCGCCCGGCGTCGATCCGCACCGACGCGGCTGCCTTCACGGGCACGTCGGCGCCCAGCGGCAGTCCGACCCGCACCCCGTAGGCGAGGTGCGTCGGCGCGTCCGCGGTGAACGCGGCCAGCGGCGCGGATGCCGCGGCCTGCAGGCCGGCCAGCAGGTCGACGCCGGCGGCTCCACCGAGCGGTCCACCGAGAGCCAGCGACGGCACTCCCGCGGTGTCGCTCGAGGGAGCGCCGGCGAAGTCGCCGATCGGATACGGCCAGGGAATCGGCAGCCCGCCAGCGCTCGTGGGGGGCCGGAAGCCGTCCAGTGCCTGCTGCAGGTGCGCGAGCGCGTCGTGCAACGGTCTGGGCGCAACGCCGGCGGGGAAGAGATGCGCGTACGCGCGCAGCGCCTCGGCGGTCACCGGGTCCGTGAGCGGGGTCAGCGGCGCGCCGGCGTGCGGTGTGCCGAGCGTGATCAGGCCCTTGACGTTCGCCGGGTTGGCCGCCGTGTAGGCGAGCGCGGCGAGGCCCGCGGTGGAGTGCGCGACGAGGATCAGCTGCGCGCCCGGCTTCAGCGTCGCGATGTGCGCTTGCAGCAGCGCGATCTGGGCGACGAGGCCGGCGATGTCGCCGCTGCCGTTGTCTTGCAGGTCGGCGGTGTAGTAGTCGGCGAGCACGGTGACGCCGCGCAGATCGATCGACGCCGGCGCGACGCCGGGGAGGCGCAGGTCGAACGTCGCCGCCGGGCTGGTGCTCCCCGGATTTGCCTGCTCGACTTCGGCGAGCAGGTCGGCCCAGATGGTGTGGTCTGAGAAGGCCGGGCCGAGCAAGAGGATCGCGCGCGTGCTGCCGGGCGCCGCCCACGTGTTCACCCGTGCGCGAATCTGCGCGCAAGCCGACGGATCGCTCGGCTGGAGGTGGTGTGGCGTTCCGATCGGCGTTCCCGCCGTCCACGACGCTCCCGTGGGAATCTGGGAGGTGACGGGGACCACGCCGTCAGTTGAGCTCAGGTGGGCGGCCAGCGACTGCAGGGCAGCTGCCAGCGCGGACGCGTCGAGCGACGGCGGGATCTTGGGCAGGTACCGGCGCGCCGCCGCGAGCGCAGTGAGCAAGCTCGGAAAATCGGTGGCCGCGGCGATCGCCGCGCCCGCGGCGGCAGCGGTGCTCGGCGGTCCGTCGGGCTCCAGCCACACGAGCCCTTCGGCCGGCGAGTCGGTGGCGCCCAGCGCCAGCTGCCACGGGTCCTCGTAGGTCCCCGATCCTGTGAGCGTCGCGGGTTCGGGAGCGGAGCCGAGGTCTGGCAGCGCCGCCGCGAGCAACGACGCGAGCCACGTGAGCAGCGGCGTGGCGAAGTCGCTGCCGTCGGTGGCGACGCCGGTGGCGACGCTCGTCAGCCACGTGCGCAGCGTGCCGAGCGGGTCGGTGAATATTGATCCAGGGGCGGCGGGGTTCGCGAGCGCCGGGAAGTCGGCGGGCACACCGGGGAGACCCGCTGCGCAGCCCATCAGCGCCGCCAGCGCCAGCCCGGCGGGCCCCAACTGATCGCCGAGCGTGTGCGTGAGCAGGCCGAGGACGAGCGCCTCCAGATCGTCGGCCGCGACGCCGAGCGTCGCGGCCGGGTTGGTGGGGTCGAAGCTGCTGGGCAGCGGGAACGGCAGCTTCGCGACGGTGGTGGTGGCGCCCGCGGCGGTGAGGCTCAGCTGTTCGATCGAAGCGCCGACGACGGGCGGATCACCGACCGTCAGCTCGAAGGTCGCGTCGATCGAAGCGGCGCTCAGCGTGATCCCGGACAGTTCCGCGGGAGCGCTCGGCAGCAGTCGCACGGCGGCGCGATAGCCGGAGAGGATCGCCACCTTGCTCGGGCCGCTCGCCTGCAGGTCGACCCCGAACAGCTCGGCTGACAGCGACGCTTCGACCGGCCCGCTGCTGGTGGCGAGCAGCAGGCCGACGCGCAGTTGCTGCGCTTCGGCGGGGTTGGCGGAGCTCTGTGCGTTCCACGCCGCGAGGCTCAGCGTCAGCGCTCCGCTCGACGCGATCGTCGCGGTCCACGGGGTCGACGAGGAGCCGCTTCCGCTCAGCGGCCCGGGAAGTCCCAGGAGCGCCGTCAGCTCGCTGAAGTAGTTCGACCACGGGTGGGTGCTGCTCAGCAGCGCGTTTCGGTGCACGGTCGCAAACGCGCGGGTGGGGTTCGCTGCGAGCTGCGTCAGATCGACCGTGGGGGCGCCTGGGTCGGTGGCCGGCGCGATCAGGCCGGCGAGCGCCGCGAGCTGCGCGCCGGCGCCGGTGTTCCCGAGCGCGCCCGTGAGGGCGGCGCCGAGCGCGCCCGAGATGACGGTGTTTGCGTTGCTCAGGTCGATGACGGGATAGGACGCGCCGTCGACTACGACGTTGTTCATCTCGAGCTGCGGCTCGAGGCTGCCGGCGTTCCAACGCAGTCCCGCGGTGAGCGAGTCGACCGCGAATGCGCCTCCTGGCGCGATCAATTCCTTCGAGGAGTCGCCCGGCACGACCACGCTCAAGGAGGCGTTGGGGAAGGCGACCGGCGCGGCGCTGCCGGCCAGCGGCACCGTGCACACGGTGACGCTCGCGTCCAAGCGCGCCGGTGGACTGGCGCCGGCCGGCACGAGCGACAGCGTGAGCCCCACCTCCAGTTGCGGCGTGACGCCGTCGGCGGCCTTTGTTTGCGCGAGCTCGAGCCCGATCGAGGAGCTTTCCGGCGTGAAGATCGCCACCGACCACGTCGTGCTGGCGCCAGATGCGGTTTGCCGGACGGCGGGCGCCGCGACGCCGAGCAGTCCCGCCAGGTGCTCGAGCCACGTTTCGATCGGCGCCGGCGAGCCCGCGAGGAGCGAGCGCAGCCACTTCGCGATCGCCGCGGGGTCGCTGGTGAGCTCGGCGAACGGAAGCGCGGGGAGCGAGCCCTCCAGTCCGAGCAGCGGCATCAGATGGGTCGCGAGCGCTTCCGCTTCGCTGCTCGCCCCGGCGGCGATTTCATGCAGCTGCTCGCGCAACAGGCCGAGGATCAGCTGTGTCGCCTCGCCCTCGAGCTTCTGGGGGTCCAGCGCCACGTCATGCGCGCCCGTGCCGTCGAGGTCGAGACCTTCGAGCGTCAGCTTCACGTCGGCGATCGCAGGGTTCGCCGCCGGGGCGAGGACGAGCGCCGCCGATATGCCGGCGAGCGCGATCGGGTGCTTGGGCGTGTGCCATTCGAGCGGCACGGCAAGTCTCACGCTCAACGGGCCTTCGGCGGTGCCGGGCACGGCCGTGAAGTGCGAGCCGCTGAGCTGCGCGATCGGCAATTCAAACAGAATCGAGGCGACGGGAGACGGTCCGGCGGCTGAGTAGCTGCCGCCGATCCCCACCACGATCGTCGGGTCCTCAGAATCGTCGACGATCAGGTACAGGTTGCCGTTCATCTGCTGCTCGTCGAGCAGCGGATGCCACTTCTGTTTCGCCGATGCCCCCGCAACGACGGCGGGGGGCGCAAGTTGATCGAGCAGATCGAGCGTCGCGGCGCGTTGTGTGGCGTCGGTCAGCAGTTTCTCGAGGTGCCCGAGCGGCCTTTCAAACCACGCCGCGTTGAGTTCGCCGGCGTCGTTCAAGAGTCCCGCGGCTTGCGCTACATCGCCGAGCAGAGGACCGAGGAGGCTCGCGATGTCCACGTGCCCTAGCCGATCGTCAGCGGTTGTCCGGCGATCAGATGCAATTGCCCGCCGCTTACGAGAAGGCCGCGAGGGGCGAGCTCGCGTTCCGCGGCGTGATCGTTGGCGAGCGTGAGCAGCGCGCTCCATGCCGCCGCCTGCACAGCCGGACCCCAACGCGACGTGAGCAGGCCGTTCCCGTGCGGATACTCATCGGTCGCGACGACGAGCCCGCCCGCTTCGCTCGACGACAGCGCGAACGCGACGACCAATGGAGTGCGCCCAGTCTGATCGCACTCGAGGTCGATCGACACGAGCACCGTTTGCCCGACGATGTGTGTGGAAGTGCTCGTGAGGTGAACGAGTACTTCGTCGCCGCCGTCGACCCAAACGATTCGAGCTGGGGTGGCTCCCGCGGGCGTCGAGCCGTCCGCTGGGGTGCCCACCAAGCGAGCCTGTAGGTGTTCGGCGATCGCCGAGCCGGCCAGCGTGTCCGGGATCGTCGGCGCAGGCCCTTGGTTGGACGGTGGGCCGCTCCCCGCTCCGCTCGACGCCAGGCCGCGTACTGCGCGCAGCAAGCGCAGGACGAGCAACAGAATCAAGACGACGATGATCAGGACGACGATCAGCATCGCCAGCCCTGCCGCGCCTATGCTTCCCGGCGTGGACTGCCCGTCTGCGTCGGAAGCTTGCCGCCGATGTAGCCGCCATAGCTGATCCCGAGCAGGACGAGGAACGTACCGGCGATGTTCGGCAGCGACATGACGCCGCTCGCGACTTTCGTTTCGACGATCGAGTGAATCGCCATCGCGACGTAGGCGACGACGAGCACGATCGTGATCGCGAAGCCCTGGAACTTCGTGACGTCGACCGCGTCATCGGCGTAGTCGCCTTCTTCGAGCATGAACACCTGCCAGAAGGACGGTTCTTTGAGCGTCGCCTGGTAGGTGGCGAGCCTGCTGGCCGCCTTGCCGGCCGCGGGTGCCGCGATCTTGTCAGCTTCGGCTTTTACCTTCTTCGTCGCCTTGACCGCGCCCGTGGTCACCCCGGTGCCGATGCTGATTCCAAGCAGTCCGAGCACCCTGTCGGGAATCGTGAAATTCAGCGGGTCTTCGACGCCTTCGATCAGGCGGCCGAAGAACACTCCTGAGACGAGCGAGATCACCACAATGCTCCACGCGACGAGTTGCAGGCGATTGAGGCTGAAGCGGCCGCGATTGTCGACCAGGATGGCGATGACCCACAGCTTGAGCATCTTGCCTGGTTCGCCCGGCAGCCTGACCCGCGACCCGAGGACTGCCGCGAGCCCCAGTAGGATGGCCGCAGATGCGGCCCACGCGAGCAGAATCGCGGTCACGAAAAGCTCCCGCTTCGCCGGGCCGACGCCATCGTCTCGCTACCCCCATCGTCTCGCCGTCTCCCGCCACGAACAAGCCGCAGCGCGTGGGCCGGTAGATATCGATTGGCGTCGTGAAAGTCAAGCTAGTGGGGTGCTACGCGCTTTCAAAATCATGCAAATAGCGGTAACAACGTGGGCCCTTCCTCGCCCGAGGAGGTGGGGAGATCAGCGGATCTCGTCGAGATGCGAGTCGCGCGCTGGCCCAGCTGCGCGTTCAGACAGAGCCAGGACGTCGCCCAGTCGCCTGGACCGACCCGAGGCCGACGAGTAGGCGCCAAGGCCGACGACACGCTCACGGCTGCTCTCTCCGGCGCACGCGAGCGTTTGCCCAGCGGCCGCCCGGCCGACTATGGCTTCTCCAGAGCGGGCACGCGGCGAGCCCGGTCGCATATGGGGGGTGCGTAAAGCAAGACGTCCCGGGGTCGTCAGCGCTAGCTGCTGGAGGTTGCACGCACGGATCGCCGATCGGCAGGGAGCTGACGGGGGTCCGATTACGCAGCCTTCTCCGCTCCCCGTAACCCTCACTGCCGATGCACACCTGGGTGGCGTTGCTGCTTGGCCGGAGGGAGTGACGCTCTCGCCGATCTGGGTATCGACGTCCTACACGGTGACCGATCAAGCCGGCCAAAGCTCGTCTTCCTTCACCTTTACCGCCTTTCAATGGGGCGGGTCCAAAATCCAGCAGCAAGCGAACTTTGCCGGGCTGCACTTCCAGACGAGTTTTACCCCCGGGACCTTCAGCATCGACGACGGGGGGAACATCGACGTCCCGCTCGCAACGCTTGTGGCGGAACCGCAAGACGCGCTGCTGATCGATGAACCGCTCACGCTAGCCTATCTGTCGCTCAAGACGCAGGTAGAAGGAGAACTGTCGGCCCAGTTCAAAGTCCGCGATTTTCTTAGCGCGTTGAGCTATTTCGCCCAGATGGTGGCCTACCCTGTTGCGCTTGTCCAGGTTTCGGCCATCTTGGCAGGCGAGATAACCAGTGGACTCGGCGGACTTGCTGGTCTTGGAGCGAGGTTTCCCGGCCTTCTGATCGACACGCGATTGCCGGGATTCGAGCAGACGCTCATCGACGAACTAGGGGGCTGGGTCGGTGACCTGACCGGTATCACCGGACTGAGCCTGAAGGACTTCAACAACGGCGTCCCGTGCCCGTCATCGTCGCAGGAGGAGTCATAGTCGTCGGTGGAGCGATCATCGCCTGCGTTGCCGCCTGCCCAGTTGGCGCGGCCGTGGCGGCCGTGGCAGCCGTCGGCGCAGGCCTAGCCAGCGCCGTGACGTTCCTGTTCGGATCACCCACTGCGGCTAGTGCAGTGCATCGAGCCGCAGCGAGCGCGGCGCTGCCAGCGCCCCCATTCGTGACGCTGCCAGCGACCCGGGCCCGCATCGACGGGCTCCAAAGCGTACGAAAGCTGCGGCGCGCACCATTTACTAGCGTGCGCGCGGCAGTAGAACAGTCTCTGGGACTCGCCCTGAGCGCCACGGTACGGCCCTTGGTAGTAAACCAGCTCACCTTCCGCCCTCGCGAGCACATCACCGTGATCGCAGCGCGACTAAAGAATCACCGACGGCATCGCATAGCGCTATTCCTTCTGGGACCCGGGTACAGCGGACGACGGACGATAGTTGCCGACGCCGGTCTTGCCGGCGCAACGATCACCCTGCCCCCACACCTAAGCCCCGGACGATGGATCATCGCCACGGAGGATCTCTCGGGAGTCCGAGCGTTGAAAGGCAAAAAGCTTCAGGGACGCGCCGAAGATCGCATCGGCGTGTTTACCGTCCCTCCGCATCGGCCGACTCGAGAGCCTCATCGGCGTGCAGCATCAGCATCGGCGCCGTGACGGTGGTATTTCAGCTCGTGGCGGGCGGGTCGCTGGATCGCTAGCGCGGGTCGCTGCCGTAGGCGACTGAGCGGTGGCGGATGGTGGCGACGCGGACCGTTTTGTCGTTGTCTGAGAGCTGGTAGATGATCCGGTACGAGCCGACTCGCAGTGAGGACAAGCCGCGAAGTCTGCCACGCAGCGGGTAGCCGGCGTGTGGTTCGCGTTGAAGCAGCGCAAGGGCCTCCTCGGCGGCGTCGATCAAAGGCCAGTCGAGCGCGAGTAGCTCTGTACGGGCGCGACGCGCGAGTACCAGTCGCGCCACCGGCTATCTCGCAGCTCGTTTCTCCGCCAACTCACGGCGCAGGTCGCTGAGCTCGATTGCCTCACCGCGCGCGAGCTCATCGAGACCCGCCTGTAGCGCATCCAATGTCGCTGCATCCGAGAGGATCTCGGCGGTCTCCTCAAGCGCTTGGTACTCGTCGATCGGTACGAGTGCCGCCGCAGGCCGCCCGTTGCGCGTCACGACGACGTGGTCGCGGCGGTCGGCTACGTCGCTGAGTAGCTCAGCCAGGTTGCTCCGAAACTCGCGTACTGGGATGGTCTTGGTCACGAGACAAAGTGTACCAAATCGCGTACACCACGACCGGGTGCAGCGGAACGCTCTCGTCGGGCAGCGCCACGATCCCCAGCGGGAACAGCGGGAAGTCCTGGGAGACTCGCTCGGGCATGTGCCCGAGTTTAGGCAGGCGGCTTGCGCGCGGACAGCATCAGGTTGTAGAAGATCGCCGGCGGCAGCCGCGACTCCAGCAGCCGGCGGTCGAGCTCCTGTAGCAGCAGGTAGCCGCGATATGCATACAGCCGCCACGCCCACGGCACGTCGTCGGGGTCCGCGGTCGCCTCGAGCGTGCGGTTGGCCCACCCGAACCAGTTGGCGAGCAGCTCCTCGCCGGTCACGCGCACGTCCTGCAGTCCGGCGGCGCGAGCGGCCCGAGAGAGCTCGGCGGGGGCGAACGCGTGGACGTCGACGACGCCCTCGAGCGCCGCATCCGGCTGGCCGCCGTCCGCCGCCGGCGCGCGCGCGGCACCGATCGCGCGTCGCCACAGCGGCGCCACGGTGCTCGCCAAGCGCTTGGGCACGCGCGCCAGCTGGTCGCCGTAGCGGGACGGCTCTCCCGCGAACAGCACCGTGCCGCCGGGCGCGAGCACGCGCTCGAACTCGCCGAACGCGCGTGGCAGATCCGGGATGTGGTGGAGCACGGCGTGGCCGAACACGAGGTCGAAGCTGGCGTCCGCGAACGGCAGGCGCTCGGCGTCAGCCGGCTCGGTGTGGACCTCGAGTCCCAGGCGCGCGGCGTTGGCCTGCAGCGTCTCGAGCATGCCCGGCGAGATGTCCGAGCAGGTCGCGTGCTCGATCAGCCCCGCGCGCAGCAGGTTCAGGGTGAAGTACCCCGTTCCAGAGCCGATCTCGAGCGCTCGCGGGTAGTGGCCGGGCTCGTGGCCGAGCGCCTTGCGCACCTTCGCGCTCACCTGGCCCAGCCCGAGCTCGCCGAAGTCGATGCCCCACTTGGAGTCGTAGTGTTCGGCCGCCACGTCGTGGTAGCGAGTGTTGGCGTCGCGGATCTCCTCGGCGCTGAGGGCGGGCGGCATCCGGCGGACCATATACTCGCGCGCCGTGCTCGCGCCGCCCACCCGTGGCCTGAGAATTGAGACGAAAGCCATCTCTTGACCTCCATCCCTGACATGGCCTCTCCGCCGACTCACTACCAGCAGCGCGACCAGCCGCGGGGCGTGCCGCCCCTGGAGCTGACCGGCGAGCGCACGCTTCCGGACGTTCCCGAGGAGAACTACTGGTTCCGCCGCCACCTCGTGGTGTACCAGTGGATCGCCGAGCGCCTGCGCGGGCTGCGCGCGATCGACATGGCCTGCGGCGAGGGCTACGGCTCAGACGTGCTCGCGCGCAGCGCGTCGAGCGTGGTCGGCGTCGACGCCAACCCCGAGGCCCATGAGCACGCCCGCCTGCGCTACGCGCGTGCCAACCTGCGCTTCGCGCGCGACCTGGTCGACAGCTTCTCCGAGCCGGCCGACGCGGTGGTCTTCCTGCAGACGATCGAGCACCTCGAGCGGCCCGGCGACGTGCTCGATCACTTCCGCACGCTGGTCGGCGAGAGCGGAGTGGTGTTCGTGTCGACGCCCAACGTGCTCACGCTCGCGCCCAAGGGCGCCCCGCGCTCTGACAATCCGTGGCACGTGCACGAGTACCGCTGCCACGAGTTCGAAGAGCTCTGCCGGGCGCACTTCGCGAGCGTCGAGATGTATGGGCTGTTCCACGCGCGCAAGCTGCGCGCGCACGAGCTGGCGTTGCGACTGGGCTGGGATCGCGTGCACGCGCGCCTGGGCCTGACGCGGCGCTTCTACGACTGGTTCACGCCCGCGATCGCAGCATCGGACTTCGCGCTGCGCCCCGCGCGCGACGCTGACCTGGACCGGGCGCTGGACTTCCTCGCGGTGTGCCGGCCGTGAGCGGCGGCCGCGACCGCGGCGCGCTGGCGATCGTCCTGCACACGCACATGCCCTACGTCGAGGGCTTCGGCACGTGGCCGTTCGGTGAGGAGTGGCTATGGGAGGCGATGGCCGGCTGCTACCTGCCGCTGCTGGACCTGCTCGACGATGGCGCCCAGCTGACGCTGTCGCTGACCCCGGTCCTGTGCGACCAGCTCGAAGCTCCGGAGGTGCACGAGCGCTTTGCCGCGTTCGTGCAGGGGGTGCGCCGCGCGACACACGAGGACGACGCGGCCGGCCTGCGCGCCGGCGGCCACGAGGCGCTCGCGCTCGAGCTCGAGCGCTCGTGGGGCGACTACGAGCGCGCGCTGGAGAGCCTGCGCAAGCGCGGCGGGGCGCTGCTGGGATCGCTGGCGCGTCACGCCCAGTGGACCTCCTCGGCCACGCATGCGATCCTGCCGCTGCTCGCCACCGACGCGGGCGTGCGCCTGCAGGTGCGAAGCGGCGTCGCCGCCCATCGCCGTCGCTTCGGCGAGCACTGGCGCGGCGGCTTCTGGCTGCCGGAGTGCGCGTACGCGCCGTGGCTGGGGCGCGCGCTCGAGGACGCCGGTGTGCGCGCCGCGTGCGTGGAGCTGACCAACCGCTTCGGGCTGGCCGCCAGCGAGCACCTGTGTCCGATCGCAACCGACGCGGGCGTGGTGCTGGTGCCCATCGACCGCAGCACGATCTCACTGGTGTGGAGCGACGGTGGCTACCCGGCGAGCGGCGCGTATCGCGACTACCACCACCACACCGTCCACCACCACAACCCCTGGAACAACGACGGTCGTGCTTACGATCACGCCGAGGCGCAGGCGCTCGCGCGCGATCACGCCGCGGACTTCGTCGCGCGCACGCTCCGTCGCCTGCGCGAGGCCAACGAGTCGGCGCCGCGCGATGCTCCCCTGCCGGGCGGCGGCCTGGTCGTGTGTGCGCTGGACACAGAGCTGCTCGGGCACTGGTGGTACGAGGGCATCACCTGGCTGCGCGCGGTCGTGCAGGAGTGCGCGCGACAGGAACTCGAGCTGGTGCGCCTGGACGACGCGCTCGAGCGCTGCCAGTGGCCTTCCCCGAGCTCCGAGCAACCGGCTGGGTCGTCTGAGAAGTCGGCGGAACGGTCCGAGGAGTGGTCGGCCTGGCCCGCGAGCACGTGGGGCAAGGACGGCGACCTGTCCACCTGGTCGGGCCCGGCGGTGGCCGAGATGGCGTTCGCCATGCGCGACGCCGAGCTGCAGGTGGTGGCCGCGGGTGAGCGCACGGGCGCGGCGGCCGTGCGCGAGCTGCTGGCGCTGCAGGCCAGCGACTGGCCGTTCATGGTCTCCCGCGAGATCGCCCTGCCGTATGCGCTCGAGCGCTTCGAGGGTCACCGCCAGGCGCTCGCGCTCGCGCTCGCAGCCGGCGAGCATGCCGAGCTGGCGGGCGTGCGCAACCTCGCGGTCGACGCCGACCGCGCGTGCCTGCTCGACCCGTCGTAGGGCTGGCCCGACCCTCACTCCCAGCGCATCGCGCGCGGCGTCTCGCGCATGCGGATCACGCGCGCGGGCGTGCCACCTACGACCGCGTTCTCGGGCACCTGCTTGGTGACCACCGAGCTCGTGCCGATCACGCTGTTGTCGCCGACGCTCACTCCGCGCAGGATGCACGCGCCGTAGCCGATCCACACGTTGTGCCCGACGCGCACGTCGCGCTTGTAGATCCCCTGCACGCGGATCGGGCGATCCACCTCGGTGATGCCGTGGTCGAAGTCGATCAGCATCACCCGGTCGGCGATGATGCACTCGCGTCCGATCGACACGTGCTGGTAGGCCGAGATCGTGCAGTCCTGGCCGATCACCGTCTTGGCGCCGATGCTCACCTCGCCCTCGTGCACGCGGATCTTGCTGCCGTGCCCGATCCACGCCCAGCGCCCGATGCGCAGCGTCGCGTGCCGGCCGATCTCGAGCGTCACGTGCGGGCAGATGAAGCAGATGCCGTCCGTCTGCAGGCGCCTGCCGAAGCGCAGCTTCAACAGCGCGTAGCGACACAGCAGCCGCGCGTAGTGACGGTTCAGCATGCGATTGGCGCGCATGAAGCGCAGCAGCGCCAGCGGTCCGCCGTGCGCCGGCGCCGGCGCACGGCGCACGGCATCGCCGAGCTGCTCGGCGCGCGCCTCGGCGGTGGCGGGGTCGGCGGGGTCGGCGGGGTCGGCAACCAGCTCCATCGCGCTCGAATCGTAAGGGACGGCGGGGCGGGCAGAGCCCGCGCGGGCGGAACGACAGCGCGGCCCCTGCGATGATTGCGCGCTCGATGACCGACCCCACGCTCGCCCAGCGCCTGCTCGACGGCGACCGCCGCGCGCTCGCGCGCGCGATCACGCTCGTCGAGGACAACCGCCCCGAGGGATGGGAGCTCGTCCGCGAGGTATATCCGCACACCGGCCACGCCGAGGTCGTCGGCTTCACCGGGCCTCCCGGCGTGGGCAAGTCGACGCTGATCGGCGCGCTCACCAAGGCGCGGCGTCAGGCCGGACGAACCGTTGGCGTGCTGTCGATCGACCCGTCCTCGCCGTTCACGCAGGGCGCGCTGCTCGGGGATCGCATCCGGCTGTCCGAGCACTTCCTGGACCCCGGCGTGTTCATCCGCTCGATGGCCAACCGCGGCGCGCTCGGCGGGCTCTCCGAGGCCGCGCTGCAGGCCGCGCTGCTGCTCGACGCGGCCGGACGCCAGGACGTGTTCGTGGAGACCGTCGGCGTTGGGCAGGCGGAGATCGACATCATCGACCACGCCGACACGATCGTGCTCGTGCTGATGCCCGGCTCGGGCGACTCGATCCAGGCGCTGAAGGCCGGCGTGATGGAGATCCCGGACGTGATCGTGATCAACAAGGCCGACCATCCCCTCACCGACACGATGATCCGCGAGATCCGCGGCGTGCTCTCACTCGCCAACCTCGACCGCACGCCCGAGGAAGCCCGCGGGCGCTGGCGGGTGCCGATCCTCAAGACCGAGGCCGCCCGCGGCGAGGGCATCGACGAGCTCGTGAAGAGCCTCGGGGAGCACCGCGCCCACATCCTCGCCGCGGGACAGCTCGAGCAGCGGCGCGCGCGCAACCTGCGCAGCGAGGTGCTCGCGATCGCAACCGCGCGCATGCGCAGGCGCCTGGAGGAGGAACTGCGCGAGGACGCCGAGTTCCAGCACCTGCTCGACGAGGTCGTGCAGCGGCGCCTGGATCCGGCGAGCGCGGCCGCAACCCTGCTCGAGCGCGTCGGTGCCCACAGGATCGGCTAGCGCCGACGCTACGTCACCGCTCAGAGTGCAGCGAACGCGCAGTCGCTGAGCGCGGGACCGATCGCTGGTCGGGCAGCGTGCCGATCACCCGGTCGCCGACCGTCGAGGTCACGCCGAACCAGTAGCGCTCGTTCTTGTAGTGGTGCAGGCGGTGGTTGCGCCAGATCGCCTTGTAGTAGCGGCTCCGCGCTCGGTGCGGGGTGTGGATCAGGAAGTGCGTCCACTCGTACGCCGCGAGGATCGCAAAGCTCGTAGCGACACCCGTCGTCGCGTAGGCCAGACGCGGGCCGCCGAGCACGAGGTGGATCGGGAACGACAGCGCCCAGTTGACGAGCGCGATCATCGCCAAGAACACCAGCACTGCGTATACAGGGATCAGCACCCCCTCGAGCACGCCAGGCGCCTCGTGATGCGCGCGGTGCTCGCGCGCGCTCAGGATCTCGATCCTGCGCCCCAGCAGCGTGAACGGCCGCGCGTGCAGCAGGTACACGTGGATCGCCCACTCCACGAACGGCGTCACCACGATCAAGCCAACGACCATCACGAGGTCGCGCCAGCCGAGTTCGCCCTGGATGGCGCGGACGGCGAGCGCGAGCACGACCGCGCCGAACAGGAACGGCGGCGATGGCCGGCGAGCGAACACGCGCGCGCAGTCGAGCAGCGACGGTCCCTGCTTGCTCGTCGTCGGGACGGCCTCCGCGGGCGCCGTCAGCTGGTCCTCGCCAGCCTCTGGGAGGCTCCCGCGCTCTTGCCTTTCGACTCGTGCCATCAGCTCGGACATCCTGCATCGATGCTAACCGAGTACGCTCGAGAATCGATGGACTCTCTCGACTGGGTGGAGCGCAGCTGGCCGCTGCTCGGCCGGCTGATGCAGGGCCACACGTTGGTCTACCGCGCCAGCCGCGGCCTGATCGGCCACCGCTTCCCCGGCGCGCCGCCGATGCTGCTGCTCGACCACGTCGGCGCCAAGAGCGGGACCGGGCGCACGAGCCCGCTCGTCTACACGGTCGACGGCCAGAGGCTGATCCTGGTGGCGTCCAAGGGCGGCTATCCGAAGAACCCCGGCTGGTTTCACAACCTCGTCGCGAACCCCGAGACGACCGTTCAGGTCGGATCGAGCCACCGTAAAGTGCACGCGCATGTCGCCGACGTAGAAGAGCGCGCGCGCCTGTGGCCGATGGTGCTTGAGACCTACGGCGGCTACGCCGACTACCAGAAGCACACAAAGCGGGAGATCCCGCTGATCGTGCTCGAGCCGCGCTGAGGAGGCCAGTGGTACGCAGTGATGCGTTACGCAAGAGTGCGTAACGGATGGGGATTTGCGGCCCGGTGCTCAGCCTATGCGTCGTTCAGAAGCACCCACTGCGCGAGAAACGGCTCACTGATCCAGGCTTCGCCCCGCTGGCGTCCGACCAGCTCGGCTTTCTCCAAGGCGCTCAGGGCTCGTTGCACGCTGGATGCTCCCGGCAGCGCGTGGCGACGACGATAATCCGCCGAGATCGGATGTCCGGGCTCTTCGGCCAGCGCTCTGAGCAGAAGGCGCTGATGGGCGGAAGCGTCCTCCCACACGAGGCTGAAGTGAGCGTGCTCGGAGTTGAGCACCTTGATCACGGCTTCGGCGACCTGCGTGTCGGTCGCGGTGGTGCCGGGCGGCGTGTCCTGCCAGAGGAAGTAGCAAAGCTCCTGGGTGGCGTATGGGTGGCCTCTGGTCGTCTCGAGGACCGCATCGATGGCTGCTGATGCGACTTTCCTGCCCGTCCGTTTGAACTGTCGCCTGATGTACTCGCCGAACGGTCGCGGGTCGATCACCCCGAGCTCGATCTCCTTGGCGCTGCGCCAGAACGGCTCGTTCTCGTCGCTGAAGATGTGCTCCATCATGTGGCGCTTGCTCCCGAGGTAGAGGTGCGCCACCTCCGGCTGCTGCTGGAAGACCGAGCGCATCAGGCGTGGGAGGCTGGCGTCGATGTCGATGATCTCCTGGAACTCGTCCAAGATCAGCACCACTGGGCGCTTGCGCTCGCCGGCGAGCTGTCCCGGTAGCTCCAGCAGGCGCTCGAGTGTCGCGTTGATGTCCTCCTTGCGTACGCCGGCGTCGAAGCTGAAGCTCAACGAGCCGTCCTCCGGGTCGACCGTGACCGTAGGACGGATCCGCAGGCCCTGGAATATCCGCAGGCGCTCTTTGGCGCGAAACAGCGGTGAGGCTATGTCCTCGTGGATGGTGCGAGCAAGCTTCTCGGCCAGTTGGGTGGTGGTCGGTGTCGTCATCAGGTTGACGTGCGCAACCAGAGCGCCATCCCGGATCAGCTCTTGCGATACGCGCCAGAGAAGCGATGACTTGCCGTAGCGGCGGGGAGCGAAGAGCACGACGTCTTGACCGTTCAGGGCGTCGGCCTTGAGCTCCGCCGTCTCCTGCTCGCGGTCCGTGAACGCGTCATCCAGCGCGAGCGCGCCATATCGAAATGGGTTGACGGTCGGAGTGCCAGCCATCCCAGGAACTATAACACATCAGTGCGTATCAAATATTACGCAACTATGCGTTACGCAATGTTGCGTACTCAGGCCCCGAGCGCCCGCGCGATCACCATCTGCTGCACCTCGTCGGTGCCCTCGCCGATCGTGAGGATCTTCGCGTCGCGGTAGAAGCGGCACACGGGGTACTCCTCGATGAAGCCGTAGCCGCCGTGTATCTGCACGGCCTCCTCCGCGCAGCGCACCGCCAGGCGGCCGGTCTTCAACTTCGCCTGCGCGGCCGTGAGCGTGAAGTTGCGCTTGGCGTCCTTCTCGCGCGCCGCCTTGTACACGAGCAGCCGCGCGGCCGCGATCTCCGTGGACATGTCCGCGAGCTTGCCCTGGATCGCCTGGAACTTGGAGATCGGCTTGCCGAACGCCTTGCGCTGCTTGGCGTACTTGAGCGCCTCGTCCAGCGCACCCTGCGCCAGCCCCACGCCCATCGCCGCCACGCCGATGCGACCGATGTCGAGGATGTGCAGGAACTGCTTGAAGCCCGCGCCGCGCGGGCCCAGAAGGTTGGCCTCGGGAACGCGGCAGTCGCTGAACGTCAACGGTCGTGTGTCCGAGGCGTTCCAGCCCATCTTGCGGTACGGCTCGCCCTGCTCGTAGCCGCCGGTGCCGTTGGCGACGATGAGGTTGGAGATCTCCTTGGAGCCGTCGCTCGCCTCTCCGGTGACGGCCGTGATGCACACGATTCCGGATATATGAGTGCCGGCGTTCGTAATGAACTGCTTGGCGCCGTTTATGACCCATTCGCCGTCCTCGAGCCGTGCGCGCGTGCGCGTGTTGCCCGCGTCTGACCCGGCCTCCGGCTCGGTCAGCCCGAACGCGCCCAGGCGTTCGCCCGAGCACAGCTGCGGCATCCATTCGCGCTTCTGCTGCTCGTCGCCGAACACGTAGATCGGCTGCGTCCCCAGCGACGTGTGCGCGCACAGCGTGATCGCCACCGAGGAGTCCACGCGCGTGAGCTCCTCGACCGCCAGCGCGTACGCCAGCGTGTCGCCGCCGCCGCCGCCGTACTCCTCCGGGAACGGAATGCCCATCAGGTTCAGCGCGCCCAGCTTCGCCACGATCTCGTACGGGAACGCCTTGCGGCGGTCGAGCTCCTCCGCCACCGGAGCGACCTCGCCCTCGGCGAATTCCCTGACCGTGCGCCTGATCAGCTCATGGTCGGGCGAGAGGTCGAAGTCCACGCCGGGCATTCTCCCAGACTTCGGTGCACCGGCCGTCCGTGGCTTGTTGTCTTTTCAGCAGCCGGTATAACCATGGTTAGACAGGGTTCACGCCGAGACATATGGGACGCAGCGGCTTTAGCTTCGTGTCACGCCAAGGTCACGCGCCTGTCACGATTGTGCTCGACGTGACCAGCACGCGCCTGATCCTCGACTTCCTCAGGCGCGGGCGAACCTACAGCTACGGCGACGACCGCTCCCAGCGCGCCGACCTGCACCTGCCCGCCGGAGCGGGGCCGCATCCGGTGATGGTGCTCATCCACGGCGGCTCCTGGACCGCGCGCTACGGGCGGATCGTCATGCGCGGCCTGGCCGCAGATCTGCTCAGGCGCGGCTGGGCGGCCTGGAACATCGAGTACCGGCGCGTCGGCAACGGCGGCGGCTGGCCGGCAACGTTCGCGGACGTGGCCGCCGCGATCGATCGCCTTCCCGAGCTCGACGTCGCGCTGGACCTCGACAGGGTGAGCCTCCTCGGGCACTCCGCCGGTGGCCACCTGGCGCTGTGGGCGGCCGGACGCGAGCGACTGCCGGCGGGCGCGCCGGGCTGCATCGAGGGCGAGCCGCGCGTGCTTTTCGAGAGGGTGATCTCCCAGGCGGGCGTCTGCGACCTCGCGGGCGCCTACCGGCGCTGGCGCGGCGGCGCCGCGAGGGCGCTGATGGGCGGCCCACCGGACGAGCATCCGGACCGCTACGCCGTTGGGGATCCGATGCGCCTTTTGCCGCTGAGCGTGCCCGCGCTGCTCGTGCACGGCACGCTTGACGAAACCGTCTCGGTGGAGCTGAGCCGCAGCTACGAGCGCGCCGCGCGCGCCGCCGGCGGCGAGGTGGAGCTGGTCGAGATCCCCGGCGGGGCTGGCCGGCACCGCGCGCATATCGACCCCCGCGGCGAGGCCTGGGCGGCGGTCACACGCCGCGTTCAGGCGCAGTAGGACTTCGCGAGCTCGACCAGCAGGCGCACGCCGTAGCCGGAGGCGCCCTTGCCCACGTACGCGCGGTCGAGCTCCCACGCCGACCCCGCGATGTCCAGGTGCGCCCACGGCGTATCGCCGACGAAGCTCGACAGGAACGCGCCGCCCACGATCGTGCCCGCCTTGCGTGCTTCGGGCGCGTTGTCGAGGTCGCCGTACTTGCCCTTCACGAGCTCGGCGTACTCCTCGTGCAGCGGCAGGCGCCACACGATCTCACCGGTGCTCTCGCCGGCGGCCGTTATCCGCTCGGCCAGCTCGTCGTCGTTGCTCATCAGCCCCGCGTACGTCGACCCCAGCGCGACGATCACCGCGCCTGTCAACGTCGCCAGGTCCACGATCCGCTCGGCTCCCTGCGCGACCGCGTGGCACAGGCAGTCGGCCAGCACCAGCCGGCCCTCCGCGTCGGTGTTGTTGACCTCGATCGTCTTGCCGTTGGCCGCCACCACGATGTCGCCCGGCTTGATCGAGCGCCCGCTCGGCAGGTTCTCGGTCGCGCCCACCACCGCCACGAGCTTGACCGGCAGTCGCAGGCGCGCGATCGTCGAGACCGCCTCGATCGTCGCCGCGCCGCCCGACATGTCGAACTTCATCTCCGCCATCTTCGCCCCCGGCTTCAGCGAGATGCCGCCGCTGTCGAACGTCACCGCCTTGCCGACGATGCCCAGTGTCGGGTCGGCGGGAGACTCGGTGCCCACCCGCCCGTCGTAGCGGATGGTGATCAGCGCCGGCTCCTCGTCGGAGCCCTGGGCGACCGCCGCGAACGCGCCCATGCCGCGGGCGATGATCTCCTCGCGTCCCTCGACCTGCACCGACACTCCCTCGAGCTCCTGCTCGAGCGCCTTCGCATACTCCCCGAGCGCGGTCGGCGTGAGGTCGTTGCCGGGGCGGTTCTGCAGGTCGCGCGCGCGGTTGACCGCCTCGCCCAGCACCGCCGCCTCGGCAACCCGCGTCTCCAGCCCGCCGGGGCCGGAGACGTTCAGGCGCTCCAGCCGCTCGGGCGGAGCGTCGCCTCGCGAACCCTCGCCGCCCGGGGCCGACTTGTGGCGCTCGAAGCGGTAGTCGCCGAGGATCGTGCCCTCGACGATCGCCGCCGCGAGCGCTCCAGCGGCTGCCTGCGGCGCGTCGCCCGGGGCCTGCCAGCAGAGCGTGCGGGTGGATATCTCCGTCGCGCGCGCGCTCGCCACGGAGGCTGCCACGCGGGCGCGCTCAGCGGTGAAGTCCGCGCGTGCTCCCAGCCCGACGAGCAGCCAGCGCTTGCCCTCGGCGTGGGTCAACGCGAGCGACTTGAACGAGCGGCGGGCCTCGCCGGAGTCGAGCAGCTCGCCGAGCTGTGGCGGAGACCCAGGTGGGGGCGTCTCGCCGTCGAATATGCCGATCGCGATCGTGTCGGCGTCGGTCGTGCTGGCTGCCTGGGCGACTGAGGATATCTGCATGCGCCGGCACGATATCCGGCTTGCGAACGATTCGTCGTGTTGGCGTAAACGCCGCTTTACTCGCACGCGCCGGCAAGCCAGCTGAGGGGCCGCGTGGGGGAAATCCCGGAGCCGTCCCGGAGCCGTCCACTACCATTCTCGCTCTCCCGCCCCAACTCAGCGACCTACAGGAGAAGACCCGCTTCCATGCCCAAGACAGTGATCCTCGGCAGCGCGCGCACCCCCATCGGCAAGATGGGCGGCAGCCTGTCCACGCTCGAAGCCACCGAGCTCGGCGCGCTGGCCATCACCGCTGCCCTGGAGCGTGCCGGCGTCGAGCCCGAGCAGGTCGAGCACGTGATCATGGGTCAGGTGCTCCAGGCCGGGCAGGGTCAGATCCCCTCCCGCCAGGCCCAGATCAAGGCCGGCATCCCCAAGGAGGTCTCCTCGGAGACGATCAACAAGGTCTGCGCCTCCGGCCTGCGCGCCTCGGTGATCATCGACCAGGCGATCCGCGCCGGCGACATGAGCGTCGGTGTCGGCGGTGGCATGGAGTCGATGTCAAAGGCCCCCTACCTGCTGCCGCAGGCCCGCTTCGGCTACCGCATGGGCGACGCCAAGATGCTCGACGCGATGGTCCACGACGGGCTCACCAACCCGTTCTCCGGCAAGCAGATGTTCATCGAGGCGACCGAGATCGGCGACGAGCTCGAGATCACGCGCGCCGACCTCGACCGCTGGGCGCTGCGCTCGCACGAGCTCGCGCTGAAGGCCACCGACGAGGGGCGCATGTCCGAGGAGATCGTCTCCGTCACCATCAAGGGACGCAAGGGCGACACCGTGGTGGAGATCGATGAGGGTCCGCGCCGCGACACCTCGCTCGAGAAGCTCGCCGCGCTGCCCGGGCTCGTCGGCAAGGAGGGCTCGCACACGGCCGGCAACTCGCCGGGCGTCAACGACGGCGGCGGCGCGCTGGTGCTCGCCTCCGAGGAGTGGGCCGCCGCCAACGGCAAGGAGGCGCTCGCCGAGATCGTCGCGCACGCGCAGAGCGCCAACGACTTCGCCTACCTCGCCACCACGCCCGCCAGCGCCGCCAAGAAGGCGCTCGAGAAGGCCGGCCTGCAGCCCGGCGACATCGACCTGTGGGAGATCAACGAGGCCTTCGCCTCGGTCACGCTCAACTCGATCCGCATGCTCGGCATCGACGAGGATCGCGTCAACGTCAACGGTGGCGCCGTCGCGCTCGGGCACCCGATCGGCGCCTCCGGCGCGCGCATCCTCGGCGCCATAGTCCACGAGCTGCGCCGGCGCGGCGGCGGCCTCGGCTGCGCCGCCATCTGCTCCGGCGGAGGTCAGGGCGACGCGGTGATCCTTCGGGTCTGAGATGGCCGTGAGCGCCGGCGGATCGCCGAACGGTCAGCCGCGCGGCGCCGCGTTCTTCGACCTCGACAAGACGCTCATGGCGGGTTCCTCGGGCGTGTTCTTCGCCCGTGCCGCCTACGAGACGGGCATGATCTCGCGCGGGCGCCTCGTCCGCGACGTCTACGAAAACCTGCGCTTTCGCCTGCACGGCTCCACCGACGACCGCGCCGACGACGTGCGCAGGCGCGTGGGGGAGATGATCGCCGGTGTGCGCGTACGCGACCTCCAGCGGTTGACCCCGCGCGTGCTCTCCGGCGTGCTGCCGCGGCTGTACCCGCAGATGCTCGAGCGCGCATACGCCCACCAGGACGCCGGCCTGCCCGTCTACATCCTGACCGCCGCCTCGCAGGAGATGGCCGACCTGCTGGCGCGCGTGCTCGCGTTCGACGGCGGCCTGGGCTCGCGCTCGGAGATCGTCGACGGCCGCTACACCGGCAGGCCCGCGGGACCGTTCAACTACCGCGAGGGCAAGGTGCTCTCGATGCGCGAGGTCGCCGAGCGAGATGCCATCGACCTGGCTGCCTCCTATGCGTACTCGGACTCCGAGTCCGACCTGCCGATGCTGCGCGCCGTGCGCTATGCAGTCGTCGTCAACCCCGACGCCGTGCTCAGGCGGATCGCGCTCGACGAGGGCTGGGAGGTGATCGAGCTGGACCGGCTCGGCCGTCGGCTGAAGGTGATCGCCGCGCTGGGCGCCGGAACCGCGCTGGCGTCGCTCGGGCGGGTACGCTGGGGGCGACGCCGATGACGCCTTCCGCCCCAGCCACCCAGAGCAAGATCCGCGTGGTCGTCGCCAAGCCGGGACTCGACGGCCACGATCGCGGCGCCAAGATCATCGCCCGCGCGCTGCGCGATGCGGGCATGGAGGTGATCTACACCGGCCTGCACCAGACGCCGGAGCAGATCGTCGAGACGGTCATCCAGGAGGACGCCGACGCGGTCGGCCTGTCGATCCTGTCCGGTGCGCACATGACGCTCGTGCCGCGCGTGGTGGAGCTGCTGCGCGAGCAGGGCGTCGAGGACGTCGTGATCACCGTCGGCGGCACGATTCCGGCCGAAGACATCCCCGAGCTCAAGAGCCTGGGAGTCGCCGAGGTGTTCACGCCCGGCGCCCCCACCCAGGCGATCGTCGATTTCATCCGCGGCGCCGTTGTCAGTCGCTAGATGGCCCCTGATCTCATCGATGTCGTTCACCTCGGCGCATGCGCCGAGGTGCGACCCCGCACATGTGCGGGGTCGAGGACCCGCCGCATGCGGCGGGTCCCGGGTCGTGCATGCACGACCCGAACAGCAACGCACTCCTCGCGTAAAACCGATTGACTCGTCAGTCAACCGCGCGAGCAGGTAGGATTGACCCACTCATACCCCAAGGAGTTGCTTGAGAATGAAGATATGCGTCCTCGTGAAGGAGGTTCCGGACGCCGCCGTCGAGAAGAGGATCGACCCCTCGACGGGGCGCATGGACCGCAGCGGCGAGAAGAACCTCAACCCGTATGACACGCACGCCATCGAGGCGGCGATGCAGATCAAGGAGGGCGGCGCGGTTCCCGTCGAGGAGATCGTGGCCGTAACGATGGGTCCCGACAGCGCCGTGCGCGCGCTGCACAAGGCAGTGTCACTCGGCGCCGACCGCTCGGTGCATCTGTCGGACCCGGCGGTCGCGGGCTCCGACGTGGCGGCAACCGGCTACGCGCTGGCCAAGACGCTGCAGCGCGAGAGCCCCGACCTGGTGCTGCTCGGCCAGCAGTCAGACGACGGCGAGTGCTACACGATCGGCGCGGTCGTCGCCGAGCACCTGGGCATGCCGTCGCTGACGCAGGTGATCAAGATGGACATCGAGTCAGACGCGCTGCGCTGCGAGCGCCAGGCCGAGTACGGCTACGACACCGTGCAGATCAAGCTGCCCGCGGTGATCTCCGTCGGCGACGCCATCAACGAGCCGCGCTACCCGTCGCTGAAGGCGATCATGGGCGCCAAGAAGAAGCCGCTCGACACCGTCACCGCCGGCGACGTCGAGATCGACGCGTCGAAGGTCGGCGGCGAGAACTCCGCCGCCCAGTGGACCGCCGCGAAAGCGCCGCCCGCGAAGGCGGCCGGCGAGATCATCGAGGACGAGGACACCGGCGAGACCGTCGAGAAAATCGTCGCCTGGCTCGACGAGAGGAAGCTGATCTAGATGGCAAACATCCTGGTTTACGCGCTGCACTACGACGGCGCGATCAACAAGAACTCGCTCGGCGCCGTCTCCGAGGGCGCAAAGCTCGCGGCCGAGCTCGGCGGCGAGGCGCACGCGATCCTGCTCGGCGAGAGCGTGCCGCAGGAGCTCGCGGCGTCGCTCGGCAAATACGGCGCCAAGAAGGTGCTCGTGGCGGAGGGCCCCGAGGGCCTCGCGCAGCCGCTGGTCGACGCGATGGCCGCGGCGATCTCCGGCGGCGACTACAAGTACGCGCTGTTCGGCGGCGGTCTGCTCGGCTTCGAGATCGGCGCCGGCCTGGCCGCGCGCCTGGGCGCTGGCGTGGTGATGGAGGTCACCAACGTGCGCGCCGAGAACGGCGAGCTGATCGCCGAGCGCCCGATCCTGGGCGACTCGTCGATCTCCGAAGTCAAATACCGCTCCGACGTCGGCATCGTGATCGGGCGCCTGAACGCGTTCGAGATCAACGACGCCAGCGGTGCTGACGCGCCCGTCGAGGCGTTGAGCTTCGAGCTGAGCGCGCAAGCGCGGCAGGCGACGATGCTCACCCGCGGCGAGCAGCGCGGCGCCGACGTGGATATCGAGGGTGCGAGCATCCTCATCGCCGGCGGCCGCGGCCTCGGCAAAGCCGAGGGCTTCCAGCTCGCCGAGGATCTCGCGGCGGCGTTCGGCGGCAACAGCGCCGTCGCCGCCACGCGCGCGGTCGTCGACGCCGGCTGGTACCCCTACGCCGCGCAGATCGGACAGACGGGCAAGACCGTCGCGCCGAAGCTGTACCTCGCGGCGGGAATCTCCGGCGCGATCCAGCACAAGGTCGGCATGCAGGGCTCGGAGAACATCGTCGCGATCAACAAGGACGCCAACGCGCCGATCTTCGAATTCTCGGATCTCGGCATCGTCGGCGACCTCAACAAGATCCTGCCCAAGCTCACAGAGGCTGTGAAGGCCAAGAAGGGCAGCTGAGCATGAGCGGCCACGGCTCCAGCAACGGGAAGGTCGCGCCCGCGGCCTTCCCTCCGCCGGTCGACTCGCGCAAGGAGTTCGTCAAGCGCGGCCTCGACGCCGAGGACGAGCTGATCGACGTCGGCGTGGTGATCGTCGGTGGCGGCACCGCGGGCCTGGCGTGCGCCAATCGGCTCTTGCAGCTGCTGGCAGACGACCCCGAGACGATGGAGCGCCTCGGCGAAGTGCCGGTCGCGGTCGTCGAGAAGGCCAAGACCTGCGGCGGGCACAACCTGTCCGGCGCGGTCATGCGCCCGGGGCCGCTCGAAGAGCTGTTCCCGGAGATGACCCGCGAGGACTGGCGCAAGGAGGGCTTCGCCTACGGCGAAGTCACCAAGGAGGCGGTGTACCTCACGCCGACGTCGAAGCTGTCGCTGCGCATCCCGACGCCGCCGAACTTCAAGAACCACGGCAACGAGGTCATCTCCGTCTCGGCGATGGCGCGCTACCAGCAGCGCCAGGCCGAGGAGGCCGGCGCTTACATCCTGACGGAGACCTCCGCCACGCAGCTGATCGTCGAGGACGGCCGCGTCGTCGGCGTTCGCTCCGGCGACAAGGGCCGCGGCAGGGACGGCGAGCCACTCGGCAACTTCGAGCCCGGGACCGACATCAAGGCACACGCCACCGTGCTCGCCGAGGGCTGCTGGGGCCATCTGACGGGCGCCGCCATCAAGGAGTTCGACCTCGGCGAGGGGCGCGAGCCGCAGGTGTGGGAGCTCGGCGTCAAGGAGGTCTGGAAGGTCCCCAAGCCGCTCGACCGGCTGATCCACACGATGGGACCGTGGCCGCTGAAGATCTCCAGCAAGTACGGCCAGATCGGCGGCACGTGGATCTACCCGATGAAGGACGAGAAGACGGGCGATCACCTCGTCTCGATCGGCTTCGTCGTCGAGCTCGAGTACGCCGACGCGACCACCTCCGCGCACGACCTGCTGCAGACGTTCAAGACGCACCCGCTCGTGCGCGGGATCCTCGAGGGCGGCGAGCGCGTCGCGTGGGGCGCCAAGGCGCTGCCCGGCGGCGGCTACTGGTCGATGCCCAAGCTCTCGATGCCCGGCGCGCTGCTCGTCGGCGACGCCGGTGGCATGGTCGACACGATGGCGCTGAAGGGCGTGCACCACTGCATCCGCTCGGGCATGCTCGCCGCCGAGTCGATCTACGCGGCGCTCAAGCGCGGCGAGCACAGCTTCGAGTCCTACGAGCAGGTGATCGAGGAGTCCTCCGTCGGCAAGGAGCTGTGGGAGGTCCGCAACGCGCGCCAGCCGCTGATGAGGGGGCTGCTGCTCGGTGCGCCGCTCAGTGGCATCCAGCAGATCACGAAGGGCCGGCTGCCCGGTCGTGCCGTATGGCATCGCAACGACGCCAAGCCGATGTTCGTCGGCGACACCAAGGACTCCTACGTCAAGCCCGACGGCAAGTACACCTTCGACAAGCTCTCCAGCGTGTTCATCACCGGCAACGCCACCCGCGACGACGCGCCCAACCACATCCGCGTGCGCAAGCGCGTCCCACGCGAGATCGCCGAGACATGGCGCTGGATGTGCCCGGCGGGCGTCTACGAGATCCCCGAGGACGCGCCTGAGCACGGCGAGGTGGACGTGATCGTCAACTACACCAACTGCGTGCAGTGCGGCGCGATCACCGCCAAGGGCGGTCGCCTGACGACCCCCGAGGGTGGCGACGGGCCGCTGTATCAAGTGACCTGAACGAAGTGACCTGAACGCCGGCGCAGAGCGAGCTGGAAACGCCGGGCGAGACGGAAACGCTCGGTGCCGGTATCGGCAGCGGTGCCGGCGCCGGTGCGAAACCCGCGCGTGCCTGCAGTGTTACGAGGAGGTGATGAGAGCGATGCATTCAAGCGCGCGCACCCCCCGCGCGTCCCTCCGGCGCCCGATCGTGGCCCTGGCGATCGTCGTCGCCGTGCCGTGGCTGGCGGTCTCGCCCGCCGCGATGGGAGGCACGGCGACGATGGGCTCTGCGAGCGCGACCCAGGCCGTCCTCGTCGGAAGCGGCCAGACCGGCCAGAGCACCCCGCCGGGGAGCAAGGCGAGCGCGTCGGCGACGCTGGAACAGTGTGCGACCGCGACGATCCCCCAAACCGAACGCGCGGCCACGTTCGCGGGCGAAATGACCGCAATCCCGGGCACCGTGCGCATGGAGATGCGCATCGACCTCGAAGAGCGGGTCCCCGGAGAACCGCTGTACCGCACGGTCAACGCTCCCGGCCTGGGGGTATGGCACAGCTCCGCCGCGGGCGTGAAGATCTTCACGCACATCCAGCAGGTCACCAACCTGTCGGCGCCGGCGCTCTACCGCGGGGCGCTGCGCTTCCGCTGGGTGAACGCCAGGAGTCGCCCGATCAAGACCGAGGAACTGCACACCCCGCGCTGCGAACAGCCGGCTGTGCCGTCCACCACCGGCACGACCGTTCCGACCGGAGCCATCAGCAGCTCCGCATCTACAGCCACGGGCTCCGTGGCCGACACCACCACCCCCGCGTCGACGTGATCGCGACGCTCGCGTCGCGGCCCGCTAGAATCGAGCGACGATGAAGGCCAAGATCCACCCCAACTACGTCACCGCGCACGTGCGCTGCACGTGCGGAAACGAGTTCATCACGCGCGCCACGCAGGATGAGCTGCATGTCGAGGTGTGCTCCAACTGCCATCCGTTCTACACGGGCAGGCAGAAGCTGATGGACACCGGCGGACGCGTGGAGCGCTTCCAGCGCAGGGTCGCCAAAGGCCGACTGCACTCGGCGCAAGCTCGGTCCGCGCAGTAGTCCGATGGCAAGCGCCGTGGCTGACCGCGCGGCGCCTGCGACACTGCTCGAGGACGACGGCGAGCTGAGCGCCCAGCGCGACGCGCCCGTTGGCGGGCAGGCGGTGCTCGAGGGCGTGATGATGCGCGGCGTCTCCAACTGGGCGGTGGCCGTGCGCAAGCCCACCGCCGAGCAGCTGCGCGAGGGCGAGCGCTCGCCCGAGGAGGCCGCGTTGGGCGAGATCGAGGTCACGACGCTGCCGCTGGAGTCAGCGATGAAGCGCCACCGCGTGCTGCGTCTGCCGATCGTGCGCGGGGTCGTGGCGCTCGGCGGGTCGATGGTGATCGGCTTCCGCGCGCTCGAGATCTCGGCGAACGCGCAGCTGCCCCCCGAGGACGCGCAGGCTGAGCAGGCGCAGGTCGGGGAGGCGCAGGTCGGGGAGGCGCAGGCCGACGGGACAGGCCAGGCGCAACAGCAGGAGATCCCGCGCGCGGTGTGGGCGGGGACCGTGGTGGTCGCCGTCGCGCTGTCGGTCGTGCTGTTCTTCCTGATCCCCGTCGGGATCACGAGCCTGATCAAGAGCCAGCTGCACTCCTCGATCCTGTTCTGGGTGATCGAGGGCGTGATCCGCACCAGCCTGTTCCTCGGCTACATGGCGCTGCTCTCTCGCGTGCGCGACCTGCGGCGCGTGTTCGAGTACCACGGCGCCGAGCACAAGACCATCTCCTGCTACGAGGCGGGCCTGCCGCTGACGCCCGCCAACGCCAAGCGCTTCTCGCGCCTGCACCCGCGCTGCGGTACCAGCTTCCTGCTCGTGGTGATGATCGTCGCGATCTTCGTGTTCGCGCCGATCGGACTGCCGGCGTGGTACTGGCTGATGGCCACGCGCGTGCTGGGCGTGCCGGTGATCGCCGGCATCTCCTTCGAGCTGATCAAGTTCGCCGGACGCAACCGCGCCCGCGGCTGGGTGCGCGCGCTGATGTGGCCCGGGCTCAAGCTGCAGCTGCTGACCACGCGCGAGCCCGACCTCGATCAGCTCGCGGTGGCGATCGCGGCGCTGCAGGCGGTGCTCGACCGCGAGACGCCGGGCGAGCTCTCGGCCGCCGACCTCGTCGGCGTCGAGGTCGTGGCCTAGCCTTCTGAGCTCCTAGCCCTTTGAGGGCGGAGCGGATTCGCCAGTCGGCGCCGCTGCTTCGGCGTAGTAGTTGGGCGCGTCGAACGGGACCTCGCAGCTCGCCTTCAGGACCTTTTTCGCCTTGACCCTGTGTGCGCCGTGCCCGTGGGCCTTCGTGTAGCCGTAGAGCTTGAGTCCGAGGGTGCCCACGGCGGCAGCCGCAGACGCCTGGGCGTTGAGCGTCATGACCACCGGTCCTGCGCTTTTGATGTCGTAGTAGTCGACTTCCGCGGCACGAAAGCTCGAGCCGATGCCGACCGTGTTGGTCGGGAAGCTCTCGGTGCCCGAGATCGTCCCGGTCGCGGTGTCGAAGGTGATCGGCGGATGTTCGCCGCCGCCGAAATAGCTGAAGATCCAGCCTTTGCCGCACTGGACGCCGAATTTGCCCGTCAGGTCCAGCTTCTCCTGGAGGACCAGCAGCGGCCCCGTTTGCGGGCCATTGGGCTGCCATTCGTACAGATACGCCCTCAAGCCCCCAGCTCGCGCGACCGCCAGCGGCACGGCCAGTGCGCCGATGCTGAGCACGAGCATCACCCGGCGGATCACGCGCGCCATTGTACGCTCGGGCGGTGATCGAAGATCTCGTCAAGCAGATCGAGTCGCGCTTCGCCGAGCTGGGCGCGCAGATGACCGACCCCGAGGTGATCTCCGACAGGGAGCGCTATGCGCAGGTCGGTCGTGCCTACAGCCAGCTCGAGCCGGCGGCGAAGCTCGCGGAGCGGTGGCGTCTTGCGCAGGACGACGCGGCGGGCGCGGAGGAGCTGCTGTCGGAGATGGGCGAGGACGCGGAGATGCGCGAGGAGCTCGGCGAGGCGCGCCGGCGCATCGAGGGGCTCGAGGAGGACATCCGCCTGGCGATGGTCGAGCGCGATCCCAACGACGACAAGAGCGTGATCGTCGAGATCCAGGGCGGCGCCGGAGGCGACGAGGCCGGCCTGTGGGCGGGGGACCTGTACCGGATGCTCGTGCGCTACGCCGAGCGGCTCGGCTTCGAGACCGAGCTGATGGAGACCGGCGACGGCAAGTACACGTTCGAGATCAAGTCCCGCCCGCCCGACGGGGCGTACTCGGTGTTCAAGTACGAGGGCGGAACACATCGCGTGCAGCGCGTGCCCCAGACGGAGTCCCAGGGCAGGACCCACACCTCGACGGCGACCGTCGCGGTGCTGCCGGAGGCGGAGGACGTGGACGTGCAGATCGACCCGGGCGACCTGCAGATCGACGTGTACCGCTCGTCAGGCCCGGGCGGCCAGTCGGTCAACACGACCGACTCGGCGGTGCGCGTGACGCATCGGCCGTCGGGCATCGTGGTCTCGATGCAGGACGAGAAGTCCCAGCTGCAGAACCGCGAGAAGGCGCTGCGCGTGCTGCGCGCGCGGTTGTACGAGCGCGCGCTGGCCGAGCAGCAGGCCGAGCTCGCCGCCGACCGCCGCTCGCAGGTGGGGACGGGCGATCGGGCCGAGAAGATCCGCACGTACAATTATGGTGAGCGGCGCGTGACCGACCACCGCATCAAGCTGACCGTGCACAACCTCGACCAGGTTCTCGAAGGCGAGCTGGACGAGCTGACCGACGCGCTGCAGTCCGACGAGAAGCGCCGGCGCCTGGAGACGCAGGCGCTCGGGTGAGCCGGCCGGCGTCCGTGAGATGCTGCTGACCTATTCCACGCTCTTGAGATGCTCCTGACCCACTGATGCACGCGCCTCTGGACACCGGCACCACGGCACGGGACGCGCTCGACGGCGCGATGACCGCGATCGCGGCGGTGGGCTGTGAGACGCCGCGCCTGGACGCCGAACTGCTGCTCGCGCACGTGCTCGGCGTCGGGCGCGAGCGCCTGCACACCGACCCCGATCTGATCGTCGCGGGCCCGGCCGTGCGTGCCTTTCAGGACGCCGTGCGCCGGCGCTCGGTCGAGCGCGAGCCGCTCGCCTACATCGTCGGGCGCCGCGCCTTCCGCCGCCTGCAGCTGGCGGTCGATCCTCGCGCGCTGGTTCCCCGCCCGGAGACAGAGCTGCTGGTCGAGGTCGCCGTCGGCCTGGGCGCCGGCGCGCGTGTGCTCGACGTCGGCACCGGCAGCGGCGCGGTGGCGCTCGCGCTGAAGGACGAGCGCCCCGACCTGCATGTCAGCGGCAGCGATCTCAGCGAGGCCGCACTGGAGCTCGCGCGGTCCAACGCGGAGCGCCTCGAGCTGGAGGTGCAGTGGCTGCACGCCGACCTGCTGACCGATGTCGGCGAGTTCGACGCGGTCCTCTCCAACCCGCCGTACGTGGCCGAATCCGAACGCGCGCTGCTCGCGCCGGAGATCGTTCGCCACGAGCCCCCCGAGGCGCTGTTCGCCGGCCCCGACGGACTGTCGTGCATTCGCGCGCTGCTCGCCCAGCTCGCCGAGCTGCCCGACGTTCGCTTTCTGGCGATGGAGGTCGGCGCCGGCCAGGCGGCTACGGTCGCCGAGCTGACTCGCGCTGCCGGCTTCGACGCGATACGGTTCGAACGCGACCTTGCGCGGATCCAGCGAGTGGTGGTCGCGGAGCGGCACAGGTGATGACTGCGAAGATCGGCGAGCAGCAGAAGATCAGCGAGCAGGATGTGCAGCGCCTGGAGCGGTGCGTGGCCGGCGGCGGCGTCGCCGTGTTTCCGACGGATACCGTCTACGGGGTCTGCTGCGATCCCGACAACGAGCAGGCGGCAAGACGCCTGTATGCGCTCAAGGGGCGCCCCGCGACCCGTCCGGCGGCGATCATGTGCTTCGCGCTCGAGCCCGCGCTGGAGGTGCTCCCCGAGCTGCAGCTCGACGAGCGGGCTGCGCTGGCGGCGCTGCTGCCCGGCCCGGTGACGCTGCTGCTCGCAAATCCCGCGCGTCGCTTCGCGCCCGCCTGCAGGATCGATCCCACCACGCTCGGGCTGCGCGTCCCACGCCTGCCCGAGCGGCTGGGTGCGCTCGCCTCGCTGACCACGCCGGTGATGCAGTCGAGCGCCAACATGTCCGGCCAGCCGGACGCGCGCACGCTGGCGCAGGTGCCGCAGAGCATGCTCGACGGCGCCGACCTCGTGCTCGACGGCGGCGAGCTGCCCGGCACGCCCTCCACGGTGATCGACCTGCGCGACTACAGCGCGCACCGCCGCTGGCACGTGCTCAGGGAGGGCGCGCTCGCACGCAGCGCCGTGCGCGAGACGCTCACATCGCTAGCCTGAGGAGAGAGCGCCGTGTCCGAGCTGAGCCCCGACTACTTCAACCGCCCCCTCGCCGAGGTCGACCCCGAGATCGCCGAGGCGCTGCGCGGCGAGCTCGAGCGCCAGCAGAGCACGCTGGAGATGATCGCCTCTGAGAACTTCGTGCCGCGTGCGGTGCTCGAATGCCAGGGCTCGGTCCTGACGAACAAGTACGCCGAGGGCTACCCCGGGCGCCGCTACTACGGCGGCTGTGAGTGGGTGGACGTGTCCGAGCAGCTCGCGATCGACCGCGCGAAGGCGCTGTTCGGAGCTGAGCACGCGAACGTCCAGCCGCACTCGGGCGCGCAGGCCAACACCGCCGTCTACCACGCGCTGCTGCAGCCGGGCGACACGATCATGGGGCTCTCGCTCGCCCACGGCGGCCACCTCACGCACGGGATGAAGATCAACGTGTCCGGGCGCCTGTATGACATCGCCGCCTACGAGGTCGACCGCGAGAGCAGCGTGATCGACATGGACGAGGTCGCGCGCATCGCGCGCGAGCGCCGCCCGAAGATGCTGCTGGCCGGCTGGTCGGCCTACCCGCGCCAGCTCGACTTCGCGCGCTTCAGGGAGATCGCAGACGAGGTCGGCGCGCTGCTGATGGTCGACATGGCCCATTTCGCCGGTCTCGTCGCTGCCGGCTTGCACCCCAACCCGGTCGAGTACGGCGCGGACGTGGTCACGACCACCACCCACAAGACGCTCGGCGGCCCGCGCGCCGGTGTGATCCTGTGCAAGCAGGAGTACGCCAAGAAGATCGACTCGGCGGTCTTCCCCGGCCAGCAGGGAGGCCCGCTCGAGCACGTGATCGCGGCCAAGGCGGTCGCCTTCAGGATCGCCGCCAGCGAGCTCTTCGCCGAGCGCCAGCGTCGCACCGTCGAGGGCGCGCGGGCGCTCGCCAGCGAGCTGTTGAAGGCCGGCCACGGCATCAACGTGCTCACCGGCGGCACAGACGTCCACCTGACGCTGGTCGACCTGCGCGCGGCCGATCCCGCGCTGAGCGGCAAACAGGCCGAGGACCGCCTGCACGAGATCCAGATCACCGTCAATCGCAACGCCGTTCCCTTCGACCCGCGTCCGCCGATGGAGGCATCGGGCCTGCGCATCGGCACGCCCGCGCTGGCCACGCGCGGTCTGCAGGAGGAGGATTTCGAAGAGGTGGGGCGCATCCTCGCGATCGCGCTGACCCCCGAATACGAGTCTCGGGCGGGCGAGCTGGCGGAGCGCGTGGGCGCGATCGTGGAGCGCTATCCGCTTTACGAGGGCCTGCCCGCCACCGCACAGGTGTAGATCGTCGCGAAGATGGGGCGGAGCCCCCGATCGGCCGCATGCGGCCGATCGCAGGGCCGGCGCATGCGCCGGCCCCCGGGCCGCACATGTGCGGCCCGACGATGCCGCACATGTGCGGCATCGAGCTCAACAAGGACGCGTGTGCGCACGACCGCGCCGCCGCACATGCGCCGGCCCGAACTGCACACGCACCGCACCTGCCTGCCATCGACCTCCGGGCCTGCGATGCTTTACATGAGCCGATGGCGCATCCAACCGAGCTCGACGCGCTTTACGCCTTCCTGGCGGCCGCGGTCGTCACCGCGCTGCTGACCCCCCTCACGATGCGTTTCGCGAGGGCAGTCGGTGCGATCGACGAGCCGCGCGAGCGGGGCCTGTCCGATCGGCCGACGCCGCTGCTGGGCGGCCTGGCGATCTTCGCGGGGGTGCTGCTCGCAGGCCTGATCTGGCTGCCCGCCGGCTACGCCACCGAACACCAGGGACAGCTCTGGCACGGCGTGCTGATCGCCGCCGCAGTGATCACGCTCGTCGGCGCGCTCGACGACCGCTTCGACCTGCATCCGGCGCTCAAGCTGCTCGGCCAGGTGCTGGCCGCCGTGATCGTGGTGCACTTCGGCGTGGCGGTCAAGGCGATCACGCTGCCGTTCGTCGGGCACCTCACCTTCCCCAACACCGGCCCCGCCGACGCCGGCCCGATCCTGACCGTGATCGGCCTGGTCGTGATGATGAACGTCGTCAACTTCTCCGACGGCGTCGACGGCCTCGCGGCGGGGGTCTGCGTGATCATCGCCGCCGCGATGGCGGTGATCGCATTCGACTTCCCTGGCCGCCAGCAGCCCGGGGTTCTGGCGGCGCTGACCGCGGGCGCCGCGCTCGGCTTCCTGCTCTACAACTTCCCGCCGGCGTCGAGCTTCATGGGCGACTGCGGCGCGCAGCTGCTCGGGCTGCTGATGGGCGTGATCACGGTCGAGGCCGCCGTCAAGACGGCGGCCGTGGTGTCGTTCGTGCTGCCGCTGATCCTGCTCGCGGTGCCGTTCCTGGACACCACCTTCGTGGTGCTCAAGCGGCTCAAGTACCGCCAGCCGATCTACCGGCCCGACAGCGAGCACTTCCATCACCGCATGGCGCGCATCGGCTTCTCCAGCCGCCGCACGATCGCCTACTTGTACGCATGGACGCTGCTGCTCGCGGGCATGGCGCTGGCGCTGCGGTTCGTGCCCTACAGCGACCACAAAGGCCACTACAACACCGGCTGGACGCTCGTGATGCTCGCCATCGGGCTGCTCGTGATCGCGGCCAGCGTGTATCTCGTGTACGTGCTCGAGATCCTCAAGTTCAGACGCCTGGACGCGATCCGCCTGCGGCGGCTGCGTCCGGACGCCTCACCAGCGGAGATCGAGCTGGATGTGGCGAAGCATCTGGAGACCGGTGAGTTCGACGCGGTGTCGCACGCCGGGGATCGCGACGTGCAGGCGCTCGACGACGTGGTGGCTGACGGGGCTGAGCAGCGGGTCGGCAAGCGGCAGGTGGATGAGGACCGCGTAGGCGCAAAGCAGGAGCGTGGCGGCGCACAGGCGCCGATCGCCGCTGACGGCCGCTAGCGGCAGCACCCAGATCGCATACCACGGCAGCAGCCACGCGGTGGAGGCCAGCAGCGCGATCGTGCTCCAGCCGGCGGTCACGCGCCAGTCGGCGCCGCGCGCGGTGCGCCACAGCGCGTACGCGAGCACTGCCACAAACCCGCCTATGTAGACGTGGCGCCACCAGCTCGGGGTGCCGCTCAGCCCTACCAGCCGCGCGGTCTCGGCGGGGATGCTGTGCGTGGCCACCAGCTGCTGCTGCTCGCCGACGGCGTCGAGGAAGCCGAGCGCGTGCACGCCGAAGCCGAGCACCCCCACAAGCGCGACCGCCAGCAGCGCGGCGCACGCGCCGAGCGCCACGCGCATGCGCTCGCGTGTGCGCGGTGAGGCGAGCACCAGGAAGGGGAGCACCAGGCCCGCGGTGACCTTGATGCCCACGCCCGCCGCCAGCGCGCCCGCGGCCGCACGCGAGCGCTGGCTCGCCCCGGCGGTCAACGCGAGCGCCAGCGCCAGCGCCAGCAGCAGCAGCGTGTCGTTGTGCGCTCCGCCCACCGCCAGCACCAGCAGCACGGGGTTCAGGCCGACGAACGCCAGCGCCCAGTTCGGGGAGCGCCCGAGACGCCCGGCCGCGCGCGCGATCAGCGCGACCGCGCCGAGGCTCGAGATGACCGCGATCGCTTTGAACGCCCACAGCCCACCCCCGAGCCCCAGCGGGACCAGCGCGTAGCTGAAGAGCGTGAACAGCGGGCCGTATGGCGAGTGCTGAAACGGCCACCCGATGAAGCGGAACACCGGGTCGGTGGGGGCTTCGGCGGCAAAGTGCGTGTAGGGGTCAAGCCCGTGCAGGACCCCCAGCCGCGCGAACGCCAGGTAGCCGAAGACGTCCTGGGAGATCAGCGGCGGCCCAAGCAGCAGGATCGCGTCCGCCGCCACGATCGCGCCCACGAGCGCCGCCGACGGCAGTCGCCGCGCGACCAACAGCACCAGCGCGTAGCTCGCGCACATGATCAGCATCAGCGTCTGGAAGCCGGCGCTGGAGAGGCCGATGTCCAGGCCCCGCAGCGGACCGGCCAGCCAGGTGGGCCAGCCGCCTTCGCGGGCCGGGACGTACTGCCCGGGTGCCGAGGCGGCGCCGGCGCTCACCAGGAAGACGCTCGCCACGATGCCCAGCAGCCCGAGCGCGCCGAGCGCTCGCGCGATGCCGGCTGGCACCCGCGCGCCCACCGCCGCGTCGGTGTCCGCGGGCGCCGTCCCGGCGATCAGAGCGGTGGTTGGGGGGCTTGCTGCCTGTATGGCGCCATTGTTACGTCTCCCCGCCCTGCGAGCGTCCCCTGCGGGCGGTACTCTGTACGCAGGTCCGTGCCGCTCGGGGGGGGCTCCCTGTGTGCGCGTATGCCTGCCTGAGCCGCCCGATCGTGGGCGTGGGTGGGCGGGCCACCATCTCATGCGACGCCGCAACCGCACACGCAACTGGCGCCGGGTCTCCGATCCCACCCGACCGCACCGCGTCCTCATCCTCTCCGCCGACGTCGGCGAGGGTCACGCCGCGGCCGCGCGGGCGCTGCAGGAGCAGATAGAAGCATCCGAGCAGCACGCCGAGGTCACGGTGATCGACGGGCTCGCGGCCATGGGCCCGCTGGTACGACCGGTGGTCGAGGACGGCTACCGCGTCCAGCTGCGCTTCATGCCGTGGACATACACGATGGTCTACTGGCTGCTCGAGAAGGTCATGCCCGTTCGCGTGTTCGCCCGCCGGCTGCTGTGCCTGGTGGGTTCGCGCCCGCTCGCGCGGGCGATCGCCGAACACGACCCCGACGTGGTCGTCTCCACCTACCCCGCGGTGACGGTCGTGCTGGCGCGGCTGCGGCGCACCGGCGAGGTGCGCTGCCCGACGGTCGCCACGATCACCGACCTGACCGGCCTGTTCTTCTGGGCACAACCCGGCATCGACGTCCACCTGGTGATGTACGGCGAGTCGATGCCCTCGGTCGAGCGCATCGCCGGGCGCGGGAGCGTGCAGCTCGTGCGGCCGCTGATCTCGGCCGAGTTCCTGCAGCCCCGCTGCCCCGCCGAGGCTCGTCGCGCGCTCGGGCTCTCAGAGGAGGGCCGCACGGTCGTCGTCTCGGGTGGAGGCTGGGGTGTGGGGGACATCGCGGGCGCCGTGCGCGAGTTCACCAGAGTGCCCGAGGTGAGCAACATCGTCTGCCTGGCCGGTCGCAACGAGCCGCTCGCCGAGAAGCTCCGCGAGGCGTTCGTGGACGAACCGCGCGTGCGCGTGTACGGGTTCACCGACAAGATGCCAGAGGTCCTGGCCGCCGCCGACGTGCTCGTGCACTCGACCGGCGGGGTCACGTGCCTGGAGGCGAGGGCGGCGGGCACGCCGGTCGTCTCATACGGCCTGCCGGTCGGCCACGCGCGCCTGAACACGCGCGCCATGGCCTCGCTCGACCTCCTGCGCCTGGCCAACGACACCGACGAGCTGCGCTCGCACGTCCAGGCGAGCTTCGCCGCCGCCGACTCGACGCCGGGCGGCGCGGACGGGGGCTCGCCGGGAGCAGCGGAGCCCGCCCACGCGGCGCATCCGGCGGCCGTCGACGTCGTGCTGCAGGCGCCGCGGCGCGTGCGGCCGATCCCCCGCTGGAGGCTGCGCCTGGCTGCGCTCGCGACCCAGCTGACGCTGCTGGCGCTGCTGGGCTCGTGGATGATGTCGACCGACGAGGTGACAGCGGTGGCGGCCAAGCTGCTGCACGTGCACGAACTCGTCCACGTCACGACCACGCAGCCGGACGTGGGTGTGATCGTGCACGCGCCCGCCGGTGACATCGCGTCCGTGGCAAGCGCGCTCGCTGCGAAGGGGATCCACGTGTCCTTCGCCGACGACTCCGGCGTGCCCTCGCGCGAACGCATCGGCAAGCTGCGCGCGCTGGGCGACCAGCTGCTTCCGGAAGTCTCCAGCGGCGCGCTGTTCCACTGGGTGCGCACGCGCGGCGTGCTGCGCTCACAGGCGCGCGCGCTCGGGCTGGGCCGCCGCTTCTACTTCCTGCGGCCCCGTGGTGGGCTGTCGGTCGGTCAGATGGTGCTCGCTCGCACCGACGGCGCGATCCCCGTCAAGGGCAGGCTGCAACTGAGCGCCACCGGCGCGCTGCCTCAGCGGCCGATGCGCGCGGGTGACGTGTTGGTGGTCGAGCTCGACGGATCCTCGGCGTCGGTGCTCGGGCTGGAGCGCATCGTCACGTGGCTGGGGTCGTCGGGGTTGGGCGCCGAGCCGCTGTCGTGGCTCACCCGCTCACCTTCCATCAGGGTCAGCAGCAGCGGTGAGCGCGCCAGCAGCGCCGCTCCCGCGATCAGCACGCCCAGCGACACGATCAGTGGCGCGCCGCCGAGCGGCGTCGCACCGAAGCGCTCGCCGAACAGCACCGGCGCGAGTCCCACCGGCACGATCGTCTGAGTCACGAACACCACGGGCGCCACCTGGATCGCCGGGCGCGCCTGCAGCGCACTGGTCTCGCTGAGCACCCCGACCGCCGATGCGGCCGCCGTGGACAGGCCCCACAGCGCTGCCACGGCCAGATGGTGCGCGGACAGGTCGTCGGCGGCCAGCTTGGTGGCGACGCCGCTCCAGCCGAACGCGAGGCCGGCGCAGACCATCGTCAGCTCCGCGACCGAGTGCCCGAGCGCGCGCAGCAGATACGGCAGCAGGCTCGCGACGGCGAGGCCGATCAGGACGAGCACGATCGTCAGTTGCTCTCCCGGCTGGCTGGCGCTGCGCGCCGGCGCGAACAGCCCCGCGCCGATCACGCCGATGACGATCGCGAGCGTCGCCAGGTGCTCCGCGCGACCCCCGTGCTCGCCGAGCATGCGCTCGCCGAACAGCAGCAGCACGAGCAGCCCTGCGGCGAGCGCCGGCTGCACCACCACGAGCGGCGCCAGCAACAGCGCCACCACCTGCAGCGGCCAACCGAGGATCGACAGGCCGGTGCCCAGCATCCAGCGCGCGCGCTTGAGCAGCCCCCATACCAAGGCCACGCGCAGGTGCTCCTCCGGCGGCGCCTCCCTGGCGTCCATCGCCTGCAGGGCGATCCCTAGGCTGTAGAGGGTGGACGCCCCCACCGCCGCCGCGATTCCCAGCACCAATTCGACCATGTCCGCTCACGATCATCGCACTCACGGGACTCACATCGTGGGCGCGCTCGGCGGCGCCGCGACGATCGGCTACCTGCTACCCGCCCTTGCCGGCGCGCGACCGATCTGCTTTGCGACGTCGCCCGCGCCCATCTCGCCGCGCCTTCGCGCGCTGCTCGGCGTCGAGGACACCACGGCCAGCAGGCGCGGCTACGCGCTGACCTTCGACGACGGTCCCCACGCCCAGGGCACGCCCGCGGTGCTCGAGATCCTAGCCCGCGAGGGGGTGCGCGCGACGTTCTTCCTGGTCGGCGAGCAGGTGCTGCGCAACCCGGCGCTCGCCCGCGAGATCGCCGACGCGGGCCATGCCATCGCCCTGCACTGCCACCGTCATCGCAACCTGCTGCGCCTGACCCCGCGACAGGTGCGCGAGGACATCGCGCAGGCCGAGGAGATCATCGCGACCCACACCGGCCGCTCACCCGAGCTGTACCGGCCCCCGTATGGCGTGCTCAACGCATCCGCGCTGCGGCTGGCGCGCTCGCGTGGCTGGCGCACGCTGCTTTGGAGCCACTGGGGCCGCGACTGGGAGGCGCGGGCGACGCCCGCGTCGATCGCCGCGCGCGTCACCGACGGCGCCGGCGAGGGCGCCGTGCTGCTTCTGCACGACGCCGACGACTACTCCGCGCCCGGCTCCTGGCGACGCACCGCAGCTGCCCTGCCGCGCGTTCTCTCGACACTCGCCGAGCGGGGGCTCGAGCCGGTGGCGCCCTGACGTGTACATGGGGTCGCGTGTAGTACGTGGGGTCGCGTGTAGTACGACGTAGGGTCGCGTGTAGTACGTAGGGTCGCGTGTAGTACGACGTGGGGTCGCGTGTAGAACGCGCGCCGCGAGATCGTTACACGACGGAATCATTTCGTGGCGGAATGATCGCGTGCACGGTCGGTCGCCGGGGGGTTCACCTCAACGCCGCTCAGGCGGCGGCTAACATCGACGGCTTGTCAGCCGTCGCACCGATCGACACCAGTGGCTCGGTCCCCGCGATTCGCTCCGTGGGGGCGCTGTCGCGCACGCATGCGCGCACGCGCTGGTGGGTCGAGGCGCTGACGATCGTGTGGCTGTGCTGGGTCTACGACGCGATCACCAACCTCGCGCCGCTGCGCCTGCACGCGGCGATCAACCACGCGCAGGGCATCCTGAGCCTCGAGCAGTCGCTGCACATCGACCCCGAGCAGGCACTCGATCGCTGGCTCGCGGGACACCAGACGCTCGGGCTGCTGATCTCCGACTACTACGACAACGCGCACTTCATCGTCACGCTCGGACTGCTCGGCTTCGTCTGGTGGAAGCGCGCCGACATCTACCGGCCGCTGCGCAACTCGCTCGTGCTCGTCAATGTGCTGGCGTTCGTCGTCTTCTGGCGCTTCCCCGTGGCCCCGCCGCGCATGCTGCCGGGCTTCGTCGACGTGGTCGCCTCGACCCACGCGATCGGCTCGTGGCACAGTGGCGCGCTGGCCTCTCAGGCGAACCAGCTCGCGGCGATGCCGTCGCTGCACATCGCCTGGGCGGTGTGGTGCACGGTCGTGCTGTGGCGGATCTCCACGCGCGGATGGGTGCGCGCGCTCGCCGTGCTCTATCCGTTCATGACCGCGTTCGCTGTGCTTGCCACGGGCAACCACTTCGTGCTCGACCTGCTCGGCGGGCTCGCGACGATCGCCGTTTCGCTGCTGATCGTGCGCCTGCTGGACGGTCAAACGCGATGGCCCGGCGCCGGCATCCGGCGCAGACAGCCGCATCTCGCGGGGACCGATCCCGCGTAGCGGTTGTCACAAAGTTGTTACGAAGTCCAAGACCGGGTAGACTGGGCCGCGCCGTCGCAGACCGTTGAGGGACGCTCCGACGGCTCCGCCGCGTTTTCGCGCGGGGACCTTGTTTTCTATAGGGTGGCCAGTCAACGAGACATGCCAGGACAACGACTCACAGATAGCGCCGCAGGCGCGAAATCGCCGCACACGCGGCGATCCGACGGGTAACACGGTCACGTTCCCCTCCAAGTGCATCGACGACCATCAGCCGGCCTGCGCCCGGCCATCACCCAATCGCCGCTAGAGCTCCCTACCCGGGCCACGCCCGGGCAGGATGAGGCCCGTGCTGTCCTCGCAAGCCGCGCGATGCTGATCCTGCGGTATCTCGACGTCGTGCTCGTCGCCGTCGCGGCACCCGTGGCGCTCGCGCTCGGGGTGCCCGCGCTCGGCTTCGCGGTAGGGGCGGGTGCGTGGGTGTTGCAGCGCATCGTCGGCCAGGTGGACAAGCGCTGGGTTGGCAAGGCGGCTGAGCCCCGTACGCAACTCGGTCTCAACCTGTTCGAGGCGTTCGGCCGCATCTGGCTGCTGGCGGGAGCGATCGTGGCCGCCGGCGTGATCGGCGGGCGGGCCGACGGTCTGACCGCCGCGGTGACGATCTTCGCCGCGTACACGGTGGCGTTCGCGATTCGCGTCTTCTCCGGCCCGCCCACACAGTCGCGGGCACAGCGGGAGGCGATCCAATGAGCCGTGTGCGCTCGTGGAGCAAGAACAAGAAGATCGGCTACAGCATCTTGCTCGTGTACGTGCTCGGCCTCGTTGGCTTTGCCGTGGGCTTCGGGATCAAAGGTCACAAAAACGAAAGCTTCAAGGTCATCGACGCGTTTCACCTCGAAACCTGGTTCCACATCGCCGGACCGCTCAACTTCGACAAGGGCGTCCTCTACCTGCTGCTCGCGACCGGGCTGACCCTCGGCATCATGCTGTTCGTCGCCCGGCACATGCAGAAGCGCCCGGGCCGGCTGCAGGTCGCAGTTGAGATGGGCTACGGCCTGATGTCGAAAGTCACGCGCGAGAACATGGACGAGAAGATGACCAGGAGATGGTTCCCGCTCGTCTTCACGCTGTTCGTGTTCATCCTCGTCTCCAACCTGATCGGCTACGTCCCGCTGCCGGTCGACTCCCAGAACACGTTCAGGCTGTTCGGCGCGAACATCCCGTCGTTTCAGATCTACGCCGCAGTGACGAACGTCGCGGTCCCGCTGGTGCTCGCTCTCGGCGTGTTCGTGGCCTACAACGCCGAAGGAGTCCGTGTCCACGGTCCCTTCGGGTACCTGAAAAGCCTGATCCCGCAGGGCGTGCGCGGGCCGATGCTGGTGCTGATCTTCCCGCTGGAGATGCTCTCGAACTTCGTGCTGCGGCCGCTGTCGCTCACCATTCGTCTCTGGGCCAACCTGCTCGCCGGCCATCTGCTGATCGACTTCATGGCCGGCAACCTGGCCGTGCTCCTCGGACTGCAGCTGCTCGGCTGGTTCACGCTGCCGCTCGGCGTCATCATCTACCTCTTCGAGGCGGTCCTGATCGCCGGCCTGCAGGCCTTCATCTTCGCCATTCTGACCGCCATCTACCTCGGCGGAGCGACCGCCGCAAGCCACTAAGCACTCGACAAGGAGAACGATGCTTCACCTCTTGCCTTTCATGTCAATCCACCTGGGCACTCCGGTGCTCGCGGTCACAGAAGCTGCGAAGGAATACGGCGCGAACGCCGGTAAAGCGATCGCGCTCGGCGTGGGCGCCGGCGGTGGCGCCGCGGGCGCCGGCGCGGGCATCGGGATGCTGTTCGGCAAGGTGATCGAGTCCGTCACCCGCCAGCCGGAGATGCGCGACGAGATCACCTCCATCCAGTGGCTGGGCTTCGCGCTCACCGAGGCCACGTTCTTCTACGGCCTGGTGGGCGGCTTCATCGCCTTCTTCCTATAGGTCGATGCAACCCTTCGCCGCCATACCAAGCGTGCCAACTGCCTCGAGCTCATCCTCGTGGCTGATCACGCCGAACGTCGGCCTGATGGTCTGGACGTTCGTCGTCTTCGGCATCTCGCTCTACATCCTCGTCAAGGCGGTGTTTCCGCGTATCCGCGAGGCGCTCGACAACCGTGCCGCGAGCATCGACGAGTCGATCGACTCGGCTGAGCGCACCCGCAAGGAGGCCGATGAGCTGCTGGCCGAATACCGCGAGCGCCTGAAGGAGGCCAGGGTCCAGTCGGAGGAGATCCTCCAGCGCGCGCGCCAGACGGCCGACTCGCACGAGCACGAGGCTCGCGAGCGCGCTCAGGAGATCCTCGTCGAGGCCGCCAAGCGCGCCGAGCGCGACATCGACGCTGCCACGAAGCGCGCGCTCGACGACATCCGTCGCGAGGTCGCCGACCTCACGATCATGGCCACCGAGAAGGTCGTGCGCAAGACGCTCAACGACGCCGACCAGCGGCGCCTCGTCGAGGAGGCGTTGAGCGAGATCGACCTCTCCGGCCTGTCCTCGGGAGCACAGAGCAACTGATGGAGGAGCTCGCCCAGGTATACGGTCGCTCGCTGTTTCAGGTGGCCCGCGAGCAGGGCAAGCTGGACGAGCTGCGCGAGCAGCTGGCCCAGTTCGCCGACGCCCTGGACGAGCACCACGAGCTCGCCGTGTTCTTCTTCTCGCCGTACTTCTCGAGCGCCGAGAAGCGCCAGGCGCTGGACGGGTTGCTCGAGGGGGCCGACGAGATCCTCATCAACTTCCTCTCCCTGCTGATCGAAAACCACCGCATGCCCGTGATCTTCCGCATCCGCCACGAGTACGAGCGGCTGTGGGACGAGGAGAACAGGACGCTGCCGGTGGAGATCACGAGCGCGATCGCGCTCGACGAGCAGACCACCGAGAGCCTCGGCAGGACGATCGGCGAGCGCGCCGGGCGCAAGGTCTCCCTGGCGGCGCGCGTGGACCCGGACATCCTCGGCGGCATCATCATCAGGGTCGGCAACTCGATCCTCGACGCCTCTATTCGCAACCGACTGGAGCAGCTGCGCAGGCACGTTGCCCAAGGAGCTTCCTAGCATGCAGATCAACCCCGACGAGATCACAAGCATCCTGAAGAGCCGCATCGAGGGACTCGACAGCGGCACCGCTGAGCTGACCGAGGTGGGCACCGTGCTGTCGGTGGCCGACGGGATCGCGCGCCTGCACGGCTTGGAGAACTGCATGTCCTTCGAGATGCTCGAGCTTCCCCACGGCGTCACCGGCCTGGCGCTGAACCTCGAGTCCGACAACGTCGGCGCGGTGCTGTTCGGCGACTGGGAGCGCATCTCCGAGGGCGACACCGTGAAGCGCACCGGCACGCTGCTGGAGATCCCCGTCGGCGAGCAGATGCTCGGACGCATCGTCGACCCGCTCGGGCGCCCGCTGGACGGCAAGGGCGCGATCTCCGTCGAGCAGACACGCCCGGCGGAGTTCAAGGCGCCCGGCGTCGTGCAGCGCCAGCCGGTCAAGCAGCCGATGCAGACCGGTCTGAAGGCGATCGACGCGATGATCCCGATCGGCCGCGGCCAGCGCGAGTTGATCATCGGCGACCGCCAGACGGGCAAGACGGCGATCGCGATCGACACGATCATCAACAACAAGGACACCGGCGTGGTGTCCGTCTATGTGGCAATCGGGCAGCGCATGTCGACGGTCGTGGCACTCGCGCAGACGCTCGAGGAGTACGGCGCGCTGGAGAACACGATCATCGTCGCCGCCCCTGCGGACGAGGCCGCGCCGATCAAGTTCATGGCCCCGTATGCGGGCTGCGCGATGGCCGAGCACTTCCTCTACAACGGCGGGCATGCGCTGTGCGTGTACGACGATCTGACAAAGCACGCATACGCCTATCGCCAGATGTCGCTGCTGCTGCGCCGGCCCCCGGGCCGCGAGGCGTACCCCGGCGACGTCTTCTACCTGCACTCGCGCCTGCTCGAGCGCGCGGTCAAGCTCAACGACGACCTCGGCGGTGGCTCGCTGACCGCGTTGCCGATCATCGAGACGCAGGCGGGCGACGTTTCGGCGTACATCCCCACGAACGTGATCTCGATCACCGACGGGCAGATCTTCCTGGAGTCCAAGCTGTTCAACTCGGGCGTGCGTCCGGCGATCAACGTCGGCATCTCGGTCTCGCGCGTCGGCGGCAACGCGCAGATCGGCCCGATGAAGAAGGTCGCCGGCAGGATCAAGCTCGAGCTCTCCCAGTACCGCGACCTGGAGGCGTTCGCGCAGTTCGGCTCGGACCTCGACGTCGACACGCAGCGCACGCTCGCCCGCGGCGAGCGCCTGGTCACGACGCTCAACCAGCACGAGCGCGAGCCGCTGGCGGTCGAGGATCAAACGGTGCAGATCTTCGCCGCCACCAACGGCTTCCTGGACCGGCTGAACGTCATGCGCGTCCCGGAGTTCCTGATCGGCCTGACCGAACGTCTGCACTCCCAGCACCCGGAGCTGCGCGCAAAGATCAACGGCGGCGACTGGTCGGATGAGATCCAGAAGGAGGTGCGCGAGACCGTCGACGCGTTCGCGCAGGACTTCGGCTTCGACCTCGACGAGGAGGGCCAGCCGCTGGACGTGGACGCGCCGCTCGCGCAACGCTCCGCGCAGGCCCAGGACGAGCACGCCGAGGACAAGGAGGCCCAGGCGGCCTAGCGCCGTCCGCGGGCACAGCCATGGCTTCTCAGCGCGACGTCAAGAACAAGATCGCCTCGGTCAAGAACATCCAGAAGATCACGCGGGCGATGGAGATGGTGGCCGCCGCGCGCCTGCGCCGCGCCGAGCAGCGGATCGGCGTGCTGCGCCCGTACGCGGACGCGATCGGGCGCATGACGCGCCAGGCGGCCGACGCGGCCGGCGCGGAGGCAAAGCGCCTGCCGCTGCTGCGCGAGCACGAGTCCGAGACGAACGTCGCGCTGCTGCTGGTGACGGGCGATCGCGGCCTCGCGGGCGGCTTCAACTCGCAGATCATCCGCGCCGGCGTGCGCCTCTCAGCCGAGCTGTCCGAGCAGGGGTTGCGCAGCAGCTGGTACGCGACCGGGCGGCGCGGCGTCTCCTCGCTGACATTCCGCGGCCACGAGCTCAGCGGCGCCTACACGGGCTTCTCCGATCGACCCGCTTACGTGGACGCGCGCACGATCGCCGACGACCTGATCCAGGCGTACGTCGACGGTCACGTCGACCGCGTGGAGATGATCTACAACTCCTACGTCTCGCCGCTCACCCAGCACGTCACGCGGCAGACGCTGCTGCCGCTCACCCACCAGACGCTCACCGAGCAGGACGGCTCGGGCGAGTTCGCGCAGCAAGCGCCCGCGGGCGCAGCACACGGTTCGGTCGAGTACGAGCCCGACCCCGAGAAGATCCTCCGGCGCCTGGTTCCCGACTACATCGAGATCTCGATCTACCGGGCGCTGGTGGAGTCGGCTGCCGGCTTCTTCGGGGCTCAGATGACGGCGATGCGCAGCGCGTCGGAGAACGCCGGCGAAATCATCACCGACTACACACTGCAGATGAACCGAGCCCGCCAGGCCGAGATCACGCAAGAGATCATGGAGGTAGTAGCCGGAGCAGAGGGACTCAGCTAGGACGGACGCTGGCCTGCGCGACACTGCGTCCTCGGTCGCTCGCGTGCTGGCCGATCGGAGATCCCGTCGATCTACGATCGGTACGCCACGCGGGCGGGTGGGCTTCGGTCCTTGTCTCGCTTGACCATCGACCGTCCTAGACGCGTTGCTAAAACGAAACAGACTTGGAACAGAATGATTAGGAGACCAAAGAGCTAATGCCACCCAGCACCACCCAAGAGGCCACCGACTCGCAGCACTCCGGCAACGGAGATGCCCCCAAGCGCAACGTCGGGCGCATCGAGGAGATCCAGGGCGTTGTGATCGACGTCGTGTTCCCCGACAGGCTGCCCGAAATCAACCACGCCATCACGATCGCCCGTCCGGCCGCCGGCGCCGACGAGGAGGCGCCCGGCATCAGCGCAAGCGCGGGCGGAAGCGTGCTCGTGTGCGAGGTTCAGCAGCACCTCGGCGACGATCGTGTGCGTGCGGTGGCGATGGACACGACCGACGGCCTGGCGCGCGGTGTCGAGGTGATCGACACGGGCAGTCCGATAACCGTCCCGGTCGGAGAGGCCACGCTTGGCCGCATCTTCAACCTGCTCGGCGAACCGATCGACCTCGGTGCCGAGCTGCCCAAGGACATCGAGCGTCGGGGAATCCACCGGGACGCTCCGCTCGCGGTCGACCTCACGCCCACCAGCGAGATGTTCGAGACGGGTATCAAGGTCATCGACCTACTGGCCCCTTACGCCAAGGGCGGCAAGACCGGGCTGTTCGGCGGTGCCGGCGTGGGCAAGACGGTGCTGATCCAGGAGCTCATCCACAACCTCGCCAAGGAACACGGCGGGCTGTCGGCGTTCTGCGGCGTGGGCGAGCGCTCGCGAGAGGGCAACGACCTGTGGCTGGAGATGAAGGAGTCGGGCGTCCTCGACAAGACGATGCTCGTGTTCGGCCAGATGAACGAGCCCCCCGGGGCGCGTATGCGCGTGGCGCTGTCGGGGCTGACGATGGCCGAATACTTCCGCGACAAGGGCCAGGACGTGCTGCTGTTCATCGACAACATCTTCCGCTTCGTGCAGGCCGGCTCCGAGGTCTCGGCGCTACTGGGGCGCATGCCCTCCCAGGTCGGCTACCAGCCGACGCTGGAGACCGAGATGGGCCAGCTGCAGGAGCGCATCACCTCCACGCGCGAGGGCTCG
>Ga0187890_10000132_pt1 | contig 51400 bp, 50 predicted proteins | sample June2016WEW_21_1_FD_133005 | JGI IMG/M metagenome (GOLD analysis project Ga0187890, IMG submission 133005) | Peatland microbial communities from SPRUCE experiment site at the Marcell Experimental Forest, Minnesota, USA - June2016WEW_21_10 | ecosystem: Environmental > Terrestrial > Soil >... | reverse complement strand
TTAACGGCCTCGGCTGCTCCATTGTTGAATCAATCTCGCCGCTCCGAGCCTTCGGGGATTATGCCTCGGCTCTGACAAATTTTCATGTGGTTTCGCGGGCTGCAGGCCCTAGATGACAACTTACATTTCGTGATTAGTCCTTTCGGAGTCGTGCCTCGCGCCGTTCGATCGTGTATAAGCCTGAAAGCACGCCAGAACGTGGGTTTCGAAATGACAACCGACCGAATTCACCTGAAGGATGCGGACGAGGCTTGGATCGCGAAGTATAGAGCGGCAGTAAAGGAAGTTCCGGTTAAACGATCGCGTTCCAGCAAGATCCGTCAAGCTCTCAACCAGGCCCACACTCTGGTGTTTTCATGCGTCAACCGGATCCGGGATCGTTGGTTGCCAGCGCGTTCGCAAAGCTCGGCTCAGCCTCCTGAGGCTTCGGTTGTTCCCCACCCCAATCCGCAAGAGGAGAAGTCGCACACGCGGCAAAAGGTGGGTTGAACCCGCTGACTGGGAAGGCACTCATCGCTTAGTTGGAGCACTGCAGATCCCAACCCAGTGACGGGCTGACCTCCGGCGGCGTTCAGTACCGACCTTGCACTTCGCCAGCAAACGCTCGCAGCTTTCGTGGACCAGCTTGCGGAACCTGCAGAAGGACCTGCGGAGAAATGGCTTCGGAATCAGGACAGACGACCTTCCCGATAATGCCTGAACGCGTGGAAACTCCCATCTTAACCATTACCAGCCGAATGAATGCCTTTACCGTGTTCGGACTGATCTTCATGCGCTGCGCAATCTCTTTACTGGTAAAGCCTTGCCGTAGGAACTGCACGGTTTCCTGCTCCCGCGCGGTTAAACCAAAACGTTCGGAAATCTCCGCCATCGTAGCCGACCCATTGCTTTTCCTTTCGATCATGACAATCGCCAGGCCTACCGATTGCCCCGCGCCATTCTGATGAATCGCCGCGACGTCGAGCGGAAAAGAGCGGCAAACGTACGTCCTCCTGGCCGATTGAACTTTGCCCGTAAGCCCTGTCGCTGAATCGCGCTCGGCCAGCGAGGCATGGACTTTTTTGGCAAGCCAGGTATCGAGATTACTGATTTTTTCCGGTCGCTCCGGAAATGTGAGTATCTGGAGCACCTCAGCATTGGAAGCAACCACGCGCAAGGACGAATCCACAACAATCATGCCCGGTCGGGCTGGAGCAGAAGACACTCGGTTTCCCCTTTTCAAATGGTGCAATTTGACGTTGCCTTATCAGGCGTTTTGGGGGCTCCCAACTCGATTACTCCGACGGACTCAGCAGATAGATTCGCAGTCACAGGGGACTCTATCTCGCCGATGTTTATCGATACATATATCGATACATATTAGGAGGCAAGCGCTCACTGGGCAAGGGACAACTTAGGACATTTCGGGACATTGCATGACATTGGGGCGGCGTTTCCTTTGATTTGTCGGCAAGTCCTCTCCAGAGAAGCGTTTACAGGCATCGAGCAACTGCTCCTGCCTCCCCACATGGCCAGCGGCCGGGTTGAGTGTACCGCGCTGCAGATGGAAGTATTCTCCGGTAATCGCCGCAGCCGGGTCATCGCTAACCGCAACCCAAACCTGAATACAATGTCCAGCGTCCCCGGGTCATCCGGCGCTCCTGCTCCTCCCATCTCGGTTGCTACCCAGCCGGACTCGAGAGCATTGGAGAGAACATCCGGCCACCGACGCGCTATGGCAAAGGCCAGAAGCACATGGTGCAAGTTCGTATCCGAATAGGCCTGCTGTCCCCGCCATGGACGGGTGTTCCCACGCGAGATCCTTCAGGCTCGCATCGCCGCTCTTGTGGAGGCCGGAACTCAAGTAAACGAGCTCGGCTTCTGGATAAGCGCGGTCAGAATGGGCGGTGCGAGCGCGTTGACGGCAAATACATAAGGCAGCCCGTCTTCGGTCGCGCTGCGCCGGGGTTCGCGATATCCGATTCCCGCGTTGTGGATGACGGCATCAAAGGAACCGAGTGCGTTGACCTGTTCGGCCACGTTACGGGTTTGAGCGACGCTAGAGAGATCGCCGACGACGACTTTCTCGGCACCAAGAATAGCCGCTAGCGCTTCCCTTCCTCGCTTCTGGTTCCGAGCCTGCAGAACTATGCTGCGCCCTTGTTCGATGAAGAGGTGTGCGGCCAGTCGGCCTAACCCGTCGGAAGAACACGCGCAATTCTTTCTCGCTTCTGAATTAACAGGTCCACCTCAAGAACTCGGGCTTGCGCTTGCCACCGGGCAGCGATGCCAAGCTACTCACTCTGAATATCCCTCACCGTTGTCTTCATCATCATCATCATCTTCCTCCTCCTGGTGGTCGTCTTCCTCTTCTTCCTCGTCAGGCTCTTGCCGAACGTGAACATCAGTCGCCAACGGCGCTACTCGCGCTCCGGAATACGTGAAGCCCCGGACACCCATGGGCGCCGCGATCTTTTCGTGATGTGCCGGCAACCCGTGCCTGGAAAGCGTTTCAGTCATCCGCTGGGTCATTCGCCGTCTCCTTAATTTATTTCGATTCCTGAACCTTCGGATTGATCCACGGACCATCGCTCGAGATCAGTTGTTGCACTTCATCGGGTCCCCACGTCCCCGGCTCATAGTGATAAAAGGGCGCCACATTGCCAAGGATCGGCTCGACCACGCGCCATTGGGCTTCCACCAAGTCTTGGCGGGCAAAGAGTTCACTCTGCCCCCGCATGGCGTCGCCCAGAAGCCGTTCGTACGGAGGCATGTCGTCGGCGGCCTGCTGAGTTAGTGCCAGTTCTACGTCTTTGCCGGTCATCCGCTCGCCCGGTGTCTTCACCCGCACACCCATTCCGATGGCGATGTCCGGCCCGATGCGCATGCGCAAGTGCGCCGAAGTGCCGGGCACAATTTCGCCAAAGGTCTCCATCGGAGGGCGCTTGAATTCGACGAACACCTCGGTTGCGGTGACCGGCAGCATCTTGCCTGCGCGGATATAAATCGGCACACCAGCCCATCGCCAAGTTTCAATAAATAGCTTGAGGGCAACAAAGGTTTCGACCGGGGATTCGGGATCCACACCCGGCACCGAACGATACCCTTTGTACTGCCCACGCACCACGTCGCCCGGAGCAAGCGGGCGAACGGCCTTGAGCAGCGCCGCTTTCTGGTCGCGCCACGCATCGTGGTCTTCGCCGGTAGCCGGATCCATGATCAGGTTGGCCAGAACCTGGAGCAGATGGTTCTGCACTACATCGCGCACCGCTCCAGTCTGGTCATAGAATTTGCCGCGATCCTCCACCCCAAATTTCTCCGCCATCGTGATCTGAATACTCCTCACGTAGTTCCGATTCCAGATCGGCTCAAATGTCGGATTGGCGAACCGGGTGTAGAGAATGTTCTGCACCGGCTCCTTTCCCAGAAAATGATCGATGCGGAAAATCCGGTCTTCGGTGAAATACTGCTGCAGAATTCGATTCAGTTCCCCTGCCGAAGCCAGATCGTGTCCGAACGGTTTTTCCACCACGACCCGCGCACTCTGGGCGCAGCTCGACTCGGCCAGTCCCTTGGCGACCGTGCCAAACAGGCTGGGCGGAATCGCCAGATAATGTAGCGGCTGTTTGGCTCGACCCAACTGGTTGCGGAGTTCGACAAAAGTCTTTGGATCGTTATAGTCGCCATCCACGTAGCGCAACAGGCTCGTCAGCTTAGCGAACGCGTCCTGATCCAGGCCTCCATGTTTCTCGAGGCTGTCTTTGGCGCGATCTTTCAGTTGACCGAGATTCCATCCTGCTTTGGCCACTCCGACAATCGGCAGATTAAAACCTTCGTCGCGAATCAGTCCCTGCAGCGACGGGAAAATCTGCTTGTGCGCGAGATCGCCGGTGGCCCCGAAAAATACAAAGGCATCCGATTGGAACTTCGCCATCAGGCCGCCTCCGATTTTTCGGCAGCTTTCTCCTTGTGGCCGCCAAATTCGTAGCGCATGGCCGAGAGCAACTTGGCGGCATATTCTTCGTTGCCTCGCGAAGAAAACCGTGAGTAGAGTGCGGCGCTGATCACTGGCGTCGGAATGCCCTCGTCCACGGCAGCTTGTACGGTCCACCGGCCTTCTCCCGAGTCCGATACGCGGCCAACAAAATTCGAGAGCTCCGGATTATCTCCCAGAGCCGCCGCCGTGAGATCGAGCAGCCAGGAGCCGATCACGCTGCCACGCCGCCAGACCTCGGCCACCTCGGGCAGGCTCATGTCGAATTGATAGAGCTCTGGATGACGCAGCGGGGTGGTCTCGGCGTCCACTTCACCCTTCCGTTTGCCGGCATCGGCATTCTTGATGATATTCAAGCCCTCAGCCAAAGCAGCCATCATGCCGTATTCGATGCCGTTGTGAACCATCTTGACGAAGTGCCCCGCCCCGTTGAGGCCACAGCGCAGGTAGCCATTTTCAGAGGTTGAAGGCTCGCCGCTGCGTCCGGGCGTCCGGGCGTCCGCGCTGCCGCGGCAATCCCTGGCGCCAAAGATTTAAAGATCGGATCGAGACGATTCACGATCGCTTCCTCGCCTCCGATCATCAGGCAATATCCCCGCTCCAAGCCCCACACTCCCCCACTGGTTCCGCAATCAACGTAGTGGATTCCCTTGCTCTTCAACTCGCCAGCGCGGCGAATATCGTCGTGGTAGTAGGAGTTACCTCCGTCGATAACGATATCGCCTGGCTCGAGCACGGGCGTGAGCGAATCCAGGACCGAATCAACCGACGCCGCCGGAACCATCAGCCACACCGCACGCGGTTTGCTGAGTTTCTTCGCGAAGTCAGCGACGCTGCTGGACGGCTTGGCGCCCTTTGCGACCAACTCCTTCATAGCCTGCGGATGCCTTGCGTACACCACGCACTCATGGCCCGCTTTCAAAAGCCGTTGCACCATATACGAACCCATTCGTCCCAGACCGATCATCCCGAGTTGCATAGGCCTTCCTCCTGAGAAGTGATGGTTGAGTAGATGCACGGCCCAGGCCTTCGGAAGCTAAATTCCATTGCTGACTCGCGAGGTTCGAACAACATCGTGAATGCGTCGGGAGTTTCTTTGGCAGGACTTACGGGTGCTGGCTTTGCTGCACGGCTTTTCCCGCCGCTCTACAAGGAGACGAAGCGCAACAGCCATTTCACGACAACTATCAGCCCCGCCTGGTCATTACCCGACCGACGAAGAGCGCAATCGATTCCAGTTTTCGTAGATCCTCGGGAGTGAAGTCTGGTCCCGCCGCGGCTAGCCGTGGCGCTTTACGGGAGATTTGAATCACGCCAACCACTTCTCCGCTTTCGGCACGAACCGGCGCTGACATGAGCTTTTGAATGACCTGGGCGTCCAGACCGGTGTCGCCAATCTTGACGAGCTCAAAAATGCTGAAATGCTTTACCTGAGTAAACCCATTGAAAAGCTCCGCCTCACGAGTCCGTGCTGTTCGAGCCGCTACCGCCGAACTGGACAGAGGGATCGCCCCGGCTGTTTTCAACTCTGCCGGGTATATGAAGTTCAGCAGACTTCCCCCAAGCTCCAGCAGCGCAACTTCTGTTTCGCTGACGCGGAAAATCTTGGCGATGCGCGCGCACATCGACTCCGTATTACTATCCGGTGAGTCTAGCTCCGCAAGTTGTTTAGTTTCCAACATCATACCGAGCATGCCTGAGCGGGGTGCCACCGGCAAGGTAACCAACGTGCCCCCGTTTAAGAGCACCTAAGCACGCCAGCTCAACCTACGTCTGATTCAAGGTTTTCGAATCTGATCGCTCTCCAAGCGCCGGGAGGGCAGCGCGATCTGCTTCTGCCTCGACCGCGATCCGCTTTGATTTTCGATAGACGTTGGCGACCGCCAACGTCCAGAAAGGAACTAAATCGACTCCGGGCACCAGCTTGGCAAAAAACGAAGGCAGAAATTCCCAGTGCCAGCCCAGCAGATAAATCATGATGGCTCCAACACCGAGATCGAGCACGTCGTCAGCAGCTGATAAAGCGCCTTCGACGAAGAAAGGAAAGACTACGATTTGAAGTGCATCCGCAAGGATGGCCAACACCATCGCTTCTCGAAAGCGCGACCCCGGCAAGATCGTGACGGGGTCTTCCGCCATGGGATGATCGCTTTTGTGCTGCATGAATCTATTCTAAACCGATGCTTCGAGCGGGTCAGGCCACCGCCGCGCCCACACCGTTTGCGCGCTACGCCGCTGATGATTTACCCTCGCCGCAGCCCATGATGAAGATATGAATCCGACCCGCGCCGCTTCGAACATTGCGACCGACCACTTTTCCCACGCCATGCGCCGGGAGATCTACGAACAGCCCCAGGCCATTGCAAAAACCGTTGACCGGCACCTGCAGAATGACATTCTTTTCCCCGGCGCGCTGCATTCGATCGAGAGCGCGCTTCTCACTTTCGAGAAGTTGATCATTGCCGCCAGTGGCTCCAGCCGCCACGCTGGACTCGCCGGCGAAATCATGATCGAAGATCTTTCCGGCGTCGCCGTCGATGTGGAGTACGCCAGCGAATACTGCTATCGCTCGACCCACGCCGCGGTGGATCCGATCGTGATGGTAGTCACGCAATCCGGCGAAACCGCTGACACCATCGCCGCTCAACGCGAGGCTCTCACTCGCGGCGTCAAGACAATCGCCGTTTCTAACGTAGCCGACGCGACCATTCCGCGCGAAGCCAGCGCTGCCCTGATTACCGGAGCTGGTCCCGAACTTGCCGTTCCCGCCACCAAGAGTTTCACCACGCAAGTCACCGTCCTCTATCTCATGGCGCTATTTCTGGCGCGCAAGCGCGGCCGCATGACCTCTGAGGTAACGCGCTCCTACCTCCATCGGCTCTTGCAGCTTCCCGAAGCGATCGACCGCAACCTTCGCGCATGGGATCGCCTGGCTGAACAATTCGCCGACAAGCAGTATCAAGCAGAAAAATTCCTCTATCTCGGACGCGGTGTCCACTATGCCATCGCCCGCGAGGGTGCTCTCAAGTTGAAAGAGACTTCCTACGCTCACGCCGAAGGCTATCCTGCCGGCGAATTGAAACACGGGCCGAACGCGCTGGTGGATGAAAAACTGCCCGTAGTTGTCCTGGCCACCTACGACCACCACGATCCTGATTCCATGCTGCGGTACCAGCGCACTCTGGAAGTGATGAAGGAGGTCCGTTCCCGGCATGGCCGCTTGGTGGCAGTCGCGACCGAGGGCGATCGCGAAATCACCAGCATCGCCGACGAAGTATTCTTCGTTCCCGCAGCTCCGGAACTGCTGCTGCCCATCGTCGAGGTCATCCCACTTCAACTCTTCGCCTATTATGTGGCCACGAAAAAGGGTTATGACGTGGATCGTCCGCGCAATCTGGTAAAGGCGGTGGTCACCGAATAATCCACATCGCAAACCATTCACCACAGAGACACGGAGAAAACAGAAACTAGAATAGAAATTAAGAAGCCCTAGGATTTCTCCGTGCCTTCGTGGTGAAAAGTGCTTATTGGCTCCTGATCGAACCTCATGCCCAATCTCCAAACAATTCACCTCGATCTGCAAGCCATCGCAAAAGAAGTCATGCGGCTGCACGGGTTCAACCCCGACTTTCCTCCCCCTGTCCAAAAGCAACTCGCCGACCTGCGCGCCCATCCTCCGCAAATAGCATCAGGAAAAGATGTGCGCGACCTGCGAAATCTTCTCTGGTCCTCGATCGATAACGACACTTCCCGCGATCTCGATCAAATCGAAGTCGCCGAACGCCTGCCGAACGGCGACACAAAAGTGTCCATCGGCATCGCCGACGTCGACGTCTTCGTTGCCCAGCAAACCCCAATCGACCAGCACGCCGCCCGCGAAACCAGCACGGTCTACGCCGGCGTCCGAAACTTCCCCATGCTGCCGGAAGAGCTTTCCACCGGCAAGACTTCCCTGCTCGAAAATCAAGATTGCTTAAGCGTGGTCATCGAAATTGTCGTAGACGGCGGTCGCGTGATCTGCAGCGACGTCTATCGCGCTCTGGTTCGCAATCACGCGCAACTGCAGTACAACTCGGTTGGCGCTTGGCTGGAAGGCACGGGCGCGGCACCGGCCAAGGTGGCTGCGTCGGCCGATCTTCAGGCCCAGCTTCGTTTGCAAGATGAAGTTGCGCAGAAGCTGAAGCACCAGCGCTTTGAGAATGGAGCGCTCAACCTCCAAACCGACGAACTGCGTCCGCTCATATTGAATGATCAAGTCATCGACATGCAGAAACAGCAGAAAAACCACGCCACCGAGTTGATTGAAGACTTCATGATCGCCGCCAACGGCGTGGTCGCGCGCATGCTGGAAAAAGTCTCATCCTTGCGCCGCATCGTGAAGCAGCCCGAGCGTTGGGACCGCATCGTTCAACTCGCGGCGCAGCACGGCGAAACACTTCCATCGGATCCGGACTCCAAAGCACTCAACGATTTTCTGCTGAAACGCAAAGCCGCCGACCCCGATCACTTTGCCGACCTCTCGCTCGCTGTCATCAAGCTCATCGGTCCCGGCGAATATGTTCTCGAGTGCCCGGGCGAGCCCTCTCCCGGCCACTTCGGCCTGGCGGTGCAGGACTACACTCACTCCACCGCTCCCAATCGTCGCTACCCAGACATCGTCACCCAACGCCTGATCAAGGCCGTGCTCGCTGGCCAGCCCAATCCTTACTCTGATGATGAACTCGCCGCGATCGCCGCCAACTGCACCGAGAAAGAGGATGCCGCGCGCAAGGTCGAGCGCGAAATGTCTAAGCGTCTGGCCGCTGTTGCCATGCAGAACCGGATCGGCGCGATCTTCGACGCGATCGTCACCGGCGTCACTCCGCACGGAACTTTCGTCCGCGCCCTGCAACCTCGTGTCGAAGGCTTGTTGGCGCAAGGCGCCCAAGGCCTCGACGTCGGAGACAGGCTTAGTGTCAAGCTCATTCGCACCGACGTGCAGCACGGCTTTATCGATTTCGCCCGCGCCTGATCGTCCACGGTCGGCTGGCTCATCCGCTGCCGACCATCACCCAAGGCAATAGTCCTCAACAACTTCGCCAGTTACCCTTGACACGGGAGTAGGTGCGGAAGAAAGGGCGAGACCCTGTTTGCCTGAATGGCGCAAACTCGTTTGCGGCGTGATGATTGTCATTGTCCCTTCATCACTTTTCGCGCAAGACACTGGCGGAGCCCTGCTCCACAGCGATGGAGGCACCTGGCTGAATGAAAATCCCGTGCCTGCAACGCCCACGATTTTCCGCGACTCCCTCGTCCGGACGCAGAAGGGCTACCGCGCGACAATCGACGCCGAGGGCCCCAGCGTCCTGATTGGACCCGAAACCGTGGTGCAATTCCAGGGCAACGACCTCACTCTCGACCACGGCAGTCTGAGACTCGACACCGCAACCGAAATGACGGTGATCGTCGGCTGCATCAGTATCAATCCCCTATCGTCAGACCGAACCCATTACGATGTGACCGATATCGACGGAAAAGTGAAGGTAATAGCTTATAAAGGACGTCAAGATTCGGTTGCACGGCTCAGCCCTCCGGAAAACAAAACCCGGATCCTCGTCTGAATTCATCGTATCTGAATTCATCGTAAAGGAAGGCGAGCAGGCAACTCGATCCGAACACTGTGGCGTACCGCTTAAGCCTACCCAGGGAATAGAAGCCCATGAACCTTTCCTCGACAGCATTGGGGCCAAGGTTGCCGGTCTAGCCGCCGTTGGCATAATTACGTGCTACGCATTGTGTCGCAGCGGCGACGAGCCCGTCAGCCCATCGAAGCCCTGACGGTTCGATAAGTCTAGCTTCCGCTGTGCAAACGCTCGATGTCGGCATTCGTGTAAATGTGGGACGCATGCCGCGCCAGCGACTTGCTGTACGCCCCTGCTTCGACCAGAGTCACACCGTAGCCGCGTTCGCGCAGAGCCTGCGCCGTAGTCAGCTGCCACACGCCAGTGTTGTCCAGAATGCTTGCGGGAAGCTCACCACGGGTGGACTGTTCGTCTCGTGCTGCAGAGAAACGGATCTCGATAACCTTAGCTGGCGTTACACCGTAATAGGCGGGGAAAAAGTCTACGTGGGGCAGAGCGACCGCAGAAGGCGGCACTACAGTCTGATTTTCCGCACCGGCAATCAGCACTCCGGTAGCATTGTCGGCTCCCACCTCGAGCGACGGCCCAGACAGGGACATTGACGGCGTGGAAATAGGCCGCGCGAACAACGGCGAGCCATGGTTCATCAGATACTGCGGGCCTGTGGCGAAGCTCGAATCCTGCCCGAAAGCGGCTCCGCGGGACGCAAGCACCGTCACGATGCAAGCAAACATGGCACACAGAACAATGCGCACAACTCCTCCATCAATCACTTCGTGCTGAAGAGTATGACGCAAATAACCCCGCGTCGCCAGAGTCGTTCGGCCCTACTTCCCGCTCCCGGCGGGCGTCTCGGCGCCACTCGAAGGCAGTGCAACTGCCAAACGCCCGGAGCGCAATAAGTAAAGCATGTAGAACACGATCACCAGATTGCCCACAAGTACGACGGATCGGAGGATCGTGATTCCACGCATGAGTTCACGGATTTCGAGTGGTATAAGTAGCGTTCCAGATCCAAAAGCGAACCACTCCGCCCACCTGCGTTGTTTCCATAGACCGTAAGCCTCGGCAAAACGAAGCGCCGAATAGGCGAATGCCAGTCGCACTGCCATCCATAACCGTGCGTCGGTTATGTCGTCGGCAAAATCGAGAAAAAGCTGCGCCGAGTGCCGGTCCGTACTGACGTGCAAGAGCGCGAGCAGGCTCTCCGCAATCACCCACGCATCTTTGTGCACCAGCAGGATCGCGCTCAATCCGATCAGGAGAACAAAAACGCCTTTGGTGAATTCGAAGGAAGCCACTAACCGCAGGAGGCGTCGCTGCGCGGGACGAAGGCCGGATTTCGTTGCAGGCGAGGACATGCCGCGGAGCTAACAATTCTCAGGGTACCACGCCCGGCCAGGCGCTTTCCTTGCCTTACGTTCGTAACTGGAGCAGGTGTGTTGCTGATGGCAAGATCGTGGAATGGCAAGGAAGGCATCATGAGAAACTTTGCAGCTCTACTGATATTGTCAGCGGTCGTCAGCGTAACGGTGCGGGCGCTATCACCTGAAGTTCACGCCTCGCAAACCGCCCGGCAGGCGTTGATCGAGATGTTCTCCCTCAAAACCTCGGGAGCGTTCGTGAAGCACTTGCCCGCGGCCACTCTCAACGCCCTCGAAAACGCCGGCGCATTGAAGACCTTGCAGCAATACTCGATCCTAACCAGCCAATTCCACTCGACCGGCAATCCAGTAGAGACTTTTGACACCGGGTCCGTCCTGCTGGCCACGACCGATCCTAAAACCGGTCAGAAAGTTGAAATCCTTGTCGAGAAGGACTCCCTGCAAGGCGATGACGACAACATCGAACTCTCCTTTCGAACATACAAGGACCAGCAACTCCAACGCACTCCGTTCCTGCCACGCCTCACTTTTGCCCTGAAAATGGAATCGGGCGTCTGGAAGCTCAACCAGATTCTCGTCAGTGTGCGCGCGCCGCTCGCCGATCCTGACTTCCTCAAAAGCATCACGGATGGCATAAAATCACGAACCTCAACGCCGCCGCAGCCTCAGAACCAGCTTACGCCGAACCAACCAACTCAGACCCAGCCAGCCCCGAGCCAACCCATGACGTTGAATCGAGGCTTCGACAATTCAATTCCGACGGCAATGCGCTCCATTCTGACCGCGGAGATCGCCTACAGCGCCACCTATCTCGCGGTTGGCTATACATGTACTCTCTCTGAGCTGGATGGCTTTGGAGGCGGCGCTCCCAATGAACATCAAGCCATGCTGATTCCCAGCGGCCTTGCGAGCGGTAAGAAGTTCGGATATGACTTCACGCTATCCGGATGCACGGCCACGCCCGCGACCAGCTTCCAACTTGTGGCCGCACCGAGAGGAAACAATTTTGGACGGCGTGCCTTCTGCGCCGATCAGTCAGGAGCGATCCGCTACTCTGCTGACGGCAACACTGCGACCTGCCTGGCCAGCGGACTTCCGGTGCAGTAACGTTTTTTCAGCGTTTGCCCGACCGCACCGCGGCGCGCAACTCGTTCATGATCTCCCGAGAAGCGCGGATCGCCGCTGCGTGCTGATTCACATTGAACGAGATCGCTCCCACGCGCGCGTGCCCTCCGCCGCCGTAACGCTCACAAATCTTGGCCAGGTTGACTACCGGCTCCTCCGGAGCCCACGGGTTCGATCCCACTGACACCTTCACGCGAAAGCTGCTCTTGCTCAGCCCTACGCTATAAATGGATTCAGGATGCAGGTAGTAAGGAACGAACTTGTTATAGCCCTCGAGGTCCTGGTCCGTGATATCGAAAAAAATCGTGCCATCGGTGCACTCGGTCCGCTGCCTTAGTATTTCGATGGAGATTTCGTGGCGCTTCAACAATGGCGGCAATAGTGGCGCCACGAACGGCTCTTCCAGTATCGCAGCCAGCGGCTTGGTCGCGAGTAGCGGAATCAGGTGCGGGACAAATCCCTGGTCCGGCGCCGATTCGATCACCATGGTCAACTTCATCGCCGGCTCCTGCATTTCCACCGCCGTCTTGGCGTCGGCGTACAGAGCGCCGTCGATCACGTCGGTCCAATGAACCAGATCGGCCACCGGCTGTGGATCAAATCCAAAACGCTGCTGCCCGATCATCGCAATGAAACTCGTGCAGGACTTAAACGCCGGATCGTAGAACTTCCGATTACTCTCGTCGCGTTCGAAATGAGCCGCGTCCGCCGCGGAGAGAAACGCGCTTTCATGATGATCGAACCACCATGTGATCTTCGGAGAACTCGAATACTTGAAATCGACAATGGCATTTTCGTCGCCATTGAAATCAGATTCGTCAAACAGCGATCCAGCGCGATGCAGCAGCCCGGAAAATTCAAAATCCACATCGCTGCGGATTCGCTCACGATAGAAGCGGGAGAAGAGCGCCGCCGCCGACGCCCCGTCGAAACACTTGTTGTGGTAGAAAACCTTGACTTTCAATCGAATCCCCACTTGCCTGAAATTTCCGTCGCCTCGTGTCGCCCACAGGTAAACGCAATTTAAGAGGAAGTAAAAGCTAATAGGAATGACAGCTTAGAAGAGGAAAGTCAAGCGCCACAAGTTCGAATTGTTATAGACGCCTGACGGAAACCGCTACGAGGTTGAAACTTGTCGCGCAGTCGCAGCGGCTCAGTTTTTCATCGCCAGCGAGCCTATCAAACCTGCTTTTCCGCCAGGTCTCCGATTACCGGCACCTTATACATGAGGCCCTGGTTCGCCTTTATTAGCAGGATGATCCAGAGAACAAAGCCCCCCAGGCCGATCAGCGGCCAAACCAATATGGTGAGGAAACCCAGCAACGGAACATGAGCCACGATGTGCAGCCCGATCCAGAGAATCCACCACGCTACGTTGAAGAATATGCACTGCCATGCGTGAAACCGGACGAACCGGTTCCTGCTATAAGGTTCCACGAGAAGAAAAATAATCGCCGGGATGATGGTCACATACGCCAGCATCCCCGCCACGTTGTCAGCAAGTCCCGAACTTGTATTGACGACTACCGGCACGGTTGCCGCGCGCCCGCTGCACGCTGCACACACGTTCACGCCATCGGCAACCTGAGTACCACACATACTGCAAAATGCCATGGGAGTCTCCTCGGTTCGTTAGCTGTCCGTCCCAGCGACGTTTGCGGGAAATTACCAGAAAGCGGCTTGGGAAGCAAACAACAAATCAACCCGCGCTGAACTTAGCCTGTACCCGCCAACTGTTCCGCCAAATCACCCACCAGCGGCAGCTTCAGCATTTCTCCCTGCAGAGCCTTCACCACCAGGACCGTCCAGATAACGAAAAATGCCAGACCCACCAGCATGGAAACAAAGAAGAGCGGCAGAACCGAGAGCAGCCCCATCACCGATCCTACAATCCAGAGTGCTATCGCGGCTGCGATGCCCGCGCCCAACAACCCTAAGCTCTGAAGGGAATGGAAGCGTGCGAAGCGATTGCTCTTGTAAGGCTCCACGAAAAGAAAAATCGCAACCGGTATCAGACAATAGGCCAACGCACCCACCAATCTCGCGGGCAGCGCGCCCACCTTGCCCTGCACGCGCTCGACTGGCCCCATGGCCCGTCCGCAGCCCGGACAGAAAGCGGCCGCTTCGGGCATCGATACGGCACACTCGGGACAGGAAATAGACATGAGTTAGAGTAACCCGTTGATGCCCCGGTTTCCAAAACCCGACGCATCGCGGCGAACACTTATTTCTCCGCGTCGGAGCTAAAAAGTCCGATATAATTCCCCTTCCAAACGGAATGGACTTCGATCAACTCATTACATTTCTGGAAGTTGCGCGCCAACGCAGCTTCTCTCGCGCCGGAGAAAAAGTGTTCCGCTCGCAATCGGCGGTGAGCGCGCAAATCCGCCAGTTGGAACAGGAATATGGAGACCGGCTTCTCGATCGCTCCGGCAAAACCGTCAAGCTGACTCCGGCGGGTCAAATCTTCTACGAATACGCCTTGCGGCTAAAGAGCCTGCGCGACGAATCTCTCGTCGCCGTTGCCGATCATGGCCAAACTCCCCGCGGCACACTTATGGTCGGCGCTAACGAAGCCACTTGCCTCTACGTTCTTCCCGAGGTCTTTGGCGAGTACTGCCGCCACTATCCCGATGTGCAAATCAGCATCTATCGCAATTTTACCTACAAGATTGTCGAGAAACTCGAGAATGGTTCTCTGGATGTGGGCGTGCTCAGCTTACCCATCCAGTCGCCCAGCTTGAAAATCCAGCCGATCTTCCGCGATCGCTTGATGCTGATGGTGAGTCCGAAGAACCCGCTTGCTAAATTGAAATCCGCCCACGTGAGCGAAGTGGTGAAGTATCCTCTGCTTCTCCCAAAAACTGGCCATACCCGCCGATTGCTGGACAAGCTCTTCCGCGAGTACAACTCCGAACTTAAAGTGAGGATGGAGCTGCCAAGTATTGGGATGATCAAGAGCTTCGTCGCCGCCGATCTCGGTATCTCGCTGATTAGCGCATCATTCGCGCGCGATGAAGTAGCTGCTGGGCGGGTGAAACTCATTGAATTGGAGGGCGCAGAACTCTGGCGCGAACTCGGCCTGGCTTTCCGCCGCGACCGTACTCTTTCCGTCGCGGCCAAAGCCTTTATCACCGTCTCTCGGCAACTTGCCACGCATCCCAAGAAAACGGATGCGCCGGGGAATACCTAAGCTCTAAGCGGCTTTTGGACTCTGCCCCTTCACACTCTGAAGCACGGTCGCAGGCAGTTGAAGCACCCGAATCGTCGAATTCCTCCGGCTTCTGACGCGAACGGCGATGCCGTCATCTTCTGGGAAAGGATCGGAAACAACTTCAAAGTCCTCCCCATAAAGCCGAATACGGCCGGACACTGCATAGCCAAGATGCTTAACATGGTCACAAATTTCAGAAATAGAAGGGGTCTCAAGATTAGGGCTGATCATGATGCCGCTATTATAGGCCTCGGCTTCCCTTTTTGGGCATGGGCAAAGGGCCGCCGCTGTATCCTCACGAGCTCGTCACTCTGATCGGCGAAAGGAACCCGCGTGTGCCCCAACACGAAAAAACCGGCTATAACCGTTTCCTGCTGCTCGTAGCCGGGCTGGGAGGATTGCTCTACGGCGTGGACGTCGGCATCATCGCCGGTGCGCTTCCCTACCTGGAAGCCACTTCCGGACTTAATGCCGGCCAACTTTCCATCGTCGTCGCCGCCGTGCTCCTGGGTAGCGTCATATCAACTTCATTTGCCGGCACGCTCGCCGATTGGATGGGACGCAAGCTGCTCATGACCCTCAGCGGCGTCCTGTTCGTCGTCAGTATTCCCGTGATCGCTCTTTCGCACGGCTACCAGCCGCTGGTTCTCGGCCGCCTTCTGCAAGGCGTCAGCGCTGGCCTCATCGGTGTGGTCGTCCCGCTCTATCTCGCGGAATGCTTGGCGGCCAGGAATCGCGGAAAGGGAACCGGCATTTTCCAATGGCTTCTGACCCTTGGCATTGTCGCCGCCGCCATCGTCGGAATGTTTTTCAGCATTCGCGTCGAAGAGGTCGCCAAGCTGGGCGATCCCTCCCTTCTCTTCGCCTTCAAAGACACCGCTTGGCGCAGCATTTTCTGGGTCTCGCTGCCCCCTGGAATTCTGTTCGTCATCGGCAGCCTCATGGTCGCCGAATCTCCACGCTGGCTCTTTCGCCGCGACAAGCGCGATGCCGCCTACGCCGCGCTCCTTCGTTCTCGCACCACGCAGCAAGCCGACCTGGAACTTGCGGAAATGGAACAAGCCGCTGCCGCGGAGAAAGCGCAGACCTCAACCGGAACGGGAGTGAAGGAATCGCTTCTGCGCCGAAAATATGTAATCCCGTTCGTGCTCGCCTGTGTGATCCTCGCATGCAACCAGGCCACTGGCGTGAATTCCATCATTGGCTACAACGCCAACATTCTCCTGCAGAGCGGTCTCTCCGATGTTCAAGCTCACTGGGGCTACGTACTTTTCACCATCGTGAATTTCCTGATGACCATGGGCGGCGTGGTTCTGGTCGATCGCAAGGGACGTAAATTTTTGCTCTCCCTCGGCAGCGCCGGCATCATCGTCTCCCTGCTCTGCACCGGATTCTTGTTTCGCCGCACAGAAAGACTCCGCGTTGACTCTCGCGGCGCCGTTCAATCCTCGGTCAACGCGAACCAGAAGCTCTCTCTTCTCTATGACGAAAAGGCCGCCGACAATCTACTGGCAGCGGCAATCGGACCTACCGACAAATCTCTGATCACCCGTCCCACTTCGCTGATCATCATCTATTCTTGCGGAGACTTTCGCGCCGCCACCAAAGTCGTTCGCTCTGACGATATCGCAGCCAAGCCGATCGAGATCACGCGCGACAGCTGTCTACCCGCCAACAAAGTAGTAGCCTTTTTTTCCAACCCGTTCAGCAATCTCGAGGCCTCGCGCCGTGTTCCGCTGAAGATCGACAACGCGCTGATTAGCCCGGTTCCAAGCACACAAAACGGCTGGATGGTAGCCATCACTCTTTTTGTCTTCATGGCGTTCTTCGCCATCGGCCCCGGCGTCTGTGTGTGGCTTGCTCTCTCGGAGCTGATGCCGACGCGCATTCGCTCCAACGGCATGAGCGTCGCCCTGCTGATCAACCAGGCTGTCTCCACGGGCATCGCCGCCACGTTTCTTCCCACCGTCGGCAAATACGGCTATTCCACCATGTTCTTCGCATTCGCGGCGTGCACCGTGATTTATTTTCTTACCGCTGCTTTCTTCCTTCCCGAGACCAAAGGTAAGACTCTGGAAGAAATCGAAGCTCATTTCGAGGGCGCCGGGAAGAAGCCCGGTCGCGCAACCGCTTGAACCACAAAAACGTGTAACGGTTAACTACACTCTAGTGGGGGGATATGGCACGAGGGTGCCATTTACCAAATTCCCGCTCTGCCCTATGCTCCTAGGTGAGCAGCACTTGGGGGAGGGCTGATCAACAGGCGCCCAAGACTCGAACTTGAGTCTGGGGCGTTTTGTTTTGCGACAGAATTTTTGACCCTCCGATTCCGCTTGACCTGCGCTTTTCCAGGCACTAGCCTATAATCATTCCCAAGGAGCCTGGAAGCGAAAGAGGAGTAACTCATTTGGATTGAGGATTTTACCAGTAATCTGTTGTAGTTCTAGGATTTTTAAGATTTTGGCCCTAACTCCATGATTGCAATAGACCGGGGGGGAAGGGGGTCTACTCCCGCCACCCGAAATTCCCGATTCGGGAATCGCCGCGAAAAACCGGCAGCGCTCCATAAAACATCGTCCAGCCGAGTTCCTTGCTACCTCAAAAGCCAGAAAAGTCTCAGCCTAACCCCATTGCACGCATCCAAAACCCTATGAAACAGCGATCCCTATCCCTCGCTGCCATTCTCTTTATTGCCACATTCGCCTTCACTCCTTCATCCTTCGCTGAGGCTCTTCGCGGAACCCTGGTCCATGAAGAAACCATCCGTGTGGCTCCCAGCGCGGACGCTGCCAGAGCGGGCGATGCCAGTCGCGGAATCGAACTCATCATTCTCGATACCAGCCGTGATTGGGTCAACGTGGAAGCGATTCTGCGCTCCCCGAGCAACGAAGAAGGCGCCACGGAGGACGAAGCCGAAGGCAAAGCCATCACCGGTTGGCTCCCCAAGCAGGCGTTGATCAGCAGCAGCACACAAGATGGCGACCGGATCATCTTCGGCGAGGCCGCTGACTCCGAGGACCAGGCCAGCCGTCGCCGCGGTCGCCGCGACGCCGCGCAGGACGCTATGCGCCTCTACTACCGCGTCTACGATCTGATGCCCGTCTCGCCCCTAGCCGCCGAGAGCCTTTATCGTGCGGCCGACATTCGCTGGCAGATTGAGCGCGCAGATGTCATGTCGCGCCCTTCCGCGCGCGCGCGTGAATCCTACATGCGCGGTCAGATGAAAGAAGACTGGATGAAGCTGGTGATCAAGAAATATCCCGGAACGAAATGGGCGGACCTGGCTTCTTTTCGCCTGCTCGAAAACAAACTCTGTGGCGATTGGGAAGGCCTATCCAAATGTCCTGACAAAGAAGCCGATCTCTTCGAGAATTACGCCAAGGAGCACCCCCAGTCTCCGGCCGCCGCCGAAGCCTTATACAACGCGGCCACGCGCCGCGCCGCGCTCATCGAGATTTACAAGAACGAACCCAATCAGAAAAAATCCGCTGAATCGAAAGATCGCGCTTTGTCGCTGGCCCAGAAACTCGTCAGCCAATATGGGCAAAGCGATTGGGCCTATCGCACCGAACGCCTGATCTTCTACATCCAGCAAGGCATCGCAACTTATGGAAACGCGAGCGACTAATCCCTCGGCACCCTACGCGACCCTTCTCGGCGACCTCGGCGATTGAATGTTTCTTCATTTCCCCGCGTGAGCAAGCTGAACTCTTTCCAGTAACGTCTGTGCAAAGTTTTTCTGCGATACTGTTCCCTTACTTCTCGGAGGACGATTGAACGACTACTTGGTTTCACTGGTGCTGGGAATTATCGAAGGTCTAACCGAGTTTCTCCCCGTCAGCTCCACCGCGCATCTTCGGATTTCCGAGGCTCTATTGCACATCGGCCTCTCCGACGGTTACTGGAAGATGTACACCATCGTGATTCAACTAGGCGCGATTCTGTGTTTGCCGGTATATTTCCGCGAACGCATCGCCAAGTTCATATCGACCTTCCCGCGCGGCGAGCGCGGAGACCGCAATGCACTGACCCATCCCCTCGGTCTTACCATTGTGGCTTTCGTAGTCACGGCGATTCCCGCGTTTCTGCTGACTAAAGTGATTGGCAAGCATCTGGAAAGCCTCACCATCATGGGCACTGCCCTTCTTGTCGGCGGAATCGTCATGTGGATCATTGATGCCATGAACGCCAGTTCCGAAGCCGCGGGGCCATCCGCTGGCGGAGGCCGCATCCACACCTGGAAGATGGAAACGATGTCACTGGCGCAAGCCGTGTGGATTGGAGCCTGCCAGATTTTGTCGGCAGTATTTCCCGGAACGTCGCGGTCCATGTCTACGATTGCGGCTGGGCAACTCGCAGGAATGTCTCGCGCCTCGGCGCTGGAGTTCTCGTTCTTTCTTTCCATGCCGACCATGGTGGTCGCGACCTGCTATGACCTGCTGAAGTCTCTGCGTAGCAGGGGAGCAAATCCCATCGGCGTGTCGCAGATCGATTCCCATGGATGGATTGTGCTAGCCATCGGTTTTGTGGTCTCGTTCATCGTCGCCTACGCCACGGTTGCGTGGTTCATGGCCTATGTCCGAAAGCGCGGCTTCGCGCCGTTCGCGGTCTATCGAATCATCGTCGGCTCCTTGGTGCTGGCGTTCGCTTCGCGCTTGGCAGGATGAGCTGAACGGTTGGCGCCGACCGGCTTCTGGCACGCCATTCCGGCGGGAAGCCAACTGTACACTCCCGACGAATTCCGCCATTGCCGCCGCGCCGCCTTCTTGGCATAATGATGAGGCTCTGGCCGATTTTCGCCACGGGACATTGTGATCCGTGGGAACAACAGCCTACATGCATTTTCTGGCAAGCATCTTTGTCCCCACGGGCAACCGGCGGCTGAATGAGCTGATCGGTTTTCTGTTGTGCGTCTCTGCGCTCCTCCTCTTCCTAGCGCTCGCTTCGTACTCGCCACTCGATCCTTCGCTGAACAGCGCCTCCGTTTTGACCGGAACCCATGCTGCCCGGAACTGGATTGGCATGGTCGGAGCACTGGTCTCAGACTTGGCATTGCAGTTCTTCGGCGTCGGAGCTTTTCTGCTGCCGATCTTCCCAGTCATGCTGGGAATCCGCTGGTTTGCTTCCCGCAAGATTAGATCTCCCATCGCCAAGAGCTTGGGAGGAATCTGGCTGATGATGTTCGTCCCTGCGCTGCTGGCGCTCTTGCCAGGCAATAGGCGTTGGCAGCACGTGATAGCCACGGAAGGCCTTCTCGGCCGAGTGGTGGGCGATGTGCTGATCCATTACTTGAACCTAGCTGGCGCCTACATCGTTTGCGCCAGCATGCTGGCGGTCGCGCTTTACCTTTGCACGGCGTTCTCGTTCTCTTCCATCCAACTCTGGGTTCCGACTAGATTCGCATTCGTAACCGCGCTATGGAACCGTTATCTGGATTGGCAGGAAGAGCGCGCCAAGAAGCGTCAGCAGCGAGAACTGGACAAGCGCCGGGTTTCGAAGCCGCAAGTCAAGACGCAGCTGATTCCATCGCGCCAGACGGCTTCAACCGAGCCAACCGTGCAGGCCAGATTTGCGCCAGAACCACGACGTACCGGCATCGAGCGCACTCTCGATCCAGAACCTACGGAACCGGCCGCGAATGCGCCTACGACAGGAGGAATCCTGTATGAGTCTCTGCCCGAATCTCAGGTCGATCCCGAAGTGACCCAGCGCGCTGACATTGATCACAAGGCAAAGACGACCATGCCGCGCATCGCCGGCGGATACAAGTTGCCATCGAGCAGTTTGTTGCAACGCCCTGATGAACAGCAAGCCGTGGATGCTGACGAACTCAAACTCCTGGCGCAGGTTCTCACGGAAAAATACGCTGAGTTCGAAGTGCACGGCCAGATCACGCAGATCAATCCCGGTCCCGTGGTCACGACGTTCGAGTTCAAGCCCGATGCTGGAATCAAATACAGCCGCATCACCAACCTTACCGATGATTTGTGTCTCGCCTTGAAGGCTGAGAGCATCCTGATCGAGCGCATGGCCGGAAAATCGACCGTCGGCATTCAGGTGCCAAACCGTCAGCGGGAGATTATATGGTTGCGGGAGAATATCGAGTCGCAGGAATTCATGGGCTCGAAGTCGAAGCTGACCATGGCCTTGGGCAAGGACATCAACGGGCGCATCGTCACTGCCGACCTCAATGGCATGCCGCACCTCCTGATTGCCGGATCTACAGGTTCGGGCAAGAGCGTGGCTATCAACGCTTTCATCATGTCGATTTTGTACAAGGCGACGCCAGACCAGGTGCGCTTGATTCTCGTGGATCCGAAGCGGCTGGAACTTGGCAACTACGAGGGCGTGCCGCATTTGTATACGCCGATCATCACCGAGCCAAAGCTGGCGGCGAACGCGCTGCGCAATGCGGTTCGCGAGATGGAACGTCGATTGAAGCTGCTGGCAGCAAAAGGCGTCCGAAATATCGACCAATACAACCGGCTCTTCGACAACGGAGGCATGCCGAGCCTCTTCGAGGAGGATTCTGACGACAAGCCGATCCCCTACATCGTGATCATCATCGACGAATTGGCCGACCTGATGATGCTCGACTCGAGCAACGTCGAGGAATCGATCACGCGCTTGGCACAAATGGCGCGGGCTGTAGGCATTCATCTGGTGCTGGCCACGCAGCGCCCTTCGGTCGACGTGATCACGGGATTGATCAAGGCAAACTTCCCAGCAAGAATTTCCTTTCGCGTGGCGACGAAAGTAGATTCGCGAACCATTCTCGACGCCAACGGAGCCGAGGCCCTGCTGGGTAAAGGCGACATGCTCTACTTGCCTTCGGGATCGGCACGGGTGCATCGATTGCATGCTCCGCTGGTCACCGAAAAAGAGATTGCGGCGGTGGTGGAATTCTGGAAGCAGCAAGGTTCGGCCGAATACCAGCAGCAATTCCTCGAAGCGCCGAAAGACGAACGGGAGACTGGAAGCGCAGCGAGCGGCGGCGAGGGATCAGGAGAAAGCGGCGGAGACGATCCTCTGTATCAGGATGCGGTGAAACTGGTGGTGGAATTTGGAAAAGCTTCTACGTCCCTGTTGCAGCGGCGATTGCGCATTGGGTATGGGCGTGCCGCGCATCTCATCGACCTGATGGAGCAAGATGGCATCGTCGGCGCCGCCGATGGCCCCAAACCGCGCGAAGTATTGAAGCGCCCTGACTGGATTTCTGAAATCGAAGAGACCATGCGCTAATAGTTACTGGGTTTAATGCGTCCATGCCGAAGCGCAATCTAAGAGTGCTGAAATGGCTAGGGACCACTCCCGCGGTTGCGGTTTGCACGATGTGCAACCGAGAGTTCAAGGTCCGGCTCTCGGAATTAAAAGGACAGCCAGCGCTCAGGGAAACCTCAAGCTACAGTTCGCCGAACACCAATGCCAGAAGAATGACGCGCCAGATTCAGATTGTTGATTTTTCCCCTGGCGATTTTTCGTCGTTGTTCCCAGCCAAACGCTTCGCGCGCGCTTCGGACAGGGGATTGATTTCGCTTACCAGTTCCAACAGTCCTTTCGGATCCTGCTCAACAGCAGCCCTTTCACAAAGGGCCATCCACGTCTCCCCGATCGGCAGTTTCTCGTGCAGAGCAACTCTTAGTTCGCTAAGGATGAGCTCGATCTGGCCTGGATCAGTCGCGGCCAGGGCTTTGCTACATAAGTCTCGGATGCGGATTCCAGGATTCGATGACACGCAAGACCGGATGCCAATGTCGTCAAAAGCCTTGTGCTGTAAATCCTGTATCTCGCCCGCCGTCCACCAGAGAACTCGGGAAGTCCGTCAGCGGGCTTCAGATTTACGCCAGCGGCGAACATTAAACCCATATAGCGCGATGCAGAACAGGTTCGCGGGAATAAAACCAAATTGAGCGGTCCGAAAGCCGATCAAGCAGACAATCGCGCTATTAACCGCCGCAAGGACCCAGCCCTCCCAACAACGCCGCCCTACCAGGACGGTCGAAACAATCGTAAGTATGCAGGATAAAAAGTCAAGTCTGAGAAACACCGAAGTCTCCTTGCAGTGAGTATGCAATAGCATTGGCCCAGTTGTTGTAATCCAAAGCACAAGCGGGGTTACGAAAGGTATCGTCTGAAAGGTCGAAGCACCCTCGGGTAAAATTTCAGTTCACCCAGGAGCCACCGATGAAGGTCTTTACCGAGTACTTGAAGGTCCATACCAAAACCCACCGGGCATACATTCACTTGACGCCGCAGGTGGAGGAGATCGTGCAGAAGAGCGCAGTCAGGGAGGGAATGGTGCTGGTCTCCGCCATGCACATCACCGCGGGAGTGTACGTGAACGACAACGAGAGCGGATTGATCGAGGATATCGATCAGTGGCTGGAGCACCTGGCGCCGGTTCGGAAGAACTACAAGCACCATGAAACGGGTGAAGACAACGGTGACTCGCACTTGAAGGCGCTGCTGATTCATCATGAGGCGATCGTGCCGATCACCGCCGGCAAACTTGATTTGGGCACGTGGCAGCGAATCTTCTACGCTGAATTCGACGGGCAGCGGGACAAGCGCGTGATTGTGAAAGTGATGGGCGAGTGAAAAAAGTTGTCAGTGGCCAAGTCAGTTGCGGCCCGGCTTTCGGTGCTCGTACGAACGGTCAAGACGGATCTCCACAAGACGGATCTCCGCTTGCCGGAAGAAAGACGAATCCGTACTATCGAGGGCTGCGACTATCGCCTTGCAAAGTCGCGCCCTGGAGGAATGATGACTGAAGAGCTGCAAGAATTGCAGGAACACGCCGAACACGCGCGAGAGAATCCTAATCTGGCGCCGGTATCGCTAACGATGGCCGTGCTGGCTGTGCTGGTGGCAGTGGTATCGCTGGCGGGGCATCGGGCGCATACCGAGGAGGTCGTGAACCAGGCAAAGGCATCCGATCAGTGGGCGTACTACCAGGCTAAGAATATTCGCGAGCATGAGGACCAACTGTTCGCCGACCTGAGCTCGGCCGTGGTCAGCAAAGACGCGGCAGCAATGGACAGATTCCGCGATAAGTCTACGCAGGAAGCTGAGCGCTACAAGCATGAAAAGGGAGAGATTCAGGATGCAGCGAAGGAACTGGAGCGCGAAGTGACCTTGGCAGAAAAGCGGGCGGACCGTTATGACCTGGCGGAGGTATTTTTGGAGATTGGTCTGGTGATTACCTCGATCACCTTGCTCTCCGGAAGACGAATCTTCTGGTACCTGGGGCTTGTATTTGGCGTGGTGGGAGTCGCGGTGGCTTTTACGGGACTGATGATCCACTGATCCCTTGGAGTTCAGGGCAAGAATGCCTTCATGCAGAAGAGGCTACCACCGGATTTCTCGAACTCCGAAGTGTCGATGACCACGGGAGTCAGACCTTCCTGATGAAGAATGGATTCGAGATGCGGCGTAATGTACGGAGTGAGATAGCGTCCGTTGACAACAATGCCGTTGCCCATAAATTTGTGAGCCTCGTCAGTGGTGAGTTCGTAAACACGCTTCCAGAAGGGGAGCAGGGCCGCGAGGGAGTGGGCCGCGTATGCGGCAGAATAGATAAGAACGGCGTCGTTGTTTAAAGGACAGAAGCAGGTGTCAAGGTGGTAGCAGTAAGGATCCACGAGATGAAAAGGAACAACAGAGACCTCCAACTTTGACATGGCCTGGCGAAACTTCTCCACGCCTTTCTCAGTGGAACGAAAACCATAGCCGGCATAAATGCGAGACCAATCTGGATGCCAGAGGAGGTCGCCATGACCTTCCAGGTGGTCATCGCCGAGATTGACTTCGATGACTTTGAAGCCGTGCTGACAGTACCAATCCACATAGAACGGCACCTCCCGCTGCCGTGAGGAATGCGACATCTGGCTGGGCACGACGAACTTGCCAATGTCCGGGTGAAAACCCAGAAAAACCTGGTTAGCGGCGAAGACCATGTCTTCATGCCCGGGGGCGGGATCGATGGTTTCGACCTGGCAGCCGGCGTCTTCCAACGCGGAACGGAGAGCGTCCCATTGCCGTTGTGCCTTCGCACGATCGATCGGAGACTTTCTCGACATGTAGGGATTCTTCTGGTCAACGACGTCGAAATAGGCGGGGGGACACAGAAGAACCTGCGTAGGCATTGCTAGAAATGCTAGCGACGAGTGGGCGAGGAAGCAAGGCACGGAAGACGAACCCTCGGCGAGGTACCGACGCGTCGGCACAAGAGCGCTTGGAGATGGGACGGACCGGAGTCGCATTCAAGGGCAAGAATGTCTAGTGGCGATTGGCATTAGGGATGCAGGAGTTTCGGAATCCGGCTACCTTGGCGAATCTTGACTTCAGTCGAAGTGTGAACGCAGCGGACCAAGAGGCAAGTTATGGTCAGCCAGGGCGCAAGTTCGCAGTGCTCAAAACCGTTTTTGCGACGGTATGAGGGCAAGCTGTTTCTAGTGGAGACACCGGGGATAGAGAAGCAGGAAGGCCTCACCAGCCCCAATTGTTCCCACGCTGAGGAGGCCTCCGCAGCGGGTGGAACATTTCTGGCTTTGTGACCGTTGCGCCTCGGCGTACTTTGATCCAGAACGGGACAAGGTGCTCAATACATACGTAGGTGCCTGAACATTTGGGATCGCGTTGGTCCCGCTAAGGCGGCTAGGGGATAGCGGGAAGAAAGCGCCAGTAACTGGTTCTAGGGAATGGTAGTTGAGGTTGTCTGTAGGATTGCGATGCTGGCCTTCGGCCAAGTCGCGTTCGAGGATTGGCACGAATTCCGGTTGGTCGAAGAATCCGCTGGACAAACAATCCAACAGCGAAGCGGCTGATGCCAGCGCCCCAGAGCAAACCTCCGCCCGAAGGGTAGTAAGCCGGTCCTTCGGCCGTGTGAGGTGATAGAGGGGACCCAACCGCAAAACTGAGTGTCAGCGCTCTGATCGCATCACTGCAGCTCACGGGCGTCTCCCAAGGTAGCCGAAGCTATGGGATCGTGGGGTTGTCGGGCCGAGCAGGCGTGGGCCTGTTCGACGTGGATGGGAACAGGATCGATCAGATGAACCTCATCGCCGAATAGCCGAGCGAGGCCAGCCAGAGGGCGCTGGCCCCCGCTCCTCCGCCAACATCCGGGACCGTGGCGGGAGCCGGCGGAAAATGACGAATCAACTCCCGTGAGCGGGTGTATTAGAGCCGAAACCACGCGGTGCGAAGTCGGAGGCTTCGTCGGCCACCAAGTAGTAGCGAATCAATTCCTTGCGCGGAGTTTCCAGTCATCGCTATCTCGGGATCGATGACTAGAGTTAGGTCCAGGTGCTAAGTCCATCGGCCCAGAGCTTTCCTCAGGAGCTACTGGAGCGCCGATGCGGAGCACGATAACCCATCCCCATGGAGATGTGGCGCGCGGCATCCTTCAGCGCTTCCACGATGCGCGGCATAGTCTGGGGGCTAACCTGTTGAGTTGTACCACTCAGGCCCAAGGCGGCTTCGATTAAGCCCCGATCGTTGAAAACGGGAGCACCGACGCAGCGAGCTCCGAGATTATTCTCTTCGTCGTCGACGGAGTAACCTTGCGCGCGAACCTTTTCCAGTTCCTTGAGGAGCCTTGGCAGGGTTGTAATGGTCTTGGGTGTTCGCTTTTCCATGCCACTTTTGCGCAGAATCTGCTCCAGGCGGTGTTGCGTGATATGCGCGACCAGTGCCTTGCCCACACTCGTCGCATGCACTCGCATGCGACGACCCACCCAGGTATCCATCCGGATGAAACCCTCGGGCTCAACCTTTTCAATGTAGACGGCGTCCGGCCCATCGAGAATCGCCAGATGGCACGTAAGGCCAGTCTGGTGGGTAAGGTGACGCATAATAGGCGAGGCCACGCCGCGCACATCGAGGCCACTGAGGGCTCCCCGGCTGAGGCTTAGAATCTTCAACCCCACCCGGTACTTGCCCGACTCCTCATCGCGAGTCAAATAACTCTGGGCTTCTAGGGTACGCAGGATATAGCTAGCTGAACTCTTTGGAATCTGTAGTTTGCGGCTGATTTCAGCGTTGCTCAGACCCTCGGACTCCTGGGCCACGGCTTCCAACATGGCAAGAGCGCGCTCGACAGCGGCAGAGGGAGAATCGGAAGAAAGAGACATTGCAGCGCCTATGGTAGCAAATCGTAGCCGGACAACAAAATGAATGCCTGTTCACTATGTTGAACATGTTACTTGACGGGGGCGTGGCGACTGTCCTAGGCTTCGCCAGTATGGTGAATGCCTGTTCATTATATTGAACATAAGGCAGCTCTTAATTTGGAACCGGTGACCATGCCCATAACGGTTGCATTATCCGAGAACCGCAGCTTGCTCAATCCCGGCAATGTTGCGCCCCCGGGCTTTGATCCGAAGGCCGATCTGCCAAGTGGTTTCTGGAATTTCTTCCTGCCTCTGCACCAGACTTTCACTCCGCGACAGCAAGAACTCGCAGCCCGTCGGGTCGAAGTCTTGCAGTCGGCGCTGGATGGCAACAAGCCGGCGCATCGCTTCCCTTCCGACACGGTGCGCAATGGCTGGAAGATCGCACTGCCAGCCTGGTGCCAGGACCAGCGCAACCAGATGACGGGGCCTGCTGACGATGCCGAACTTTGCGTCAAGATGCTGAACTCCGGCGCCCCCGGCGTAATGCTGGATTTGGAAGATTCCTGCGTGAACGAATGGACTCATCATCACACTGGCGTCGCCAACATTCTGGCCTGCCTGCGCGGCGAACTGACGTATTACGACACCAAGCGGCAGCGAACGGTTGTGATCCAACCCAGCGGCACGGTGATATTCACGCGCCCGCGGGGACTGCATTTGAATCAAGCGGGCCTGATGCCAGACGAATTAGTTTCCGCCGCGTTGTTCGACGTAGCACGCATTTTCTTTGGAATTGATCCCGCGGAACTGAAGCATCCGCTGTGCTTCTACATTCCGAAGTCGGAATCGGCGGAAGAAGCGCTGTGGTGGCGGGATCTATTCCAAATGCTAGCCAAGATGCGCGGAATGCCGAATGACTCGATCAAATGCATGGCTCTGGTGGAATCCCATCCGCTGGCCTTCCAGATGGAGGAGTTCGCCTACAACCTGCGTGAACATCTGATCGGATTGGATCTGGGCCGCTGGGATTATATGGCGAGTCTGATTCACTTCAATCTGGATGATCCAGATTGGGTGCTGCCCGACCGCAACACGATTCCGCATGATGTGCCGTTTTTCCAGAACCTGCGCGAACTGATGCCGGCGCTCTGTCATCACCGCGGGATTTTTGCGATTGGGGGGATGACCGCACTGTTCCCCAGCCGCGAAGACTCGGAGTTGAATGCGCGTGCTCTCGCGGTTCTCGAGAAAGATAAAAAGAACGAAGCCGATTGCCTGATGGATGGAGCGTGGACGGGACATCCGGATCAGAACGCGATCGCCGTGGGACAGTTCCCTTATCCCAACCAGATACATGCACGCCCGAAGAATGCGACCCGTTATCCCGACCTGCGGCCTGTGCCAAAAGGTGTAGGCGCACGCACGGTTCAGGGAACGCGCGCCGCGGTACGGACCGTGATCCGATACCGTGATGGCGTGCTGCGCGGAAACGGTGCCAGCCTGCTCGACGGATACATGGAAGATCTGGCCACCGACCGCATCTACCGCTTGATGATTGCCCAGCGAGTCCGACACCGCGATCTGGTCAGGATCGAGGACGCGCGGGGTTGGAATGTGAAGCACACACCCAAGCTCGTTACACAGCTATTCGATGAAGAACTCGATCGCCTGCTGCTAGAACTTTCGGCAACCGCTGGCGAGGAAGAAAGAGAAAGATTACGCCGTGCCCGCGAATTAAGTGAAGCGATGATCGTGAACGGAGAATTCGACCCAGTGTGAGCGGACGCAATCCAATCTGCCCGACCCCAACCAACTCAACAGGAGAAAATGCAAATGCCCACGAATAGTAACGGAACGAACGGCGTCCAACAGCGCTCCACCGCACCATTTACTGGCGCGCCAATGATGAGCGACGAAGAGCGAACAGCACAGCAGGCACTGGCGCAGCAGTGCATGGACTACGAGTGGGCGAATAACCCGCGATGGAAGGGGGTAGAACGCCCCTACAAAGCGGACGAAGTGCTGCGCTTGCGCGGTTCCATTCACATCGAGCACACCCTGGCTCGTCTGGGCGCCGAGCGCCTGTGGGGACTGCTGCAGAGCGAGTCATACGTGAACGCACTGGGTGCGGTCACCGGCAATCAGGCGGTGCAGCAGGTGCAGGCTGGGCTGAAGGCGATCTATGTAAGCGGATGGCAAGTCGCGGCCGATGCTAACAATGCGGGCCAGATGTATCCCGACCAGAGCCTGTATCCGGCGGACAGTGTTCCCAACCTTTGCCGGCGTATCAATAGCGCGCTGCAGCGCGCTGACCAGGTCCATCACGCGGAGGGCAAGGTTGCTCCCGGACAGACCTGGTTCGCGCCGCTGGTTGCCGACGCGGAAGCCGGCTTCGGCGGAACGTTGAATGCCTTTGAACTGATGAAGGGGATGATCGAAGCGGGCGCCGCCTGTGTGCACTTCGAGGATCAACTTTCCTCGGCAAAGAAGTGCGGTCACCTGGGCGGTAAAGTGCTGGTTCCCACCTCGGAGGCGATTCAGAAACTGGTGGCTTCACGACTAGCTGCCGACGTCATGGGAGTACCGACGCTCGTCATGGCCCGTACGGACGCTGACAGCGCACATTTGCTCACTAGCGACATCGATGCGCGGGACCGCGTTTTCTGTACCGGCGAACGCACGTCCGAAGGCTTCTTTCGAATCCAGGGTGGGATCGAATCCGCAATTGCACGCGGCCTGGCCTACGCTCCGTATTCCGATTTGATCTGGTGCGAAACTTCACATCCCGACCTTGAAGAAGCGCGCCAATTCGCTGCGGCTATTCACGCGAAGTATCCGGAAAAGATGCTCGCCTACAATTGCTCGCCCAGTTTCAATTGGCGCAAAAAGCTCGACGAAGAGACCATTGCACGCTTCCAGCCGGAATTAGCCCGGATGGGATACAAGTTCCAGTTTGTCACCCTCGCTGGTTTTCACGCGCTCAACCTCAGCATGTTCGAATTGGCACGCGGGTACAAGCTTGCAGGGATGACGGCCTATTCACGCCTGCAGGAAAAGGAATTCAGCCGCGAAACCCAGTACGGTTACGAGGCGGTGAAACACCAGCGCTTCGTGGGCACCGGCTACTTTGATCAAGTGCAGCAGGTCATTAGTGGCGGCCTGGCGTCGACCATGGCACTAAGCGGATCGACGGAAGCTGAACAGTTCGGCGAAAAGAAAACGTTCGTGAAACCCAAGCACGGTCCAGATGCTGCCTGCCAGCCAATCTTGGGCGACTGCCCAAACACGCCCGTACAAATTGAGGCTGGTCGCCCTGAGGAGATGCTGCTTCCTTCGGGAGATTAGGACTCGACCAAAATCGAGAACCGGGAACTACTGTCGGCGGCAGAGGTCGATTCTGTCGCCGATAGCGACTTCATATACGCGTTGGCCGCGAATGAAAAAGTTGCTTTGTCTTTCACGTCACGCGCTGCTCGCACGAAAGCGCCGAGCGCGGCGCGGGCAAAAGAGCCACCGACGCTGATGCGCTTCACTCCGGCAGCCGCCAGTGCTTCGACGGAGTAGGTAGCCCCCGTCAATCCAATAAGGACATTGACGGGCTTGGAAACCGACGCGCAAACATGCGCGAAGCTTCCTGGGACAGACTGGCCCAAATTCTGGTCAGGTCGCGTGGATCGCGAATGATTTCGCAGGGTATATAGCTGGCCCGCAGAAGACCACACTGTAGCAACTGCGCGATCCATTCCGCATCCTTCTGGTCGGTCTTGCGACCCGGCACATTCTTGATGTGCTGCGCATTTGCCAAAACTACCGTGAACTGTCCCTCCAGAATGTTCCAAACTGGTTTCCAGTAAACCCCGCTGGATTCCATCGCTACCTGAGTCACACCGAACTGCCGTAGCCATTCGGCAAGCTCCTGCAGTTCTTGGGTCATAGCGCCAAAGCGACGCTGGTGCTTCTGCACGCGTCCCGCTTCACGCAGCAAAACGCAAGCAGAAATCGAGCTCTTATGTACATCCAAACCGCAACATCTCGGATGCAGCACGTCCATGACTACACCTCCTCGACGTGTGATCCAGGACGCGCCGATACCTCTACCATTCCGAAACGATGCGCTCCGGGAGTTCAAGTGCCGGATATTCGCTCTGCCTTTGGCACTGGTCATTGCGCGCCTGGTGGCACGCTCGCCACTGGGCATGCTCGCAATGGTGCTACACGAAAGTGGGCACGCGATCACCGCTTGGCTTACGGGCCGCTGGGCAGTCCCTATGCTCTGGGTTACGATGCACGGCGAGGAACGATCCTGGTGGATCGTGCTGGCGGTGACATCTGCCATCATGTATTGGGGATTTTTCGCATGGAAGTCGGAGCGGCGGGGGTTGTTGTGTGCTGCCGGCGCAGTGCTCATCGTGCAACTGATTTTCCTCCGTTTGCCTGCAGGATCTTCGATTGTTTTTGGTGGGGATGCCGGCGCGTTTGTACTGGGCACAGTCCTGATGGCGACGTTTTACGCTCCTCGCGAGAGCGCAATATATAGAAGTTGGGGCCTGCGCTGGGGATTGCTGGCCATCGGAGCGATAAGTTTCGTGCAGGTTTTCTTGGTATGGTCAGGACCGCTTGAAGATATTCCATTCGGAGAGATCGAAGGAGTCAACCTCTCTGTCACCAGCCTGCTCACCACGGTATACGGGTGGTCGGTTACGCAATTGGTCGATCGCTACATGCGGCTTGCGACGGTGTGCCTGGTGATTCTGGCTGGGATGTACGTTTGGGGATTGGTCTCCGCATATCGTGAGACGCAGGGCGCCTGAACACATGAAAAATGCGTCGCCAACGAGCGCCTGGATGAGGCAAGAGCGCAATCTTGTCATCGACGCTCAGCAGCCGCGCAATCTGCGGCTTCGCGAGGCCAAACGTTTCGAACGTGAAGCTGGTCATTGCCCGGCCGGCTACTTGATCCTTGGTAAAAGTCGCCACACCCTGCCACGTCACTTCCCTGGTGACGCCATGGACTGTCAAGTCGCCCGTGAGGGGAAAACCCGCTTGTCCATCGATCGGAAGCGGAGACGGCACGCCCTGAATCCGGTGCGGAACGAATTCGGCCGTCGGAAATTTGGCGGTTTCGAGCGTCCGGGTCCGAATATAGTTATCGCTCCAGGGCTGTATTCTTAGTGTCCGAATTTGCCAGAGCGGTGTCCGGAAACGGACAGCGCGGACTAACTTATCGCACATTAAGTCGTGTAGAATGTGGCGCTTAGTATTGGCAAGAGTGATGCTGATACCCCGGCAGGGAGGGCAAGAACATGTCATTCGTTCGCGATCTGAGAGTTGCAGCTCACTCGTTAATTCGGACTCCAGGGCTGGCGGTCGCCGTGGTTCTCACGCTGTCGTTCGGGATCGGCGCGAACGCTGCCATTTTCACGTTGGTGCGCGGAGTCCTGCTCAAGCCTCTTGTCAACCGCCACGAGGACCGGCTGATCTACATCCGGCAGAGCGCTCCCGGCATCGGCGACGAAAACGCTACGTTTTCCGTACCCGAGATACAGGACTTGCACGCGAGCCTGAAAACCGTTGGCGCGTTTGGCGACTTCTCCGCCATGGACTTCACCATGATCGGCCTGGGTGAGCCTCGTTCGATTCAAGGTGGCGTCGTCAGCGGCACGTATTTCGACGTGATGGGCCTTCGTCCCGTGCTCGGTCGCCTGGTCGGACCTCAAGACGACGGTCCCAATGCTGCCGGCGTCGTCGTTCTCACCTACCGTTTCTGGACAACCGCCCTTCACAAGGATCCTTCGGTCCTCGGGAAAACCGTTCGCCTCGGTAGCATCGGTGATCGCTCTGCGACAGTTATTGGCGTCCTCGAGCCTTGCGTCCCATATCCTCAAGATACCGAAATCATAGCCAACATAGTCACCAGCCCGCATCATCTTTCCGCAACCATGGTCACGGGCCGCGTCCATCGCATGACTGAGCTTTTCGGCCGTCTCGCTCCCGGAGCCACTCTCGATCAGGCTGGCGCTGAGTTGCGCTCCGCCTACTCTGGAGACTCGAGTCGACCTCATGCTTATTCCGGGTCCCGACATCACGTTGTGGGCAGACCCGGACCAACTCGAACAGATGCTTATCAATTTGCTGCGCAACGCGGCGGAAGCTCTGCTTGAGCCAGCCGCATCACCTGGGCATGCTGACAAATCCGCGAATCCTTCGGAAAACGGGGAACCGAAAATTATCGTGACCTGGAAGCTGGCTGAAACAGATGCGGTCCTCACCATCGAAGACAACGGCCCTGGGCTGATGAATCCCGGCAACGCGTTCGTTCCTTTCTACACCACGAAACCACAAGGCAGCGGCATAGGGCTTGTGCTTTCGCGCCAGATCTGTGAAGCGCACGGCGGCCGCCTTGAGTTGTCAAACCGCGCCGGACAGCGCGGCTGCGCTGTCATAGTCACTCTCCCGCGGAAGGTAACTCCAGTAATGAGTGCGCCAACGCCGTAAAGCGAGGCTGTAGTTCTGTTTGGAGTCAGTTTACCTCAGACCCTTCCACGTGCACGGTGCACGCGGATTACTAAGCAGAGCCGTATTTTACTTGCTGAGCGGGTTTGCCTCGAACCGTTCTTGAAAGCCTCTCGTAAGAAATGTTCATGGAGTGGATACCCACGCAATATCCTAAGAGTTCAAAATCACAGAGCGTACCTCCTCTGCGACACAAGCTTTTGCTTTTTCCTTATTAGAGCAAATCATGAAAGAAGACAAAGTGCTTCCTCCTGAAAACCGACCGGCGGGCGTGGTACCTTCAGTTCTTTGTTGGCATCCTCGTCAGCAGGCAAGTAACCATCCTCCCAATCCTCTTCATACAAACCATATGATCGGTGCTTCCTCACGTACGCTTTCCAATGTTTCTCAAAGCGTTTGGTTTCGAAAAGGCTGTCGAGATGCTTATTTAGCATGTCGGGTCGAGCTTTGACGCTGTTCGCCAACGAGTGAGCGAAATGGAACAGTGTTGCTTCCGCCATTGAGGTATAAACGTTGACTGCAATTCCATCTAAATGCTTCTTCGATCTGATTTCGTTGTGGGTGGGATTGTCGTAGCTGGGTACCTTAAGTCGCCCGGTTCACCGTCGAAATACTGGGCCACTGCTTGATGCAACAGAATTGTTGCGAAGGATCGTCACATGGCACGCGCCGTGGAAATCACCGAGTTGCTGCTGAGAGAAGCGCAACAGAGCCTTCTGGAAACCAGCATGGCCACTGAGGACGTGGCCCCTGTGTGTGAAGACTTGGACAATGCGGGCTATTGGTCGGTGGAGTGTTGGGGCGGAATGGCATTCAATTCCTGCATACGCTTTCTCAATGAAGACCCCTGGGAGAGGTTGCGGACTTACCGCAGGCTGCTCCCCAAGTCCAGACTGCAAATGCTGCTGCGCGGACAGAATCTGGTTGGCCATCGGAACTTTGATGACTCTATCGTCCGCCGGTTTGTCGAGAAGGCGGCGCTGAATGGCATCGATGTTTTCCGCATCTTCGACGCACTGAATGATGTTCGGAACCTGAAGGCCAGCATTGAGGCCGTGAAGAAGGCCGGCAGGCACGCGCAGGGCGCAATCTGCTATGGGCCGAGTCCGGTGCACACGATCCCGGTGTTCGTGGACATAGCGCAGCAGATCAAAGCGATGGGTTGCGATTCCATCTGCGTGCAGGATGTTGACGGTCTGCTGAAGCCGCAGGCGGCCTACGATCTGGTCATGGGGATCAAGCAGAAGTGCGGCAGTGACACGCCAGTCAGCGTCCACACCCATTCGACGACGGGCGTGACGATGGTTTCTCTGATGAAGGCGATCGAGGCGGGATGCGACATTGTGGACACAGCGATCAGCTCTTTGGCGCTGGGTCGCGGGCACAATCCCACCGAGAGCGTGGTTGCAATGCTGGAGGGGGCCGGTTACGAGTCACGTCTGGACGTTGAGAGGCTGCATCGCATCAAACAGCACATCGCCGCCGTTCGTCCGCGTTACGGCGAATTCCTCGAGCATCCCATCGGTGTTGAGACGGAGATTCTCCAGCATCAGATACCGGCGGCGCTCATCTTGAACATGGAATATCTGCTGAAGGGCCAAGGCACGCCCCATTTGCTGGACGAAGTGTTGGTGGAAATCCAGAACGTCCGCCGCGACGCCGGATATCCTGCGCTGGCCCGCCCGGCAAGTGAAGTCCTCGGTACCCAGGCAATGTTTAATGTTCTGCACGGCAAGTACAAAGTGATCACCAGTGAGTTCGCTGACTTGATGCTCGGCTATTACGGCACAACCTTGGGAGAAAAGGACGCGGAGGTGGTCGATAAGGCTGCCACCCAAGCGAACAAACCCGCTATCACCTGCCGCCCGGCCGATTTGCTCGAGCCATCGTGGGAACGGCGGCGAACCGAGGCCCTGGCGCTCGGCGGCAATGGTAGCGATGAAGATGTTTTGACTTACGCCATGTTTCCCAAGACGGCAGCGCAGTTTTTCGAAACCCGGAGGGCAGGCCCGAAAGGCATTGGTAAGGAGTCGAGTGAACCTAAAGCTGCTCCCGAATCGGCGCCGGGAGCGAGCGCGAGCAGCAATCCGAGGCCGGGAGAATCAAGGACCTACATCATCAGCGTCAGCGGCGAGGAACACAGAGTCATCGTGACACGGGCGCAGTGAGAACAATGTCAGTACACGGGCTTTCAGATCTCTAACCCGTTCCAGGGAGGTCCAACATGGCGTCAAGAGCACTCAAACCGGCGAGCGCGACCATTAATGCGCGAACCGCCGAACTTCGCGAGAAGCGCGCAAAGATCAAGGAGGGTGGCGGACCACAACGCGTCCAGAAGCAGCACGCTGCCGGCAAGCTCTGCGCACGGGAACGCATCGACAAACTGGTCGATCGAGGAAGCTTCCAGGAGATTGGTCTGTTCGCCAAGCACCGTGCGACCTACTTTGGCATGGCAGACAAAGATCTCCCCGCCGACGGTGTGGTCACCGGATGCGCGACGATAGATGGCCGTCTTGTCCACCTGGCCTGCCAGGATTTCACAGTGGCGGGCGGCGCGGCCGGGGAGGTGCACTGCTCCAAAATCACCGAGATGATGAAACTTTCCATGAAGACGGGAAGCCCGTTCATCTTCGTGAACGACTCCGGCGGCGCGCGCGTGCAGGAAGGCATCGACAGCCTGGCGGGCTACGCCAGCGTGTTCTACAACAATGTAATGCTCTCCGGGACTGTACCGCAGATTTCCATTATCTGCGGACCCTGCGCCGGCGGCGCAGCTTACAGTCCGGCGCTGACAGACTTCATCATTCAAACCAAGCGAGCGCAGATGTTCATCACCGGTCCCCAGGTCATCAAGCAGGTAACGGGAGAGACCGTGACCGCGGACGAGTTGGGTGGGCCCGCGGCCCAGATGAATCGCTCCGGCGTGGTTCACCTCATTGCCGAGGATGACGATGGAGCGCTCGCTCTTGCCCGTCGTCTGCTGGGCTTCCTACCGTCGAATAACCTCGAGGACCCGCCGCGGTTGTTATTCAGCCTCGACTTGGACGACGATCCTGCACTAAATGATTTGTTACCGGCAGAACCGAAGGTTGCCTATGACATCCGTACCCTGCTCACGCGTCTGCTCGATCATCAGGACTTCTTCGAAATCCAACCTGGGTTTGCCCAGAATGTAGTGATCGGTTTCGGGCGCATCCAGGGGCGGCCGGTGGGGATCATCGCCAATCAACCCTGCGTGCTCGCGGGGGCCCTCGACATCGATGCGTCCGACAAGATGGCCCGATTCATTCGATTCTGCAATGCCTTTAATATCCCATTGCTCACTTTTGTCGATGTACCCGGATTTCTGCCCGGGGTTGAGCAGGAGTATGGCGGCATTATCCGTCATGGGGCGAAAATCCTATTCGCCTACTCAGCGGCCACGGTTCCAAAGATAACGGTTGTAATACGCAAAGCATATGGCGGAGCCTACATCGGCATGTGCTGTAAAGACCTGGGGGCGGACCGTGTGGTGGCTTGGCCGACGGCGGAAATCGCCGTCATGGGGGCCGAAGGCGCTGCGGAAATCGTTTTTCGCCATGAGATCGACTCCGCCGAAAACAAGACGCAAAAGCGGGATGAACTCATCGAACTCTATCGCAGCACGTTCGCCAATCCCTATGTATCCGCTGGCCGCCGGTTCGTGGATGACGTGATCGAACCCTCCGAGACCAGGCGATACCTGGCCCGGGCTCTGGAGGCGTTGCACACCAAACGAGAGCTTCGTCCAGCCAAGAAGCACGGGCTGATTCCCCTGTAAGGCCCTTAGGAGCAAACGGAATGGATTCCCAGTCAAGCCGCTCGTCGCAGCAGATCACGCCCAAGACGCTGTCCGTGATTGCCGCAGCCGTCACGGAGTTTCTCGGCAAGAAAGTTCGGATTCGCTCCGCAAGAATGCTCGAATTGCCGTATGCCGTCGCCCGTTGGGCACGGCAAGGACGTGTGACGGTGCAAACTTCGCATAACATCACGCAGAGGCGACGCTGACTCTGACTGCGAACGCCGAATCACGGAAGCAAGTGAAGTGCTAGAGGAGCCATGAAGCTCAACATAGCAATCGACGGGCAAGTGTATGAAGTCGAGGTTGAGGTCACTGAAGACGATGATCACCTGCACCTGCTGGACAACCGCCCAACCCCGGCGGCCACCACCATTCAATCGACCGTGTTGCGCACGCCTCCCAAACCGGGGTCTTCCCAGGATCCCGATAATCACGAAGCCAAACTGTTCCGCAGTCCACTGGCGGGAATCGTCGTGCACGTGGCAGTGGCACCGGGACAGCAGTTGCAGGCGAACGATCTCATGGTTGTGCTGGAAGCAATGAAGATGGAAACCACCATCACCACGCCGATGGAGGGAACGGTGAAAGCGGTCAACGTGGCGCCGCGAGAGTCGGTGAAACTAAACCAGGTGCTGGTCGAATTCGACTGACTTCGTGTAGCCGGAGCGATGCGCCGTCACCTTACTCCAATAACCACTCGTTCATTGTGAGCAGAACTGCACAGCATTCGTACGCATGCGGAGAGAGAATCCACGGGGCCGCGATTCAACGTTGATCAGCGATGCTTGGACAACCGCGACAGTATCCCGCACGACGGGATTTAGAGGTGAACACCCCTACGACGGCAAGATCCTGAAGACCTTCGAGAATCTTGGCGAGAGGCAGCTCGAGACGGCGCTCGCCAAGCCCATGGTTCCGGGGTAGGTCAGCGATAGTTGAGTTGTCTCGATTGAGTGAGGCAGGCCATGCCCGCGACAAAGGAAAAGACCGGCACTAAGCCGGCTGACGAACAGGAAACATCCTCCCACATCAGCGTTCATCCTCTCTATAGCCCGGCGGACCTCGCAGGCTGGGACTACGACCGCGAACTCAACGATCCCGGACAATTTCCCTACACCCGCGGTGTGCAGGCCACCATGTATCGCGGCCGGCTCTGGACCATGCGGCAGTACGCCGGCATGGGCGACGCCGAAGAGTCCAACCGCCGCTACAAGTACCTGCTGAGCCAGGGTACGACCGGGCTGAGCGTGGCCTTTGACCTGCCCACGCAAATCGGTCTCGACTCCGACAGCCCGCTGGCCATGGGCGAGGTCGGCAAGGTCGGAGTGGCGATTGACTCCATTGAGGACACGATGCGGCTGTTTGACGGCATCGACTTGGAGAAGATCTCCACTTCGATGACCATCAACGCCACGGCATCGATTCTACTGGCCCTCTACATCGTGACCGCGCGGCGCACCGGACGCGACGTGCGCAAGCTATCCGGCACGGTGCAGAACGATGTGCTGAAGGAATACATCGCGCGCGGCACCTACATTTATCCTCCGCGACAGGCGATGCGCATCATTACCGACATTTTCTCCTACGCAAGCCAAAACGTGCCCGAGTGGAACACAATCTCCATCTCCGGTTACCACATGCGCGAGGCGGGATGCACCGCCTTGCAGGAAGTGGCCTTCACGCTGGCCAACGGCATGACCTACGTGCAGGCCGCGATCGACGCCGGTCTCGATGTGGACAACTTCGCCCCGCGGCTGTCGTTCTTCTTCAACGCGCACAGCAATTTCCTGGAGGAAGTGGCGAAGTTCCGGGCCGCGCGCCGCATGTGGGCTCGCATCATGCGCGATCACTTCGGGGCCAAGAAACCCAAGTCGTGGATGTTGCGCTTTCACACGCAGACTGCGGGCTCAACCCTCACCGCACAGCAACCGGAGATCAATATCGCCCGCACAGCGTTGCAGGCCATGGCGGCCGTGCTGGGCGGAACGCAGTCGCTGCATACCAACTCCTTCGACGAGGCGCTGGCACTCCCGACCGAGCAGTCCGCGCGCATCGCTCTGCGCACCCAGCAGATCATCGCTTACGAATCGGGAGCGCCGCAGACCGTCGATCCCTTGGCTGGCTCGTACTATGTAGAGTCGCTGACCGACCAGATAGAGGCGGGTGCGCGTGGCTATCTGGACAAGATCGAGGCCATGGGCGGCGTTCTGAAGGCGATTGAGCGCGGCTACGTACAGCAGGAGATCCAAAACGCTGCCTACCAGTATCAGCAGGCGGTCGATCGCCACGAAGCCGTTGTTGTGGGCGTGAACGCCTTCGAGCTTGACGAGGAGAAGCCGATACCGCTGCAACACATTGACGAGTCGCTCGAGCGCAAGCAGGTCGAGCGCCTGCGTGCGCTGCGCGCCAGGCGTGATCCCGCGAAATGGCGGGCCGCGCTGAAGAAAGTCGAAGATACCGCGCGCGGTACGGGCAACCTGATGCCGGTGATCGTCGAGGCCGTCGAAGTCAATGCCACGGTCGGCGAAATTTCCGATGCCATGCGCCGGGTGTACGGCGAGTACCACGAGAGAGTCGTGATCTAGGATGAAACCCAAATCTAAGACCCTTGGATGCCAAAAGAGGCAGTCGCATACGTCGCGTATCAGGCCGCCAGAAATCAGTGAGGAACAATTGCTGGGTGAGCACTTCTGACCAGACTTGTACCCGTTGAGTCCGGTATCCTCCCCCGATGAAGCGCTAGCAGATGGCTGTCGGCCCGTCAAAGTGGGTATGTATTGGGCCTCTGTTCTTGGAGTTCTTATGACGGAACAGAAATTATCGAAACAAACAAAGATGGCGATGGCGTCCCAGTTTCTGGGATTTATGCTGGATGCCTACGACATGGCGATGGTCCTGGTCATGGCGCCGATCCTGGTAAATGTTTTCTTGTCCCCCAAGGGCAGCGCAGCCTGGCAGTACATTGTCATTCTATTCACCTATTCGATTACCATGGCCGCAAGGCCTATCGGTTCGGCGGTTTTTGGAGCCTACGCCGATAAAATCGGCAGGCGATTCCTCCTGATCCTAACTATCGGTGGCGTGGGCGTGATGTCCCTACTGGGGGGATTTCTCCCCACCTATGCCCAAGTCGGCGTCTGGTCGTATGTTAGTTTTTGCGTGCTGCGGTTGCTCATGGGCATCTTCTTCGGTGGCGAATACGCGGTCGGCCACACCTTTGCGATTGAATACGCTCCCCAAAAGAAGCGCGGCGCCATTGGCGGTTTCATCCAATCGGGCTTCCCCCTGGGTTACGTATTTGCCTCACTCGTGTTCGCGCTTATTTCGTTCCTGACCACCAAACAAGCCATGGCGGCGTATGGCTGGCGTATCGCCTTGATGACCGGCGTCGTCCCGGTTTTCCTGGCACTGTATATCCGAAATAACCTCCAGGAATCGCCTGAATTCGAAAAGGCCAAGGCCGCGGGGAAGATCGAGAAGTCCCCATTCCTGAGCCTGTTCAAACCTCCCCAAGTGTGGGACTTCCTGCAGGTTTTCTTTTTCATGACCGGCTTGTTCCTTACCGACTATTCGGTTTACGGATTTCTTCCTAACATCCTGACCCTGAAGGGGCGCGGATTCAACACCACGACCTACAGCCTGATCTACGGCTTTGCCCTTTTCATGGCCTTCCTCGGTTACAACTTCTACGGCTGGCTGTCGGACAGAACCGGAAGAAAGATTCTTACCCAGTGGTACTGCGTCTTTCTCGTCGTATTCGGGATTCCTGTGTTTTATGTCCTGTATCACGCGGCTATCCAGCGAAACCTGTGGATGGCGGTGCTGGGAACCGTGATGGCGGCAATGCTCAAGCTGGCATGGGGAGTCGTTCCGGCCTACTTGTGCGAACGCTTCCCGACCAGCCGCCGCGCGGCGGGTGTCGGCCTCGGCTACTCCTCCGGAGCGCTATTGGGAGCGTGGTTTAGCGTGTACGTATGGTGGGCCCACAAAATCCCCTTTATTGCTGCGATTGAAAGACAGGACATGTGGTTATCGCCCGCGGTCATCCTCACCGTCGGTGCAGTCATGACCTTCGTCAGCCTTTGGTATTCGCCGGAGACGAAACATCTTCAGTTGCAGGAAGTCGGCGAAAGGGAACGGGTGAGCGATCGGGCCAAGGACCTAGCCGGTTTGCCGAACACTATGGCCGCAGACTAGCAATTGGCCGACTGGGACCGGCGGCTCAATGGAAGAAGAATGTAGCCCATGTTGCTGAAACCTTTCGTTATCAACTCTCACGGCCGCATTGTCTTCCCTGGAAACTTTTTCCCAGAGTTGGACTTCTCCGTATTTAAGACCCTTAAGCAATTTGCAGCAGTGATCCGGCGGGACTTCGGGGAGAAAGCTCCGTCGGACGCGGAAATTGCGGCGCGCGTGCAGGCGGGTGAATACAAGGGCAGGTATGAGCTCTGCCGTGATCTGGCGCTGAATTTTTTCTGGGTGAATCGCTACACGTTTACGATGTACGAGAAACGCCCCACCCGCTGGAGAGATCTCCCGCGCCAGCGGGAGGATGTCTTCCTGCCGGTGTACAAGCCGAGGGATGGATCCGCCATCGCAGCGGCGATCGAGGTTGGTTACCGGGCCTTGCCCCCATCGTGGGACGAAGAGATGGAGGACCGAAGTTTCAGTATTCTGCTGAATGTTTTTCGCAACAAACTTAGCTCTGGTGGCGAGCTCCGCCCTATCCGTCCGACGGTGTCGGAGGCGCTGGCCGACCCTGCAAACCGCACCTGCCAACTGCTAACGTATGACCCCGATTCTCTGCGCTACACGTTCGACGATGTAATCGACTGCCTGCATCCCGTGCCCGAACTGGAAGCATTGATGCGGCAGTGCATGATCCTTCACAACCAATATCCTTGGGACCAATCGACCAGTACTCAAATCGAAGTCGGCAAACTGAAGGACGACGACTACGTGGTGGCATTCCATCCTCGGAGCCAGGAAGTGCTGCGTTTTGTCCAGCGGGTAAAGAAAGACGAAAATTGGGGACCTCGGATTCGCCCGTATCGGACAAAACGGCCCGACACTCTGGCCCTGAGTGAGCCCATCAAGCCGTATCCTCCGGTGGAGGTCAGCAAACGATTCGCAATTCTTCCCCGGCTTGAGGCCATTGCCGTCTATGAAGGTGAGGTGACCTGCAGCAACGCAGACCTCATCCGCAACCATGCGTACTGCTGGTCGCGCATGAGTGCAGTGGAAATCAGCCAGAAAACAGGGATCGAAGAGCGGCGTTACACTCGGTTATCCTTGGAGGACATGGCCCTGCTGGCGGCCAAGAAGGCCCTGGCGAAGTCCGGACGGCGGCCAGCGGAAATTGGCGCTGTCCTCCTTTGCACTTGCACCAGCACCACGCTCATTCCCTCGATTGCCACCTGGCTTTCGGGTGAGCTCGGCCTCTTGCAGACGCATGCTTCGTGCGACATGGTTGCCGCCTGCGCTGGTATGCCCTATGGCCTGGCGGAAGCAGTGCGCCTGCTGCAAGAGATTAATCGGCCGGTGCTGCTCATCTGTGCGGAGAAATTCTCCGACAAGATCGGGACGGTGCGAACCTCCCGCATGATCTTCGGTGATGGCGCAGCGGCCGTGGTAGTGGCGCCGGTGCCGGAAGGCACTCCTTCCGATATCGAGTTTTTTCAAACGTATGCCAGCGGGCCATGGTCGGAAGTGAACTCCATCATCTGGCCCAACCCGGAGTTCGACAACAACATTACAGTGTACGGGCCGGAGGTGAAGGCCCTGGTGACTCGTTATCTGAAGCAGATGATGAGTGAGTTGGCCCTGCTCCCGAACCCCAACGGCAGCGGCGGATCGCTCATCGACGCGATCGACTTGGTGGTTCCGCACCAGGCCAACAAGAACATGGTGCTGACTTTGGCCGAGGCGGCCGGGATCGCGGGGGACCGGATCTTTTTCAACATCGAACGGGTGGGTAACACCTCGTCCGCGAGCATTCTCATGGCCGTGCATGACGCTGTGCGCGAAGGCAGGATTGACCGTCCCATGCGGATCTTCGCGCCCGGCTTCGGCGCCGGCGCGGTTGGGGGCTACGTGGTTATGCGGGTCGATCCCGCGATTGTGAGCTGCAATTCTGACGACAGGAGTCTTGAAATGGCAAACGCTGCGGAGGGAAATGGAAATTTTCAGCCGACGTCGCTGGTGGGTAAGGTCGCGTTGGTGACGGGGGCCACGCGCGGCATTGGACGTGCGATCGCGCTGGAACTCGTACGCCGTGGGGCGAAGGTGGCGCTGAACTTCCGGGCGGACGTCAAGCACGCCGAAAGCGCGGCAGATGAAATCCGCGAACTTGGTGGCGAGTGCCTGCTCGTGCAGGGCGACGTGGCCAAGAAAGGCGAGGCCGCGCGCATCGTCAAAGAAGCGCTCGCCAAATGGCAGCGCCTAGACATCCTGGTAAACAACGCAGGTATTACGCGCGACCGAAGCATGCGCAAGATGACCGACGAAGACTGGTCAGAGGTGATCGACGTCAACCTGAACGGCACGTTTTATTGCACCAGTGCGGCCCTGCCGGCCATGATCAATCAGAGGTTCGGGCGGATCATCAATATCAGCTCGGTGGTCGGGCAAATGGGCGCATTTGGCCAGGCCAACTACTCGGCCAGCAAGGGCGGCATTATCGCCTTCACGAAAACTCTGGCGCTGGAAATGGCTCGATTCAACATCACCGCCAATGCCATCGCGCCCGGCTTCACCTCGACTGAAATGGTGGATGCGATTCCGGAAGAGATTGCCGCGCAGATCAGGGCCAAGATCCCTTTGGGACGGTTCGCGACGCCGGAGGAAATCGCTAAGGCCGCCGCCTTCCTTGCCGCGGATGGAGACTACATCACCGGGCAGGAATTGAATGTAAACGGCGGATACCACATGTGAGAGGTGTCGAACTTACTGAGACCGTGGGGCCAGCCAGCCATCGATGTGCGGCCAAGTATATTTACTGGCTCCGCTGCCTGCCATGATTCCGATGTGACCGCCCTTAACCCGGAAGAGCTCCTTGTCCGTGCTGCTGACCTTCGACATGACAGGCTCAGACTGGCACGACGGCGTAATGTGGTCGCCCTCGGCTATCACGGTGAGCAGATTGGCGTGAATGCGGCTGAGTTCGACGCGCTCACCTCGAATCAAAAGCTCACCGCGCATCAGCTTATCGTCGCGATAAAGGTCCACGATGAGTTGGCGGAAGACACCTCCGGCTAGAGGCACGTTGTCGGTCACCCAGGTGTTCATCGCATGCCAGCCTTCCACCATGCGAGGATCGTCGATGTTGTCCCACAGCTTCACATAATTGCCGACATAGTTTTCCACCGGCTTGAGTGCCTTGGCCCCGTAGTCGATCATCTCTCCAGGCATGTTGCCGAACGCCGCCAGCACCTTGTCCACATCAAAATAGCGCTCGTCCGTCCATCGCGCGAAGGTCAAGCTCTGCTTGTTGGAAAAGTCAAGGGGAGCGGTCAAAAGAATCAAGTTGCGCAAGCCTTCGTCGCCACGCAGGGCGGCGTAGATGGTGGTGAGGATCGCTCCAATGCACCAGCCCAGGAGACTGAATTCTTGCACTCCGGAAATTGCTTTGAGCTTGCGGATCGCGCGCGGCATATAATCCAGGGTGTAGTCGTCAAACCTGAGGTTCTTGTCTTCCGGTCCGGGCACTCCCCAATCGAGCAAATAGAGATCGTAGCCCTTATTCAGCACGTACTCGACAAAGCTGTGACCGCGACGCAGATCGAGAATGTAGGGACGGTTCATGAGGGCGAAAACCAGCAATAGCGGAATCGGATGACGCTTATGTTTGGGAAGAACCGGGATGTAGCGGTAGAGCTTCGACTTGTTGAGCGTCCAGACCAACTCCTTCGGGGTCTGGGCAATGGCGGCTTTGGTGGTCATCACCTTAGTGAACGTTTTCAGCCGGTCCGCAGCCGCGGTAACCGGGTCGGTGATAACCGCATTTTCTGCCATGCTACTTTTTCCTTCTCTTCGCTTGTTTCGCATTGGTTGTTTTCTTTTTGCCGGGTTGCTGTGTTTTACCCGCCTGCGGACGCGGCGCGGCGCCAGGGTGCACAATCAACCGCTGAATATTGTCCAGTTTCGCATCCAGATCGTCCAGGCGCATCTCGATGTTGGTCATGCGTTCGGCAATCGAGACAACGTCAGCCTTGGACGGCATAGCCAGTTGCTCGAGCGTTTTGAGCATCGCCTTTTCAACGGCTTCGCGGAATGGAGCGGAGACCGTCAGATAAGTGTCGAGCATCGCGCCCGTGGCTTGCGCATAAGCTTCGGTGTTAACCATGTCAACCATGGTCTTGCCCCAGGCATCCATATAGAGGTTGCGCACCTCCCGCCAGGGTTCCATTGGATCAACACCCTTACCATCGTGGGTTGAGTCTACAGCCACTTTGGACTCCTTTCAGGACGATACACCAGAGACAGCCACAAGGATACTCCGCCGGTTTTCCTGAACACCCGGGCGGAATCCTTGGACTGCCTGCGCCGAACTCGACAACCGTTAGCTTCTGGCGGTGGCCACAAACGGCTGGGAAGCGATGTTCAGAAACGACTTCTGAGCTTCGATCACAGCGTTCGCTCCGCGCTCGAACCTATCGACGATCACAGTCGCCGGTCCGGCTGCCGCGCCGAGCTGCTTCTTGGTGGATTCAAAAACGGCTTTGTTTTGCTCACTGGCAAATTCAAGAACCCTCTTCTGGGCTTCCACCGAGCGCGCAACGGACTTCTGGATGGTAGTGGTGACGCCTTCGGCGATCTTGGAGTAGGCCTCGGCGCGCACTCTGGCAATACCGGTGACGGCCTGAGTCTGCTCGACCGCCAGGTCGATAGCACCCTTCTGGGTCTCGATGGCGGTTTGGACAGCGTGGCCGGCAACATCGAACATGAACGTGGGCAGTGTCACCGGGAAGTAGCTGAATGCCTTCTTCCAGGCCCCGATGCATTCGGCGGTCTGCTCCGCGGCGAGGTCCAGGGTCTTCTTTTGCAGGTCGGCGACCCGCGCAACGCTCTTGAGAATCAGTGGAGAAAAGGTGTCTACGAATTCAGGATTAACGGCTGCTGCAGCTTTCTTGGTTGACTTGGATGTCTTTCGCATGATCTGCTCCTTCTGAACAAACGATGTTATAATTTATGTTGCAAGTTATGCTGCACTGCAACATGAACTAAGTTTACTCTTCTTTGGCAGCGTGTCAAGAGCAAATAAATGAAACGAAATCTTCCTCAGCCGCTCATTATCAAGAAATACGAGAACCGGCGTCTTTACAACACTTTAACCAGTCAATACATCAATCAGGACCAGGTTGCCCAACTGGTGCGCGATGGCTATGACGTGCGGATCGTCGATGCGGCAACCGGGAAAGACCTGACCCGGCTGATCCTGGCGCAGATCGTGCTGGAGGACGCCAAGACGCCCGATTCGGTTTTTCCCCTCGACGCACTGCGGCAGATGATCCTCGCTTCCGGCAGGGCAACGCAGGAGAATGCGTTGCGGACCATGAAAACGATGATGGACATGTACCAGAACGCATACCGCGCCTTGCCGCCACCGATGAACCCTTTCGAGTTCCAACCGGGGCGCTGGGCCGAGCCTCCGGCCGCCGATGGAGCACCCGGAGGCCGGCAGTCGCAGCAAGACCAGCCGCCGGCCTCCGAAACACGGGTGAAAGCCAGCGAGGTGGGCGAACTCAAGCGGCGACTCGAAGAGCTGGAATCTTTGCTGACCAAACGTGTACCGAAGAAGGGCAGGCCCAGGGCGAAATCTCGCCGCAAGGCTTGACGCAGTGCGGCAAAGCAGGTACTCTGTGTTTGGGCGCCCTCACCCAATCAGGACACGTACTTGACTCTGCCCCAACTAAGGCGCTTCCCCCAACAGAATGTGATGACCAGGAGCATCAATGCCTCGCTCTGAGCAAGACTCTGCTACTGAAGGCGTTCCTCAGCCGGTTGAAGACACAACCGTCCCCGATGCTTCTCGGCCAGTTGAATTCACAACCATGGACACGCCGGTTGTCCGCGACGAACGGCAGGCAGCCAGAGAGAGCGGGCTGCGTGGAAAAGTTGTCGTAATCACCGGAGCCGTGGCTGGAATCGGACGTGCGACTGCGTTGCGCTTCGCTGAGGAAGGCGCGCGAATTGCCGCCTGGGATGTTTCGGCCAAGACAGCGCCTCAACTCGCATCCGCGATCAAATGGGCTGGGGGCGAGTCTCATTTTCAAGCGGTTGATGTCACCAACGCCAGTGCGGTCGAATCCGCCGCTGCCGCTGTTGTCGAGCAGTGGGGCCGCATCGACGTTCTCATCAACAATGCCGGCATCGTTCGCGATGCGCAGTTGGTGAAGTGGAACGGCGGAAGCCCCGAGTCAATCATGAGCGAGGACGTGTGGGATTCCGTGATCGGGGTCAACTTGAAGGGAGTCTTTCTGGTGACACGGGCGGTGGTACCCCACATGATCAAGGCTGGAGGTGGAGTAATTCTGTCCGCGTCCTCCGTCGTGGGACTTCTGGGCAATTTCGGACAGACGAATTACGTGGCTTCCAAAGCTGGCGTCATTGGAATGACGCGGACCTGGGCCCGGGAGTTGGGCAAGTACAAGATCCGCGTCAATGCCGTGGCTCCGGGATTTATTGCGACCGACATGGTGAGGGCGATGCCCCCCAAAATCTTTGAAAACATGGTGGCACGAACCCCGCTGGGACGTGCAGGAACATCGGAAGAAGTGGCCAATACATACTTTTGGCTGGCATCGGACCAGGCAAGCTTCATTCACGGGGCTGTGATTTCCGTGGATGGCGGCGTCGTGATCGGAACCTAGACTAAAGCTCGTCTGATTCGCTCGCTCTCCCTAATCCCTGGACGGGTAGTTTCGGATAAAACCGTACTCAACTCGGGCTCAGGACTACTCAGCTACGATGTCGGACTATGAACGTGAAAGCCTCGCGGCAGAAGCCAAACTCGCCGCGGGGAAGAAACAAGTCGAGAAAATGAGTTGTGTCGCGATTTTGCGACAATTCTCCGAATTTCTGTGCAAAAATGACCACCCCTCTGATGAGAATTGCTGCACCATCAATAACCATGAAGGCCAAGAAGTCTACTCTCAAACAGGTACAAGCTGTTCGTTGCCCTACTTGTGGCGCGGGACCAGGCGAAAAGTGCGAACTCACAACGGGAAAGGCCCGCAAAGAGCCTCATCGTGACCGACGCTTGCTCGCATCGGATTAAGTGTCGCGCTTAAGCTACGGGCGTTTCCCAGCAGCGCACGGCTTGCATAAGCTGCAAATCCACCTCGTCCGCGATGACCATTTACGTCTGTCAGTAGTTGGCCCTGATCGAGTTCGCTGCGGTGAAGATGCAATGCGTGAAATGTCACCACTCGCGCTCCAACATTGTTCATCCCCGCATTTGACGGCGGTAGAACGCATGTCGTAGCGCTGGCATGCCCATGAATACAGTGGATTTCGCAACGTACTAAACGAGGGTGTGTGCATCGTTGCAGCATGCACACACTATCCCCCCGGCCGTTTGACGGGGTATTTCGCATTGAGGGGAAAATGCTACACCGCTACACACCCCCCAGGGCGGGGGGAGCGGGACGGGAAGGGCGAGCAGGGGAACGGGGGAAAGACCTTGCATCAAGGAATAATTAAACTGTCCACTTTTGACCAGCTTTCTGCCTTGGCTACCACCTATCATTTCTGCCAACCAAGCCAGCCTTGCGGGAAGGAGATTATGGAAAACTTCGCCGAGTTGATGCAGAGGCTACTTGAAATCCAAAGTGGTGGGAGACAAAGAAGCCCAGAGCTGATCGAGGAAGATGCGCGATTGATGGATCGTCTACAAAAACGAACTCTGAGAGGAAAGCCCACACATCTGAGAGGAAAGCCCACACAAACGATGCAGCCTAGTCAAGATACCAGAGTCGACGCGATTCAAGGCCAAAGTTTTTCCCCTATGAAGTAATGATGCAGGGATGCAGAACGGGGTTAGGCAGCGGGTCGGCTCCGGTACAGTTCGGCGCTCGGTACTGCCTTCGGCAGAACTGAAGCATGCCTTACGCTCCTCGTGTGGGCGGCGCAGACGAAGTCTTCGCCGCCCTGTTCGCTGCTAGATAGTCGGCGATCCCTTTGCAGTTCGAACGATGACAAAGAATCAGTCGATCCGGTGGATGGTCAGATGGTCAAGGCAAAAGTATTCCATGAAATCCTCACAGGAGTGTGAGGGCGTAAACAGCCAGAGTGGGAGTCCTTGAGCGGACGCCAAGCTTAGCTAGGTTGCTGGTCCTAATCGTCGAATGGGTTGATTCAACACGTCCTCGTCCTGTTCATGTAACCCGTCTCGTTCGAATTCCATTCGGTTGCGTCCCTTGTGCTTCGCTGCATACAAAGCGGTATCGGCACGGGTCACGAGGGTATTCCAGTCAGGCGGCTTGGTGCCGCGAAATCCGGCAATTCCGAAGCTGGCGGTCGCCGTAATGGTCTGATCTTCAAAGGTAATACTCGTGTTTTCAAATTGCTTGCGTATCCGTTCGACCGCAGTCTTCATACCTTCCTTGTCGGCATGGGTCATCATTAGAAGAAATTCTTCTCCTCCCAAACGGGCGCAGATGTCGGACTGGCGAGAGCGGGTCTTGAGAATATCCGCGAAGGTCTTGAGGACTGTGTCGCCTGCATCATGTCCGTAGGTATCGTTGACCTTCTTGAAAAAATCCAAGTCAGTCATCACTACCCAAAAAGAAAAGTCATGCCGTGCGGCAGCACTCAGTTGGCATGAAGCCCAAACATCGACCGCGCGACGGTTGAGCAAACCGGTTAGGGAGTCCGTCAATGCCATCTCTTCCAATAAGCGATTCTTCGCTTGGACTTCTCGATGAAGTTCAACGATCCTGCGGCCCACCTCGACCCGCGCCACAAGCTCACCGGAATGAAATGGCTTCGTTAGATAGTCGTCGGCTCCGGCAGCAAGCCCCTCAATGACTTGCGCTTTGTCGGTATTGGCCGTAAGCAGGATGAGGTGAGAATGAAATTCTTGGAAGTCGCGACGTATGCGCCTGCATAGTTCCACAGTCCGCCGATATCCGGCATATCCCAATCAGTGATAACCACAGCCGGCTGATGTTCCGCGAACAGATCAAGGGCTGCGCGCCCATTCTTCGCAAACAATAGACTGTATCGCTCCCCCGAAAGGGAACGCTCCACCAGTTTGCGATATATAGGCGAATCGTCGACCGCTAGAACGGTGAATTGCTGAGATGAAGGATTCATGGTCTCGATCTTATCGCTCACCGATAGCTTACTTCACAACGACACCCGAACCTTGGGGCATTAGGTGTGCAATCTTAGGGTGCTAAGGCTAGCCGAGCATGACTGAGACATAAAGTTGTTTTGATCCCAACGCGGGGGCGGCAAACGGGCTCTAGGCTTTTGACACTGTCAGCAGACTTTGCAATGCCTGAATCATGGCCGATGAATTGTTCTCGAAGGATTCCGTTGACTTCATAAGAAATGCCGTTGCACCCTCTTTCAAGAGCTTCGCTTCATTCGATTGCCCGAGTCCACTCAGCACGACGACTGGGATGTGTTT
>Ga0187890_10000131_pt1 | contig 51537 bp, 46 predicted proteins | sample June2016WEW_21_1_FD_133005 | JGI IMG/M metagenome (GOLD analysis project Ga0187890, IMG submission 133005) | Peatland microbial communities from SPRUCE experiment site at the Marcell Experimental Forest, Minnesota, USA - June2016WEW_21_10 | ecosystem: Environmental > Terrestrial > Soil >... | reverse complement strand
TCGCCGCCGCGGTGGAGTGGTGCGTGGAAGAGCAGCCTGCACCCGAAGGCGGCACCGCGTGACGGTCGACCCGCCGCAGGAGCAGGCCTCAGCGTCGTCGGCGACCCAGGACGCCCCACACCGCATCCACCTGCCGCGCCTGCCCAAGTTCAAGCCGTCGAAGCTGCTCATGCCCGTCCTGACCGGATTGGGCTTGTGGCTCGTGGTCGAGCAGCTCCTCGGTCTCGGTGAGATCCGCGGCGTCTTCGAGGACGTGACCTGGGCCTGGATGCTGATCGTCCTCCTGGTCACGCAGGCCACCGCCATCACCGAAGCGGTTGCCATGCTGGGCGCCTCGCCCGTGGCGATCCCCTTGCGGCCGCTCACGATGCTGCGCTTCGCCCTGGGCTTCACCGGGCTCATCGGTGGCACGGTGGCGACCACCGCCACGGTCGTGCGCTTCTTCCGGGAACGGGACCTCGAGCCAGGGGTCGCACTCAGTTCGGGCGTCCTCTACAGCCTGGGGGGCTTCTTCATTCAGATCGTCTTGACTCTGCTCATCCTGCCCTTCGTCTGGGGCGAGCTCCACCTGACGGCGGCCGGATCCTCCGGCTCGGGCCCCGAGATCCTGCAGATCCTGTTGTGGGTGCTGACAGGCGCGGGCCTGATCGGCGGCGTGGTCTTCATGGTCCCGAAGTTCCGCCGCATTGGGGCCTCACGGCTCAAGCCCCAGTTCGCCTCCGCCTGGGCCAATGTCCGGGCCTTGTTCCACCAGCCGGACCGCCTGCTCCGCCTGCTGGCCGGATCGGCCGCCACCCAGCTCCTCATGGCGGCCGGGCTCGGCGTGGCGCTACGGGCCGTCGGCGCCCACGCCGGATTCGCCGCGCTGGTGATGATCTGCACCTTTACCGCTCTGCTCGGGGGCTTGGCTCCCGTGCCGGGAGGCATGGGCGTGATGGAGGCCTGCTACATCTCCGGGCTCACTCTGGTCGGTGTGCCCCAGGACCAAGCGGTGGCGGCCGTCTTGCTCTACCGCATCTGCACCACCTACCTCCCACCGGTGTGGGGGTGGATGGCCCTGGTCTGGCTGCGGCACAGGAGCTACCTGTGAACCACGACGTCGGCATCGCGGCGCTTGCCGTCATTTCGGCTTGCTTCGTCCTGTGGGGTCTCGTGTCCGCCCGCCTGGAGCGTTGGGACGTCTCCGCGCCCATCGCATTCGTGGTGCTGGGACTCGTGGTCACCCATGGACCGACCGCGCTGATCCACCTCGACCTGCACTCGTCGACCGTGCGGGCCCTGGCGGAGGTCACGCTTGCGCTGGTGCTCTTTGCCGACGCGTCCCGGGTCAACGCCCGTCGGCTCCGGGCCGCCGCTGCCCAGCCGATACGGCTGCTGTGCATCGGCCTGCCGCTCACGATCGCAGCCGGCGCGGCCGGCGCGGCGATCCTCTTCGGCGGCAACGGGCTCTGGGTGGCCGCACTCGTCGGTGCCATTGTCGCGCCGACGGACGCTGCACTCGGGGCGTCCGTCATCAGTGACGAGCGCGTGCCGGCCGGCGTCCGGCGCCTCATCAATGTCGAGAGTGGTCTCAACGACGGCATCGCGACGCCATTCGTCAATCTGTTCCTGGCGGGAGCAGTCGCCAGCGAGGCGGTGCTGCACGCGCAGAGCGTTGCCTCGGCCGCTGTCGATCTGGCGGGGGGTGCCGGGATCGGTGCCGGCGTTGGGATCGTCGGCGGGGCGCTGCTGGCGTTCTCACGCCGCCACGGTTGGGGCTCTCCCGAGTTCCGCCCCCTGGCCATTCTGGCGCTCGCCCTGTGTGCCTACTCCTGTTCCGTGGTGGCCGGAACGAACGGATTCATCGCTGCGTTCATCGGGGGAATGGCCTTCGGTACCATCGCCGATCGCAGTGACGAGAAGGGCCTGCACTTCACCGAGGAGGTCGGCACCCTGCTGTCGCTGCTGGTCTGGTTCGCCTTCGGGGCCGTCATGTTGGTCGCCGGATTTGAGGACGCCGACTGGCGCGATGTTGTCTTTGCACTCTTGGCCCTCACCGTGCTGCGCATGATCCCGGTGGGAGTCGCTCTCGCCGGTTGCGGTCTGGATCGGGCCACCGTGGCCTTTGTCGGCTGGTTCGGTCCGCGCGGGCTCGCCTCTGTGGTCTTCGGTCTGATCGCGGTCGACGCGCTGGCTCCCGCGCCGTCCAGGGTCGTCCTCGCCGCGGTGACGGTGACGGTTGCATTCTCCGTCCTACTCCATGGCGTCACCGCTTCCCCGTTGGCCGATCGCTACGGAGCCGCCGTGGCGCGAACTCGCTCGGAGGAAGGCGTCGAAGGTCCCGAGCTGGAGCCGCTCGCCATTCGCACGCTGCAACACTCGCGTCACCGATCGACCATCCCGGAACCCAGCGAGGAGTAGACACCCGAATGACCGATGACACACGTCCTGCTGTCCAAAGGCGCGATGCCGTGCCACGCACCGTCTTGCCCGTTCCGGACCTCCCGCATGTCGGGACCGTCACCTACGACGCCAAGGATCCCGACACCTCGTTTCCCGCCCTGTCGCCGCTCCGGCCGCCTACCGGTGCACCGAATGTCCTTCTGATCCTGCTCGACGATGTCGGGTTCGGCGCCTCGGCGACCTTCGGGGGGCCCGTCGCCACCCCCACGGCCGACCGGCTTGCAGCGGGCGGGCTCCGCTACCGGCGCTTCCACACCACCGCCTTGTGCTCGCCCACCCGAGCGGCACTGCTCACCGGTCGGAATCACCACACCGTGGGCATGGGTGCCGTGGCGGACATCGCAACGTCGGCACCCGGCTACACATCCATTCGGCCCAACACGTGTGCCCCGCTGGCGGAGATCCTCCGGCTCAACGGGTACTCGACCGCACAGTTCGGCAAATGTCATGAAGTCCCGACGTGGGAGACCAGTCCGCTGGGGCCTTTCGACCGCTGGCCTACGGGTTCGGGGTTCGAGCACTTCTACGGCTTCGTCGCCGGGGAGACGCACCAGTATGCGCCGGCCCTCTACCAGGACACGGTACCGATCGAACCGCCGGACGGCGCGGGCTACCACCTGACCGAGGACCTGGCACAGCGCTGCATCGACTGGATCCGCCAACAGAAGTCGTTGATGCCCGATAAGCCGTTCTTCGCGTACTTCGCGCCGGGCGCCACCCACGCGCCGCATCACGTGTGGCCCGAATGGGCGGACCGCTACAAGGGCCAGTTCGACCAGGGATGGGACGACCTGCGAGCGGAGTCATTCGAGCGACAGAAGCAGCGTGGCATCGTCCCGAACGACGCCGAGCTGACCGCCCGTCCCGGAGAGATCCCCGCCTGGGAGGACATGCCCGAGGAGCTCAAGCCGATCCTGGCTCGGCAGATGGAGATCTACGCCGGGTTCCTCGAGCATGTCGACCATCACGCGGGTCTCGTCGTCGAGGCGATCGAGGAGCTCGGCATCGCCGACAACACGTTGATCTACTACATGATCGGGGACAACGGCGCGTCGGCCGAAGGCCAGCTCAACGGGACCTTCAACGAGCTCCTCACGTTCAACGGCATGGCGGCGCTCGAGACGCCGGAGTTCATGATGTCGAAGTTCGCAGACTTCGGTGGCCCCGAGGCGTACAACCATTACGCGGTCGGCTGGGCCCACGCCATGGACACGCCCTATCAGTGGACCAAGCAGGTTGCCTCGCACTGGGGCGGTACTCGCAACGGATTGGTCGTGCACTGGCCACAAGGCATCACCGCCCCGGGGGAGATACGGGACCAATTCCACCACGTCATCGACGTGGCCCCCACGGTGCTCGACGTCGCCGGCCTCCCGGAGCCGACCTACGTCCACGGCGTCATGCAGCACCCCATGGAGGGGGTGTCGATGCTCTACTCGTTCGCCGACGGGTCAGTACCCGATCGTCGAGAGACGCAGTACTTCGAGTGCATGGGCAACCGTGGCATCTACCACAAGGGTTGGACGGCCTGCACCAAGCACCGTACGCCATGGGAGACCTCCGGCATGCCTCCCTTCGACGAGGACACCTGGGAGCTCTACGGGCCCGACGACTGGACCCAAGCACGCGACTTGGCGGCCACCGAGCCCGGGAAGTTGCACGACCTCCAGCGGTTGTGGCTCATAGAGGCGACCCGCCACAACGTGCTGCCACTCGATGATCGATCGGTGGAGCGGTTCCTCGCGTCGTTGGCCGGACGGCCCGAGCTGATCACGGGCACCTCGCAGACCCTTTTCGGCGGCATGCGGCGACTGTCCGAAGGTTCGGTCATCGTGGTGAAGAACCGCACCCATGCGGTGACGGCGGAGGTCGAAGTCCCCGAGAGCGGCGCCGAGGGGGTGATCATCGCCCAAGGCGGCGGCTTCGGTGGCTGGAGTCTCTACGTCGTCGACGGTGTCCCGCGCTACTGCCACAACTTGGTCGGCCTCCGCCGCTACATCGTCGGGGCGACTACCGCCGTGCCCCCGGGGGTGCACCAGGTGCGAATGGAATTCACGGTGGACGGTCCGGGACTCGGAGTCGGCGGGACGGCATCTCTCTTCGTGGACGGGGAGCCGGCCGGCAGCGGGCGGGTGGACCAGACGGTGCCGCTCATCTACTCGGGAGACGAGACAACCGAGGTCGGATCCGACCTGGGCACCCCGGTGAGCGACGAGTACCCGGGCAAGGGAAACGGGTTCACGGGCAAGGTGCGCTGGGTTCAGATCGACGTTGACGAGCTCGCGGAAGATCACCTGGTCCACGCGGAGGATCGGCTGCGGATCATCATGGCGAGGCAGTAGTCAGGCCCTCAACGACGCCGGAAGCGATCGGAGTGCGATTCGCCCGCTCTCTCGGCTCTCCAGCAGGAATCTTGTCGCACGACCGCGTCTTCAGAAGGTGAGCCGGGCTCGGGAGCCATGTCCGAAAAGGTCAGCCGGCTGAATCGCTTCCGTCCGGGTTCTCAGCGACGTTCCGAGCCCGCCGGGAGAGTGTGACGCTGCGGGCCGACGGCGGTGTGGTGGGGTCACTGGCCGACATCTGGTCCACCGTGTTGACGAATGTGCCCTCCCCCTGGGGGACCGGCCCGTGGATCAGCGGGTCCCTGGTCTGCACCATCCAGTTGTGCAGTCGCCGGCGGAGATCCTCGGCGACCCCAGCCAGGGTCGGATCGTCAATGCGGTTGTTCCCCTCAGAGGGATCGAGCCACAAATCGAAGAGCGCCTCCCACGGCGGGACCACGTCAGCCCAGCCCGCCGCCACCAGGACGTCCTTCGTCAAGCTGTCGTCGAGGTTGGCCAGCACTCTCCCAGGATGCTGGTCGTCGTAGCGGCGCATGTACTTGTACCGATTTGTGCGGACTGCCCGTTGCGGCTCATAAGCGGCGTGGTAGGTCACCTCGGCGAAGATCTGCTCGTGGACCTCGACGACGTCGCCGTGCACCAAGGGAAGAAGCGATGTGCCCTCGAGCCACGGCGGGTGCTCCAATCCCACCACGTCGCAGACGGTCGGGTACAGGTCGAGATGGCTCACCAGCGCGTCGTTCACCCGGCCGCGCTCGAAACCCCCAGGGCCCCGCATCACCAGCATGACGCCGATGCCCCGGTCGTACATCGTGCATTTGGCGTCCGGGTAGGCAAGGCCGTGATCCGTCGTCAAGAACACCAGGGTGTCGTCCGCAAGTCCGTTCTCCTCCAGAGCATTCAGCACGGTGCCGACCCCCTGGTCGAGCGCTCTCGCACTCGCCCGGAAGGACGCCATGTCGCGGCGCGTCTGCGCGTTGTCCGGGACATTCTCCGGAGGTCGGGAGTACAGGACGTCGCGGATGGAGGACGGCTCGAAGAATTCGCGGTGCGTCTCGAAGAAACCGACGGAGAGGAAGAACGGAGACTGCTCCCGGGCTCGCATCGCAATCAGCTTCGTGGCAGCCGGAGCGACCTCGCTCACCCGTGTTGAGTCGAGATCCACGACATGGTCGTACCCGAGGTCACCCGGATCCGCCGAGACGTGCTGTTCGCCCACCAGGCCGGTCCAGTAGCCGGCGTCGCGCAGCACGTTGACGATGTGCCGCTCCGGGTGGTAAAGCCGGTAGCCGCGGTGCGCAAGGCCGAGCATCCCCGTCGCATGGGTGCACTGGCCGGTGAGCAGTGCGGCCCGCGAGCCCGAGCAGACTGGCGCGGCGCAGAAGGCCTGGCGGAAGAGCACGCCCTGATCGGCCATGTGCTGGATGTTCGGCGTCGGGACGGGGTACCCATAGGGCTGCACGTAGCGGCCCGTGTCGTGCGAGTGCAGGTAAAGGACGTTCGGTCTCACTCCTCGCGATCGTAGCAATCTCGACTGTTTCGGTCGGAAAGCTAGGATATGGAGATGGGAACCAGCTTGCGCGTCGAGGGCATCTCCTACCTGGTCTGCGCCACGCAACGCAGTGGGAGCACGCTGCTGTGCGAGCTGCTGAGGGCGACCGACGTGGCCGGGGTGCCCGATGAATACTTCGAAGGACTGCGCGAGACCGGCCTGCCCCGCCAACCCAGGCAGTATTTCGAAGACCCGTCCGTACGGGACATCGCGGAGCGACTGACGCCGACGATGCCGGGACGGCCGGAGCAGCCCGGAGAATTCGAACTGTGGTTCCGCTACGTGCTCCAACGGGGGACCACTCTCAACGGCGTCTTCGGCGCCAAGATGATGTGGAACTATCTCGATGAGTTCAAACTGAGGATGGCGGAGCTCCCAGGCCTGGGTGATCTGACGTTCAACGGGCGGCTCGACGCGGTCTTTCCCCGGCTGAAGATCATCTTCATTAGGCGGCGCGACAAGGTGGCGCAGGCCGTCTCACTCTGGAAGGCCATCCAGACCCAGCAGTGGCGTACCGAATCTGAATCGGATTCCGAAGAAGTCGACGCCGACGAGGCGCCCGATGTCGACTACGACTACCAAGCCATTGAGTACCTGCTGAACGAGCTGCATCGATGGGACGCTCACTGGGAGGACTGGTTCCACGCGACAGGCCGGGAGCCGATACGAGTCTTCTACGACGAATTCACCGTCAGCCGAGCCGCCACGATCGGACGTGTACTCGACGCGCTCGGTATCGATCCGCCGGAACCGGAAGGAAAGAAGCCGTTGAAGCGCCAGGCTGACGACCTCTCCAAGGATTGGGTCGCTCGCTTCCGGGCCGACAGTGAACGTCGCCAACGCATCTGATCATTAGGCCCAGACCCGCTCGCGCCCGACTCCTCTTGCTACCGGGTCGTCGTCGTCTCCCACGAGATGGAGCGCGGCCGAGGCATTGAGCCCACGATCGATACGAGCGGCCTTGCGCTCGTCCAGGTGCACCCGACACAACGCGACCGGGAATCATCGGAACCGATGCCAATCAGCACGGCGGCGCGGTCGCGCATTTGCGAGACGCCGACCCCGATGACGGCCAGCCCACGCGGGTCAGACGAGCCGAACCGCGCACACTGGCGAGAGCCCTCGGAGCATGCAGCAGTGCATCGACGACAAGGACCGAACCCACTCCCACCGCTGCGCCGCCGAGCGCGTCGGTCGGATAGTGCCACCGCAATACGATGACCGCGGCCCCCGTCCCGCCAATGGCAGCTAGCCCAAGCAGCGCCACTGGCAAACGAGCTTTCGCCGGAATGACCATCGACAGCGCGGTGGCCAATGCCGCCACGGCGGCAACGGTCCCCGACGGATAGGAGAGACTGCCGGTGAGAACGCTGTGCCGGTCGACCAGGGGCTTGGCGATTTCCTGGACGATGAGCACCGCGATCACCGGTGCGGTGGCGCATGCGATGGCCCGCGCCCAGTCCCGCCACACGCTGATGAAGAACACGAGAGCCACGCCGGCGACGAGGACGCTGAGCGAGCCGAGATGGACGAGATCGTGAGCCCAGCGCGAGCTCAGATCGGCGGGGAGGAGACGGTCGCCCCATATGTCGAGTCGGTTGGGCCATGGGCGATGCACGAAGGCGAGCCCCGCCAGGGCGGCCATTGCCAACAACAGAGCCCCCGCTCCCAGTTCGATCGTGATTCCCGTGCGACCGAGCCGCGAAGGGCCGGATGCCGTCCCACGGAGTCCGCGAGCCGCGATCCGGTCGAAATCGAGGTTCTCGGCGGGGGCAGCGTCAGCCATGACCGGGCTCGGCGTTTGTGGGGGGAGCGTCGAGCTTGGGGGCGGCGATGTCCGCAAAGGCCCTGAAAGAGGTCATCGACAGTTGTACCAGCATGGCCATCCCAGGCTAGGAAGCCAACGCTGCACCTGGAGCGTCCGCGAGGATGAAACCCTCCGAGCGACCTCATCCCTGAGTTCGAGGACCGCCCGGAATCCTAGGGCCTCGACGCCCTTTGACCACCGCTTGGATCAGGAGGGAGCCGACGCCGCAGCTGGAGCGGGCGTCGACGCCGGGCTCGGACTGATCCACACGGCGGTGACATAGGACACGATCACACCCACGATCACCACCGGCATCAACTCGAGCGCGTCGGAGATGAAGAGCAGGCTCGGGAGCAGGACAGCCGTCATGGGCAGCTTGAGCGCTCCCGCAGTCATCGCCCCGACTCCGATGGCTGCGCCGGCGACCATCGGCAGACCGGGCAGATGCGAGAGTGCGATCCCTCCTGCCGCGCCGATGAACATGGCCGGGAAGATGGGGCCACCACGGAAGCTGCTCAGCGAGATCGCGTAGGCCAGTGATTTGCACACCACGAGGAGGACCAATGCCCCAGCCGTCCAGTCGGCGGCGTGCTCCACAATGGTCGGAAGCGCTGACTGTCCGGAGAAGAGCACCTCCGAGGAGCTCCGTCCTGTCGCTTCCGCGAAGGCGACGGCCAGTCCACCCACTGCCAGACCGACGAGTGGCGTCAGCAGCACTCTCCGGCGCTCGACGATTGGTCGCAGCAACCGAGCCACTCGGAAGATGTTCGTCGCGACCACAGCGGAGGCGAGTCCTATGCCGACCGCCCACAGGAACTCGGCGCCGGTGGGCGCACCGACGTGGGGAATATGGGAGATGGTCAGCGAGAAGTTCCCGAACCCGGTCAGGTCGTTCAGGCCGACGAAGATCAGTGAGCCAACACCCGCCGCGAGCAGGCCCGGCATCAGCACGATGTCCATTGTCGGCCCCCCGAAGCCGATGGCCTCCATGAGCAGGAAGGCGCCGGTCAGCGGAGAGCCCAGCAACGTGGCGATGGCGGCGAAGCTTCCCGCTCCTCCAATGACCACGGCGGCCATGGCCGGCGCGTCGCGCTTCACCAAGTGCACCGCCAGCACGCCGAGTCCGCTCCCGATGGCGATCAGCGGCGCCTCGGGGCCCAGCACCACGCCGAGGCTGAGCGTGGCGAAGGCCGCAACGATGATGCCGAAGAGGTCGATCGGCGCCACGGGGCCGCCCGCCTGAAATCCCTCCGAGGGCTCATGGCCGCTCGTCCCCGGCAAGTAGGTGATGGCCAGCGCCACCAAGAGTCCGCTGAGCGTCACCCAGGGGAGAGGCCACCACCAGGGCTCCCCATGGAACCCGAGCTGCCCTGGAAGATCGTTGAAGATCTCGTTCTGCACCTTTCCGATCGCGTCCAAGAAGAAGTACGCGACTGTCGCCACCGGCACACCGATGACGGCTCCGAGCACGAGCAGTGCCAGGTAACTGCGGGACTTCAGGAGCTTGGTCGGGTCGGCTGCAGCCGGAGCCGGCCCCGGTGTTGGTGTTGGTGTGGTGTCCGTCATGATCCCCTCGCGAGTAGCTGAGAGGGACAGCTCACCGTGCGAGCACCACCGACCCTCGGCTTCGTCCGACGCGGTGGATCGTCAACGATTCTCGAGACTCTCCACGCGGGTTCGGACTATATCGCCACCGCACGCGGGGAACAGGGGGCGCAGGTTGGCTCCTCAACCAGGCCTCCGTGACCCCGGCCGGACGCGTACCGGGGAGACGGTCTTCACCGGTCCATCAGCTCGGGTCCCCTCTGCCCCCCAGTGCTGGCGTCGGCTCGCCTCCCGCCTGGTCGATGAACTCGATCTGCGGCTCGAAGACCGCTCGTCGGGAGGCGCGGCGCAGGGCGGCGAGGACCGGTCGTCCCAGCACCAGCACCAGCACCGCGCAGGTTGCCGCCCTGGTGAGGTCGAAGCCCATGGAGGTGGTCAGATCGAAGAGGATGAACCGGTGGAGGTTTGCGATGGTGCCGAGGCCGGGCACGAAGGAGTAGGTCGTGGAACCACCGACGAATGGCCAGAACCAGAAGTTGGTGAGGAGGCCGTACACCAGGGCCGACACCACGCCATAGCCCGCCAGCATGAGCCGCTCTGGGAACCCCCGCATGGACGGCAGGCAGCCGGCACCGAATCCGACCCATGCGGCGGCCAGCATCTGGAACGGCAGCCAGGGCCCCACTCCCCCGGTGATCAGCGACGAGGCAAAGAATGCCACGGCACCGAGAACGAAGCCGAAGCCGCGTCCGAACACCCGCGCCGAGAGGATGAGGAGGAACCATTCGGGCTCGAAGCCGTTGATACCGGGACTGGGCACCCGGAGAGCGGCAAAACAAGCAGCGAGGATCCCGAGGAGCGCCACCGCCTTGGCGTCGATCGCTCCTTCGGAGAGCTCGGCCATGACGATCGCCAACAGGAGTGGGACGAGGCCGACGAAGACCCAGGGGGCATCGCCGTTGTGGGCGGTGTTCGGACCGGAGGACTGGTGGATCATGAGTGGCCAGGCGAAGGCGGCGATTCCGAACAGCGTGGTCAGCAGCAGCAAGAAGGAGGAGCGGCTGCCGATGCGCACGGCCGGGATCCCCTCCCGTGGCGAGGTGGGTCGTGGGGCCAAGACGGTCACGCCGGCAACGCTCCGTCGAGGGCCCGGCGCACCTCGTCCACGGTGAGCCACTCTTCGGGGGCCAGCACCTTGGCCACCTGGGGGGCGAAGACCGGGGAGTGGCACACCACCTGGCGAGCCGGGCCGTCCGCGATGACCTGACCGTCTGCCAGGACGACGGCCCGATCGCCCACGCGGGCAGCCAGCTCGACGTCGTGGGAGGCCAGCGCGACGGCATGTCCGTCCCCGGCCAACTCCCGCAGGACCTCAATGAGGCGGTCCTTGCTGGGATAGTCCAAACCCCGAGTCGGTTCGTCGAGCAGCAGGAGGGCCGGAGCCGGCGCCAAGACGATCGCCAAGGCGAGGGCCAGCCGTTGTCCCTCGGAGAGGTCGCGGGGATGGCGATCGCCCGGCACCCCGGGCAGGATCCGCTCCAGCGTGTGAGCAGTCGATCCGTCGTCCAGGTCGGACACCTTGTCGGAGGTCCGGCACTCGGCGTGGACGCTCTCGCCATAGAGGAGGAGGCCCGGGTCCTGAGGAACGAGCCCCACATGGCGAATCAGTTCGGCCGGGCGAAACGACCGGGGGTCCCGGCCGTCGACCACCACCGTGCCGCGGGTCGGCTGACGTGCTCCCGACAGCGTGGACAGGAGGGTCGACTTGCCGGAGCCGTTCCTTCCCATGAGGACGAGCACCTCGCCCCGGGAAAACGAGAGGTCGACACCGTCGAGCGCGATCACTCGACCGTACGCGACAACCAGTTTTCGGGTCGCTGCCATCTCGTTCGCGGCGGTCGGGGCACCGGGCGCCACCCTCGGGCTCGGGGGCGTCAGCGGCGCCAGGCGCTCTCGCAGGGACGTGGCCCGTCGACGCGCGTCGCGGACCGACAGCGGGAGCGGGTCCCAGCCCACCAGGCGGCCCAACTCGACGAGAGGCGGGGCAACCGAAGACGAGCGCATGATCACCTCGGGTGAGCCCTCCACCAGCGGCGCGCCACCGCCGGGCACCAGGACGATCCGGTCGGCAAACGGCACCACGCGCTCGAGGCGATGCTCGGCCATGACGACGGTCAACCCGAGGTCGTGCACCAGGCGGGCCAACGTCCCGAGCACCTCTTCGGCCGCGGCCGGGTCCAGGGCCGACGTCGGCTCGTCGAGCACCAGTATGCGGGGCGATGCGGTCAGGACCGCACCGATGGCCACCCGCTGCTGTTGGCCGCCCGACAGTGCACGAAGCGACCGATCACGCAGGTCCTGGAGGCCGAGCAGATCGATGGCATCCTCCACTCGCCGCCGCATCGCATCGGCGGGCACACCCAGGTTCTCCATGGTGTAGGCCAACTCGTCCTCGACCGTTTCGGTCACGAAGGAAGCCAGTGGGTTCTGCCCGACGAAGCCGACGACATCGGCGAGATCGCGCGGACGATTCTCCTTGGTCGTCCGCCCGTCCACCGTGACCGTACCGGCGAGCACCCCGCCGCTGAAGTGCGGCACGAGCCCGTTGATGGCCCGCAGCAGGGTGGACTTGCCGCTCCCCGTCTCCCCCACGACAACGCACAGCTCACCCTCGGGTATGGCCAGGGTGACGCGGTGCAGGGTCGGTCCGGCCGCCTCGGTGTAAGTGAAGGACACGTCGTCGAACCGGATCATGCCGGAGCTCCCGAGAGATCCGACGAGGCCTGACGAGCATCCGAAGACTGGGCCGTTGGCGCTCCGGCCGCGGGGTCCGCGATGCCCTGCCAGGTCGACGGGCTGATCGCCCGGGGAGCCGCGATCGCCGGGACCGCGGCGACCAGGATCCCGACGACGGGCAGCAGCGGAATGCTCGGGAAGGCCAACGGAGAGAAGGACACGGTGAGTCCCGGCACGTTGAGCGCATGCGCGACGGCCATGGCCCCCAGGGCGACGAGCCCCGAGCCGACCACCACCCACTCCGGCCGGCGCCAGGGGTCGGGACGGTACCTCGATCGTGCCGAACGCCGGCCGCCAACGGCGAGACCTACCCCACACATGACGGCCGCCACGGCCAAGATCGGCAGGCCCAGGCCAAAGAGGGAACCCGAGTCGATGACGCCGTAGAGGCCGACCGCAACCAGCAACAACCCGCCCGTCGTGGCCCCGCTGGCCAACCGGCGTGAGCCCTGGCCGAGGGAGACCCGCCGCCCGTAGCCGCGTGCGTCCATGCTCGTGGCGAGCTGCAAGGACCTGTCCAACGCACTCTCGAGGACCGGCACGGCGACGCCGCGCAGCCCACGCAGGCCCGTGACGGGAATGCCGCGCTGACGGCGAGCCTGACGCACGACGCTGATCGACAGGACCAGCTCGGGCGTGAAGGCCAACGCGACGGTGACGGCCACGCCTGTCTCGTACAGCACGGCCGGCAGGGAGCGCAGGAGCCGGTAGGGGCTGGCGAGCGAGTTGGCGGCCCCGAAGCAGAGCAGGATCACCGCGATCTGGAGCCCCTCCACCGCGGCATTGAGGATCGACTCCAACGTGACGGCACCACCGATGCTGACCGCCATCGCCCAAGAAGGCAATGGGACCCGCGGGAGATTGAAGAGGACGTGACCCGGCACGCCGCGTTGGCCGAAGAGGATCTCGATCACCACCCGGATCGCGATGACGAGTACCCCGACGCGCAAGAAGAAGGCGATGGAGCGTGACCACGGGGCGTTCGTCCGGCAGACGGACACGACGAAGCAGGCCACGGCTCCGATCAGCGCCAGAAGGAACGGGTTGTTCGTCCGCATCGCGCAGATCGCCAGCCCGGCCGCCCACAGCCACCACGCCACAGGGTGCAGCGAGCGGCGCCGGGGAGCGGCGGCCCGAGTCATCATTCCTCCGCCGGTCTACGACGCCATGCGAAGAATGCGATACCACCGAGGACCGCGACCACGGCGGCCACCAGGACGACAGGAAGGTACGTCGTACCGCCGCCGCCCGCATCGTGGCGGGAGGCTGAGCTGGCAGAAGCCGGATGGGGTCCGGAGGAGCCGGAGGTGGAGTGCTTCCCGCTCCCCCCGCTCCCCCCGCTCCCCCCGCGCACCGCAGCCGCGGGGGCCGTGGTGCTCGTGGTGGTCGTGCTGGGCGACGCGGCCTTGGGGGCGGCCCCTGACTTCGGCTGCGTGGTCGGAGAGGTCCTGACGGCGCTCTGTCCGGGCCCCGCAGACGTCCCCCCGGCCGTCGTGGTTGTCACGACCGGCGCGGGCGACGTCGTGGTGGTGACCGCCGGAGCCGGCTGTTGCGCCGGCGGCACCTCCGTCGACGCGTTGCAAGTCTGTGCGTACGTGGACGTGAGTGCGGGAGGTGGATCACTGGAGTTGTCCGGCTCGTCGATCTGGAACCTCCAGCCCTCCACGTCGTTGCCCGGGCTCGACACCGATTGCTCGGTGGGCCCGTTGCTCGCATAGACCCACGACCCAGAGGTGCCGTGCCAATACGACCAGTAGTCGTAGTCACCGGAACCGACACCTTGGCCGCAGTTCTGTACTCCATCGGCCGGAACGTTGTCGATGGCGCACATGAGACCCGAGTTGCTGTAGGCCACGTTGGCTTCACCGACAGCTGCTGCCAATGCGTCCGAGTCGTGATCGGTCGAAGGTACGGGGACACACTTGGAGACGGACGAAGCGCTGGAGCCGCTCCCGAAGTCGACGACAACGGCCACGTACACGTCGTTGCCCACTGAGTCAGCCGACGCGATGGCCAACTTGAGCGGGACCAGGGCTCCGGGCCCGGCGGGCGCGAGCGCCGCGCCCGCGGCACCGAGGAGAAGACTCCCCGCGATCACTCGAGCCCGAAGCCTCATGTCGCGGCTTACGAGGAGCTCGCCGATCCGCCCACGGCGTTGCGAATGCCGAGCGGAGCAGCAGACCCCGAGAAGAGGGCGTCGCCGAAGTTGAAGAGCCCACCGTCAGCAGCGATGAGCCAGTAGCCGCCACCGTCCCGGGTCGCGGCGATCCCCACGATCGGCTGATTGAGCACGATGCCCCCGGTCGATCCCTCGAACGCGGCATCGCCATAGCTGAAGATCCCACCGTCGGAGGCCACCAGCCAGTAGCCGCCGCCGGGGGTGGCCGCCATGCCGACGATGGGCTCGTTGAGGGGTTGCCCGCCGCGGGAGCCGAGGAACGCGGCGTCGCCGTAGCTGAAGATCCCTCCGTCGGAGGCCACCAGCCAATAGCCACCGCCGTCGGGGGTGGCCGCCATGCCGACGATGGGCTCGTTGAGAGGCTGCCCGCCGCGGGAGCCGAGGAACGCGGCGTCGCCGTAGCTGAAGATCCCACCGTCGGAGGCCACCAGCCAATAGCCACCGCCGTCCGGGGTGGCCGCCATGCCCACGATGGGCTCGTTGAGGGGCTGCCCGCCGCGGGAGCCGAGGAACGGGGCGTCACCGTAGCTGAAGATCCCACCGTCGGAGGCCACCAGCCAGTAGCCGAGCCCGTTGAGCGTCGACGCCATGCCGACGATGGGCTTGTTGAGCATGGCACCGGCGAGCGATCCGTAGTTCGCGGCTGAGCCGAACGGGTGGACGGCACCGGTCGAGGTCGCGACCCAGTAAGAGTTGGTCGGACCGAAGCCGTAGGAGAGGCCGGACAGCACCGGCACGTCCTGGTTGGTGGCGAGGAGATTGCCCGACGTGTTGTCCTGGTAGCCCACGGCGCCCTTGTCAACGCCCGACGTCACCACGAAGGACAACAGCGCAGTGACTGGGGAGTGTCCGGAGCCGGTGAACGTCGGGCTCGTCGGTGAACGACCCATGGCGAGCAGCGCCTGGATCACGAGCCCGGTGGACTGCGAGTCGGTCTGCTGTGGCTCGGCCGCGGTGCTCGGGTAGTAGCTCCAGCCACCGTCGGCGTCCTGGCCGTCGGTGAAGAAGGACAGCGCGTTGGCGGCGATACCGGTCGTCAGCGCTCCCTGCGCGGCCAGCCCCTGGACGACGAGGGAGGTGGTCTGATCGTCGGCACCCTGGAAGTTTGAAGGATCCTCGGCGCAGACCCCGACCGCCTGGTTCGGGACGGCCCAGCCACCGCTGGGGCACTGCTGGTTGGTCAGCCAGCCGATCGCCGCCGCATCGGCTGGCTCCCCGGCGGCCTTGAGCGCGGTGAAGACGAGGCCCTGGACGTACGTGCCGACGTAGTAGTCGCCCAGTTGGGTCTCCGTTCCGAACAGTCCGGCATCGGGGCCCGAGGTCTGCTCGGTGGCCTGGAGGCGTGTCACGAGGTTCGTCCCACCGAAGTTCGTCGGATTCACGCCCATCGCATGGGCATCGAGGATGAGAGCAGCCAGTTGACCCGGGCCGTCGGCACTGTCAACGGTGATGTAGGAGTTCGCGTTCGCCTCCACGTGGGACAGCGCGGCATTGGCCGCCGGGACATCCACGTGAGCGGCGGCCAACGCGAGGACGGCGTCGACGGTGGACGAGAGGGAACCTCCGATGCTGCCGTCGGAGGCCTGCTGTCCGACCAGCCAGGTGGCCGCCGACTGTGCCGCGGCAAACTGCGGGATCTCAGGCTGGACCGACGTGGCGCCGGCCGGTGCGGCGAGTGAGGTGAGGGTGGCCGTCCCCAGCATGGCGGCCAGGCCGACGGCAGAAGCACCCATCAGGGTGCGGCGGACGATGTGCACGGTTCTCGCTTCCCGGTCCTCGACCCGGAAAACTCCGCAACTGCACGGGGTCACACCGAGCCCCGAACCTTGTGTCTCGACGGTGGGAACTCTCCTGACCTCGAGGTATCCCGGCTTCTGGCATCGCCTCGTCGGCGCACCATTCACGGTTGCGGACCAGCGCCGGAGTCACACCGGCTTCCCCTCGCGGGCAGTACAACAACAGCACGGATGCTGCCCCCGTACGGTACCACGGGGGTTCGAAATCGCAACCCCTGGCTCGATGCACCCGCGCCAGCCCTGTGCGGACGCGCGTACCCTTGGCCCGTGGCGATGCTCCCTCTCGGCGCAAGGGACGAATCGGCATTGACCACGTCCACGGAGGTCCGATCCCTCCCCAGCCGAACCCGATGACCGCGCCACGCGACGCCCTCCCACAGGCTGAGTACGAGGAGATCTTTGCGAAGGTGCCCCGACTCACGGTGGAGGTCGTGATCGTCTCAGCGGACGGGGTTCTCCTCGCGCGTCGCGCCAGTGAGCCGTGTCGCGGCCTCTGGCATATCCCGGGCGGCACCGTGCGCTTCGGCGAACCGTTGACCGATGCCGCCCGGAGGGTCGCAGAGCAGGAGCTCGGGGCGGAGGTGGAGATCGATGCCCACCTGGGCTACATCGAGTACCCGAGTCATCTCGAACGAGGTCTGGACTGGCCGGTCGGCCTTGCGTTCAGCGTGCACCTGGCGCCGGCATCAGCCGATCGGTTTCGGACCGTGCCTGACGCCGTTGACTGGTTCACGACCCTGCCCGAGGACATGCACGACGAGCAGAAGTCGTTCCTCAGACGGCACGGTCTGGCGACCTGATGGCCGGCACGAACGGCTGGCGCAGCGGCTTCAGGTGACGGGTCGGGGGCTACCACTGATGCGCGTTCATCCTCCGACGGGGACCGATGAGATAGACCGCGGCGACGGCGGCGCCCACGATCCCGAAGAGCAGCCAGCCCAGCAAGGAACTGATCACCCATGCTGCCTTCTTCCCGCGTGACAGCTCATCGGATGGTCGCCTCGCTGCGTCGATGACGCACCACAGGACCACGACCAGGGATGCACCGTAGATCAGCGGTGTCACCACGTTGGCCCCCACCTCACACCACATGAGCTCCGGCGGGCGAGAGTCTTCCTCACCACGCCCGGCCTACCGGCCATGTGCAACCGCGGGATGTCCCCGTTCGGACCTGAACCTCGGTGGCCAGTAGATCCCGTTGCTCTCGGCAGCCGGCGCAACGAGGACCGGGAGGGACGACACGCGGAGGATCCTCTCCCTGACACTGCGACCGGAAAGCCTGGAGATCCCCCGCAGCCGCCGCGAACCGAGGATGATCGCCTGGCACTCCCAGAGCTGCGCCTCCTTCACGATGCGCGCCGCTACCTGATCCTCCAATGCGGAACAGGAACGGCCTGCGGACGCGGCACCCCGCATCCCCAGCGACAGCACCGCGTCGCGCACCAAGTCCTCGGCCTCGGCCGGAGACTCGAGAGGAAGAACGCGGCCCATCTTCGGTACCTCGCGGATGTGCAGCACCCTGACGCTGGCGTCGTTCGCCAGCGCCACGCCGGCGACGAAGTCCAGGGCGACCTGGCCGGATTCGAATTGATCAATCGCACACAGCAGTCGATCCCACACGTGCGCACCTCCCGTACTGACGCCATCCTGCGCCGAGAGGGTGAAACAGAGTGTGAACATTTCTCGGCTTCGAATTAAGAGAACGTAAACGGGCGCCCGACGAGGTGGGAGCCCTGGTCAGGGCGTTGGGGTCAGATGCCGGGCTGGGCGGAGGAGTGGTCGAGTGCGAGCTGACCGCTGTTCGCGTCGAAGTCGAAGAGCTCACCGTAGCGGCCCCAGTCGATGGCGATCCTGAGCTGCTGGCGGGCCTCGTCCTCCGAAAAACCCCGACGGAGCAGGTCGAGGAAGAATCCCTCGCCCAGGTTCCCGTCCTTGGTCGTGTGCAGCGCATTGCAGATGGCCCGGACCAGGGGCGCTCGCTCGCGGGCGCGCCGGGCAAAGATCTGCTTGGACTCGAGGATGTCGGCAGCCACGAACGTGCGGCCGTCGTCGGTGACATGGAGATCCGCGTCGTCCACCTCGGCGAGTCCGAGGACCTGGGCCGCATCGACCAAGGGGAGCAGGTCGTCCACCTCGAACGTCAACTCATGAGCCAGCTTGGGCAGGTCCTCACGCCCGCCGTGGGCAACGAGGATCTCGAGGAGCCCCGCCATGCCCCCCACGCTGGCCTGCGGCAACGGGGTGTCGATGGGGGAACCCTCTCCGGGCGCGGCCTGCGTCCAGATGTGGGCGGGCGGGCGGGTGTCCCGACCCGTCATGAGCCCGTAGATCTGATCGACCAACGCAGCGAAGCTCTCATCGTGCCGATTGCGGGGCTGGGGGAACCCACACGTGATCTCGGTCCGAATGCGGCCCGGGTTCGCCCCGAGCACGAAGATCCGGTCGGCCAGGATCACCGCCTCTTCGATGTTGTGCGTGACGATCAGCATGGCCTTCGTGGGGAAATCCTTCTGCTGCCACAGCCGGAGCAGCTCGGCCCGGAGGTTCTGCGCGGTCAGGACGTCGAGCGCCGAGAACGGCTCGTCCATGAGGAGAGCATCGGGCTCGACCACGAGCGCGCGGGCAAACCCCACTCGCTGGCGCATCCCGCCGGACAGCTCCTTGGGGTAGGCGGACTCGAAGCCGTCCAGCCCGATGGTGTCGATGGCCCGCTCGGCGCGCTCGCGCCGCTCCCGTGGCTCGATCCCCAGGGCTTCGAGTCCGATCTCCACGTTCTGGCGCACCGTGAGCCAGGGCAGCAGGGCGAAGCTCTGGAAGACCATGGCCACGCCGGGGTTGGCGCCGTTCAGGGCCTGACCCCGGTAGCTGACCTCCCCGGCCGTTGGCGCGATCAGTCCGGCGATGCAGCGCAGGAGTGTGCTCTTCCCTGATCCGGAGCGCCCGAGCAGGGCCACGATCTCGCCCTCCCTGAGGTCGAGCGAGATGTCGTCGAGCACCGGCAGCGGGCTACCGTCGGGTGAGACGAACGTCTTGGTGACGTGCGACACCTCAATGATGGTCGACGGATCGGCACCGGGGCGCCCGGAAGTCGGTGGGGATGTCGTGGTCACGAAGAGCCACCCTGACTCACCATACGAACTGCGTCAATGCCGAGGTGATCACAAGGTGAAGCGGCTCTCTGCCATTGCGTAGAGCCGTCGCCACAACAGCCTATTGACCAGGACGACGAAGGCGCTCATCACGATGCCGCCGGCGATGAGAAGCGCGAACTTGCCTTGAATGGAGGCCGTGGCGATGTAGTTGCCGAGGCCGTACGCGTTCAGGGTGTGGTGATGCCAGCTCACCAGTTCGGCCACTATGGACGCGTTCCAGGCGCCCCCGGCCGCCGTGATCCCCCCGGTCACGTACGCCGGAAAGATGGCCGGAAGGATCACCTGGCGCCAGCGCTGGCCCCGGGTGAGGCGCATCGTCACCATCATCTCGCGGAGGTCGTTGGGGATGGAGCTGGCGCCGGCGATGACGTTGAAGAGGATGTACCACTGCGCCCCCAGCATCATGAGCACGATTGCGCCGTAGTCCAGAGGTATACCGAGGTCGATGAAGATCAGGGTGGCGAAGGGGAACAGGAGAATGGCCGGGAAGCTGGCCAGGACCTGGACCACCGGCTGCGCGAACCGGGACAATTTCGGGCTCAAGCCGATCTTCACGCCCACCGGCACCCAGATGAGCGTGGAGATGCACAACAGGACGACCACGCGGGCGAAGGTCGCCAGGCCGAATTCGATCAGGCTGGGAAAGCGGGCGAAGCCCAGATGGGAGTTCAGGTAGATCAGCCCGATCACCGCGACGGCGGCTGATGCGGCGAAGATCACGGACCAGAAGATGACGTCGCCGACTTGGCGCTTCCGGGGGTCGGTGCGGAGCGGGTACTCGGCCAGCCCGAACGGCCGGGTGATCCGGTCGAGGGCCCTTCCGACCGGACGGCTCAGCCGACCGGCCAGCTTCGGCACCGAGGAGCGTTGCAGGATGTCGAGCACCACGCTCTTGGGCTTGTCGGCCGACTCGGAGCTCTCGAGACGGAACTTGTCCGACCAGGCCACGAGCGGACGGAAGACGAAGAAGTTGGTTCCGACGACGAGGATGACCATCACCACGATGGCGATGGTGACCTGCATGTACGAGCCGTGGGCCACCGCGGCCGCCATGTAGCTGCCCATGCCCGGCAGGCTCTCGCTGATCCCCTTGCCCTTGATGAAGACGGTGACAGCCTCCGAGGCCGTCAGGAAAAACCACCCTCCCCCCATCGACATCATCATGTTCCAGACCAGACCGATCATCGAACTGGGCACGTCCAGCTTCCAGAACCGCTGCCACTTGGTGAGGCGGTACATGCGTGCTGCCTCGTCCAGTTCCGTGGGTTGCGCGATGAGCGAGTGGTAGAAGCTGAAGGTCATGTTCCACGCCTGTGAGGTGAAGATCACGAAGATTGACGCCAATTCGAGCCCCAGCAGGTTGTTGGGGAAGACCTTTATGAAGAAGGTGAGGGCGACGGGCAGGAACACCAGGATCGGTATCGACTGCAGGACGTCGAGGATCGGGACGAGCACTTTCTCGGCGCGGCGCAACCGAGCGGCCGCCGTGCCGTAGACCAGGGTGAACACGGTCGAGAGAGCGAGGGCGATGAACATCCGCAGCAGCGATCGTGCCGCGTAGTAGGGGACGTTCGAGATGTCGGTGGAGATGACGACCGGTGTGCGGCCCGGGGTGAAGTTGACCGCCAGTGACTGGCCCAGGTGGACGACCTCGTAGAGGATGGCGATGATGGCTGCCCCGACGACGACATCAACCCAGCTGATGTGACGTCCGCGGAGGACCTCGCGTACCGGAAGGGTCTGCCGAACCGCCATGGGATCGCCTTTCTAGATCAGGCTGGAGCGCAGCGAAAGTGTCCGCCGATGACGCGTTCCGGAAGAAGGCGAAATACGCTGCGACAGGCCCAATCTCGGGGAGGAAGGTATGACCAGAGCCACCGGTAGTGGCGTGATCGCGGTCCTGATCGGGGCTGCCGTGCTGGCCGGTTGCTCCAGCAGCCCAAGCAACCAGTCCGCCAACACGACCACCACGTCGACGGCCGCTGCGACGACGACGACGAACTCGAAGGCGGCTGCGGCGGCGGCGGCAGCGGCAGCCGCTAAGGCAGCGGCGGCGGCGGCAGCATCGACGACCACCGCGTCGGCGGCCACCGGCGCGGCATGCACCCAGAGCGCCATCCTGGCCGCCGCCAAGAGCTCGGCCAGCACGGGTCCGGTCAACACGGTGGACAACTTCGGCTGCTCCGGAGCGTGGGCCTACGCGAACGTGAACGTCGGGAGCGGCTCGGCCTCCTACGACGCCGTCATCGTCCTGCAGGCCCAGGGATCCGGGTGGGTCGTCGCCGACCGTGGCACTGCGTGCACGAACCACCTCGTGCCGAACGCCATCTACACCCAGGCCTGCTCGTCGAGCTGATGGGCACCCAGTGGATAGACGGGGGCGCAGTGAGCGGATCAGGCGTGGATTCGGTGACCGGCGCCACCCGCGCGCCCGGTCCGAACCGGGAGCCCACCTTCGTGGTGCCCGGCCGTGACGAGGCGGCCGCGACCAGAATGGAGGAGTTCCTCTCCCGCACCGGTCGACGACCGAATGTGGTCGTCATCTTGATGGACGACGTCGGTTGGGGGGACTTCGGGTGCTACGGCGGCGGGGTCGCAGTGGGTGCGCCGACGCCCAACGTCGACCGGATCGCCCGGGAGGGCCTGCTCCTCACGTCGTGCTACAGCGAGCCCTCGTGCACGCCGACCCGGGCATCCATCATGACGGGCCGGCTGCCGATGCGGCACGGCCTCCTGATCCCCCCCATGTACGGCATGCCGGGAGGGCTCAGTGGGGAGGTCACACTTCCGCAGCTCCTCTCCGATGCCGGCTACGTCACGCAGGCCGTCGGGAAATGGCACATGGGCGAGAACCGGGAGAGCCAGCCGCAGCACGTCGGCTTCGACGACTTCTACGGCTTCTTGTCTGTGTCCGACATGTACACGGAGTGGCGGGATCCGTACTTCTTCCCCGAGGTCGTCTACAGCGAGGACCGCACCGAATGGGTCAAGAACATGCCGTTCAACAAGTGCTTCGTCCATGCGACCCGCGACGGCGAGCTCGAGGAGGTCGAGGAGGTCACCGTCCCGGTCCTCTCGCTGCTCGACGACAAGTGGTGCGCGTATTCCGAGCAATTCATCGAGCGCATGACGGGGTCGGCCGATCCCTGGTTCCTCTACCACTGCACCCGGGGAGCGCACTTCGACAACTATCCGCATCCCGACTACCTGGGACGTTCCCCGGCCCGGCACCCCTACAAGGACGCCATCGTCGAACTGGACGCCATCTGCGGGCGTCTGGTCGCCGCGCTCGAGCGCACCGGCCAACTCGAGTCGACGATGGTCGTGATCTCGTCGGACAACGGACCCGAGATGGAGACCTGGCCGGACTCGGCCTTCACACCCTTCCGCTGTGCGAAGGGATCGACCTGGGAAGGCGGGGTGCGCGTGCCGGCCATCGTGTCGTGGCCCGGCATGATTCAGCCGGGTCGCTCCAGCGACGGACTCGTCCATCTCCTCGATCTGTTCGCGACCTGCCTATCCATGGCCGGGGCGCCCGAGCGAATCCCCACCGACCGCTACATCGACGCCGTCGACCAGCTCTCGTTCCTCCTGGCCGCCGACGATCGCGAGGCCGTGTCCAACCGGAAGTTCCAGCACTACTGGCTCACGTCCCAGTTCTCGGCGTTGCGGGTGGGCGAGTACAAGTACATGCTGTCCTCCATCTCCGACGACGACACGGACGTCCTCAACCCGGGCGGTTTCACCGGAGTCGTGCAGCGCTACGGGTACGGGCGCCTGTACAACCTGTACCTGGACCCCAAGGAGACGCGCTCGTACATGATCCGTAAGCTCGTCTATATCGATGCGATCATCGGCGAGATCGGGCGGCACCAGGCCACCTTCCGCGAGTGGCCCAACAAGCCGGCACCGGCGTCGACCGGCTGAGCCTTCCGCCGAGGGGGCGAGGCCGTCAGGCCCGGCCCAGCTCGTCGGCGAGCTTGCGCAGGTCGTCCCGGAAGTCGGGGTGGGCGATCTCCACCAGGAGGTGGGCGCGCTCGCTCACCGTGAGACCGGTGAGCTCCGCCGCGCCGTACTCGGTGATGATGACGCCGGTGTGGTGGCGGGGCGTGGAGACAACCGAGCCTTCGGGCAGGAGCCCGACGAGGCGGGACACGACCTCGCCGCCGTGCACCGCGGTCGAATGGAGACAGATGAGCGAGTGGGCATCGAGGTGCAGCTCCGCCGCCGCCACGAAGTCCTCGTGCCCGCCGACGCCCGAGACCTGCCGGCTGCCGATGTTGTCGGCAACCACCTGCCCGTAGAGGTCGACCGACAGTGCCCCGTTGATGGAGACCAGGTTGGCGTTCTGGGCGATCACGGTGGGGTCGTTCACCGTCTCCACGGGGAGGAAGGCGACGTCCACGTTCCCGTCCAGCCACCCGTAGAGCTCTGGCGTGCCGAGGGCGAAAGTGGTGACCGAGACACCGTCGAACACCCCCTTGGCGTCGTTGGTGACCTTGCCCGCCTGGTGCAACCGCATGAGGCCGTTGGTGAACATCTCGGAGTGGACGCCAAATCCGCCCAGCGGGCCCTTCGCCAGCTCCGTCGCCACGATGTTCGGGATGGCGCCGATGCCGGTCTGCAGGGTTGACCCGCTCTTCATATAGGCCAGCGCGTTGCGGGCGATGGCCGCATCCACCTCGTCCGTCGGAGGCTCGGTCAGCGCGAACGGCGCCGCATTCGTCTCGACGACCACGTCCACGAGGTCGAGCGAGATCGTGTTGTCGTACTCGGGCGGCAGGCTCCTGGTCCGGGGCAGGTTGGGGTTGACCTCGACGATGAGCAGTCGGTCGGGGTCCTCGCCGGCACGGATGAGCTCTGGCCGGGTAGCGCCCATGTGGAGGGAGAGGTTCACGTTCCCGTACTCGTCGGGCGGGGCAGCCTGGACCACCATCACGCGCGGCGAGAACTTGGCCAGGATCGGCCCCATCTGGCGGAACCCGCCAGGCACCAGCTCGACCTTGTGGCCCATGGAGTGCAGGAGGCGTTCCGCCGGTCCGAAGAAGCCACAGCGGTAGGTGACGCCCGGCTTGGTGAAGACCTCGTAGAAGTTGAGGCAGAGGGCACCGCCGAGCTGCAGGTCCTGCCAGTCGTCCCGGGCCCCCAGGGCCGTGAGGAAGGTGTCGGGGTTGGCCGGGCCGAGCCCGAACCCGATCATGTCGACCGGCCGGATCAGGGCGACGGCTTCGGCGGCACTGCAGACGGTGGGCATGGCTCCACTCTCCCACCGGGGCATCCGCCTGACCACGGCCATTGGTCCCCAGCGCTTGGGCCGGGCGGCCGAATCCATTACTTTCGGCTCTACCCGGACCACAGTCCCGGTTGCAGAATGTGCAGGACACCTCCTCTTCCCAGACAACGGTGCTTGGAGAATGGCGGCCACCCCCCTCGGTCGCCATTTTCCAATTCTCGGGTTCGTGGCCTTCCGCCAGCGGCGCCGTGCTGTCGGGCACCCGGTACTGTCGGCCCGGACGATGTCCCTTCTGCCGGCCGGCAGTCCCAGCACCGAGGGTGTGACCATGAGCAACCGTTCATTCGAAGGCCTCGACGCGACGCTCGGCGCCATGCACCTGCGACCGCCGACCGTGGTGTCCGCCGACGACACCCTGTCGCAGGTGGCATCCGCGATGGAGCGCGACGGCGTCTCCTGCGCCATCTTGGAGGAGCAGCCGCTGCGCGTCGTGACCGAGTTCGACCTCACCCGCGCCTTGGCACAGGGCCTCGGTCCCGAGGACTCGGTGGCGGCGATCGCCTCGGCGCACCCGAGATGGGCACCCCCGTCGGCGAGCGTCGCCGAGGCGGCCGCGCTGATGGTCAGCCTCGGCATCCGGCACCTCGTCGTGCTCGACATCTCCGACCGGCCCAGCGGCCTCGTCTCCATGGCGGAGCTCTTCGGCGTCATCGTCCGTTCGCAGGAACCGATGGCCCTCTATGCGAAGTTCGCCGACATCATGCTGCACGGCGACAGCGAGGCCTCCAACCAGGTCCACGAGACCCTACCGCCACGCGCCTGACCATCCGGGTCAGGTCGTCGATCGGAGCCCCCCGGCCCCAGCGCCGTCGCCGTCGCCGGATATCACACGGCCGTCCACCATGTGCACGATGCGATCGGCGGCGCCCGCCACGGCCTCGTCGTGCGTCACCAGCACGATCGTCGTCTGCCGCTCGCGGCGCAGCCGCCGGAACAGGGCGAGCACGACGTCCACAGAGGCGCTGTCGAGACTGCCCGTCGGCTCGTCAGCCAGCAACACGGGTGGATCGTTGGCCAGCGCCCGCGCAATGGCGACCCGCTGACGCTCGCCGCCCGACAACTGCGTCGGGAGACGGTCGCTGAGGCCCCCGAGTCCCACCTCCTCCAACAGTTCGTCGGCGTAGGGAGCGCGCTGTCTGTGGGGTCGCCGCGACCCCGACATGGCGATCTCCACGTTCTCGCGGACGGAGAGCCGGGGCAGCAGGTTGTGCAGCTGGAACACCAGCCCGACCTCCTCGCGCCGGAACCGGCTGGCGTGGTGCAGGTGCACCACGTCATGCCCGCTGACGCGGATCGATCCCTTCGTCGGCGTGTCGAGCGCGGCGATCAGATGGAGCAGCGTCGACTTCCCACACCCTGAGTGGCCGGTGATCGCCGCGAACTCCTCAGCACCCACCATGAGGTCCACCCCGTCCAGGGCGCGGATGAGTCCGTCGTCGTAGGTCTTCTCCAGGCCATGCACCTCAATGGCCAGCGCGGAACGGACCGTGACCTCACTCACGGCTCAACGCCTTGAGCGGCGCCAGGTTTGCGGCGCGCAGCGCGGGGTAGAGCGCGCCGATGACGGCCATGCCCAGGCCGGTGTAGAGGCCCCGCCAGAAGGCTTGGTTCGTATAGTTCGCGTGCAGCACGCCGCGAAGCTGCGGGAGGTTCTCGAGCGCGGCGGTCGCGGCGAAGGACAGAGCGACGCCTGCGAGGGCGCCCACCACGGCTAGGACGACACCCTCGCCCACCACCAGCGAGACCACGCGGCTGCGGGTCCATCCGATGGCCCGCAGCAACCCGAACTCCCTCGTTCGCTCGAAAAGGGAGAGGAGCATGGTGTTCCCGACGATGACGGCGCCGATGAGGATGGCCAGGATCGTGCTGCCCGTGGCGGCCGCCTGGAGGAACACGAGATTGCGATCGGCCCGCCCGAACTGCGCTGCGGTCTGGATGGTCGTCATCTCGGGGTGCGCCGAGGTGATGGCCCTCTCCACCTTGGCGACCGAAGCACCCGGGACGAGGTTGACGAAGATCAGGGTGACCGAGCCCGGCACCCTGTTGTACGTCTGGATCGCCGTGAGCGGGAACATGCCACCCAGATCGCCGTACGAGATGCCCGTCGAGTAGATCCCCACCACCGTGTTCCACGTGCCGTTGGCGTCGAACCGGTCGCCGACGTGGAGCCCGAAGTCCTGGGCGGCGCGCCAGCCGAGCATCATCTCGTGAGTGGCCGACTCCTGGTACGGCCTGCCCGCCACGATGGTGACGCCAAACTGGCGCAACTCGTCTGGTGCGATGCCGATCTCAATGAAGAGCGGATTGTCTGCGTTGATGTGCTGCGTCTCGAGCAGGACGCCCACCGCGCTCTTCACGCCCGGCGTCGCCTGGACCTCCCGGAGCTGAGCTTCGTCGAGACTGGAGTACAACACCTCCGACACGCCGTTCTGCGCCACCGTGAAGTCGGCGTGGCCGAGCGTCAGCACCGCCGCCGCCGAAGCCTCGAGGCCGCTGCTCACGACGGTCAGCGTCACGACGGTCATGACCGCGACGCTGATGGCGAAAGCGATACCGATCGACCTCGCCTTCTTTGACCACAGGTTCTTGAAGATCAGTGCCGCGAGCGACATCCGACCTCCTCGGCCGCAGCCGACCGATCGGGAGGCGGGACTCTCGGCTCACAATGGGGAAGCCTGGGCGGCAACACCGTGCTCGAGCACATGATCGCTCCGCCGGCCGGCCGCGCTCGCCGGGTTCAGCCCCGGGAGATGACGGCCTGCGCCGCGTCGAAGGCGTTCTTGATGTCTTCGAGCAGCTTCTGCACACCGTCCTTGAGCGTGTCGGCGTTCACCGCCACGTCATGCCCGGCGTCGCGGAGCTTGGAATACGCGGCGAGGCATGCGTTCTGGGCAATCTCCAGCTGCTTCGTTGCCCGTTCGCGGGCATCGAGCTTGGCCAGGTCCGCCTGGACCTTGAGCTCGTCGATGCGGGCCTTCCACTGGTCGACGGTTCCCGTCATGGAATCGACAACCTCTTCCTTCTTCTGTTCCTGGGCGCTCTCCGCCCCACTCGGGTCTGCCGTCACGTTGGACATGGCGATCCTCCTTCTGGTCGTTCAGACCAGTGCTGGTACGTCACATTCAGAGTGTGCCGGGGACGGGTGCGGAGATAGGGCCGAACGTCCCCACTCGCCGTGCGCCGTCACCGACCGCCCGCAACCTCGCGCTCGGCCCGTGCCTGACGGATGTCCGACAGCGTCAGGGCGGTGTCGTCGAGGAGGTACGGGCTCAGCGAGGGGCGCTGGCTGCGGTGTGTGGTGCGGGTGGTCCGGTGGGTCGTGGAGTGATGCATGGCCTTCTCCTTGGCTCGGGCGGTCAGGTGCCGCTGCAGCCATTGGACCGCACCGATCCCACTCCCCCTAGGGTCGAACGCCCCCTGAAGGTCGGGACCTAAGCCCCTGTTCAGCCGGGGGTGGCGAGTCGCCGGAGAGCCCACGAGACACTCTCGGCGGGCGCGCGGCTCGAGGTGTCGATCACGGTGGCGGACGGCCAGGCATCCATCCGATCTGCCATGGCGGCCCGGACCTTGGGGGTGGCCTCGGAGACGTCGCCACCCCGACCGCGCCGCTCATCAATCCTTGCCGTCGCCACGACGTCTTCGCACGTGCAGCAGAATTCGAGCAGCTCGCTCCCGGTGTCGGCGGCCAGCCGCGCCGCTTCCGAGCGGCGCGCGGCGTCGGTCCACGACGCATCGAGAATGACGGACTCGCCTTTCTCGAGCAAGAGCCTGGCCTGACGCACGAGATCCACGTAGACCGCGCCGACGGCGGAGGGGGCGTAGCGTCCGTCGTCGGGTGCCGGGTCGGTCGGCTCGGATCCCCCCGGGGGCTGCAGATCCCGGCGGACCTCGTCCGAGCGCAGCAGGGCCCATCCCGTCTCGGCGGCCAGCCCGGCCGCCAGCGTGCTCTTCCCCGCCCCCGGGAGGCCGCCCACCAGCGCCAGCGCGAGCCGTGACTGGCGCACGTGGCGCAGGGCCAGCGCATGCAGATCTCGGGCGGCACGATCGCAACCCTCGACTCCTTGCTCGTACTGCAGGCAGGCCACCTTGGCCCGCACATAGGCACGCTGGGCGATGTAGTGATGGAGGAGCGGTGGCGGCAGGTCCGCCCCGGACCGCGACTCGTAGTCGCGGACGAACCGCTGGGCCGCATCGGGGCGCCCCAGGCGTTCGAGATCCATGGCGAGGAACGCAACATCCGCACAGACGTCGCCGAAGCGCAGCTCGTCGGAGAACTCGATGCAGTCGAGGATTCGCACGCCGTCGTCGAGGCAGAAGATGTCCTCGGCCTGGAGGTCACCGTGGCCGTCGCAGACCTTTCCCGTAGCGATGCGCTCGGCCAGGAGGGTGGCGTGTGCTCCCAACCAGCGGGCGGCCGAGGCACGGATCTCCTGGTCCCACGAGGGTTCGAGGACAGTGCCGACGAAGCGCCTGGTCTCCTCGAAGTTGGCATCCCACGCAGCAAGGAGGGCCTGCTCGGTGGCCGCGGCGGAAATGACGGTGGATCGTGGTGCGCCCGCGTGGAAGGCCGCAAGCTTGGTCGCGACCTGTTCCAGACAGCCCTCGAGTTCGGCGCCGGCGCGCACCAGTGTGGCCAGCCGGCGCGCATCCGGCAGGGCGCGCATCACGACCATGTGGTCGATCGCCACGCCGTCCATCTCGATGTCGGCCACGCCAAGGTAGACGTCGGGTGCCAGCCGGCGGTTCAGCTCCACCTCACGTCGGCAATCGGCCTCCCGTACGGCACGATCGGTGAAGTCGAGGAAGTCGAACTGGACCGGCTTGCGGAGCTTGTAGACCTTGTCGCCCACGAAGACGAGCACGGAGATGTGGGTCTCGACGATCCGCACCGGCGGGGTGCTTCGGTCATCGGTCACGCGGTCGTCGGACCACGGCGCTGGCGACGCGTGCGCATAGGGCGGGCCATGCGAGGTCGGCGGCCTCGGCTATGCCGACGCGTCGCGGTCCCAGCGCACCCGGCCCCCGGCACCGTGGACCCGCTGGCGGATCCGTTCCATGACCGGCCAACCCGCGCTGTCCATGCGGAGGGCGCTGGTGTCGAGGTGGAAATCGCGCCCTCCCCGGGCCACGCAGTCCGCGATCACGTCGAAGAGGTTGGCCCCAGTCGACTCGTCGAGCGTCCCGGCCAGCCGGATGGCGATGGGCTCCGACGTCACGTCGATCCACATCTCGAGCGCCACGTCGTTGCGCCAGGCCCCGTCGACCAGCTCACGGATGGAGCCGACCGCCGGGCTGGATCCGCTGGACGCCCCCGAGGGCAACTCGTCGAGAAGGATCACGAACGCTCCGTTCCATACGCGGTGAACCGGTCGCACCGGCACCAATAGCGAAATTGTCGGCAAGTCGGCGCGCCGCGAGTAGGGCCGAAGGTCACACCGAGGCTGCGGGACCCAGCCTTGTGACCTCCGGCCCTGCCCAGGAACAGGTCGGTTGGCGCATGCTTCTTCGCATCGCGAATGGGCGATGTGACAGACAGGACTGAAAGGAGCAGGGCCCGTCCGGTGCCGCGTTGCTGGCACACGGTCGGCGGGTACTCAGCGGAGACGCCAAATGTCGATGTACACCCAACTTCTCGAGGCCGCCTTCGGCCAGCGTCCGACCCCCGGGGCGGGAGCGACCGAACAGGACGCCCACGAGGAGGTGATCCGGTGCCGCCGAGAGCTCCAGAAGGGTGTGCCGCTGGGCACTGACCCCGACACGGTCCCCGTCACGCTGGCGTTGCAGATCGGCTACGACGTCGCCCTGCTCGACCTGGCCAAGGTCGTCGGCATCGACACCGATCCGGACCACTTCGAGCAACCCCAGCTGGAGCGCGAGCGAATCGAGGGGGCGCTGGGCGAGCTCGGGTTCAGCTTCGTGATGGCCACCGAAACCGAGGAGCCACTCCCCGGGCGCACCTGATCCCGGACGCCCTCAGGTGCCGGTGGCGTCGGTCCGAGACTCCTGGGCCGAGCGCTCGTTGAGCCGGGCGGCGAAGGTTGCGGCCTGGGTCCTGCGCTCCATCCCGAGCTTGGCGAGCAGGTTCGACACGTAGTTCTTGACCGTCTTCTCGGCCAGGAACATGGTCTCGGCAATCTGGCGGTTCGTGTAGCCCTCCGCGATCAGGTCGAGGATCCGGCGCTCCTGAGGCGTGAGGCTGGCGATCCGTGGGTCGACCTTCGGCCCGTCCCGCAGTCGCTCGAGCACGCGTTCGGTCAGCGAAGGGTCGAGCAACGACTGCCCCGCTCCGGCGCGCCTGATGGTGTCGAGGAGGTCGAGGCTGCCCACCTGCTTGAGCACGTAGCCGGCCGCCCCCGCCATGATGGAGGCGATGAGCGCCTCGTCGTCGGCGTAGGACGTGAGCATCACGCACGCGATCTCGGGTGAGCTCGACCTGATCTCCCGGCAGACCTCGACCCCGCTTCCGTCGGGCAGGCGCACGTCGAGGATGGCGACGTCGGGCTTCGTGGGTGGAATCCTGGCCAGGGCTTCCGCCACCGTGCCCGCCTCGCCCACCACCTTGATGTCGTCGCTGGCCTCGAGGAGCGCGCGGAGGCCCGTCCTGACCACCTCATGGTCGTCGAGGAGGAACACGCCCAGGCCCACGGACCACATCCTCCCATCTTGGGGAGGCACCCTGCTACTCACCACGAACTGCGCTGCTCGGGGCATGGGTAAGCTCAATTGGTGCCATTCCGCGCGATCGAAGATCCGAGCAAGCTGCGGCGTGTGCTCGAGGCGACGCTTCTGATCGAGTCGAACCTGGAGTTGCCCGAGGTCCTGCGTCACGTGGTCGAAGAGGCACAGTCCTTGACCGGGGCGCGATATGGGGCGCTGGGCGTGCTCGACGAGGAGAAGCAGGCCCTCTCGGACTTCATCACGGTCGGGCTCACGGAGGAGCAGGAGGGGGGTATCGGTCCTCTCCCGACGGGACGGGGCGTCCTCGGGTTGCTCATCGCCGACCCCAAGCCGTTGCGCATCACGGAGATCGGCAACCACCCCGACAGCTACGGCTTCCCCCCGAACCATCCGCCCATGACATCCTTCCTCGGCGTACCCATCAAGGTCCGCGACGAGGTCTACGGGAACCTGTACCTGGCCGACAAGGTCGGGTGGTCCGAGTTCACCCACGACGACGAGGCGTTGGTCGGGGCCCTCTCGCTGGCGGCCGGCATCGCGATCGAGAACGCTCGGCTCCATGACCGGGTGCGCCGGTCGGCCGTCTACGAGGACCGGGACCGTATGGCACGGGACCTCCACGACACCGTGATCCAGCGGCTCTTTGCGCTGGGGCTCACGTTGCAGGGCATGGCGGCGCGCTCGCCCACCGCCACGGCGGACCAACTGGGTGGCGCCGTGGCGGAGATCGACCTGGTGATCGCACAGGTCCGCTCCACCATTTACGAGCTCGGGATGGGCGACGCCAGCCGGGGCATCCGTGACGACGTCACCGGCCTGACGCGCGAACTGCGGCCCGTCGTCGGTTGCGAGATCGACGTGATGTTTGCGGGACCGCTCGACTCGAGCATCAACGAGCAGGTCCGCGAGCACCTGCTGGCCACGATCCGCGAGGCGCTCACCAACGTCGGAAAGCACGCCCATGCGGCCCACGCCTCGGTCAGCGTGGCGGCGGACGAGTCATGTTGTCGCCTGACCGTCACCGACGACGGCGTCGGGATCACCCGAGCGCCGGCTGCGAGTGGGGGCCTCGGGCTCGCCAACCTGAGGCGCCGGGCGGAGAAGCTCCACGGGACCTTCGCCGCCGAGGGCGTCCCCGGCGGCGGCACCCAGCTCACGTGGACGGTGCCGCTCGGCAGCTGAGTAGGGGCCGTTGGACACCAAGGTAGGAGGACAGAAAGCAATGACACCCGAACAGGCGCCCGGCAAGGGCAGGATCGTCGTCGGCATCGACGGGTCCCCGACCTCGCTCGATGCCTTGTCATGGGCCGCCCGCCAGGCCGACCTCACGGCGAGCACTCTGGAGGTCGTGATGACGTGGGAGTGGCCGTCCAGCTATGGCTGGGCCGCGCCCGTCCCGTCCGACTTCGACCCGGAGGAGGACGTCCGCAAGGCGCTCGACTCCGCCGTCGAGGGGGTGCGGGCCGAGCATCCGAGCATCGCCATCGACCCCCGCGTCGTCAGCGGGCACCCGGCGCCGATCCTCGTGGAGGCCTCGAAGGGTGCTGACCTTCTCGTCATCGGGAGCCGGGGGCACGGCGAATTCGTCGGCATGCTGATCGGCTCGGTCAGTGAGTACTGCGCCACGAACGCGCACTGCCCGGTCCTCGTGCACCGGGCGACCTCATAGGAGATGCCGGGCGCAGCGCGCCGGATCTTCGTCGGGGTGGACGGGTCCCTGCCTTCTCGGCGCGCTCTGGACTGGGCCATCACCGAGGCGCAGCGCACTGGGGACTCCCTGCACCTGGTCTCCGCCTGGATGTTCCCGATGGCGCTCGGCTACGCCTTCACCACCACGGTCGACGAGGTCCGGCGAAGCGCCCAGGACGTGATTGACGGCGCCACGGCCCACGTCGCCGAGGTGGCCCCCGACGTCACCGTCACCGGCGAGACCTCGGAGCAACTGCCAGCGCCCGCCCTGGTTGCGGTGGCCAGGGGTGCCGACCTGCTCGTGGTGGGCTCACGGGGCCTCGGCGGGTTCGAGGGGCTCCTCATGGGGTCGGTGAGCCAGTACTGCACCCGTCACGCCAAGTGCTCGGTCGTGGTGGTGCGCTGATCGACCCTCAGCCGCCGCGATAGGACGACGGCACGATCGTCACCGGGACCGGCGAGTGCTCGGCCAGTTCGAGGCTGGTGCTTCCCAGCAGCGTGCCGGCGTGGCCACCCGACCCCCGGGAGCCGACCACGAGGAGCGTGGCCACCTCCGGTGGCTCGGCCATGCGGAGCATCGCCGAGGTCGGGTCGCCGTCCACGACGTGCCACTCCACCTGACTCGGATGGAGCCCGGCGTCGGAGGCGATCTTCAGTGCCACGTCCGCCTCGACATGGGCGTGGCCCGCCATGCCGGCGTGCTCCAGCAGTCCCACGGCGTGGACCACGCGGAGGTGGGCGCCCAGGGCGGCAGCGGTCTTGGCGGCCCAGGCCACGGCGGACTGCGCGTCGGTGGAGCCGTCGTAGCCCACCACCACGTAGCGCTCCGCCGTCATGGCCCCACCTCCATGTGGACCCGGTCGACCGCGCGCAGCCGCTCCGTGCGGTCGGTCCGCAGCTGCGACAGTCCCGGGCCGCCGTACGTCGGCTCGGGCGAGCGGACCGGCAACTCCAGCAGCGCGCCGAGCGTCGCCTCCACCGAGGACTCGAGCGACACCGGGTTGTACCCACCCTCCAGGAAGAGGGCGAGGCGGCCGGGACCCGGTGCGAACTCTGAGACCACCCGGGCCAGCTCGGCGAAGTCTCCGCTCGAGAGCTCGAGCTCGCCCAGCGGGTCTGCCTGGTGGGCGTCGAAGCCGCAGGAGACCAGGACCCAGTCGGGGGCGAACTCCTCGATCGTCTGCCGCGCCACCTCGTCGATCGCAGCACGGACCACGTCCCCCGTCGCCCCGGCCGGAAGGGGCAGGTTCACGGTGAGGCCCGGCGCGCCGGGCCCGCCGACCTCGTCGGGGCGACCGGTCCCGGGGAAGAGCGGATGCTGGTGGGTGGAGACGTAGAGCACGTCGGGATCGTCCCAGAAGATCGCCTGGGTGCCGTTGCCATGATGCACGTCCCAGTCGACGATGAGCACGCGCTCACCCACTGCCGTGCGCGACGCCGCCGCCACGGCCACGTTGTTCACGAGGCAGAACCCCATGGCCCGGTCGGCAGTCGCATGGTGTCCCGGCGGGCGGACGGGCACGAATGCGATGCCCTCGTTCCTCCGTTCGAGCTCGGCGAGCGCCGCCAGACCGGCCCCCGCGGCGCGGCGGGCCGCGGTCCACGAATCGGGCCGGGCGTACGTGTCCGGATCGATGTCGCCTCCACCGCGGGCGCAGAACGCCTCGAGCTCGGCGAGGTAGGCCGGCGCATGCACGCGGGAGAGTTCGTCCACTGACGCCTCGACGACCGCCGGGTACACGACCTCGTCCTCGAGGCCCAGGGCGCGCACACCGTCCATGACGGCGAACAGGCGCGACTGCTGTTCGGGATGGTAGCTACCGCCGTCGTGCTCTGCGATGCCGGTCGGCCCGGCCACCACGAGCGTCGTCATGTCGCTGCCCCCGGTTGGACAGACCGCGTCGCCTCGCGAGCGGCCAACGCGGCCCGATAGTCGTCGGTGAGCTGTATGGGGAACCGGAGCGTGACCGTCCCGTACTCAATGCTCGAGCTGACGGGGAAGCCGGCGTGGCGGAAGACGTCGAGCATCGCGCTGTTCTCGGCGAGCGTGTCCGCCCTGAACGCCTCCACGCCCCGCTCCCTGGCTGCCCGGGCGAGCTCGTCGAGGAGGAGCGTCCCGATGCCATGGTGCTGGAACTCATCGGCCACGATGAAGGCGACCTCGGCCTCAGTCTCGCCGGGCGCGCGGTCGAACCGTCCCACGGCGACCAGGCGGTCGTCGACCGTGGCCACCAGGGCGAGACGGTCCGCGTAGTCGACGGTCGTGAAGCGCGCCACCTCGGCGTCCGACAGCGTCGGGTGGAACGTGAAGAAGCGCATGTACACCGAGTGCGGCGACAGGTGGCGGTGGAACGAGACGAGGCGTGCCGCGTCATCGGGCCGGATCGGCCTGAGGCGGAAGCGCAGTCCCCCGTCCCCGATCACTTCGCGTTCGAGGTCGTGCGGATACCCGGGCGGGAAGACGGGCGCGGCAGCGTCCATGATCGGCGACTGGGCAGGCATGGTTCTCTCCTCGTTCGCATCCATGCTAGGGACCCAGCCTCGCACTCCTTCCGGGTTCCACCTAGGGTCAAAGGTCCATTGGCAGCCGGCTGCGCCGCCCTACGCTGGCGCTGATGCCGGAGTTCATGAAGGCATGGGTGGTCGATCGGCCCGGACCCGTCAACGGCGGGCCGCTGGTGCAGGTGGACAAGGCCATCCCCGAGCCGGGGCCAGGACAGGTCCGCCTGCGCGTGCGGGTGTGCGGGGTGTGCCGCACGGATCTCCACCTCGCCGAGGGCGACCTCGCGCCACGCCACCAGCGCGTCACGCCCGGGCACGAAGTGGTCGGCGTCGTGGACAGGATCGGGAGCGGCACCACCCGGTGGAAGGAGGGCGACCGCATCGGAGTGCCGTGGCTGGCGCACACATGCGGCCACTGCCGGTTCTGCCTCTCCGGACGGGAGAACCTGTGCGTCGACCCGCGCTTCACCGGCTGGGACCTCGACGGGGGGTACGCCGAGTACGCCGTGGTGGACGAGGGGTACGCGTACTCGTTGCCCGAGGGCTTCGGCGACCAGGAGGTTGCTCCGCTGCTGTGCGCCGGGATCATCGGCTACCGGGCCTTGCTGCGGGCCAACCTCCCCGACGGGGGGCGCCTCGGGATCTACGGCTTCGGGGGCTCGGCGCACATCACGGCGCAGGTCGCCCTGGCCCACGGGGCCCGCGTCCACGTGATGACCCGGTCGACCGAGGCCCAGGCCCTCGCACTCGAGCTGGGGGCGGCCAGCGCCGGGGACGCCGATGCCCAGCCCCCCGAGCCCCTCGACTCGGCCATCCTGTTCGCCCCCGTCGGCTCGCTGGTACTGCCTGCGCTCGCCGCGCTGGACCGTGGCGGCACGCTCGCCATCGCGGGCATCCATCTGAGTGACGTCCCGGCCTTGAACTACCAGGAGCACCTCTTCGAGGAGCGGACCCTGCAGAGCGTCACCGCCAACACCCGCAACGACGGGGAGGCGTTCCTCGCCGAGGCCGCCCGAATCGGCGTGCGCGTGTCGGCCACGCCGTACCCGATGGACCGGGCGGACGCCGCGCTGCGCGACCTCGCTGCCGACCGTGTCAACGGCGCCGCCGTCCTGGTGGCGTGAGCCGGGACGATAGGCCCTGTCCGAGAGCTCGTGGCGCGGGCAGAATGACCGGATGACGACTCCGCCGGCCCCCGCCCCGCACGCCTCCGACCTGGCGCGACGGATCTCCATGCGCCGCGCGGAGGTCGGCCTGAGCGTGGAGGAGTTGTCGGCGCGGGCGGGGATCGACCCCGGCTACCTCGCCTACTTCGAGTCGAGCCCCGACGCCAACCTGAGCGGTGGGAGCCTCCTGCTGATCGCGCTGGCCCTCGACACGACCCCATTCGAGCTCCTCGGCGGATCGGCCGACCGTCCCTTGGGCCACGGGCGCGCACTGCCCCGAGCCTCGCTCGACGAGCTCACCCCCGAGCAGTGCCGGACGCACCTCTCGGTCGGAGGAGTCGGCCGCATCGTGTTCTCGACGGGACGCGGTCCGGTCGCGCTCCCGGTCAATTTCGAGTTCACCGATGACCAGATCGTCTTCAGCACCGACGACGAGAAGGCGTCGGCACTCAGTTCCGGGTCGACGATCGGTTTCGAGATCGACCGGGTCGACGAGGCCCTGAGCGAAGGGTGGAGTGTGCTCGTCACCGGCCATTGCCGGCGGATCGCGGACCCCGAGGAGGTCCAGCGGCTCTCCTCCCTCGACCTCGAGGCCTGGGCGGGAGGCGACAGGCACGCGCTGCTGGCCATTTCGCCGACAGAGACGACGGGCCGGGTGATCGTGCACGAGCACCCGCCGGACGAGAGCTGACCCCAGAAGCAGAGGCGCCGACGGCGCCCCAGCCGATTCACGTTAAGAACGTTGTCACAGGGCCCTTGGCGATAGGTCCTGGAGCTCTCGGCTGGGGCACGCAGTCGGCAGTGCGATCAGGCGGTAGATCGCTAGAGCCATTATTCCCCATCTGGTGACCACTAAACATCAATATTTTTCCGATGGAGATCAAATCTTCTTCCGAAGACTTGAGGGGTCAGATCAGGGGTTCGACCTGGTCGGCGGCCGAAAGCACGGCCACCAGCTCCTGGTCGCGGGAGTAGGAGAGCAGACGGCCTGCGCTCTCCAGGCTGAGCCAGAGCAACTCGTCCACCTCCTCGTTCGGAGTGAAGAAGCCCGATTCGGCCGCCATGATCCAGTAGGCCACGGCCTTGGGCCGGCCCTTGCGATCGAGGTACTCGGTGTGGCCGACAAAGCGCAGGAGTCGGCAGGTCATCCCCGTCTCCTCGCGCACCTCGCGGAGGGCGGCCAGCTCGAAGGTCTCCCCCGTCTCGAGTTTGCCCTTGGGGAAGGACCAGTCCAGCTGCACCGGCCGGTGCACCACCACGATCTGGAGCAACCCGTTGTGGCGGCGGACGACGAGGCCGCCGGCTGCCTGGACGATCTCGGTCGGTGAGGGAAGCTCCGCTGTCATCGCTCGTCGCGCCACTTCTGTGGAGACTACCGCCGCCTTCCGGCCGTGTGGCGGCATTCACGGCGCAGCCTGGGTGAGCGGTGGAGGTCCGCTGTAGCCTGCAGCCGTGTCCGAGCGCAGCACTGGCCATCCCGAGGACGAGCAGGAAGCCGTCGAGATCGAGTGGCAGTTCGACGCGCTCGACCTGCGGCCCGTCGAGCGCTGGCTCGCGGCCCTGCCCACCATCGCGATCGAGACGGGTGACGGCGGGACCGTTACCGCACTGGCGAGGACTCCTCGCCGGCTGGTCGACTCCTATCTGGACACCGACGACTGGCGCATGGCCCGCGCCGGGTTCGTCGTGCGGACCCGGCGCCGCGGCCGGCACGACGAGATCACTCTGAAGGACACCCGTCCTGCCGAGGGAAACGGACTGCGTCAGCGTCTCGAGGTGACCGAGGTCCTGCCCGCGGCAGGCATCAGCGCCCTCGGGACGGAGGGCGCCGTCGGCCGCCGGCTGCGCGCCATCGTCGGCTCGCGCCGGTTGCGCGAAGTCCTCCAGGTCCGCACGCGCCGCCGGCCGTTCGCCCTGCGCGTTGGTGGCGTCGACGCGGCAGAGGTGGCACTGGACGACACCATGATCGTCGTGGGTGGCGGTCAGCGACCCATGCAGCTGCGTCGCGTCGAGGTCGAGGTCAAGCCTGAGTGGCTCGAGGCCCTGGAGCCGGTCGTGGACCAGCTGCGCGTGTCGTGCGGGCTGCAGCCGGCGCGCCTGTCGAAGTTCGAGGCCGGTCTCCTCGCCGTGGGCCAGGAGATCCCCGGCTCGCCGGATCTCGGCCCTACCGGAATTTCGGAGTCCTCGACCATGGGTGAGCTGGCGTACGCGGTCCTCCGTCGCCAGGTGGCCGTCCTGCGCGACAAGGAACCGGGGACGCGGATCGGCGAGGACCCCGAGGAGCTCCACGACATGCGGGTCGCCAGCCGCCGCCTGCGCGCCGCCTTGGCACTCTTCGCCGAGGTCCTCCCAGTGCGGGCGCAAGTGTTCCGCGAGGAGCTCGGATGGCTCGGCGGTGTGCTCGGCGCCGTGCGCGACCTCGACGTGCAACAGGAGGGCCTGGCGGACATGGCCGCCGCGACAACAGGCTGGAGCGCCGGTGTGCGCCCGGAAGATCACGACCCCCTGACGGAGCTGTCCGCGCTGCTCGAGCGCGAACGCGACACGGCGCGGGCCGAGATGCTCGCTGCCCTGGACTCGGTCCGCTGGGAGCGGCTGGCCAAGGGTTTGGCCGCCATGGTGCAGCAGGGGCCGGCGCGCCGCTCGCTCGCGACGCGGGTCCCCGCCGTGATCGGCATGCCCGACCTCGTTGTGGCGCGCCACAACAAGGTCACCAAGGCCGCCAAACGGGCCAAGCGGTCGGGCGTCGTATCGGACTTCCACCGCCTCCGCATCGGCTGCAAGCGCCTGCGCTATGCGCTCGAGTTCAGCTCAGAGGTGTACGGGGGTCGAACCTCGCGCTTCGTCCGCCAGATGACCGGACTGCAGGACCAACTCGGGCTGATGCAGGACGCAGAGGTCGCCTCAATCCGGCTGGCTGACCTGGCCACCGGTGAGGCCCATCTCCCCGCCGCCACGGTCTTCGTCATGGGAGGCCTGGCGGAGCTGCACCGCAGACACGTCGACCGGCTCCTGCGGCGGCTGCCCAAGGAGGTGTCCCGAATCGGTGGGCGCGAGTGGCGGGACCTCTCCGACCTGATGGAGCGGCGCCGCGCCGAGGCGGAGGCGGCCCAGCCACCCGTCCGGCACACGCTGCGTGCCGTTCCGGGACCCGTCGCGCCGGGACCGCCGACGGACGTCCCGCTCGAGGAGCAGCGGGCGCATCCGGCTGCGGTCCCGGGGCTCACGGCGCTCCCGCCGCCGGTTCTCTCAGGCCAGGGGGAATGAAGCGGCGTCGTCGCCCATGACGACGCGAGGGTGCTCGGTGAGGATGAAGTGCAGCTGGTCGGTGTCGAGGAAGCGCTCGATGTCGGCCCAGATGTCCGGGAAATCGGGCTCTCCCATGTGCGCCCGGTACGCCTCCATGCTCTCGAACCACTGGACCGTCACGCCGTCGAACCCCGGATCGTCGTCGCCGCCGTAATCGTCGAGAGGACGCGGGTGCTGCTCGTAGCGGACGACGTGGCGACCACTCAGGCTGGCCGCGATCAACGGGCCGTGGACCTCGCGCCAGTGGGCGTGGAACTCGGCCGGGGTGAGACCGTCCTTGCGGCGCAAAAGGCACGTCAGCCTGACCATGGAACCCTCCTCCGGTGTGCCGGTCACCGACCTGCGTGCCGGCAACCCGCACGCTACGCGCTCTGTACGCCTACGGCATGGTGAGGGTCAGACCCGACGTCGAGCCGCTCGAGCTCATGCCGACCGAGATGCCGCCGCCGGAGATGGTGGGCGTGCTCACCGGCACCGGGAGCGCGGGCAACGGCACGTTGACCGTGGACGACCCGCTGCTCGAGGGCGTGGTGACGGTCGCGGGCGCCGGCAGCGAGCCGGACGGCGTGGTCACCGGGAGGCTGGGCACGCTCGGCACCGTGGCACCCGTCGGGGGCAGCGGCAGCGAGGGGACAGTGGACGTCGTGGTGGAGCCACCGGGGCTGCCTCCGACGCCACTCAGCGCCTGAGCCAGGGCTGCGGCGCCGGGGAGTGGCGCCGAGCTCCCCCCACCGGCCGTCGCCGGGACCGACGCGGCCAACAACCCCAGCACCGTCGGCGGCAAACCGGTCGTGGTCAGGCCACCAGTGGGCAGGCCCGTCGGCAACCCGGTCGTCGGCAACCCTGTCGTCGGCAACCCTGTCACGGGCACCAGCGAGTTCAGGTACGACAGCGTGCCGGTCACCTCGGAGACGGCCAGCGTGGGTGCGAGGCCGTCGAGCGGGCTCGAGGGAATGCTCTCAGCCGTCCCCAGGCCACCCAGGATGCTGGTCAGGTCGTCGAGGATGCAGCTGACGCCCAGGGCACCCTGGGCGCTCGTGCACCCCGTTGCGACCCCGCCGCTGCCGACGCCCGCGGTCCCGGCACCGGCCGTGCCGGTGGCGCCCGGGATCCCGAAGCCGCCGAGGGACAGGGTGGTCACCGGCAGGTTCGTCGACGGGTCGCCCGTGAGCGTCTGGAAGGCGGCGATGCCTCGCGTGAGAGGCCCCGACACCGGTGAGAAGGAGGCCGCGGCCGCGGCACCCGGGCCGCTCGACGCCGGCGCGGAGCCGTAGGCCTGGTTGACCGTCGCCGCCAGGGTCTGCTCCGGTGAGTTCGACGAGGCGACAGAGTGGGTGGCGGTCGGGTCGATCGTGAAGGAGCCGCCGAGACCGCCGAAGAAGGCGCCGATGGCGGCGCAGGCGAGACCGCCGGCTCCCACCATGGTGGCAGTGCGGAAGCGCGAGAGCCCCCTCGGTCCCTCGGTCTCCTCGGCGACCGGCTCGGGCGCCGCGTCCTTCCCATCCGACCGAAACTCGCCGTGCAGCATCTCGTCGTGCATGTCGTCCATCTGGTCGAAGCTCATGTGAACCGTTCCTCCTCCGGAAACCCCACCCGGGTTCTCACAGGAGAAACGTGGGTGGGTGGCGACCCTTGCGGTCGCCCGCTCGGCTGGGCCCAGACCCACGCTCAAGAGAAGGTCCAGCTCCCGACCGTGACCACGGAGCCGTGGACGGGGAGAACCACCGTCATGGCGTGCTCACCCGGCGCGGCGCCCCCGGCGAGAGTCACCCTCGTGCGCAGCACGACCTGCGTGGGGCTCCCGCGGGCCGAGTCGATCTCCACGTCGAGGGGGGCGTCGTGCCCGGCGACCGTGGCACCGCTCAGCTGCGGCGGCATGGCCACGCCCGGAGCGAGGGTTCCCCACCAGGACGCCTGGCGCCGGCCGGCGGCGTGCAAGCCGCCGAAGTAGGTTTCGAGCGCGGCCGCCTCGAGCGCGAGCGGACCGGGCGACTGGGCGAAGGTCACCGACGCGTTCACCAGGTGCATCGTGCCCATGGGCGCCTCGTTCTGGTCGAGCGTCAGCCCCTGGGCCTGCAGCGCCGGCGGTGCCGAGGTCGAGTAGTCGGTGGCCGTGACGGTCTCGATGAACTCCGCGCCCGGGTTCAGGTTGCCCCCCTCGGTGACCGCGCCCACCTCGGTCGCCCGGACCAGGAGTCGGTCGGGCGTGAAGAAAAGGGCGTTGGGCGGCCAGCAGGTGTCGAGGACCACGCTCGGCGTGCTCGTGTTGGAGACCGGTGAGCCGGCTGGGACCACCTGCTGCCCGCTCACCACGAACTTCACCGTGTTGCAGGCCGTCTGGTACGTGAGCACGTCACCCGGCTTCAACGCATTGAGGTGCACGAAGTAACTCACGTCGTGGGCCAGGAACACGGCCGCGCCGCCCACCCCGGGCCAGACCGATGCCGGGTCGTGCCCGACGGCGACGTTGAGCTCCTGGTCGTCCGTGCCCTCCTCGACGGGGGCCGTCAGGCTGATGGCGGGAATGCTGAGGATGCCCGACAGCTGCCCGGGTTGGACGCCGGCCAGCTGGCAGGCGGCACCGTGGCTGTTCGTGGCGGTCCTGGCCATGGCGGACCGCTCGCTCTGGACGAGCACGGCCTGCGCGTGGCGCTGGTGCACCTGGTGGGCGATGGCATAGCTCGCCGCGAGGATGGCGGCGAAGAGGAGCACCGCGCCGACCAGCGTGACGCTGACCCGCCGCACGGCGCCGAGGGATCTCATCGGCCCCTCTCCATGGTGGCCGGCTGCCTCTGCTCGGACCGGGATTCCGCCGCCCCGCTCCGAGCAGCTCGCAGCACCGGTTCCCGCTGCATCTGCCTCTCCCTCCAGATCTTCCGAGATCTCTTTGCCTCTTCCTCCTCCAGTGCCCGAGCCCACGGGCCCGGCCTGGTTCCCCCTGTCGCCGTGGTCTGGGCTAGTCGCGGCCCTTCCTGGTGGCTGCCGCCGGGCCGGCCCACGAGACCGGAGGGGGAACGGAGGAGGTCCCGAAGGCCGGGCCCGGTGGCGGCCCGCCGTCCGACCCGGAGGGGAGGGTCAGTCGGGGCCGGCTCATTGGCCACCCCGGCGGCGGGTGAGTGGATTGAGTGTGCGGACGACCGGTGCGATGCGGCGACGGCCGATGAGCATGAGGCCGGCGAGACCCATCCCGGCCATCAGGATGACGGGCAGGCTGCCGGCCCAGTACTCCCCGGTGTGCACGCTGGTGACGTCGGGAACCGGTGCCGGTACCGGCGCCGATGCCGATGCCGGTGCCGTGACGGCGGCCGGAGTGGCGATGGCGGCGGACGTCGTCACGGCCGGGCTCGCGACGGTCGCGCTGCCGGTCACGCCGACGTCACCGACGTCGAGGCCCACACCGCCCATGAGGCCGCTCAGCAGGCCGAGGTGCACGGCGCTCACCTTGGCGCTCGCCGTCGTGCCCGGGTCCGACGTGTCACAGGTCAGCAGGTTGCCGTCGGGGTTGTAGCTGATGATCCCCGTGAGCAGGCTCCCGAGCGCTGAGCTGAGGGCGCTGCCGCTGCTGCCCAGCGTGGAGAGGATCTGGTTCACCAGAGAATTGAGTTGGGCGATGTTGACGAAGGTCGGCAGCGAGCCGTTGGTGGAGTACGAGACCAGGCCTGCGTTGCAGCTCGGCGTCACGGTGCCGGAGCTGCGGTCGAGGGTGATAGAGGCGGTCGTCGGCGCCACCTGCAGGTCGGCCAGGCCGAAGAGGTCGACGTCGGCCGCGTGCTGAGTCACCGAGTCGGTGACGACGTTGCCGCTCGTGCTGACCGCAGAGGTCGACCCGCCGAGGTCGATCGAGAGCGGCTGCACGCTGGCCGCGTTGCCACCGGTGAGCCCCAGCACCTCGTCGAGGATGCCGGTCACGATGCCGCCCACGGGCGACGAGCCGCCTGCCGCGCCGATCTGAGTGAGGAGCCCACTGAGGATGGAGCACTCACCGGCGAGATCGCTCCCTCCTGCCACGCTCGTCGGGTTGAGAGCGAGGTTCGCCGGCAGGATGCCGTTGACGGTGGTGAGGAGGCTGGACACCGTCGACGACAGCGGGCTCGTGTTCGAGCCGGTCGTGGAGCCCGCCGCCGGTGCGTCGTTGCAGACCGAGGACGCGGACGGGAGCGAGCCACCCAGGAGGCTCTGCAGGACGTCGGTCAGGCTCACGCTGATGGACACGTTGGCGAGGCTCCCGGTGCCACTGGCGGTCGGATCCCCGTTGCCGTCCTCGGAGGCCGACGCGGTGCCGCACGAGACGTCGACGTTCAGCAGCCCCGTGTTGATCGGGAGCGTGCACGTGCCCGATCCGGTCGGCGTCGCCGTCACACCGGCGCCCTTGGCCACTGCGTCCTGCGTGCTGTCGAGCGCGACACCGCTCAACGGGGACGTGGGGCTCGTCGGGCAGGGGTTGGTCGACGAGGCCGTCGAGAGGCAGGCTCCCGTGCCCGACGCCTCGGCCTGCGGTGCGCTGCTGGCATCCGCCTCGGAGCCGCCGCCGGCGAGCTGCAGCGTGTTGAGGAGGTCCAGCGACACGAACCCCCCGTTCGACTGCACGTTCCACTGGGTGACCGTCTGCGCCCCCGCCGTCGAGGAGAGCGCGCCGACGACCGTCAGCGCCAGCAACCCCACCGCGGCGATCCGGATTCGACCCCTCATCTGTGACCCCTTACCGTCCCCACCGATGCCACGTTGGCCTCCTCTGTCGTTGCGATTGGAACGGCGGAGTTCGGCGAACCTTGCGCTCGGCGGTGAAATAATCTGCAGGTCGGCACCCGTGCGGAGCGCACAGGCCGTGCTCGGACCGAGGCCCCGCACCATCGGGGGACACCCCCCGTCCCGTACTCTTGCCCCCCATGCCCGCGTCCCACGTCGTGCTGATCGTCCTGGCCGGGGTGGGTGCCGGCATCTTCAACGGTGTGGCCGGTGGTGGCAGCCTGATCTCGTTCCCGATCCTCCTGGCGCTCGGGTACCCGGCCCTCACGGCCAACATCACCAACACCGTCGGGATCTGGCCCGGCTACCTGGCCTCGGCCGCCGGGTACCGCAGCGAGATCGGCGATCAGGCCCGTCGGCTGGCCCGGCTGACGCCGGTGGCCCTGGCCGGCGGGGTCGCCGGCGCACTGCTCCTCCTCACGACGTCAGCGGCGACCTTCGACGACGTGGTCCCCTGGCTCGTGCTGGGGGCGGCCGCCCTTTTCGCGGCGCAGCCCGCGCTGCGGCGTGTCCTCGACCGTGGCTCGGCCCACCCGCGCACCCGGCCGGTGCTCCTCGTGGCGGGGGTGTTCGCCGCATCCGTCTACGGCGGCTACTTCGGTGCCGCCATGGGGGTCATGTTCCTAGCCGTGCTGGGCCTCGCGCTGCCGGTCTCCATCGCCCACACGAGCGGCCTGCGCGCCGTGCTCTCCATGATCGTCAACGGCATCGCCGCCGTCGTCTTCCTCGTCCACGGTGGGCTGGCGTGGGAGGCGGTCGGCCTTCTCGCCGCAGGCAGTCTCGTCGGGGGCTACATCGGGGCCCGCGTCGCGCTGGCCCTGCCCGCCCCGGCGCTGCGGGCCGTCGTGGTCGTCATCGGCGTCGGCACGGCCGTGAAGCTGCTCGTCTGATTCCGCTCACCCGGCCGCCACCGGGTAGTGGCCGATGACGGCGCCCTCGACGGCGCGCCGCCGGGCCCGCCACGCCGCACGGGCCTCGTCGTGGCCGATCGGGACGAGGCGGACGCGGGTACCCGGAGCGCACTGGCCGAGCAGGCCATGGTCGGCGGAGACCACCACCGCGAGCACGGGGTAGCCCCCGAGCGTGGCGTGGTCGGGCATGAGGATCACCGGCTCGCCGCCGGGCGGCACCTGCACCGCGCCGGTCACGACGCCCTGTGAGTCGAGCTCGCCGTCCTGCAGCGGCCGGCGCAACGTGATCGCATGGCTCTCGGCGCGCAGCCTGAGGCCGACCCGGTTGCTGTCCCCCTCGACGACGAAGACCCCTCCCCCGAGCCGCTCCAGCGCGGCCGGCTCGAACCACTCGGGGTGCGGTCCCGGCACGACACGGAGGACCAGCGGGGCGCCACCCGCCGCGACGTCGCTCGGCGCACCGGCGGCGACGTGGTCGCCCAGCGGTGGCGACCACGGCCCCGCGTACAGCAGCTGCCCGGCCACGAGCGGCCCCGCACCGAGGCCACACAGCTCGTCGCTGGCGCTGCTCCCGAAGGCGGCCGGCCCGACGAGCCCTCCCGCCACGGACACGTAGGTGCGGCACCCCCGGCCCACGGGTCCCACCTCGAGCACGTGACCGTCCGACAGGGGGAGCACCTGGCCGGCCGGGACCGCCACGCCGTCGACGCGCACCTCGGGCGCGGCGCCGACCACGGCCACGTGGGACGGTGCCGCGCCGCGCAGCCGTGCCCCACCCCCGGTCACCTCGATCGTCCCGGAGCCCTCCGCGTTGCCGACGAGGCGGTTGGCCAGGGCGAAGGAGACCGGATCGGCCGGGCCGGCGCAGGGGACCCCGACCGCCGCCACGCCCCGTCGCCCGCCGTCCTGCACCACGGCCCGCAGGCCCGGCGTGACGACCTCGAGCACGAGCCGCGCCGTCGCGGGCGGGGACCACGCCGCCACCCGCACCGGCGCGGGATCGACCGGGTCACCGGCCCCCGCCACGGTCAGGCGTACCCGGTCCCCCGGCGCCAGGAGCGCATAGGGGGGTGCCTCGGGCGAGAAGAGCGTGACGCCGGTGCGGCCGACGAGTTGCCATCCGCCCGGCGACGCCGTCGGGTAGACGGCGGCGTGCCCGTTGGCGAGGGCGACGGAACCCGCGGGCACCACCGGGCGCGGCCGGGCGCATCTCGGCACGGAGAGGAGCTCCTCGGGGAGCCCGTCCAGATAGGCGAACCCCGGCGAGAATCCCAAGACGGCGACGGTCAAGAGCCGCTCCGTCAGGAGGCCCACCACCTGGTCCGTCGTGCACCCGACGCGTGCCGCCACCTCGGCCAGGTCGGGACCGTCGAAGGCGCACGGGACCGTCACGAGCCGGCCCGGAGGCGGGCCGTCGTCGGCCGCAGGCCCGTCGAGTGCCGCCATCACGCGGCCCGCTGCGGCCTCCACGGGTTCGAGATCCGCGTCGCGGTCGGTCAGCACGACCGCGACGCTGGCGAAGCCGCACACCACCTCGATGTCGCCCACCTCGTCCAGCTCACGCCGGAGCGCCTGCGCCAGGACGCGGCCTGCAGCGGCGCCGACGACCCCGATCAGGAAGGCTCGATCACCGAGGCGCCGCAGCTCCCCCGGCGGGACCGACTGCGTCATGCATGTGCCGGCGCGATCACGTCGATGCCCGATCCGACCAGCGCCTCGCGCACCGCGGTGGCGATGGGCACCGCGCCCGGTGTATCGCCGTGGATGCACAAGGTATCCACCCAGAGGGTCAGCACGCTGCCGTCACTGGTCGCCACGGCACCCCGGGCCAGGCTGAGTGCCTGCGCGGCCGCCGCGGCGGGGTCGCTCACCATGGCGCCCGCGCTCTGGCGATCGACCAGCCCACCATCGGAACGGTACGACCGGTCGCAGAACCCCTCCTCGCACGCCGTCACCCCGTCGCGCAACGTCATCGCCAAGGCGCGGCAGCCCGAAGGGAGCACGAGCGCGACGCCCTCGTCGCAGCTGGCCCGCACCGCGTCGCGGAAGGTCTCGTAGATGGCGCCCCCCTTGGCCACCTCCGTGTAGAGCGCGCCGTGCGCCTTGACCGACTCGATCGCCGTCCCGGCGGCGCGGCTGATGCGCTCGAGCGCCCCGAGCTGCTCGCACAGCGAGGAACGGAGCGCGTCCCGGTCGATGTCCAGCGGGCGGCGGCCGAATCCCTCCTCGTCGGGATACGACGGGTGCGCCCCGACCCGCACCGAGTGCGCCAGTGCGGCGGCGACGGTGGCGGCCATGACCGTTTCGTCGCCGGCGTGGCCGCCGCAGGCGATGTGGGCCGTGGTGACCAGGCCGAGCAGGGCGCGCTCGACGTCGACGCCCGCAGGATCGACGGCCTCGCCGACGTCAGCGTTCAGATCGATCGTCCGCTTGGGGAACACGCTCACCCCGCCTCGAGGCGTTCCACCACGATGCCATCGCGGTAGACCACCCGCTGGTTGCGACGCGTCGGGACGCGGGCGCCGGCGATGATGGAGCCGGTCATGTTGAGCGGATCGGCGCCGGCCACGACCACCTGTTCGCCCCCGGTGGCGGAGCGGTGCACGGCCTGCAGCTCCTCGAAGGCCTCGGGGAGCGCGTACTGCTCCCCGGAGAGCCCCGCGATGAAGCGGCCTCCCAGCGCCACGCCCCGCGCCTCCAACCGGCGCAGCGCCCACACCACCTCGCGCCAGGGCACCTTGAACGACTCACGGCTCCAGACCTCCCAGGCCACGACGCCCCAGCGCGCCAGCATCTGGTGCGCCACCGACTCCGCCAGCTCCTCGTTGCCCGGCGAGAGCACGCCGTCGTCGACCGCCGGGGTCCCGAGCACCTCGGCGCCCGGCAGGAGCGACCAGCGACCCTCTCCGATCCCGGTTCCGACGGGCGCGCGCCGGCGGGCGAGACGTCCCGACGGGCGACGCACCGTCCGGGTCCTCCAGCGGTCGCGGGCGGAGAGCAGCGAGCGCACGGCCGAGAAGGCGTCGGCCGTGACGAGACCGCGTGCGACCAGGTCCCACAGCCCCTCGTCCACCTCGGCCGGGAGACGGCCGGTCAGCGGCGACAGCTCCGGGCGGAAGCAGGCACCCCGCGTGCGCAGGGCCGCCAGGACGTCGGCCGCCGCGCCGACCGCCGGCTCGGGGGCGACGGCACCGGCCCGCACGGCGCGCAGGATCGTCTGGAGGTCGTCGCGCACGACGAAGGCCAGGGGCGTGGCCGGTGACGGCGTGCCGCTCCGACCGGCCCGCTCGGGACGCGGGGTCAGGCGTCCCCACACCACCTCGCCGGAGAGACACAGCTCATCGAGCCAGCGGGGGTCGTAGCCGGTGACGCGCGCCGGGAGGATCTGGGCCTCCCATTCCGCCGCCGGCGCCTCGATCCCCGCCAGTTGCTCGAGGACCTGGAGCAACCCGGCCCGTCCCTCGACCCGGCTGTCGGGCGTCGCGTGCTGCCAGTGCGTCAGGAAGCGCACGTAGTCGGCGATCGGCACCGCCTCGACCATGCGGCGCCGCTGGCTGCGACTGGCCCCGTGCAACCGGACCAGCAGGTTGCGCGCGCACCAACGGCCGTCCGGCAGCTCGATCGCCGAGCCCCTGGACTCGAGCCGGGCCAGCGCGGTGCGCGCCCGGGCCTCCGACAGCGGCGCACCCCTCGGGGCCCCCGACGGCAGTGGCGCGTCGGCGACCAGCTGCCCGACCGAGACCGGTCCGGCCAGTTGGAGGTGACCGGCGACGCAGGCGGCCGCGGCATCGTCGTCCGCACCCAGCGAGCCGGCGGCGTCACGGCGCTCCGTGGCCACCCAGCACCCGTCGAGCAGGCTCGCCCTGCCGGTCGCGGCCAACGCGTCGTACCACGCCCCCCAGTCGGCACAGGGTCGCGCCATCACGAGCGAGAGCAGCAGGTCGTGCAACTCGTCCGGATCACGCGGGCGCGGGCGTACCTGGTCGAGCACCATGGCGACCGCCTCGGGACTCAGGGCCGCCAGCTCCGCGGCCGGCACGGGCAGGCCGTCGGGGCCGACCGCGCCGAGGCCGCGGCGCAGCGACAGCGCCCGCGTGCGGCGCTCCTCGAGGGGCGCGTCGTCGAGGTAGGTGAAGGGACGTCCGCTCAGGATGGCGTGAGAGAGGGGCGACGGCTCCGACGACTCGACGGTGTGCACCTCGATCGCACCGGACTCCACCTTCGACCACAGCTCGACCAGGCCCTCCACCGAGAGCCCTTCGTGCAGGCAGTCGTGGACCGTCTGGCGGGCCAGCACGTGGTCGGGCACCGCCACCGGCCCGGGCGGCGCGTTCTCCTGGCAGGCCGCCAGACCGGGCCAGACCGCGGCGAGGAGGTCGTCCGCCTCCATGCGCTGGAGGTGGATCGGGCGCCGCTTCCCGCCGTTCATGCGAGGCAGCACGAGGGCACGGTTGAGGTTCCAGCGCCAGCGCGCCCCCAGCATCGGGTGGGGCAGGACGGCCTGGGTCAGCACCTCGGGCACCCGGGCGCTCGAGAGCATCGACTGCACGCGCGTGAGCGGGAAGCTGTGCTGGGGTCCGAGCGAGAGCACGACGGTGTCGTCGTCCGCCGCCGCCTGCAGCTCGAAGTCGAACGACACGCAGAACCGCTTGCGCAGGGCGAGCCCGAGGGCGCGGTTGACGCGGCCGCCGAAGGGGGCGTGGATGATCAGCTGTGACCCCTCGCTCTCGTCGAAGCAGCGCTCGACCACGATGCGCTCGCGCGTCGGCAGGTGGCCCAGGGCGCTGAGGCCGGCGGCGCAGTAGGCCACCACCTGCTGGGCCACCTCGGCCGAGACGCCGGCGCGCTCGCGCACCAGGGCGCGGGCCGCGTCGCCGTCCCCGGCGCGCAGGAGCGGCTCGAGCGCGGCGCGCAGGTCGCTCACGGCCTCGGAGAGCTCGGCCGTGCGGGCCGGCGCCTCACCCAGCCAGAACGGGATGGTGGGGGGCAGGTCGCCGGCGTCGTGGACCCGCACCGTGCCGACCTCGACCTTGGCGACGCGCCACGAGTGCGTGCCGAGCAGGAAGATGTCCCCCGCCGTCGCCTCGACGGCGAAGTCCTCGTGGACGGAGCCGACGGTCACCCCGTCGGGGTCGAGCACCACCCGGTAGTCCCCCGTCTCGGGGATGGCGCCCCCTCCCGTCAACGCGGCCAGCCGGGCGCCGCGCCGCGCCCGCAGGCGCCCGTTCACGGCGTCGTGGTGCAGGTGCGCCCCCCGGCGCCCCCGCCCCGTCTCGATGCCCCAGCTCGTCAGGGCGACCACGTCGTCGAAGTCCTCCCGGGACAGTTCGGCGTAGGGCGCGGCCCGCCGGGTCATGGCCCACATGGCCTCGACCTCGCGCTCGTCGGTGGAGGCCACCTCGGCCACCAGCTGCTGCGCCAGGACGTCCAGCGGCGCCACCGGGGGCTCCAAAAGGTCGAGGCGCCCCTCGCGCACGGCGGCGAGCAGGGCGGTGCACTCGACCAGCTCGTCGCGCGTCGTCGGGTAGAGCCGCCCCGCCGGCGTCCCGTCCCGATGGTGGTTGGCCCGGCCGACGCGCTGGAGGAAGGTGCCGATGGCGCGGGGCGACCCGATCTGGCAGACGAGCTCGAC
>Ga0187890_10000130_pt1 | contig 51630 bp, 35 predicted proteins | sample June2016WEW_21_1_FD_133005 | JGI IMG/M metagenome (GOLD analysis project Ga0187890, IMG submission 133005) | Peatland microbial communities from SPRUCE experiment site at the Marcell Experimental Forest, Minnesota, USA - June2016WEW_21_10 | ecosystem: Environmental > Terrestrial > Soil >... | reverse complement strand
GCAGACGCCGATGTCAGATCGGCCGTCGGGAAAAACAAATTCGTGTAGTCAACGCCGCCAGCCGCCAGGACGTGCGTGCCCAAGTCGATGGCCAGCGCGTAGCCATTGGTCTCTTCGGTACTGGGCGGGATTGCCGACACCACATTCGTGTTGCCGTCGATCGCCGCCAGGACCGCGCTACTCGTACCGCGCTCGCTGCCGACATAGATGGTGTTGCTCAGCGGGTCTACCGTGATCGAGTCTGCTCCAGCGAGTGCCGGAAAGGTCTCACCGGAAACATCCACGAGAAGCTTGTTGGTTGTCCCGCTGTAGACTACAACATGCGGAATCGGAGCCGGAGAATCCTCGAGACCGATGACATAGTACTTGCCGGTGACGGGATTCGTTGCGATGCCGTTCGTGGGGTTACAGGGAGAACTGAACGAGGTGACGAGCGCGTTGGTGCTGGTGTTCACGACATAGACCTTCGAGCCTGTTGTGGCGACATACAGACGGCTGTTCACCGGATTGAGCTCCGCGGAGCTGGCAGTCGTCGACAAAGGGATGGTCGCCGTGACCATCGCAGTTGCCAGATCGACGACGAACACCGAGGAGCCGACCACATAGGCAACGCCCTTTACGGGATCGACCAGGAGCGGTGTTCCCCGCGGAAATTGCCCAATGGGTATCGTCTTCACCACGGTTTCGCTTGTGCCGTCCAGAACGAAAAGGTTGCCGCTGAAATAATCGAAGACGAGGATTTGATTCGTGGCGGAATCGATGGCGAGGCCGTCGACGTCGAGGTTGGCCGGCATTCCCGGCAAAAGCGTCGCCACATTGGTCGCGCCATTGACGGAATAAAAGAGGTTGGGGCCGTCGGCAACATAGATTTTGTTGGTGGCGGAATTGACGACCACAGCCTCCGAATAGTACCCCGCAAGCGGAATCGTCGTTACCCCGGTCGCATTTTTCGCGGTGCCGTTGGACCCGGCGGCCGCCTGACTTTCGTTCATCGCGTATAAATTGTTGAGCCGCAAAATATAGGCCGTGCCTGTAGCCGGGTTGGTATCGGCGTAGTTGTAGGTCACGGAAAATCCGTCCAGCGCGCCCTCGTATGCCGGGACCGCGTTGTGTGGCGTTACGTTATAGACACGGACCGTGTTGTTCCCGGCATCGCTGAAATAAGCCCAGTTTTTGACCGGATCGAAGGCGACGCCGGTCGGATTGATGCTGGCGGGCAGGGGGGTATACGCGGCTTCGAATCTTGGGTTGAAGAGGTTGTTGAGGATCGGGCCCCCATTGCTCGACATCAGCCCGGCGCCTGGATCGAGGGCAATCTCGTTAAAAGGACCGGCGGGATACCCGCTCGGTGGAACATTCGGACAACCGGCGTTGAAGCCCCAGAAATCGTCGAGAAAAAACCCAGCCGTATCGTCGCCAATATACAGAGAGCTTCCCAGAGACATGTAAAACATCTGGCGGGCGGAATCATACGCTGTGAGAGAGGGGGCGGGAAAATCGAACGGGCAACCAAGTTGGATGCCCACTCCGCCGACGGGCATCGTTGTAGTCGCGGCATAGTTACTTGCCGCATCGATGACCGAAAGGGCGTTGGAGGGCTCGAAGGTTACGAGGGCGACGTTGGTCTGCGGGGCGACGGAAATCGACGTGGCCCCGACGGGGAGCGAGCCGATGGTGGTGGCGATCTGGTCGTGAACACCGTCGATCACGACGACCGAACCCGACGTACCCGTGTTGGCTACGAAGACGGCATGCGTCGCGGGATTGAGGGTCATGGCCTTCGGGGTGAGAGTGGTGGCAAGGGTAGCCAGCACAGCTCCGGTTTTGGAATTCAGCACGACGACCTGGTTACCGGTGGTATCGGCGACGTAGAGATGGCCGAGGATCGCATCGGCAACGATCGGTCCAGGGGTTCCGCCGACGTGCCAGGTCAAGGCGGCGGCAGTGCCCTTAATGGCGCTGACGGTCCCGTCGCCTGAGTTCGCGACATAGACCATGCCCAAACCTAGATCAGTGGCGATAGCGACTGGAGCTGCGCCGACCGCAATCACCTTCGATACTTTCAACGTCTTGGCCGAGATCGCCGACACGCTGTCGGCACCGGTATTCAACACATAGGCAAAACCTGCGGCCGAGTTGACGGCAATCGGGCCCGGGCTGGCGCCAACGTTAATGGTCGCCAACGGGCTTAGCGTTGGCTGCGGAGAATCGGCGCTGTGGGTGGAGGCGTCGGCGCTGGGTGAGATCTGCGCTTTGGCTGCAATCGTAAGCAGTGCCATGACTAGAACCAAGCAACGCAGAACCGATCGGAAGCTAAGGGTGTTCAGGGTCACGAATTTCCTCCTCGAAGGTGCAAGTTGCATGATCTCGCTCGAGCTGTGTGCGATATCGGCGAGTTCTCAGAAAGGCAATTTGCCGGAGTTCGGAGCGGAACGCAACACAACCGTCAACCATCTTGAGATCACCAGCTAACTCATTGAAACAACGCTGGGTTCGTTTAACTTGTAACTTGCCATGCTATACTCCTCCGAACTTTTTACGGGGTTGGAATAATTGCCATGCGCCCGGGTACAGGAGGCAGGATCGTTCGTTTTGGGTCCTTCGAGGCAGACATCGATGAAGGCAAGCTTACCAAGTCTGGGATACGGATTCGCCTGCAGGAGCAGCCGTTCCGGATACTGGCTCTGTTGCTAGAAAGTGCCGGTCAGGTCGTCAGCCGGGAGCAGCTTCGTCAGGAACTCTGGTCAACGGACACGTTTGTTGAGTTTGACAAAGCGCTGAATACGGCAGTGGGCAAGCTCCGCGCGGCGCTCAGCGATTCGGCCGACAATCCTCGCTTTCTGGAAACGGTTCCGCGGCGGGGTTACCGCTTTATAGCTCCGGTCACTTTCCCACCCCCGCGACCGGCTAATTTAGTTCCGGTTCAAGCCGCGACTCCAGAGATTTCTGCCTCCTCAGATTCGGAAATTGGCCAAATTGGAGTGATGGCACCTGGTTTCGCGTCAGAAAAAGTTCACCGACGGCCAGCAACCGTGATCGGCGCCATTGTATTGTTAATGGTCACAGCCTTCGGAATTTACTGGTATCGGCACCGTCCAGGTTTCCAGATCTCTCCCCAAGACACGATCATGCTAGCCGATTTCGTCAATACCACGGGCGAGGCAGTTTTCGACGATGCGCTTCGGCAGGGACTCGAAGTGGGATTGGAGCAGTCTCCATTTGTCAAAGTGCTTCCTGACCGCAAGGCGGAGCGAATCCTGAAGCAGATGGGTCGTTCATCGGATGAACGCATGACGGGCCGAACGGCAATCGAAGTATGCCAGCGAGCGAGTGGCAAGGTGACGGTGCAAGGGTCGATCGCGAGTTTGGGTACAAACTATCTCATTGGATTGGCGGCGATCCGGTGCGACAGTGGTGAGCCGGTCGCCAATGAACAAGTACAAGCCAAGCGTAAAGAGGACGTAGTCGATGCCCTGGGCCGGGTCACCACACGTTTGCGCGCGCGCCTGGGCGAGTCACTCCCTTCGATTGAGAGATACAACGCACCTCTGGAACAGGCTACGACCGTCTCGCTCGATGCTCTTAACGCATACGGTCTGGCCCTTTCCACTTGGGACAAGAAAGGGGATCGGGAGTCGCTGCCGATTTTTCACGAAGCCATCAAACTGGATCCAAACTTCGCCATGGCGTATGGCGGACAGGCGACTGTCTATCACAACCTGGGCGAGTCCGACTTGGCCCGTGAGAATGCTGCCAAGGCCTACGAACTTAGATCTCGGGTAACAGAGTCCGAACGGGCGACGATCGATGCGCGCTACTACTCCTATGTAACCGGCGAGCTGGAAAAATCAGCCCGAGTGCACGCTCTCGAAGTTCAGAATTATCCTGAGTCACCCGGCGCCTATAACCATTTGGCCATTGACGATGGCAAACTCGGACGCTACGAAGAGTCAGTCGAAGGCCTTCGCAAAGCCCTGCGGCTTGATCCGACGAGAGCTGCCACTTACTCAAATCTCGCGGGCATGCTGCTGGCTTTGAATCGGGTGGAAGACGCGTCCGCAGTTGTGACGGAAGCCGGCAAGCGGCAATTGCAGACCGATTCTCTGATGCAAGCGGGCTATCGGATAGCTTTCCTTCGCGGCGACAGTGGGGAAATGCAGCATTTGGTCCAGCAATCGTTGGATGTACCGGGAGGTCAGTCGCTTCTGTTGTCCGATCAGTCGAATACCGAGGCCTATCACGGCCGTTACGGCAAAGCTCGCGAGTCGTCGCGAGTAGCTGCGCGGCTGATGGAACACAACGGAGACACCGAATCGGCCGCCAATTGCTTGGCCCAGGCGGCGGTCCGTGAAGCCGAAGTTGGCGATTCCGCACGAGCCAGCCAGTTTATTTCCGAGGCGCTAAAGTTATCGCGCGGGCAAGATGTGAGAACACTGGCAGCGCTCAGTATGGCTCGGATGGGACGCTTCAAGCGGGCGGAAGCGCTGAGCCAGGAATTGGACAAAGAGTGGCCGGTGGGCACCTATGTCCAGAAATACTGGCTGCCCTTGATTCGCGCGGAGATCGACCTTGGACAGGGCCGATCGTCAAAAGCGGTCGATGATCTGAATCTGGCAACTACTCCCATTGAGTTTGCGATCCCTCCGGCAATGCCAGTTGCGACGCTTTATCCGGCATACGTCCGAGGTCAGGCATACTTGGCGGCGGGCAACGCGAGAAAGGCGCTGACAGAATTTCAGAAGTTCAGCGGCCATAGTGGCCTGGTGGCGAACTATCCCTTGGGAGCCTTGGCTCGACTGGGGCTTGCGCGCGCTTATTCGCGCACCGGAGACATTCAGAAGGCGCGCCTGGCCTACCAGGAATTCTTCCAGCTCTGGAAGGACGCGGATCCCGATATCCCAATCTTAAGAAAAGCCAAAGCAGAGCACGCTAAGCTGCATTGAGTTGTCGCCGATTTTGTTTCTGTCGCCCCCACTTACGCTGACAAGAACGGAAGTATCGATGCGGGTCGGCGCGCTAGAGCCCCTGGTGCAACACGGTGCGCGAAAGGCTGCCCGGAGCAATGAGAAGGAAATTTTCTCCGGTCCGGTTTCAGCGCGAGTATCGCGAAATTACGCCCATTTCTCGCTATGTTCGGAGGAACCCAAGCCGAGTTTCTCTGCACTGGGCATTGTCCTGGAGCTCAGTAGGCGTGTCCTTGAGTATGAGAGCGACACAGACGAGAGGCCCAGGTCGCCCTAGGCCGCGATCGTCGGGAAGTTCCTAGTTCACCGTCAGCGGGAACGAGACCGAAGCCGGGCTCGCACTGTAGTCGGCGTTACCCATACGTCGCGGTCCGGGTTGTTGTTTCCGGCACCGAGAACACCAGCGAACTCTTAGCCTCGTCACCGAATCCATTTGTAATAACCCGGTAGCTCTTGCTTCATAATGTGCAAGACCTTCACTTTGTGCAAGACCTTCACTTTCGTGAAGGTCTTGCGGAGTGATTTGTCTCTGGCCATGGAACATTGAGAAGGGCTTAAGCGATCTCCATTGACTGAAATGAGCATGGCATCGGCTTGCGTGTTGCTGCCCCACAGCGCCGAACTTGGACGGGGCATCCTTCACAATTGGGGTCGACCACGCGTTCCTAAAACTGCCCCGCCAAGCTGAACAAGGTTCCGGTATCGCCTTCATGCACTTCCACGAGATCGGGTCCAGCGATGGCAATCGAAGGAGCGGCGCCAGTCTGGTAGTCGACGTCCGTGCCCCACGAAATCGTCCCATCGGTGCCGAGACGGTAAAACAGAGTTGGACTAGACCCCTGATGCACCTCGATAACCGTAGCCCCAGCCAGCGCCACCGCAGGAGCAAACCCATTGTCGTATTGGGCAGCACCCACAAAGGTTATCGTGCCATCCGAATTGAATTGACCGGATTTAAAGAAAAGGGCGGCGGGGTTCGACGCCGTCGCCTGATGTACTTCGATGATCTGAGTGCCGCAAGCCGCTACGGAAGGCGCGAATCCGCCTTCAAGGTTAATAGCCGACGCCCACTTGATCTATCTATAGGAAAAACAAAAGTCAATTGCGGAGAATAAATCCGGTAAACGAGTAACCTTGTCCTCAGTACTGAAGGTCCCACTAAGCTTGGAGGGTTGTCGATAGTGAGGTTGTTGCGACTCAAAAGTGGGGGGAGTCTGTTGCGGAGGGGTAGAGAAATTGCACAGCAAGGGAACTGGGCGAGCGCGTCACAGCGCCAATGGTTTAATGCGACGCACCCAATGCATGGACTGACCACGGATGTCGGCCAGCGGATCGACCCCAAAATGCTTACGTACTGAGCTCCTCCAACTAAGCCGTTGCGGACGAGGGCGCTTTTTCTGGCCCAGCAGCAAAAAAAGTGTAGCCGAGGTCATGTGTTGTGTGCGGTGTGCCAACAGCCCGAAACGGCGCATTGCGTGTCGGTAGTGGTCTGGCACGTGCTCGGCCAGAGCATCAACGAAGTCCTCAATCAAATAGCGGGTTGTCACGACCCGCTTTTGTTTTAGATCTTTCGTCAAGAACTCGACTTCCCCATCCGTGATCTTTGTGAATCGATGCTGAGCAATCGGTGGGCGTCGAACGTACCGCGCCACATATCGCAGGAAATGCCATTTCGATCTGATGGGATCAACGTAGAGGTTCCACCAGCGTTCATATTGCGTTTTCAACAATACTCTGAGCTTCTCGGTACTGGTATCCGAAGCAAGTAATCCCTTCGTCAGAGCTGCTCGAAGGTCCATTCTGTGGCCCTTCAACTCTTGCAGTCCCTGTGCACCGCAGTCACGGAGTGCAATTTCAAGATTGATAATCCGTACATTTTCAAGACGAAGGCAGACGTTGTCACGAGCTTGTCAACCAATCAAGCCGCACACTTGATTCCCTACACCTGTTCTTGTGCCCATTTGATGTTCAAGTCTAAGACTCAATGGCATTGTGGGAGTTGCAGCCAATGCATTGATCGAAGATTCGCTATCACGGCTTCGGGCCTTCTGGAATACGATTTGGATTCGGACTACGTCTCCGATGTTTTTGTGGGACCACGCAAAGACGGACCGGAAAGGAGCATGGCCGTGGATTATGCCCGTCACGGGATTGAGTTAGACCGGTGGTCAGAGTCAGAATTGGCGGCACGCTTCAATGCCGAACTCAGCCGTGCTGTGCGATACGAACCGAAGCGTAGCGAGACCGCTCAAGAAATCATTTCGATGCACAAACGGCATGGAGAAGGGGTGACCCGAGTATTGCAACGGAAGGTCATTGAGAACGCCGCAAAACTCGTGGATGGAACTCTCGACAGCACGTCGCTATTGGCGCTCGCGATTGGGCAAGAACGCCTGAGACAACAGCGATTCGCTGGTGAAGGCGTGCATGGAAACATGGACCACGATAGCAACATTGGACCCGCCTCTTTAATTCAATCGCAAGTTGCGGCAGTGGCGAGGGTGGAGGGGACCCTTGCAACTATTCTGGCCAGACTCGGGGGCTTAACATCCAAAAAGGTCAAAACGAAGAAAAAAAGGAAGTTAGTGAAGCGAGATGCGGTTACCTTCGCGGCCATCCTGATGGAACTCAAAAGCACAGAATACTGTTCATTTCTCCAGGATCACGGGACCAAGCCAAGTGGACAGAGCCTGGCCCGGCCTCCTATCTGCGGGGTTACCACGCTGGAGATCCTTGGCGCTCTGCTGACCACGGCCTATAGCTTCGCCTTCCGCAAGGGCGAGTTGCTCTCGATGCGAGTCAAGCAAATCGACTTGCCGACTGGCACGATCCGGCTGGAAGCTGGAACGACAAAGAACGGGGAAGGTCGCGCGGTCAAGATGACGCGCGAAGTCGCAACCCTGCTGACCGCTTGCATAATCGGCAAGCAGCCGGATGATTTCGTTTTCACCCGGTCGGACAAGAAACGCAAGGACGGGACATTGGTAAAAGGCAAACCAGTCGAAGCCTTCCGCAAAATCTGGAAGGCGGTTTGCACCCGCGCGGGCGTTCCCGATCTACTGTTTCACGATCTGCGACGGAGCGGCGTCCGCAACCTTTGCAGACTTGGCGTTCAGGAGAGCGTGGCCATGCGGATCAGCGGACACAAGACGCGCTCCGTCTTCGAGCGCTACAACATCGTTGACGAAGCTGACCTCGCCGACGCTGCCAGCAGACTCGACACTAAGCAAAACGCTGCGGCAGTGGAACTTACTCAGACCTTTGGGCACGATTGCGGCCAATTGCACCAAAACTGCGGCAGATGCGCAGATGCAGCTTGTAAATGCCGTTCTGCCTAACTAGCTTTCTTGTGAATGGGTTGGTTTATACTGCTCTTCTCAGAGGGCCCGTAGCTCAAGCGGATAGAGCATCGGATTTCTAATCCGAGGGTTGCAGGTTCGATTCCTGCCGGGCCTACCAGAATGTCCTATGCCCATCCCCCGTTCGTGCCATTCCCCGTTTCGCGATTCAAACGTAGTGTTGTTGGTGAGCAGACTTCGGGGGAGGGCTGTTCAAACGGGCGCCTCGCGACTCTAACTGAGTCCAAGGCGCTTTCGTTTTTTGCGGCATAATCCAGTGCTTAATCTGAAAGCGCCGGTCCAAGGCCCAGCCCATCTATCGCCCCTGGTTTACGCCTTCGGAGCGCTCTTTTTCGGTCTCATCCTCTGCCATTCCTCTTCGGTCAGCTCGCGCCCAAGGGCCGTAAACTCGCCTGCGCCTTGCAGCCACTCGCCGCCGTCCATGGTCACGACGTCCCCATTGATGTAGCCAGAGCCGTCGCTAACCAGGAATGCGGCCAGATTGGCGAATTCCTCGGTGGTGCCGAATCGTCCCAGAGGAATGCGCTTCTTGGCGGCTTCGGCCAGTTCGGGCCGGGGCAGCAGGCGCGAGAATGCACCCTCGGTGGGAATCGGCCCAGGCGCGATCGCGTTCATCCGAATCCCGCGATTCCCCCATTCGACGGCCAAACTGCGCGTAAGGGCATGCACGCCCGCCTTCGCCACCGCCGACGGCACAACGTAGGCCGAGCCCGTCGTCGTGTAGGTGGTGGTGATGTTGAGCACAACACCTCCCCGGCCTTCGGCCAGCCAGCGCCGTCCGCACGCCATCGTCGTGTGCAGCGTGCCCAGCAGGACGATTCCGATGACCGATTGAAATGCTCCCAGCGAAAGGTCTTCGGTGCGCGAGAGGAAATTTCCCGCCGCGTTGTTCATGAGCACATCGAGCGGCCCTTCGGCCCAAATCGCGCCGATCAGCTCTTCGACGGCCGCAGCGTCGCGGACGTCGCAGGGTAGGGTGTGGATCTTCTTGTGGTCCCTGCTGCCGCCGGTCCGCTCGTGTAACTCCTGCTCGGTTGCGGCTAGGACATCCTGGCGGCGGCCGCAGAGGTAGACCTCCGCGCCGAGTTCGAGAAAGCGCTGTGCGGCGGCCTTGCCCAGACCGGTGCCTCCGCCGGTGATTAGGATGCGCTTGGCTTGCAGCAGGTCTTTCTGGAACATGATGAATTTCCTCCGCGCAATGAACCGACGATTGTACCGGACAGGCTCGCTTGCGAACGTTCTACTGTTACGTCCCGCAAGTCGAGGAATTGGTTCATGGGGTTTTTGAAAGGGCACGGCTTCACCACTCGCGGAGCGTCGCTGTGGCGCTTGATTTGTCGCAGCGCTTTCAGTGCTGCGAGAACTGCACCGCGAACGATTTACATTGCAGAATCTTTTGTCACGATTGGTTCCCACCCGCTTGCGACTTGACCAGCGCTTGGGAGTGTTCGGCTCGCAGTTTCTCCGCAACCGCGTCGGCCCCTAAAGGCTTGCTGAAGTAATAGCCTTGGATCTCGTCGCAATGATGGGCCTGGAGGAATGACATTTGCGCTTCGTCCTCCACGCCTTCGGCAATCACTTTGAGATTCAGACTTCTTGCCATGCTGATGATGGCAGCGGTAATGGCCGCATCATCCGGATTCAGCGCGACATCCCGCACAAACGAACGGTCCACCTTCAACTTGCTAACCGGAAACCGCTTCAGATAGCTGAGGCTGGAATAGCCCGTCCCGAAATCGTCAATCGCCAACGACAATCCCATGTCCTTCAATTCCTGAAGGACCGCGAAGGTCACGTCGGCGCTCGATAGCAAGAGACTTTCCGTTACTTCCAGTTCGAGGTGTTGCGGGGCGAGGCCAGTATCGAGTAGCACCTGCCGAACCAGTTCAGAGAAGCCCTCTCGACGAAATTGGACCGCCGACACATTGACTGCCACGGACACTGCGGCCAGCCCCTCATCTTGCCATTTTCGGGCCTGCGAGCACGCCGCCCTGAGCACCCATTCACCGATGGAGACGATCAGCCCGCTGCTTTCCGCAATTCGGATGAATTCATCGGGTGGCACAAGGCCCATTTCCGGGTGTTGCCATCGAAGGAGCGCTTCCACGCCGACGATCTTTCGAGACTTTATATCCATCTGCGGTTGGTACATGAGAAAGAGTTCTTTCTTGTCGAGCGCCGTCCGCAAGTTGTTTTCCAGGTTCAACCGCTCAACCGCTTGAGCATTCATGTCAGCCGTAAAGAATTGAAAGTTGTTCCGTCCGCTGTCCTTAGCGGTATACATGGCGGCATCGGCATGCTTGATGAGGGCTTCGCTGTCCGCACCGTGCTCCGGATAGATGCTGATGCCGAGGCTGCAACTAACGCTGAGAGAATGACCTTGGATCACCATTTCAGCCGTCAGTCCATCCATCAGTCGCTGTGCCGCGACCGCGGCATCGGTGATGTGCTTTATGTTGTTCACCACCACCAGGAATTCGTCGCCTCCGAGCCGGGCAATCGTGTCCTGCGCTCGTCCCCATGCTTTCAGTCGTTCTGCGACACTTTTCAGAAGGAGATCACCCACCGAGTGCCCGAGCGAGTCGTTGATGTTCTTGAACCGGTCGAGGTCGAGAAAAAAAAGAGCAACTTTGCAGTTGTTGCGGCGAGCATGGGCGAGCGCCTGAGATAATCGGTCCCGCAGAAGAGTCCGGTTGGGTAATCCGGTCAGAGCATCGAAATACGCCAGCGATTGAATCTGTTGTTCGGCGACCTTGCGCTCTGTGATGTCAACGAACGTCCCCTCAATAAAACTGTTTTTACCCGAATCATCGGCGACCACCGTTGCATTTAACATCGCCCAGGCAGAATCTCCGTTCGTGCGCCGATAGTTCACCTCATAGTTTGTAACGTATTTCTCATTCTTGAGTTGTTTCAGGAACGCTTCCCGATCCGAAATCGTCTGATAAACATCTACAATCGACGTGCCTAGGACTTCCTCAGACGAGGCACAGCCGAACATCCGAGCCGCGGCCTGATTGCACTCCAGAATGAGCCCCTCCATCGTGGTACGAAAGACGCCCGCCAGGTTGCGCTCAAACAGCAGCCGGTAACGCCTTTCCGACTCGCGAACCGCTTCCTCGACTTGCTTCCGCTCTGTGATATTCACGAAAGTCACAACCGCACCGATTTTCTTTCCTTCCTGCACTATGGGGTGGGACCAGTATTCGGCTGCAAAGTTGGTGCCGTCGCGGCGCCATATGACTTCGTCATCGATGTGGGTGCCAAGTCCGCGCCGAAAAGCTTCGTAAATGTGGCACTCCTCCACGGGGTAATGCGTTCCATCCTTTCTGGTATGGTGCATCACGTCGTGCATATTCTTTCCGTACAGTTGCGCAGGCTCGTCATAACCTAATAGCCGGAGGCAGGCGGGATTGCAGAATGTGCAATTGCCTTCCATGTCGATACCGTAGACTGCCTCGGGCACTGAATCCAGCACCAGCCTGACCAGTTCGTTGCTTTCTCGAACCTTTTCTTCCCCTCTCTTGCGCTCGCTGATATCGCGCACGAAACAACAGCCGTACTCCCTCCCATCGAGCTTCAGATAGCTCGCGTTTACCTCCACCGGGAAGATCCGCCCTTGTTTGGTGCGATGCTGGGTTTCAAAGATCATGGTGTCGTGCGTCGTGAGCTCATGCCAGAACCATGGCCAACGATCTGTTGGGAAAAGTGGATCTATGTCCGGGATCGACAATGAGAGTAGTTCTTCATGAGAACGTTCCAAAGCGCGGCAGGCGGCCTCGTTGACGTAGTCGATTCCGGCTTTCGCATTGATCCAAAGCACTGCGTCGGAGCAATGTTGCAGTGAGAACTGCATCAGTCGCAGTTTCTCTTCTGCCTTTTTGCGCTCGGTGATGTCTTCCTTGAGCGCGAGAAAATGGGTGATGGCTCCGCTGGAGTCACTGATGGGCACAATGCAGGCGGATTCCCAATAGATCTCTCCATTCTTCTTCTTGTTGCCAAACTCCCCGCGCCATTCACCTCCACCGAGCACGGTCCCCCAGAGCTCCCGGTACACCGCCGCCGACTGTATCCCCGAATTCAGAATGCGCGGGTTTCGGCCGATCGCCTCCTCCGCCGTATAGCCCGTCACTTGGGTAAATTTGCTATTGACGTATTCGATCGTGCCCTGTGTATCGGTGATGACCACGATGGCAGGGCTTTGCTCAACCGCGCGTGACAGCTTCCGAAGACGGTCCTCCGCCTTCTTGCGCTCAGTGATGTCGCGCACAAAGGCGAAGACGAATTCCTCCCCGTCGAACTGCAGGTAGGTAGCATTTACTTCTACTGGGAAAAATCGGCCCTGCTTTGATCGATTCGTGGTTTCGAGACACTTCGAGCCTCGAACCTTGAGGTCCTGCCACAATTGCTTCCATTTTTCCATGTTGAGCAGCGGGGCAATCTCCGAGACGGACAGGGAGAGCAATTCTTCGCGGGAATATCCCAAGGAATCGCAGACTTCCTGGTTGACATAAACGAAACGGCCGTTTGGGTCCACCCAACTGACAGCACCCGAAGTATGCTCCAGTGAGAACTGCGCCAGTCGCAGTTCCTTTTCCGCCCGCTTGCGATCGGTTATGTCGGTTGTCGTTCCGACAAATTCAACAACCTTGCCGGCTTCGTCCATCAGCGGCCGCCCGATGCTGTGAATGTTTCTCATCGATCCATCCGGCAGGAGTATTCGATGATCGGCTTCGAAGCCCTTCTTGGTCGCGATCGATTCCTTGACAAGGTTACGGAAAATCGCCGCGTCTTCGGGATGGAGTCGTTCCATCGACTCCTCGAACCCCATGCGCCCACTCCTCGGCTCCATGCCAAAAATCCGATAGTGCTCTTCCGACCAGAAAACGAATTCCCGCTGGTCCGTCTTCCAGGACCAACTTCCGATGTGGCTTAGCCTCTGCGACTCCGCCAGGCAATCCTGGCTGCGCCGCAATTCCTCCTCCCTGCGGCTGCGCTCCGTGATGTCGTGTATGGTGAGCACATATTCGGTTCGGCTCGAGCGCAACTGCAATGGCCGGCACCAGTATTCGGCCGAGAACGTGGTTCCATCCTTCCGCCAAAACACTTCGCCCGCGATGTGAATCTCCTGATGGGTGCTGAGCACTTTGCCGAATGTGCACTCCTTCGAAGCATCCGGCGTTTCATTCGACGATTTGTGCCGGAGCAACTCGTCGAGATTTTTTCCGATTATCTCTTCTGTCCCATACTGGGTCAGCTTCAGGAAGGCGTGGTTGCAAAACGTCACGTTTCCTGCTGCGTCCAATCCGCAAAAGATTTCGGTAATGACATTCAGGAGCAGCTGGAGTTCAACCTTCGAGTCGTCGAGGGAGGGTTTTAGTAGCTGGCTCAGGGACATGGTAGGACCCGCACTCAATGGATCGACCGGGGAGCGCCCTTCGATGACAAATCGCGCGGCTAGCTCGATTACCACAGTCATCCAAATCGAGCCCGGCCCGCCGCAGTCAGTCGACGAAATCAGGATTAGCGCTCAGAACCCTTCAGAGGTGAATGCGTGATAAGGCGTTCTTGGAAGCTCGCGCACCTTCGGGACAAGCGAACGCTCGGCAGTTCAGGGTGGCAGCCTCACGGAGAAACCAAAGCTGAGTCGCACCGACCCGTCGATGACCGCTAAAGTATTTATTTCTCAAAGACCTAGCGGGAAATCAGCCCAAAAACAGGCCGAAAATTCACGCTAACTCATTGACTTATAAATACTTTACCGATAAGTCATTATTCCTCAAAGACTTCGCGTCTCTTGCTCGCTAAGTCTTTGATTCTTAAAGACCACTCTCAGAGGGGTCCAAGCCGAGCCGCGACATCAGTCCCCGATGTCAGTCAACGAGCGATCCTCGCCGACGATAGCACCAGTTCGAGCCGTCCCAACGCCCAGCGCGCATGTTCGGCGACCATCGGGTCCGCATCTTCGCAGAGTTCCTTGAGCGTCGGGAGAAACTTCTTATCGCCGCTGTTGCCCATCGCGATCACCGCGTTCCGCCGCAAGCCGGAAAGCTTGGCGCGGCGAACAGGCGATCCACGAAACACTTCGCGGAATTCCTCCGGCTGCATTTCGGCCAGCCAGTCGAGCGCCGGATTCACCAGCCCTTCGCGCGCTTCGAACTCCGCCACGGAAGTCACTGGAGCCCTGCGGTTCCAAGGGCAAACGTCCTGACAGATGTCGCACCCGAAGACGTGACGACCCATGCCTGCGCGCAACTCGTTTGGAATCTCGCCGCGCTTCTCGATGGTGAGATAGGAGATGCACAGCCGAGAGTCCAATTCTCCTGGCGCAACGATCGCCTGCGTGGGACACGCAACGATGCAGCGGGTGCAGGTTCCGCAGCGATCAGGAGCGGGCAGGTCCGCGGTGAGTTGGTCCTCCGTGAGATTGAGCGAGGTGAGGATCACGCCGAGAAACAGCCACGATCCCATCTGCTGGTTGATGATGCACGTGTTCTTGCCGATCCATCCGACGCCCGCGTATTTGGCGTAGACGCGCTCCACGAGCAGCCCGGTGTCGACGTAAGACCGAAACTGCCAGTCGCCGGTTGCCAGCGGCCAGTTGCCTGTGTCGGAGAATCCGCGCAACTCATCTTCTATTTGCTTCAGGCGGCGCAGCACGGCGTCGTGGTAATCCTCTTTCGCCCAGGCGTACCGCGAAATCCAGCCCTGGCTGGCGTTTTCGGGCTGTGCCTTGGTCGAGTAGGGATGAGCGGTGTTGTAGTTGATGGCGCAGACGATCACGCTGCGCGCCCAGGGAGCGACACGACTGAGCGCTGCGCGCTTGAGTTCTCCGGCGTCGTCGCGCGCTGCCATGTATTTCATCTCCCCGTGCTTGCCGTCGGCGATCCACTGGGGAAAGACGCGCAATTCGGCGAAGTCGCGGACTGGTGCAATGCCGCAGAGATCGAATCCGGCGTCGCGGGCGCATTGCTGGATGCGGGTTGAAAGGTCGGGAAGCAAAGTGGTCTGGGGCTCGCGGCAACTTGGCCGATGGGTTGGCCTGACGTACTCCAGCAAAGGCTACCACCATTGCGGTACCCAGTCAGGCCGAGGGGCGCCGAAGAAAATCCGGAAGCGGCGCCAACCGCAATCCCGAAGAACCGCTCGGATTTTGTTGCGTGTCAGGGTTGACCTGGACTTCGCCAGCGGCCTACCATTACCGCCGAAGGCACTGAGGCCCTCGGAATGATCGGCGAGACAGTCTCCCACTACCACATCGTGGGAAAGCTCGGTGGTGGCGGCATGGGTGTGGTGTATGAGGCGGAAGACACCCGCCTCGCACGTCACGTCGCCCTCAAGTTCATTCCCGAGGAGATGGTGCACGACCCCAAGTCGCTCGAACGCTTCCTGCGCGAAGCTCGCGCCGCTTCCCAGTTGAACCATCCCGGCATTTGCACCATCCACGACATCGACGACAACGCCGGACATCCCTTCATTGTCATGGAGAAGCTCGAGGGCATAAGCCTGAAAGAGCGCCTCCGCGGGAAGCCGATGGAAATCGATGAGGTTCTCGACATCGGCATTCAGGTGGCCGACGCTTTGGCGGCTTCGCACGCCAAAGGCATCATTCACCGCGACATCAAGCCCGCCAATATCTTTGTGTCGCAAAGCGGGCAGACCAAAATCCTCGATTTTGGTCTGGCCAAATCGGCGCGCGACAAGGGATCGGAAGAGAAGGCGCTGGAAGATTCGCTGACCGCGATGGGCGTGATTCCGGGAACGGCGGTTTACATGTCGCCGGAGCAGGCGCGGGGCGAGGAACTGGACCAGCGCAGCGACCTGTTTTCGCTGGGCGTCGTGCTCTACGAAATGGCCACCGGCAAGAAGCCGTTTGCCACCGGCAACGTGATTACCACGCTGGACGCGGTCCTGAACCAGAAGCCGGTCTCTCCGCTCAGTCTGAATCCGACGCTTCCTCGCGATCTGGAAGGCATTATTGGCCGGGCCATGGAAAAGGATCGCGGCCACCGTTACCCGAATGCGCGGGCGCTGAAAGGCGATCTGCAGTCGCTCCGGAAGGTGACAGAATCCGGCGCGCCGAGGACGGGCCGGCCCACTTTGCCGTATCGCCTGGCCACGAGCACGTTTCAAACCTCGAGCAAGTTATCCACGTATCTGCTATTGGGAGTGAGCGCGCTGCTGCTCACGGTTTTGGTCGCGATCGGCGCCTGGTGGTTCAAACAGCGGCAAATGGCGGGTGCGGCTGCGGCGAAGAATACGATTGCGGTGTTGCCGCTGCAGAACATGAATAACGACATCAGCGTGGAGTTCCTTCGCTTCGCGCTGGCCGACGAAATTGCCAATACGCTCACCTACACCCGCACGCTCGATGTTCGCCCCTCAGCGATCACGCGGAAGTTTGTCGGCAACGACGTCGATCCGCAGCAGGCTGGCAAGGATGTCCACGTCGCCAACGTACTTACCGGACACTTCCTCAAGCAGGGCGACCGCCTGATGATTACGCTCGAGGCAATTCAGGTGGAAGGGAACAAGCTTTTGTGGCAGAGCAACGTGACCGCGCCCGCGCAGGACCTGATCGCATTGCAAACGCAAATGGCGGCGAAGATACGCCAGGAGTTGTTGCCGGCGCTCGGGATCGCCGGCGGCTTCCTCGATACGGGCACTCGCCCGAAGAACGCGGAAGCGTACGATCTTTACCTTCACAGCCTGGCCTTGCCCCATGATGCCGGGCCGAACAAGGACGCCATCGCAGTCCTGGAGCATGTGGTCGAAGTCGATCCCACCTACGCTCCTGCCTGGGAGCAGCTCGGGCTGCGTTGCTACTACGACGCCGACTACTCCGACGGCGGCGAGCCCATGTTCCAGCGGTCGAATAAAGCATACGAGCGTGCGCTGCAACTCGACCCCAATCGGATCTTCGCTGCCAGCCAACTGATCACCAACCACCTGGAACGCGGCGAACTCAGGCAGGCATATAAGGCGGGGCAGGAAATGGTGAAACGCCGCCCCGAGAGCGCCCAGGCCCATTTTGCCGTCAGCGTTGTGTATCGTTATGCCGGAATGCTCGAACAATCGACCAATGAATGCAACATGGCCCTGACGCTCGATCCCGGAAACTATACGTTCCGCTCCTGCACCTGGGCATTCATGGAGTTGGGAAAGACCGACCGGGCTGCCGATTTCATCCGCCTCGATGCCGGTTCGGAATGGGCGGCCTATGTGACGCCCTCGCTGCTGCTGCGCGAAGGCAAGATTGCCGACGCCCGCGAAGCAGTAAAGCGTATGCCGGTAGCGCCCCGTTATCGGCGCGATTTGCTGGAAGCGTGCCTCCAGTTGCGCCCCGCCACCGATCTCGACCGTATGGCGCAGGAAGCCGAAAGCAGCCAGCCCGCCGACCCCGACCCGGAGACGTGGTACTACCAGGGAGTCCTCTTTGCCTATTGCGGCAAGAAGCAAGCGGCGCTCCACCTGCTCCAGAGCGCCGTCGAGCAAAACTATTGCGCGCACGAAAATCTGCTTTCCGATCCGCTGCTGGCAAAACTTCGAAGCGACCCGGCCTTTGACAAAGTGCTGACCGCAGCCGGCGCGTGCCAGGATGCAGTGCGCGCGGCCGACAGCAAACAGAGCCCGTGACGCGCTGGTACTCGAGTTTCTCTCCGAAACTCGCATTCGTTGACGAGCGGATGCCGGCTCCGTAAGATAAAGCGACCCGAAGGGCAGGGGCTTTCCAAATGATCGGCCAAACCATCTCGCACTACCGCATTGTCGAAAAATTGGGCGGCGGCGGCATGGGTGTGGTCTACAAGGCCGAGGACACATCGCTGGGCCGGTTCGTCGCGCTCAAGTTCCTTCCCGAGGATGTCGCGCAAGACCCGCAGGCGCTCGAGCGATTCCGGCGCGAGGCGCGGGCCGCTTCCGCCTTGAACCATCCCAATATCTGCACCATCTACGAAATCGGCGAGCACGAAGGCAAACGCTTCATCGCCATGGAGTTTCTGGACGGCCTCACGATGAAGCACCGGATTGCGGGGCGTCCGCTGGAAACCGAGATTGCCCTGTCCCTGGCGATTGAGATCGCCGATGCCCTCGACGCCGCCCACAGCGAAGGCATTATTCATCGCGACATCAAGCCGGCCAACATTTTCGTCACCAAGCGGGGACACGCCAAGATTCTCGATTTCGGCCTCGCCAAGCTCACGCCAGCGACTGGCAAGGCGGATGCGGCGGCCATTGATGCGACCGCAGGCGTCAGCGTCGAGAATCTCACCAGTCCGGGGATGGCGGTGGGGACGGTGGCCTACATGTCGCCGGAGCAGGCCAAGGGCAAAGAGCTCGATGTGCGCACCGATCTGTTTTCCTTCGGTGCGGTTTTGTACGAAATGGCGACGGGGGCGGTGCCGTTTCGGGGCGACACGTCGGCCATTATTTTCGATGCAATTCTCAATCGCTCGCCCGCCTCGCCGCTGCGCCTCAATCCCGACGTGCCGGCGCGGCTGGAAGAGATCATTAACAAGGCGCTCGAAAAAGACCGCGACCTGCGCTACCAGCACGCCTCGGAGATCCGCAGCGACTTGAAGCGGTTGCAGCGCGACAGCGGCTCCGGTCACCGCAGCGCCGCTCCGATGCAGGAATCGAAAGAAGGCCCAGCATCGTCTGCATTCTCATCGCAGTCTGTCTCTGCTTCTTTGCCGTCGCCGGCGAGCGCAAGCAGTTCGGCTCCTCAGTATTCCTCGGCTCCGTCACAGTATCCCCAATCGGCGGGCAGCAGTTCGAGCGTGAGAGCGGTAGCGCGGGAGCACAAGTTTGGATTGGCGGCAATCGTTGCGGTCGCTTTGGCCTTGCTTGCCGCTGGCGGATTTGGCGTGTACTCGCTGCTCAGTCGCAGCGGGCCGACTCCGTTTCAGAATTTCACCATCACGCAGGTGACGAACACGGGCAAGGCGCAAGAAGCTGCGATTTCGCCAGACGGCAAATACGTTTTGAACGTGCAGAACGACAATGGCATGCAGAGCCTGTGGCTGCGCAACGTGCCGACGGGCAGCGACACGCAGATCGTTCCACCGGCGGCGGCTGTGTACAGATCCTTGGCCTTTTCGCCGGATGGGAATTACGTTTACTTCCGAAAAGCCGGCATCGGCACGCAGAGTGAGTGGGATCTCTACCGCACTCCGGTGCTGGGAGGCACGCCGCAGGTGATTGTCCGCGACGTCGATGCCGGCATCACCTTCTCACCCGACGGCCATCACATGGCCTACGCTCGCGCCAATGATCCCGATGTCGGCAAGTATCGTTTGCTGACCGCGAATCTGGACGGCAGCGAAGAAACCATCCTGCAAATCGCGACTTACGCTACGACTGAGTTCCCTAAATTTGTGGCCTGGTCGCCGGACGGGAAGCGGATCACATACAGCGTCTACACTCTCGGCGATGCCCTCAGCACGGTCAAAACGTTCGATGTTGCCAGCAAGCAGGTCGAACCTCTCACTTCCTTCAAGAGTGAATTGGTGAGCCAAATCGTGTGGTTGCCGGGTGGGCAATGGCTTCTTGGCCGGTACGAGGTAAAAGGTCCGAGTTACCTGCGCCCGCAAATCGGCTTGATTGCTCGGACTGGGGGACCAATCCAGCCCGTCACCCGGGATACGAATAGCTATGAGACTTTGACTCTTTCCGCCGACGGCAAGACGGCTGCAACGGTCCAGGTGAGAATCACGCGCAGCCTCAGTCTGCTCCCCGGTTCCGGAAGCCAGGGGAATGCTCCCGCCGAATCTCTGGCACAGGCCGGGGATGTCAATTCTGTCGCCTGGACAGCCGATGGCAAACTGCTCGTTTCCGACGGACAAGCCGTCCGGCGGATGAACGTCGATGGCGGACAGCAAACGACCATGCTCAACGATTCAAACTCCTGGATCGTGGACATGGCGCGCTGCGGAGATCGCTATCTGGTTTTCTCCTGGGCTTTCCATGGAGGTACGAACCGGACCGAGATCTGGCGAGCCAACAGCGACGGCTCGAACCCGACGCAACTTACCAAGGGAGTTTTCGATTATTTCCCGGCGTGCTCGTCGGATGGAGCTTGGGTTTACTATGATGAATCGGAAGGGGCGCACCCGTTGATGAGGGTTCGGCTTGAAGGTGGAGCGCCGGAAGCGGTCCCCTCAAGCGATGTTCATGGCATGTACGGAATTGGGGCAGGCGAAGCCGTTTCGCCTGACGGAAAATTGCTGGCTCTTAACGCGGAGCTATCCGTCCCCGGGTCAGCCGTGAGCAAGTTGGCGCTGGTCAACCTCGACGCAGGTTCGCAGTCCGCTGCTCGCTTGATCGATCCTGATCCCCGCATTGCAGGCGCCGACTTCACCAACAACCTGAGCTTTACTCCCGATGGAAAGTCGCTGGCGTACATCATTCGCGATCAGGGCGTGGACAACATCTTTGAACAGCCCATCGATGGCTCGCCCGGAAGGCAGATCACGAACTTCACGTCGGAACATATCGCACAATTTCACTGGTCTCCCGACGGGAACGCTCTCGCCGTCGCGCGCACCCACAACACGTCCGACGTGGTTCTGTTGCAAGAAAAGTAGACGGCGGTGGCATGACCACGAAGGCATGTTTTCCGCTTGTAACCGACCGGTCGGTTTGTTATCATGCCGTCAACTCCTGGTGAGGCCCGTAAGAAGGCGGGGACGGCGTGGACTGAGGAACTCGAAATCGTATACGCTCCCGAGACCCACCCGCCAGGAATGCTGGCGTTGTGGGTCTTGTCTTTTCGGTAGCGGGATGTAGAGAGGGGAACTGTGTCCGATCAGAACGCTGCGCCAACTCGAGGCAAGAATATGGGCAAGAACAAGTCGACGATGAGTGGGGCGAGCATTCTTTGGGAATGCCTGGAGCGCGAAGGCGTACGGGTCGTTTTTGGCTACCCCGGCGGCGCAATTCTGCCCGCGTATGACGCGCTGAAGCACAGCGAAATCCACCATGTGCTGGTGCGGCACGAGCAAGGCGCTACCCACATGGCCGACGGCTACGCGCGCGCCAGCGGCGAGGTCGGAGTTGCGATTGCCACTTCAGGGCCGGGAGCGACCAACATGGTCACCGGCATCGCCACCGCCATGCTGGATTCGATCCCCATTGTCTGCATCACCGGGCAGGTGGGCAGCAAGCTGATTGGGTCGGATGCGTTTCAAGAGACCGACATCACGGGCGTGACCCTTCCGATCACCAAGCACAACTACCTGGTGACGCATGCGAACGAAGTGGCGCGCACGATCCGTGAGGCTTTCTACGTGGCCAAGTCGGGGCGTCCGGGGCCGGTGCTGGTCGACATCACTAAGGACGCGCAGCAAAGCACGTGCGAATTCGACTGGGAAGCGGCCAAGCCGCAATTGCCGGGCTACCGGCCCGATCTATCGCCCGCTCCCGCGGAATATGCGCAGGCGCTCGAGTTAATCCATAACTCGAAGCGGCCCGTGATTCTCGCCGGGCACGGCATCATTGTTTCCGGGGCGATGCGCGAGGTGCGCGATTTTGCCGAGCGTGCCGGCATCCCTGTGGCGATGACGCTGCTGGGCCTGGGCGCGTTTCCCGCGTCGCATCCGCTCAACCTCGGCATGATGGGCATGCACGGAGAAGCGTGGGTGAACCATACCATCCAGGAGGCCGACCTGCTGCTCGCCTTCGGCATGCGCTTTGACGACCGCGTCACGGGCAACCTGAAAACCTACGCGCCCAACGCCAAGAAGATTCACATCGAGATTGATCCGGCGGAGATCAACAAAAACGTCAAGGTCGATGTGCCGCTGGTGGGCGATTTGCGCGAAGTGTTACTGGAATTGATGCCGAAGGTTGAATCCATCGATCGCAGTGAATGGCTGGACTCCATCGACAAGTTGAAGGGCGATTCCGCTGTGCGCGACATCCAGAATTTGCCCGACAGCGGGCATCTTTACGCGGCGCATGTGATCAACGATCTCTGGCATCAGACGCGCGACGGCAACACCATCGTTGTCACCGACGTCGGCCAGCACCAAATGTGGGAGGCGCAATACTACAAGCACGAGCATCCCCGCACGCTCATCACTTCAGGCGGATTGGGCACGATGGGTTTCGCTTTGCCCGCCGCCATCGGCGCGAAAGTCGCTTGCCCCGAAGCCGAGGTTTGGGTGATCGTGGGCGATGGCGGATTCCAGATGACCATGTGCGAACTGGCGACGATGGTGCAGGAAAATCTGAAGATCAATATCGCCATCATCAACAATGGCTTTCTCGGCATGGTGCGGCAGTGGCAGGAGTTTTTCTACGACCGCAACTACGCGGCCACGCCGCTGCTCAATCCGGATTTTGCGAAACTGGCGGAGGCTTATGGCATTCGCAGCATGACCATCTCGAAGCGTTCCGAAGTAGTGCCAGCCGTTGAGTCGGCACGCCAACACGAGGGGCCGGTGCTGATCAACTTTAAGGTGGAGCAAGAAGACACCGTTTATCCGATGGTCGCCGCCGGCGCCGCTCTGCACGACATGATCCGGCGGCCGAGTCCGATTGTGGAGACGGCGGAAGACGAATAAGCGCGCCACTAGCCGCTGGCTACTAGCTAGTAGCTAAGAGCCGAGACGGTCACGAAACTATGCTGAATACTTTCATGGTGTACGTCGAAAATAAGCCCGGTGTACTGACCCGCGTCGCGTCGTTGTTTCGCCGGCGCGCCTTCAACATCGATTCACTCACGGTGGGACGGACCGAGAAACCGGAGGTGTCGCGCATGACCATCACGGTCGACGCCGATCTCGACCAGGCCCGCCGAATTGAGGCGAATCTCTATAAGTTGGTGAACGTGCTGCTCGTCGAAAACATCACCAACCAATCGGCCATAGTTCGGGATCTGGCGATGATCCGAGTGGCGGCCAAGCACGAAGCGCGGTCCCATGTCTTCGAACTCGCCAACGTGTTTCGGGCGCGAGTTGTCGACGTCGCTCCCGAATCGCTGACCCTCGAAATCACCGGCGGGGAAGAAAAAATTGATGGACTGCTCGAATTGCTGCGTCCCTATGGCGTGCTGGAGATGGTGCGCACCGGCATCGTCGCCATGCGACGGGGCAGCAAGACTGCCAGCGTTGAATCACCCGCGGAAATTAGGCCGATCGGCGCCTCCAATGACGATGTCTCGTATTCGGTGTAGTAGTAGTTGACGCCGGATTGACACATTTCTAACCGCGAACGGGCTCGAAAAAAATCATAGGCTTTGGGTCACTTCTTGTCCCAAGTCTTGCCACCGTCCGGGCTGCTCCAGACTTCGAGATCGCTGGTGGAAACTGCAATTTCCAATGCGTCGCGCAGTTCAATGTGAACGACGTCGAGAGTAAGGGGTTGAGCGCTGATGGAAGGGTGCACCTGCACCCAGGTTACGCCGCCATCAGCGGAGTGGAACAGAGTACCCGCGCGTCCGCCGGTCCATATGTCTTCTTTGCGGCTTGCCATGCACAGCAGTGGATGGTCCGCACGCACCGCGGTTTGCCAGGTCTGGCCGCCGTCCAGCGACCATTGAAGGACGCCGCCGGCAACCTCCCAGGTTACGTCCAAATTTACATTGGGCTGCGCCGATTCGGATCCTTGGAGCGCCGGTTTCGCTCTTTCGATCGGCGGTGCATCGTTCTTCGCCATCAGAGTGTCTTCGGCGGGAAGCGAGCGCCTAACTGCGGTGTTGTTTCCGGCACTCGCGGCGGTTTCAGCTGCGACACCGATTGGCGCTTGCGGCGTGTGGGAAGCGATCCGTCCAGCTTTGATTTTCTTGGACGAAGGAGGTTCTGACTTCGGGATTTCCCCGGCGAACGGCGGATCTAGCTGGACCGCTCTGGGGATCGAACTACGCCCGTCAGCCGGACCGGATTGGTCCGATGGCGACGACGCGATCTGTTGTGCGGAAGCTGGAAGTGCTGCTGTCGCGATCTGCGGATTTGCCGCAGGCAGCTTCGCCTGATTCAGGGTTCCCGGGCGCACCAGGAGCAAGGCGCCGCCGATCGCAATACCCGCGGCCAGCGCGGCCCAGCGCAGGCTCGGCACCGCAAAAACAGCTCGCCAGCTTCTCGCGGCCTTAGCCGGAATCAGTGCGGGTCGTCCCGGAGCTGTCTCGGCCGCAACCTCCTCTGCCGGCAGCGCCAATGCGACCAGTTCGCGGCAGCCTCCGCAGAGCGCCAGGTGCCCGAACACGCCCTCGCGGTCGGTTGGCGAAAGCGCCTGCTCGGCAAAAGCCGTCAGCAGGTCGGCATTGGGGTGCGCTGGATCGAGCGCGTCTCGCCCCTGCAAATCCCGCTCTGCAGCGCGCAGGCGGTCATATACGATTTTGGGAACTTCCGTCATCTTTTCGCCGCGTCCTGCGCGGGCATTCACCCGCTTCCTTTAGGGAACGATCTTGGCCCGGAATCTTGCACGAAACGGGACCGTAAATTCAACTGTAGGTCCCGCACGTCGGTTTCCAGGGCTTCGGCAGCCTGGGCGTGGCTCAATCCGCGCGTCCGCAGACCCGCCAGAATCCGCTTCCGGAGGCCCGCGGCGAGCCGGTCCAGCCGCCGGCTGACGCTGGACTCGTGCAGTCCGAGAGTGCGTGCAATCTCGGCCAATGTCCGTTCATCCAAGTAATAGGACGCCAAAGTAAAACGGTCCTCGGCCGAAAGTTCCGCGAGTGCCTCGTCGGTGGCGGCTTCCAGCCGCTCGGTCGATTCGCGGCCGGGAGTGTCCGCCGGATCGGGAACTGCCGCCGCGAACTGTACGCCCTCTTCCGTTTGTTCTTCCAGACTGACCGTGCGTTTCTGCTTGCGGTAGCGATTGATGAACTCCTGCGCCATCACGGTGCGCAGCCAGCCTTCGAGTGAACCGCGCCCGGTATAGAACACCAGCTTCGAACGGCGCACGTCATCGCGCGCGCTGACGCCGTAGAGATCCGCAAAAAGCGAGTCGGCCAATTCCGCGGCATGCGCCGCGTCGCGCGTAATGTGCAGCGCCATGCTGTGCATTTTCTGGCGATAGCGGCTGATGAAGTCCTGCCACGCGAGATCGTTTCCGGCGGCACAGGCGCGCGCCAGCGCCAGTTCTTCCAGACGCAGCGCCGCGCAAAAATCAGCTCTTTGTCCTGGCGAAGGGGAAGAGACTTGCTTGCGCAGAATTTCATCGAGGATGGCCGCGAACTGCCCGGCACTCAAGCCATAGGCGGATGCCCCGCTGCGCTCGTACAGAGCCGCAGCGATGTTCGCTTCGTGGCCGGATTGGGATGGCTTTGGCACGCTACGCGGGCAGGCTCTACATGATGCTAGCAATTTTTAAGATGCAAGGAAGAACAAATCGTACGTTCTTTTATCAACGAGCTGTGAAGATCACTCCTGGAAGAATCGCGATTGAGTCCCCGGCGCGCTCTCACTTGGGCGTGCCGGGGATGGCGCGTTCGAGATGTCGAACCAGATGTCGAACGAAGGCATGCCCGACTGGGATGCGTCGGCGCAGACGCGGTCATGTCCGCTCCAGGCCTTTGTGCACGACGTCATCCGCGTCGTAGGTTAGGTTGAGCGCAGGCAATTCGTCGCGTGAGAACCAGCGAACATCCGCCGCATCGCTCCCCGCCTTAAGATCGCCGCCGAGCGGACGACACAAAAAATCGATCAAGACAAAGTGATACCGTACCCGCCGCTCCTCGTCCCGGATGACGCGTTCATACACGCCCAGCATCTCACCCGGTTCGACCGTCAACCCTGTTTCTTCGTGAGCTTCGCGCATCACGGCCTCGCGCAATGTTTCACCGCACTCGAGCACGCCGCCCGGCAATGACCACTCGCCCAGCAGCGGCGGGGTTCCGCGGCGAATCAAAAGGACGCGGTTCTCGCCGCTATGACGGGCAACGATCACAGCGCCTACGCCCACCAGCGGCGATTCAGGGTATTCACGTTTCATCGGCTGATCAGTATACGGCCTTGGACGGTGCGGAGCCCCGTCACCACACGCATTACAATAGCGAGCATGTCGCTCGACGAGTACAAACGGAAACGGCGTTTCGAGGAAACGCCCGAGCCTCCACCGAAGCTTGAAAAACAGTCGCGGCACCGCTTTGTGGTGCAGCGCCATCATGCCTCGCGCCTGCACTACGATTTCCGGCTGGAGATGGAAGGCGTGCTCAAGTCGTGGGCCGTTCCCAAAGGCCCGTCGCTTGATCCCGCCGACAAGCGTCTGGCCATGATGGTTGAGGATCATCCGGTATCGTACTTCGATTTTGAGGGCACCATTCCCGAAGGCAACTATGGCGGCGGCACGGTGATGGTTTGGGACGTGGGTACGTGGGTGCCACTGTCGCCGGTGCCGGTCAACGGCGAGTACTTGCCGGGGACCGACAAGGAAGCGGCCGCCATGCTTGCAAAAGGCGACCTGAAATTTCGGCTGACGGGGAAACGGCTGAACGGCGATTTCGCCCTCGTGCACATCAAGGGCCGCAGCGGAAGCAAAGGCAACGAATGGCTGCTGATCAAGAAAAAAGACGGTGATGTCGTTGCGAATTTCTACATCGACGCGTATGACACTTCCGTCCTTACCGACCGCACCATGGCGGAAATCGGCGGCGATGCAGGCTCCGCGGAATGGAAGAGCAGCCGCCAAGCCGCGCGCGGCAAAGTGAAGGCCGCGTGGCTGGCGGGCGCCATTGCGCGCGCCGAGTCGAAGCGAAAAGCTTTAACCGCAGAGAACGCGGAGAAAAATAGCGGTAAAAGCGCAAAACGGGCTGCTCGAAGTGTCACTCAAGCGAAGAGCCCTGCGATCTTGCATGAAGCGTCTGGGGACGGCGCATCGAGCGGTGCCGCATCCAAATCAAGAGCCAAGAAATCCTCGGCGAACTCTGCGCCCTCCGCGATGAAGGTTCTTGCGGGCGCCGAGCAGAAGCCCATGCCCACGGTGATCCATCCGATGCTGGCCACCTCTACGCCCAAGGCCTTCGACAATCCCGACTGGCTCTTCGAGATTAAATGGGACGGCTACCGCGCCGTGGCTTTCATCGAAGAAGGGCACGTGCGTCTGGTGTCGCGCACTCAGAATGATCTTACCGCGCAGTTTGTCGAGCTTGGCCGCCTGCCGCAATTCGTGAAAGCGCAGCGCGCCATCCTCGACGGAGAAATTGTCGCGCTCGATGACAAGGGGCTTCCTTCATTCAGCCTGATGCAGCAGCGCACGGGATTCCAGCCGGGAAAGCGCCGCCTGCCACGGCTGGGCTATTTGCCGGGCCAAGGCGCGTCGGTCGTCTACTACGCGTTCGATCTTCTCTATCTCGACGGTTTCGACTTGCGGCGCGTTACCCTGGAGCAGCGCAAGCAGTTGTTGCAGGAGCGGATCGTCGCCGGCGACGTTGCGCACTTTTCCGACCACTACTTCGAGAAAGGTCTCGATCTTTTCGAGGCGGCGAAGCAGCGCGAACTGGAAGGGATTGTCGCCAAGAAACGCAGCAGCATTTATGAAGAGAAGCGTTCGCGCGATTGGCTGAAGATCAAAATCACGCAGCGGCAGGAGTGTGTCATCGGAGGCTACACCGATCCCGAGGGCAGCCGCGATTATTTCGGCGCGCTCGTGCTTGGCTTGTATGACCAGAAGGGGCGACTGATTCACGTCGGGCAGGTTGGCACAGGATTCGATCAGAGGGCTCTTAAGGAAATCTTCGCTCGCTTGCAGCCGCTCGCGACTAAAAAGAATCCGTTCTTTGGCGAGATCGGCGGATTGCGGAAAGTGCATTTTGTGCGCCCGGAAGTCGTAGCTGAAATCAAATTCGCCGAGTGGACTCACGAAACGGCGGAGGGCGGCATGAAGCTGCGCGCACCTGTGTTTATGGGATTGAGAAGCGACAAGACGGCGAAGGAATGCCGACTGGAGGAAGCGGGCTCGATCTAGTTATGTTCGGGGTCAGGATGGCAAGGACCTGCTATCGAATTATTGCCTGGGCGCGTAATACCCGCGACGGGCACGGACTTGGAGGTCTTTCTTCAGCGCCGTGATCTCAATCGAGCGGTAGCGTCCATCGGCGTCGAAGTCGCTGGGCTTGTAGGAAACGGCGTACTGGCTGCGCAGTTCGTCCTCAATGGCGGCGAACGAGTGCGTGATGTCTTTCATCTTGTAAGGGAAGAAAGCGCGCCCGCCGGTGGCCGACGCCAGGTCTTCCAGCACTTTGTCGCCGCGCAGAATCAGGCCGCTGTCGTCGGTTGAGATGGCGTAGATGAGCACTTCGGCACGCTGCGCCATTTCGATGGCCTGGGCGCGCGTGTATTCGCTCTGATTGTCCTCGCCGTCGCTCAAGATCACGATGGCTTTGCGAATCGCATGGTCGGAGTGCTCGTGCAGCAGTTTGTCTTTGCAAGCTTTGTATATGGCGTCGTAGAGCGCGGTGCCGCCGCCATTGCTCAGGCGTTGCACTCCGGCGGCGAGCAGCGGAACTTTGTCGGTGAAATCCTGGGTCAGGCGGCTCTGCTGGTTGAAGCCTACGACGAAGGCGCGGTCGTAGCCGGGACGAATGAGGTGCTGCAGAAATCCGGTGGCAGCTTCTTTTTCAAATCCGAAACGGCTCTCGACCGAGCCGCTCACATCCATGAGCAGGCCCAACTCGATGGGCAAGTCGGTCTCGCGGTTGAAGTTGAGGATCGATTGCACCGGCTTGTGATCGTCGAGAATCGAAAAGTCACTCTCGTTCAAATTCCGGACGAACTTGCCGTGGCGATCGGTCGCGATGAAGAGCACGTGGACTTCATCGACGCGTTTCTTGATCGTCAGGATCGTCTCATCGGTCTCGTCGCTGGTGGCGGCAGGAATCGCCGAGTTGGTCCCAGAAGCGGCGATGACGTAGGAGCCGGTTTGGGCGCATCCGGAAACGGACAAGGCAGGAACGATGGCGAACAGCAAGACGAACGCGAGTCCGCTTGCGGTGATCCCGAAATGTTTGCGCTTTGCCATTGTTTCGCCTACTTCGTAGATGAGTCCGTTAATGAGATCGAAAATGCTGTTCCGACGCCCTGTGGGCAGCGAAGCCTTCAAACATATCGATGCACGCCGGGGGCCGAAGACCGGAAAAACTCGGTCTAATTGACTCTAGGGGTTATCGGGCACAAGTCCAAGTTACAAAAGGAGTACGCAAAAGGTGAGTCGTCTAACTGTAAGGCGGTCAATGGTTTGGCAACTCGGTTGGGCGGACCGCCGGAGTGGCTCTGTAACCAGGGTTTGGTTCAGGGCAGTAAGCATTTTAAAGTGGGTTTATGGCGCGAAGATTCGCCCGCCATTTCTTCACGGTCGGGCGCGCTTCGTGCAAAAAATTCGGACTGCCGAAGCACGACTCTCTTGGGCACCGAGGACATTCTGGCCGGGCGGGGACGCCCGGCGCTCCGCCACCCCTGTGACGGAAGGCGACGGTGATACTCTAAAAACCGGCAATCTGAACAGTCGCCGTGGCTGCATCCGGCGCCGGAGTCGCGATATGTACTTTGAGCAGTTTTATCTGACCTGTCTGGCCCACGCCTCGTACTTGATTGCATCGGAGGGTGAGGCGGCCGTCGTCGATCCGCAGCGCGATGTCGATATTTATCTGAAAGCGGCGGAAGAGCAAAATTGCAAGATCCGGTACATTTTCGAAACTCACCTGCACGCTGACTTTGTTTCCGGACACAAGGAACTCGCGGCGCGTACCGGCGCAAAGATCTACATTGGAGCGCAAGCCAACGCGGGATTTCCGCATGTGGCGCTGACCGACGGTTTCGAAGTGAAAATGGGAGCGGTGCTGATTCGCGCGCTGGAGACGCCGGGACACACGCCAGAGAGCGTTTGCCTCGTACTTACTGATGAAAGCGCCACAGATGCAACCAAGCCGGCACAGCCGTCGGCGGTTCTGACCGGCGACACGCTGTTTATTGGCGATGTTGGACGCCCCGATCTTTCCCGCACGCACACGCCGCGGCAACTTGCGGGAATGCTTTATGACAGTCTGCATAACAAATTGCTGACACTGCCCGACGCGGTGACCGTGTATCCCGCGCACGGTGCGGGATCGCTCTGCGGACGCGCCATGCGCGCGGAGCGTTCGTCCACGATTGCAACGGAACGGCTCACGAACTATGCATTGCAGATCGCAAGCCGCGACGAATTCATTGCGCAACTGACCACGAATCTTCCGGCGCGTCCCGAATATTTTCTCGAGGATGCGGAGATCAACCGCTCCGGCGCTGCGACGCTGACGGAATTGCCCCCGCTTGCGGCGTTTTCTCCGGCTGAAGTCGAGGCGCTGCTGCGGCAGGGCGCAGTAGTGAATGTCAACGTGCTTGACGTTCGTCCTGCCGACGAGTTCGCCGCGGGCCATGTGCCGGGGTCAATTTGTATTGCGCTGTCGGGTCAATTTGCATCGTGGGCAGGCGGGATTCTGGGAATCCACTCGAAGCCGGTATTGATCGGCGATACCGACGCGCAGATTGAGGAAGCGCGGCTGCGGTTGGCTCGCGTAGGCATTGAAGACTTGCGCGGCTATCTGGCGGGCGGCTTGGCAGAATGGCGAAAGGCTGGTCTGGCGGTGACGCAAACGCCGCAAATTTCCCCTGCGGAACTGAACCAGAAATTACGCGAGGGGAACTGGCGCGCCGCCGACATCGTAGACGTGCGCCGCGAAGGAGAATGGCAGGCGGGGCATATCGCGGACGTGCCGTGCAGCGCGCTCGATACGTTTCCGAAAGAGCTGCCCGCTATCGATCAGGAGCGGCCGGTCGCGGTCCACTGTAAGAGCGGATACCGCAGCATGGTTGCGTGCAGTTTGCTCGAGCGCGCGGGGCATCGCAACGTAGTCAACGTCGCGGGAGGATTCGACGCGTGGCATGCGGCCGGACTTCCGGAAGTGGCGGAACAACTGGCCAAGGCATGAAGCGCATCGGCATCGCGATCGGCGGCTTCACGGTAGGAATGGCGATGCTTTCGTGGCCGGGCGCCGCGCTCGCCCAGGTTCCCGCCTCGGCCATCGACAGCCTGTTTTCGAAATTCGTCACCGTGCACGATCCCGGTTGCGCGGTGCTCGTAATCAAGGAAGGCCGGCCGATATTCAGAAAAGGCTATGGCGTAGCCGACCTGCGAACCTTGCAGAAGATCGGTCCGGAAACGAACTTTCGCCTGGCTTCGGTTAGCAAGCAATTCACCGCCATGGCGGTCATGCTGCTGGTTCACGATGGCAAGCTGCGCTACGAGGACCATCTCACGGACGTCTTTCCAGACTTCCCGGCTTACGGAAACACAATCACCGTCCGCCAGTTGCTGAATCACACCTCGGGCCTGATCGATTATGAAGACATCATGGCGAAGCAATATGCGGGGATCCCCGACGACAAAATCCCGCAGATCGCCGATGCCGGGGTGCTTGACTTGCTGAAGCATGAGACGAGAACCAGTTTTGTCCCCGGCACCCGCTGGGCCTATAGCAATTCAGGCTATGTCGTGCTGGCCATGGTGGTGGAGAAACGGTCAGGGATGCGGTTTGGAGATTTTCTGCGCCGGCGAATTTTTATCCCGCTGGGGATGACGAACACAGTCGCCTACGAAAAAGGCAGGAACGAAGTTGCGCATCGCGCCTACGGCCATACGAGAGCGGCCGCGGGATGGCGTGAGACCGATCAGAGTTCGACTTCGGCCACCCTGGGCGACGGCGGAGTCTATACCTCACTCGAAGACCTGGCCAAATGGGATGCCGCACTGGCCGGCTCCAAGCTTCTGACGGCAAAAGAAATGGACCCTGCATTCACCCCGGCCACTGCGGTAAACGGAGTTGCTCTGCACGACCCCGACGGCAATGTCGCGCCGCTCTATGGCTTTGGCTGGTTTCTGAATCCCTACCGCGGGCATCGCCGTTACGCGCACGAGGGCGAGACCGTGGGATTTCGCACCGCCATCCAACGATATCCCGACGATCACCTCACCATCGTCGTTCTATCGAATCGCGCCGGTGCCGACGCACCCGCATTGGCCGATCACGTGGCTGATTTGTATTTTGTGAAGCACTAGCCCGGCGCCAAGCGGTCTTAGTTAGTCCAGCGTGACGGCGTGCGCCCTGGCCAGAAGCACTTCCCGCCGGACGGGAAGCTGCGGCAGCGCTTGCATCAGGCGGCGGGTGTACTCGTGGGCGGGCGCTGTAAAAATCTGTTCCACCGTTCCGGACTCGACGATCTCGCCTTCGTGCAGGATGGCGATGCGCTGGCAGATTCCGGCGACCGACGGCAGATCGTGCGAGATATAGAGAATCGACATGCCGGTCTCGCGATTCAGGCGCGCGAATAACTCAAGGATTTCCGATTGCGTGATCACGTCGAGCGCGCTGGTCGCTTCATCGGCGATTAACAGCGCGGGCCGGTGCAGAATCGCCATGGCGATCAGTACGCGTTGCGCCTGTCCCACGCTGAGCTGAGATGCGCGCTTGCGCAGGAAGTCCCGGTCGTTCCCGCCGCAGGGCAGGCTGACATTTTTCAAGGATGACTTGATCGCCCGATCGCAGTCGTCCGATGTGGCGGCGCGCTCACTGTGGGCGCGCCAGGCCTCCCGCAGTTGGGTGCCGATTTCGAGCGCTGGATTGAGTGAGGCGAGTGGGCTCTGAAGCACGAGACTCAAAGCTCGTCCGCGGAGGCTGCGCAGTTCGCGTTCACGCAGGGTGAGCAGATCCGTGCCCTGAAAGACAATCTTGCCCTCCACAATGGCGCGTTGGCGGCCCAGCAATCCGAGGATGGCCAGCGCCAGCGTGCTCTTGCCCGATCCGCTTTGGCCGACCAGACCGACGACTTCGCCGCGAGCGATATCCAGCGAAATCCCCTGTAGCACCGGCGCTTTGCCGGGATAGCGCACGGTGACCTGCGCGGAGAGCAAGGTTGGCGAGGAATCGGGCGTCGGCATACTTAGTGGCTCTGTCTTACGAACTCTGTCAGTCACTCGTCTATCGACTCGCTCGCGCTTGTGAGTTCACGGTAAGCCGCTCGGCGTTCCAGAAAGTCTGCGGATTCAGAATGACCGGGTTCGCGCCCGCGACCGCGCTGGAGACAGCGGACAGCGCATTCTGATTGATCAGGTAGATCAAGGGCGCCTGCTCGGCCGCGATTTCCTGCACTCGGTCAAAGCTCTCCTTGCGCTTCTTGGGATCGGCGGTGGAGGCTTGTGCCCGCATCAGGCGGTCAATCTCGGCTTCCCATGCGGTTTCTGGAGATTTCTGCTGCGGGTTCCAGGCGTGATTGTCGCCCGAACTCAGCCAGATAGTCATCTGACTATTGGGATCAAGCTCGACGTTGCGGAACCCGAGCATCGCGGCTTCGTAATTGAATTTCTGCGAAATACGCTCGATCAGAGAAGGGAAGTCGAGCGTGACCACATTCACCTTGATCCCGAGCTTGCCGAGATCTTCCTGAATCATGACCGCCATGCGTTCTCGCGGTTTGCTGCCAGCGTTGGTGACAATGGAAAACTCGACTGCATTGCCCGCCTTGTCGAACAGCGTCCCATTTTGCAAATGAAAGCCGTCGTCTTGCAGACGCTTCAACGCGGCGTCGGGGCGATACGCCTCGGCCTTGAGCTTGCTGTTGAACCAGAACTTATTCGCGGGCGAAACCGGGCCGACGGCAGGCTGGGCGTGCCCGTTGAAAACGATGCGGCTCAGATCGTCGCGGTTGACGGCTTGCGAAATCGCGCGCCGGAAATTGACTGACCGGAACCACGCGCGCTTATACTCCGGAATGGGAGCGCTGGCCACCTGGTTGAACCACAGGAATTCGTAATCGAGCGAAGCGCCGGCATCGTGCACCAGTTGCGGTGAACTGGCGGCCAGGCGGTCGAAGTAATCGCTGTCGACAGAGTTGATCAGGTCGAGTTCGCCGCGTTTGAAGCGCAGCATTTCGACGTCGCGATTTGGCTGAATGTCGAGCCGCACAGAATCGAGGTACGGCAAGCGGCGTCCCGCAGCGTCTTTCTTCCAGTAGTTGGGGTTGCGCTTGAGCAGCACGCTCGACCCCGCCTTGTATTCCGCCACCATGAACGGCCCGAGCACCGCCCCCTCTTTCTTGGGAGAGTGCGCGGACATGATCGCCACCTGATCGAAAAGGTGTTCGAGTCCGGCCAGCGGCGCGGGAAACGTGATCGCGATCTGGTCGGGGGCGATGATCTTGGTGCTGACCGTGCCGCTTCCAGAGCGGAACGCGTCTCCGGTTGAAGAGTGCAGCGCGGGGTCCATGAGCCGCTGCATGGTGAAGGCGACGTCTTCGGCCGAGAACGGGCTGCCGTCCGAAAATAAAATCCCATGCCGCAGCTTGAATGTGATCTGCTTGCTGTCTTTCGACACGCTCCACGATTCCGCCAGTTCGGGTTCGAGGTCCTGCGTCTTGCGGTTGGCGCGAACCAGCACGCCGCCGGTCAGATAGCGAATGGCCACGGAAGCATCGTCATCGACCAGCGCCGGGTCGAAAGTCTTCGGCTCCGAGCGCAGGCAGAACCGCAGTTCACCGCCGTTTTGCGCGAAGGCGAAGGCGGCGAGCAGAAAGAAACAGACCAGCAATTGCAAAAATGCGCGGCGGACGGATTTGTTCATATTCATGCGGTCACTTCCTCTTTCGACAAGAGCATCTGAAACGACGTCATCACAACAATCAGCAGCACCAACGGCACCAGTCGCCACGGTTCTTCGCGAAACGACATCAACCCTTCCAGTTCGCGCAGCAGGCTTCCCCAGGAAGGCAGCGGTTCGGCGACGCCCAAACCGAGGATGCCAAGATTGGCCTCGCTCAGGATGAAGACCGGAATCGAAATCCAAAACTGCGCGTAGAGAACCGGCTTCAGGTTAGGCAAAACATGAATCAGAAAAAGCCGCGGGCCGTGCAATCCCGAAGCGCGAGCCTGCAAGACAAAATCGGAGTTGCGCAAGGCATCGGCACTGGTCGAAAGCACGCGCGCCGCAGCGGCCCAGCCCAGCAGTCCGAGAATGAGAAACGTAATCAGAACCGAGGTCAGCGGAGAAACATTGAGCGGCAAGACCGCGCGGACCGTAATCAACAGAAAAAGCCAGGGCAGAGAAAGAAACAGGTCGGTGAACCCTCGGGCGAGACGCAACCAGATTCCGCCTAAGTATCCCGCAAGCCCGCCCACCAGCGCGGCCAATAGCGTAGAGACCAGAGCGGCAGCGGGAGCGAGCAGCAGCGAGATGCGCGTGCCGTAGAGCACGCGCGCGAAGCGATCGCGGCCCACTTCATCGGTGCCGAGCCAATGCTCATGCGAGGGCGGCGCGCCGGGAGCTTCGCGAAACTGTTTGGCGTATCCAACCGGCGCCAGCCAATTGGCGGCGAGCGACACCGCGCACACGAATACGACCACGACACACGCCAGCTTGCGGGCTAGGTTCATGTAGGGTTGAGGCTCCGGCTAAACGTCGCGGGGTTGCAACACGTAATTCATTACATCGGCCCCCGAGTTCGCCAGCAAGGTTACGAGCGTAACCAGCACGGTGAGATTTACCAGCAAGGGAAGGTCTCTGGAAAGCGCCGCCTGCCAGGCCAGTTGACCGATGCCCGGCAGTCCGCACAAGGCTTCAATCGGAATGCTGGCGCCGAGAGCGATGCTGACGGTGACCCCGGCAAGCGCAATCATCTGCGGTCCGGCGACGGGCAGCACGTGCCGGGCCAGGACGCGCATTTCGCCCAGTCCGCGGGCGCGGGCGGCGGTGATGTGCGGCAATTCGTAGGCTTTGGCCAGCAGGCTCCGCGAATAGCGGTAGATCTTGGGAAACACGATCAGCGCGATGGCAAGATATCCGGGAGCGTTGAGAATCACCGAGAGCAAAGCCAGGACCGCCGCCGGAATGCAGAGAAAGGCGCCGCTCAGGGTGATCCCCATCATCTCGTATACCGGAACACGCCACAGGCAGGCGGTGAAGGCCAGCAGCAATGCCAGCAGCCACGCCAGCAACAGGCCAACGCCGGCCACGCGCAAAGTGACCGGCCAGCGCTCGCGCAAAAGGCTTTGCACGGGTTGGCCGAGGGCATGAGAAGTGCCGAGATCGCCGTGCCAGGCGGCGCGAAGATACCCGGAGTAGTAGCGGAGAATGTTGTGTTCGCCCGCCCGCGATTGGCGCAAGGCGCGAACGCTTTCGGCGCTGAGGCCGGGATCGAGTTCCCGCTCGTCGGAATCGAAACCGGGAGCGAGGCGCACCAGCGTGGCCGAAAGCAGGCCGCCGAGCAGGACGATCGCGACGATCGCGGCCAGGTGCCGGGCGATTTTCCAGAACAGCGTTTTCCGCGGTGCCGTTTTCGATATGAGCATGACAGCGTCCTAATTCACCGTTGTGGCGCGCGCGCGCGGCTTCGAAGAGTTCGGGTCGCCGTTGGGTTCGGAGTGGTGCGCTTCTTTCACGGAGTACATGCGCCGATCCGCCTCGGCCAGCAAGGGCTCGACCTCAAAACCATCCTGCGGGCAAAAGGCGGCGCCCACGCTCATGCCCACCAGATCGCGTCCAGCGATCTTCCGGCCCGCTTCAATCGCCAGCAGATGCAGCCGGCTGGCCTTCTCGCTCGCAGCTTCCGGGCTGAGTCCGGGAGCGACGATCACGAATTCATCGCCGCCCATGCGGGCGACATAATCGTAGCCGCGGTTGACTTCCCGCAGTCGCGCGCCGAAATCCTTCAGCAGGTTGTCGCCTTCGAGGTGGCCATAGAGATCGTTAATCTGCTTGAAGTTGTCGAGGTCGCACACCATCACGGCAAGCGAGGTTCCTGTCCGGCGGCAGCGCGCCAGTTCGCGCGAAAGATGGACGAACAATGAGCGGGCATTGGGCAGACCGGTCAGGTAGTCGGTGGTCGCCGAGTCCTCGGCCTGCTGATATTTGAGGGCATTTTCCACCGAGAGCGCGATCTTCGAGCTGACCGCGAGCAGAATGCGGAGATGATCGGGCGAAAAGGCGTCGCGATCGGTACGGTACATGGCCAGCACCCCGACCACGCCATTCAGTCCTTCGAGTGGCACCGCGAGCGTCGAGCGCAGGGTGGTGAATCGCGAGGGATCGCCCACATATCCGGCTTCGGCTTCGGGATTGCCATTGAGGATTGGCTTGCGTTTTTCCGCGACCCAGCCGCACAGACCTTCTCCCAGGCCAATCGTCAGCGACGAGAGCAGCCGGAAGTTGTCGCCGCTCACCAGTTCGGGCACCAGTTTGCCGCTCTTTAACAGAAATACCGCCATCGAATCGTAAGGAATCATCTTGCGCAGGCGGACGGAGAGCACCGAAAGAGTTTCGCCCAGGCTGAGAGAGTTGCCGAGATCCTGGCTGATCTCGAACATGATCTGCGCTTCCTGACGAGCCGAGGCAATGGAGGAGAGAAAATCCGCTTCGTTCGGCGCGCCGGGAAGCGGCGCGGAATGTTCGAGTCCGCTCGCCGGCTCTGCGCTGGGCGCAATGCGGATGTCGGCCGATGGCATCGCAGCCCCCGCGGCCGGCGCATCGAACTGGGAATCCGATTGCACCAGGATGTCCATTGCGCGATACCGGCGTTGAAGGACCTCGACAATTCTGGGCTCGAAGGCGGAGCCCGACATCGAGGCAACGTTCTGCATGGCGGCATCGAGCGACATGGCATTGCGGTACTGGCGATGCGAGGCCAGTGCGTCCAGGCAATCGACGGCGGCCAGGACGCGCGCGCCCGGCGGAATCTCTTCGCCTTTCAGCCCGTCGGGATAGCCCGTTCCGTCCCAGCGCTCGTGGTGCGAGCGGACGATGGGCGCGACCGGATAGGGAAACGCGACGCGCTGCAGGATCTCGGCCCCCACCAGGGTGTGGATCTTCATCTTTTCGAATTCTTCCGGGGTCAGGCGTCCGGGCTTATTGATGATGTGTTCGGGAATGGCCAGCTTCCCAATGTCGTGGAGCAGCGCCGCGGCGCGCAAGGCTTCGATTTCGCTCTCGGCGAAGCCCAGTTCTTTCGCCACCTCGACCGCGAATACGCGCACCCGCTGTAGGTGCTGGTGCGAGGTGTGGTCCTTGGCTTCGATGGCCAGCGCCAGGCTCTCGATGGTGCGCAAGTGGAGGGCGGCAACCTCTTCGGCGTGCCGTTTTTCAATCTCGACCTGCTGCTTTTCCGTCGCCAACTTGGCGAGATAGAGATGATACGAGCGATAGACCCAGTAGATCAGCGGCAGAACCAGAAGCGAAGTCTGCCATCCCACCTGTTTGCTGAGGAAACCCACCGCAAACACCACCGCAGCGCCCACCATATAAAAGGGGAAGGACCAGAAGTGGCATTCGGCCCAGACCTTGTACGCCGGTTTGCCTTCGGTCAGCGAAATGATGACCGCCACCGGGACCGTGTTGGCCACGAAGAAAATCAAGGAGGTCACGATCAGCAGCGGCAGTGTGCCCGCGCCGAGCATCCGCTGCAAATCGTGATAGGCGAAGTACGACAAAACGATGGCGTTCGCCATCATGCCGAAGACGTTGAACGCGATCTTGATGGGAGCGATCTTCTGGCGCGATCCCGCCAGGCATTGCACCAGCGTCGCGCTACAGCCAATCACCAACGTTTCGGGAAGATTCAGCTCGAGCACGCTCAGCAAAATGAGCAGGAAGTTCACCGACATGGTGCCGTCGAACCCGGGCAGCTGAAATTTGAGATTGGAGGCGAGCACGGCGACCAGCAGGTAGCAGGCAAATCGCGTCAGGTCGACACTCTGCCAGTGCCATAGGGCATAGACTAGCGCCGACAGTCCGAGCGCCGCAGTGGCTTCGATAAACAGTCTTGCCCGAATTGACATAGGCCGACCTGCAATTTCCATTTACACCGCGTGCGCCTGCACGTCGTCAAGGCCGCTTCTCGGTACCGCTGTCGCCGCATGGGTTCGGCGGCAGCGATGCCTGCCTATTCCAGCGCGCTCCCGGCGCATTCCAGTTTGTCCTCGAAAGCGACCCAACCTGCCCAACTTGGGGTATCGACATCCGGTGCCAACGCACTGCAAATCTGGTTTTCCCCTTGTATCGGATCGTAGTTTACTGTCGAGGAATCCCACACCTAACCGAAGTAACGATCAAGGCGCCGCTGCCGGCAGCTTGGGTGTGATGGAAAAACCCCCATTCGGCACAACTCTGACGCAGGAAGGGAAGATAGTTACTTCGGTGTGTCGGTCGCTGTGGAACCACCCAACAAACGATCGCCATTGTGGCAGCATCATGCATAGGGGCGTCCGTCTGCACCTGCCTGATGTCGAGCGCTTCAAAGGTCGCAGCGCGGGGGTTACGTTTCCCCGTTTGCCAACGACATAGACATGCCAATTTCAGTCAAAACTCCGCCAACGGAAAGAGCGCCGAAAATCGCAACCCGGGGCCGAACTGGCCACAGCTGTAACCCGATGGGTGAGGCCAGTCTTGAATTCGTTTTGCCGCCCGGCATTCTCGACCAGTTACGGGACGCGGTCTTCACCACCGACCTTCAGGGCATCATCACCAGTTGCAACCAGGGTGTCGATCGCTACGGCTTTGTGCCCAAGGATCTGATCGGGCAAAATATCGCCGAATTCTACGGTGTCGAGCAGCAGGCCACCCGCGCGTTGGCCCAGGTTCGGGAAGCGGGCCGGTTTGAAGGCGAACTCCGCTGCCGCACGAAGTCCGGCCAGGATGTCGAAGCTCATCTGTGTTTGACACTGCTCCGCGATGCGAATGCAGTACCCGCGGGCATTCTCGGATTTTCGATCGACATCGCCGACAAGCAACTCGCCGAGGTTGCTCCGCCGGTTGATGCCCCGGCTGCCACCGTCGCGGTACCGCTGGCGCGGCGTCAGATCGACGGCACACAGTTTCTGATTGCCAGCCCGATCATGCACAAGTTCATGGGCATGGTCGACCGCGTCGCCGGGCACACCGAGACTGTGCTGGTGACGGGCGAAACCGGCACCGGCAAAGAGTTGGTTGCGCGCACCATCCACGAATCTTCGTATCGCCACAAACATGCGTTGGTGGACATCAACTGCGCCGCCCTGCCCGAGCACCTGGTGGAAAGCGAACTGTTCGGCTACGAGAAGGGAGCCTTCAGTGGCGCCGACTCCTCAAAGCCCGGCTTGTTTGAGCTGGCCGATAAGAGCACGATTTTTCTCGACGAAATCGGCGAGCTGCAACCGCAAATCCAGGTGAAACTGCTCCGCGTGCTGGATGGCCAGCCGTATTACCGCCTGGGTGGAAATCGGAAAATCACCGTCGACGTGCGCGTGGTCGCGGCCACCAATCAGGATCTTGAGCTGGCCGTGAAAGAGGGGCGATTCCGCAAGGATCTTTTCCACCGCCTCGGCCAATTCCAATTGCGGGTTCCCCCGTTGCGCGAGCGTCCCGAGGACATTGCCGCGCTGGCACGCCACTTCCTCTCGCTGAAAGCGGGAGATAAGGTTTTCGCAGCGGACGCGTTGACAGCTCTGCGCGGCCATTCCTGGCCGGGAAACATTCGCGAACTCCGGAACCTGGTGGCAAGGCTGGCCATGGCCAACGACAACCGCCAGATCACGGGGGCTGAAGTCCTGGCCGCACTCCATGCCGAACTGCATGGCGAATCGAGGGCCGCAGTCCGCGCCAGCGGCGCCGTGCCGCTCGGCAATCTCGACAACATGGAAGAGCAGATGATCATCCGCGCCCTGGAGCAGACCGGTGGACACAGGGCTCATGCCGCCGAGCAGCTGGGAATCTCTCGCCGCACGCTCAGCCGCAAGCTGCGGGAATATGAGATCGATACCCGTGGCAGCGAAGGTTTGGCCAAACTGGGCGTCATCAGCGAAGATCAGCAGAAGTTCTTTCGCGCCAAAGTCAATCTGTCCGTGACCCTGAAGAATTCGCAGGGCAAGGAAATCCAGGCGCAGGCGGTCAACCTGAGCACCGGAGGCATGGGGCTCGACGCGGTAAGCGATGCGGCTGGTTTTGCCGGGTTGGTCGACGTCAGCTTTCTGTTGCCCGAGAGTGAAACCGTGGTTCAGGCGAAAGGCCGCGTGGCATGGACCGAAGCAGGAGGAAGAGCCGGCCTGCGCTTTGTCGTGATCGACCCTGCGGTCTTCGTGCAACTGCAACATTGGACGAATCGGAAGATGAAGGATGAAGGCTGGGAAATTCCTTCCTGAGAACGCGCGGCGAAGCCGAATGGGTCAAAGCCAAGCGCCTACGCGGACGCACAGCACACTTCGGTAATCTGTCGTAATACGTCCTTCCGTGACATCCTCGGTTTGCGCTTCAAGTTTATCGACCGTCGCCGCGACGCCAACTCCCGCTGCGGTTGCGGAAATCAAGTGAGGTCATTCATGTTGCAGTCTCCGGAACAGAAGTACTCTCCAAACACCGCCCCCACGAATGCTTACACGCCCGTCAAGCCGGCCAACTCGCCGGTGGAACAAGCCACGATCGGGCGCTCGCTGGTCATCAAGGGCGACGTGTCGGGCTCGGAATCGCTGTTCATTGACGGACGCGTCGAAGGCACGATCAATTTTCCCGACAATCGCGTCACGGTCGGCCGCAACGGAGTCGTCGCGGCCAACATCACGGCCAATGAAGTCGTCATCATGGGCAAGGTGCAGGGCAACGTCGAGTGCGCCGATCGACTGGACGTGCGCAGCGAAGGCGTACTCGCCGGCGACGTGATCACGCACCGCATCAGCATCGAAGAGGGCGCGATCCTGAAGGGCGGCGTCGAAGTGCGCAACCCCGAAAAGAAAGACCAGAAAAACCAGGCCCAGGCCCCGAGCAAGCACGAAGCGCCCAAGGCTGCGGCTGCGGCTGCGGGCACCGCACAATCCAACGAGGTTTGAATTCGAAGTCGGAATTCAGGAACGACGATGGAGGGACCGGCGATTCACCGGTCCGGGCCGGGGGATTGCGCCTGGCGCTCCATCGTTTTCTATTTTGGCGCTTTACTTCTTCGGCTTAAAGTCGAGCGACGCCGAGTTCATGCAGTAGCGTAGTCCGGTAGGTCCGGGTCCATCGGGAAACACATGGCCCAGGTGCGCATCGCACTTGGCGCAGCGAGCCTCGGTGCGCGTCATGCCATAACTGGAGTCGGTGTGCTCCGCGATGTTCTTGCGGTCGGCGGCCGCAAAGAAGCTGGGCCATCCCGTTCCCGAATCAAACTTCGTGTCCGAGCCAAACAGCAGCGTCCCGCAGCACACGCAGTGGTAGGTCCCGTCGTCGTGCTTGTTCCAATACTTGCCGGTAAAAGCGGGTTCGGTGCCGCAGGCACGGGCCACCTGGTATTGTTCCGGTGTGAGTTGCTGCTTCCACTCAGCATCGGTCTTGGCGATTTTTCCGTCGGCAATCTTTCCCTCGGCGATCCGGTCGGTGAGTTTTTCCGTCATAGCGTGTCTCCGGAAAATAAGATGCAGAACGAGCGGGAAAGTTGCAATTCCCGTCTGCAATATACACCGTGGTCAGAAGGATTCTTGAGCTGGCTCAGTGTGCCAGGGGCTGATTCTTGCCGAGCAGAGGGCGGATGCCGGCGCGTTGTTGCAGCTCCGACAGGATCGCCTTGGCGGCGTTCAAGTAGGTAACGGTGGGATCGGATGTATCCGCCCAAACCGCCTCATACACAATTTTCGCCCCATCTTTCGGGTCCATGTGCAGCGCGGCTTCCATCAGATCGGCTTTTTGCCGGACGTTGCTATAGCAGCTATGGCAGACCGCAGCCGGTTCGGCCACGCCGCTATGCTGATGTTTGAGCACGCACTGGAATGCCGCGGGGGCATTGATCTCAGGAGCGGTGATCCCAGGGGCGGTGTTGATCTGCTTGTGGGAAGCGAAAGCCTGGGACTTAAGCTCCTTCAGCCGGCGCTCGCGTTCTTCGTCGATCGATGCGCCAGTGCTGGGAGCGACCGCGACAGGCGGCACCGCCGCGGAAGGCGTCCCGGGTTGATTGGGCGAGACACGTTCCGGCGATTTGCAGATGGGACAAGCGTGCATGTCGGCGGGGTAGTAGGCGTGGCAGCGCGCACAGGGCAGGCCGTAGCCGACCGGCTTTTTCTCCGACGGGACTTCGGATACGGACCCGAGCGGCGTACGACGCTCCGGCATCGTTGGAGCGGCGGCTCTAGCGGACTTTTCCCGGGCTTGTGCGGCAGCAGTGCTTTCCATAGGAGTGATGGCCCCGGCGGCGCGCTTCGCGCCGCGTTTACTCTCTCTCTGAATTCTAGGTTGGTGGAATGCCCTAAGGCGATGCACGTCGGTGCATGGCCAAGGTAACGCCTCGTCCTTAATCCCTCCAAAACCTTCCAATCGAAGATCCTGGTGCGTCCCGTCTCAACAGTGGAGGTGGGACGCGACTTACTTCGAACTCGTGATCAGCCGGACGACTTCCTGCATCCGAGCTCGGTAGAGGTTCTCGCTGGGATCCATGCGCGAGGCTGTTTCCAGTTCTGCCAGAGCCTCTTCGTATTGGTTCAAGGCCATTAGGCAGGCGGCCAGAGAATAATGATTTTGGGCGCTCGGCTCGAGCTTGAGGGCCTCGCGAAATTCCTTCTCCGCCTCCGCCATCTGTCGCATGTTCACCAGCGCCACGCCGAGATAGTGGTGGCCGAGGCCGGATTGTGGATTGAGCGCCACCGCTTGGCGCAGAACTTCGAGGGCTTCCTGATCCTTCCCGGCAAGAAGCAGAGCCTGACCCAGAACGCGACGCTCGGTGGCTCCCGTAGGATTGGCGGCGATGGCGGCCCGCAACTCGCGAATGGCAGAAGAGTAGTCGCGCTTCGACATGTAGGCGCGGGCCAGGCAGTTGTGGCCGCCGTCCCACTCCGGGTTCTGGCGATAGAGATCCTGGAACTCGGCAATCGCGCCGTCGAAGTCTTCCTTATCGCAAAGCGTGTTACCCAGATTGTTACGGACGCTGGACTCGTCGGGGTTCAGGCGCTTGGCCGCGCGATATTCCGCGATGGCCTCGTCCAGCTTGCCCTGATCGTGCAGGACGACGCCAAGATTGCTGTGCGCTTCCCAGAAGTCGGGGCGCAGGCTGAGAGCGTGGCGATAGGCGATGGCGGCGCGGCGGAGCTCTCCCTTCTCACGCTCGGTAATTCCAATATCGAAGTAGACGTCGGCGTTCGCGGGCGAGCCGGCGGGTTCGCGCGTGAGCGCCTCGTCGAAAGCGTGCAGCGCAGCATCGTGGTGGCCACCGGCGTAGAGCGCGAGTCCGAGCGAACGGTAGGCCTCGGCGTTGGCAGGATCCATGCTGAGCGCCGTGCGCGCTTCGGCAAGAGCGTCCTCGGCATCGTCGTTCCGATAGAAAAGGTAAGAAATCTGACTGTGGGTTTCGGCGGACCCTGGCATCTGACGCGCCGATTCGGTGAATTCATCAAGCGCATCGTCGAAGCGTTCCTGGCGGCGCAGGAGCGTTCCAAGGACGTAATGCAGCCAGGCGTTTTTCGGCGAATCAGCGCCGGACTCGTCGCGCAGCAGAGCGCGGATTTTGTCTTCCGCGGCGTTGAAATTGTTCTCGTGAACCAAAGCGGCAATCTGTGCCGCCGCGCCGGAGCAGACGCCGGTGCGTGACTTGGACTCCGAGCTCTTGCCCGAAAGTCCGTTGCCAGCCGGCCTCGCCCCGAGGCTCTGCATCAGGTTCGAGTCCGCCCCGGCTTTTTGCAGCGCGCGATGGCATTGGGCCGCGGCCAAGGCCGAAAAATCCGGTGCTTGGGGTTTGTGGGCCAGGCGCTCGATCCGGGTACTCGAAATGCCCCCTGCCAGCCACAGGAAAACAACGTCGGAGTCGGACGTGGACGGAACCGGTTCCGCCCACAGGCAACCTGCCGCCAGCAGGAGCAATAGCCAACTCAAGACACAGCGTTTCAAGAAGCCCTCCGGCGGTTTTGCCGCGCGAGTCTCGCCCTGTGGTCAAGCTAGCCCGGCGGCGGAGTCGCCGATAGGTCACGGAGGTAATTTCGAGGGACATGGCCCAGCGTGCGCGGCCAGCGGCGCGCGGCCCTCGGTCCCAGTTTTTCCTTCGTGTTCCTTCGTGGTCTTGGGGGTTAACGGTTTCGCAAACCGAGCCACTAACTCGCGGCAATTCGGCGAGACTGCCGGTGTGAGCTGGAGTACACTAGAAGACTCAGGCGGTCGTGCGTTTCCGGTTCGGAGGCTTTATGTTTGAAGGTCTGTTTCAACCCATGCACCTGCTGGTGATCCTAGTGATCGCATTGATCATTTTTGGCCCCAAACGATTGCCGGAGTTGGGCAAGGGTCTGGGCGACGGCATTCGCGCCCTGAAAGAAGGCATGAAGGATAACAACGCCGCCGCCAAGACTGACGCCACACCTGAGGTGAAGGCCGAAGCCAAACCCGACGTCAAGCCCGAGAACAAAGCTTGACTCCGCACTAACATCCCGCTGTCTGCGTGACAAATAACTGCTAGTTCGATATTATTTACTGCATCCAATCGCAATAGATTTTGGGAAGTGGATAATCCTGTAATCCGCTTTTTGTCTTGGGGAATTGGTTTGTCCGTAGGTTGAACGTAGGTAGAAATCTCATCTCATTTTGAATCCCTTAGGAGGATTTTTTCAGTGCATAAGAAATTCATGGTAGCTCTTTGTCTATTATTGGCGATCCCGGCGCTTGCCGACCAGATCGTCCTTAAAAATGGCGACAAGATCACGGGCTCGATTACGAAGTCCGACGGTAAGGTGCTCGTGATCCACACCGACGCCGCCGGCGACCTAACCGTGAAGTTTGACGCGATTCAGAGCATCACCTCCGCCGGCGACCTGAACATAACCCTCGGCGGTAAGACGGCGGTTGGCCCCGTCACCACCACTGGCACCGATGTGGTCGTTGCCACCAGGGCTGGCACGCCAGTCGAGGCGCCGATGTCCTCTATCACATTGGTCCGCAGTCCCGCCGAGCAGGCTGCCTACGAGAAGACCCTGCACCCCGGCTTCGGACAGGGCTGGGCAGGCGGCGTCAATTTGGGCTTCGCCCTGACCGCCGGTAACAGCGAAACCAAAAACCTGAACATCGGTTTCAACGCCATCCGCACCGGGTTCCACGACAAGCTGATCCTCTACGAAACCACGAATTACGCTGCCACCAGCAAGCTCGCCCTCCAACCCATTCCCTCGCAAACCACGGCGAACTCGAACGGCGGTGGAATCCGTTACGACCGCGACGTCACTCCGCGCGTGTTTGGATTCGTGAGTGGCGACTTCTTCAATAATTCGCCGCAAGACCTTGATCTCCGCTACATTCTCGGAGGCGGTATCGGCTTCCACGCGATCAAGACTGCCAACACGACTCTTGATCTGCTGGCCGGCATCAACTACACCCATGAAAGCTTCTCGAACCTGATGGAAACCGAAAGCAATCCGCTGCCGCCACCGCCCACGATCACGGTCCTTTATAACCACTCCGATAGCTCAGCCGCTCTGACCGTGGGCGATAATTTCACCCACAAGGTCGGAAAGAACAGCGTCTTCACTCAGGGCTTCCTCCTCTATCCGAGCTTCAGTCAAACCAACATCGCGTTCCCGGACGCAACCACGCCCGATGATGTACGAATCATGCGCGGGTCATTCAACCTCGGCTTCGTCACCAAGCTCAACAAGTGGCTCGGCTGGCAATTGACACTGGCGGATGTATTCGACAACCATCCGCTGGCGTCCAATCCTCCCATCGAGAGGAACGACATCACCATCGCAACCGGCCTGAATATTTCCTTCACGCACTAGACGCGGAATCGCAGACAAAAATATCCGGTGGAGGGACTGGCATCTCGCTCGTCCCTCCACCGGTTTTGTTTTTCGTCGTGATGTCCCGTCTAGTGTTTCTCGCCCTGCTCCGTGAAGAACTTCCCCGTTTCTCCCGCCGAGAAATAGCGCGACGTTACCGTCTTCTTGCGGGTGAAGAACTCGACCGCATCCCAGCCGTGGACGTGCAGATCGCCAAAGAACGAATCCTTCCAGCCGGAAAACGGGAAATACGCAGGAGACGCGGCTACTCCAATATTCACGCCCACCATCCCGACCTCGATGCGGCGGCTGTATTCGCGCACGGCCGCGCCATTCTCGGTGAAGATCGAAGTGCCGTTGCCCCGCGGATCGGCATTCACCAGCGCAATCGCCTGTTCAAGCGTATCCACGTGCATCACCGAAAGCACCGGCCCAAATATTTCGTCGCGTGCCACGCTCATCTCGGCCGTCACGTTGTTCAGAATGGTTGGGCCGACAAAATTTCCGCCTGCTGGAACCCCGGTTGGCCGCCGTCCATCCACCAGCAGTTTCGCGCCTTCTTTCACTCCGATTTCGATCGCTCCATGAATGCGCTCGCAAGCGGCGCTCGAAATCACCGGGCCCAGGCTGGCTTTCGCGTTCATGCCATCGCCGGCAATCAGCTTCTCGGCTTCGGTTTTCAGTCGGCCCATGATGGCTTCGCGCGCCGAACCAACCGTCACCAGCACCGATCCCGCCATGCAGCGCTGACCCGACGCTCCGAAGGCACTGCCGAGCACGTTCGACACGGTCTTATCGACGACCGCATCCGGCATCACGACCATGTAATTCTTTGCGCCGCCGAGCGCCTGCACGCGTTTGCCTTGTTCCGCCGCGCGCCGGTAAATGTATTTCGCCGTGTTGACCGAGCCGACGAACGAAACCGCGCGAATCCCCGGACTGTCGAGAATGGCATTCACCGCGTCGTGCGCGCCATTCACCAGATTGACCACGCCCTTCGGCAACCCGATCTCCTCGAAAATCTGAAACATCAGTTCCGAAGTAAGCGGAACCTGCTCCGACGGCTTCAACACAAACGTATTGCCGTAGACGATGGCGAAGGGCAGAAACCACATTGGCACCATGGCGGGAAAGTTGAAGGGCGTGATGGCGGCGCAAACTCCGACTGGCTGGCGAATGGTCTCGGTGTTGATGCCGCGCGCCACGCCTTCGAGAATGCGTCCCTGCATGGTCATGGGAGCGGCGCAGGCCACTTCGAGCACTTCAATGGAGCGCGTGACTTCCGCGCGTGCATCCGAGAGCACTTTGCCGCCTTCGCGAGTGATCGAAGCGGCCAGTTCGTCGATGCGCTGTCGGAATTTCTCGCGGATGGCGTAGATAAACTCCGTGCGCTCGCCGACCGAGCGGGCGCGCCAGTCCGGCAAAGCGGCGCTGGCAGCGGCGACTGCGGCCTCGATCTCGGCCGCGCCCGACAGCGGCACGCGCGCCAAAACCTCCCCATTCGCCGGATTGGTCACGTCGAGAAGACTCTGCGTCTGCGGCGCAACCCAGCGGCCGTCGATATAGTTCGCGAGAATGCGCGTTGCGGCAGTCTTGGTTGTGCCCGGCGTCAGAGTGCTCGATTCGGTTGTTATTGTCATGATTGCTATCTTCCTTTGTTCGCTCTTAATCCATTTCCCGGAGGTCCGTGTGCTTGGTTTTATCACGTTTTACAGCGCAACGACAGCACGGATGCCCGGTCAGGTAGTAGCCCAGGTTGGAACGGAATCGAGCCCAGTGCGGGATTACTGCCAGCAAAAAGCAGGTCCTTCGCTCCGCTCAGGATGACAATTCTTTATTTGCTACGGCGCAAAGGCCTTGCACAGGACGGCAAGCAAAGTGAGCCACTACCCCGGTCCGCTTCCATTGACTTGCCTCTAGAACCCCCTTCGATCGTCAATACGATAAGGCGATTGAGATGTACAAGAAAGCCGAAGCGGACAATCCCACGTTTGCCGCGGGGCCCTGGTTTATGCTCGTCCCGTACTTGGGCGAGCACAAGTATCAACAGGTCATTCAGGAATATCAGGCCTACGCTCAACGATCGGGCGACAAGAATATGGCCGAGTTCGCCGCCGCGCTGGACTCGGGCTTCCGCGCCGGCGGATGGCCCAGCGCCGCGCACAAGGGGAATGAAGTTTTACTCGCCCAACGCAAAGCCAAGACCAACTACCTCGCTCCGTACCAAATCGCGGCGCTGTATGCCGACACCGGCGACAAGGACCACGCCTTCGAGTGGCTCAACACCGCCTACCAGGAACGCTGCATCTTGGTCGTCGGCCTGCGGACTGACCCCGCGCTTGATTACCTGCGCTCCGATCCGCGCTATGCGGAGCTGGTGCGGAAGATCGGGTTCCCACAATAGGGCGGGAGGCCGGGGAGTCTTAATTGTGACGCATGTCACAAAAAAATTTATATCCCCGGCCTTTTAGAATCAAAGATTTAGAGAAAAATTCTCGCCAAATCTTTGGGTTTAAATGACTTATCCGTAAAATATTCCGGAATAAGGACTTAGCGGAGCCAGGTTCCAAGGTTTCAGAGTTTCAAGGTTTCGAAAGTCAAGACTTCGCCCAAATGAAAAAGGGTGGGGAGTTATCCCGCACCCTTTGATCTTTTATTTCTGCCCTATAATTTTATTCTACCAGTTTGACCACCCAAACTGGACAACTTTCCCAACTAAATTCGCCTTCAAAACTGCGGTTGTAGCTGATCACTTTTCACTTGCCAGCGATATGCCGTTTTTCTCCACGGCCGCGCGATACACCTTTCGGGAGTCTCTTACGATCCCGGGAGGGGTGCAAATGTGGATCGCGGCTTTCAAAGAGCGCGGCCATGGCGCGTTGCGGGCTGTCTACCACGAAAGTCCCGCCAAAATGGCTAACGGTTTCCAGTTGTACGCGCTTACGTTTGGAGCTGGTTATTTTCTTGTTCAGGTTGTCTCTTGCAGGTGGCGTGCTCCCGGCGGAATCTCCGGTTTTGTCCCTTTCGTCACGCAAGCGAAGTTCTGGGACAAGTTTTCGGCCCCGTTTTGGCCGCCGCGTAACGAGGCTATTTTGTGGCCCTCGGACAAGCAATTCAATGTGCTTTGGTGTAACAAGTTCTCCTCTAGATGGCAGGAGACCAGTGTTCCCGAAAGCTGGCTCCGCATCGATTGATCCAATCCTATCCGACGGTATTCGTCGAGACACACTCCCATCTTTCCCCGGCACCATGCTAAACTGATGCCGGAAAGGACGGGCATACGCTAGTGAGCCGCCAAGCAAACAAGAGCGATCAACCCGATGAGTACTCGAATTTTGAAAATGCTTTGAGAAAAGTTTTGTCTGTTCCCCACTCGGCGCTCAAGGCTCAACTGGATGCCGAGAAGCGAGCGCGGAAACAGCGCGCAAAACGGGCCTCCGTCCGCGCTTCCCGCGCAAAGGATTAGAAAGCCGCGCTTTCTCCCACCTTGCCAGTTACCTCCGCAAAGGTTAACCGCTTCCCCGCGATCTGCGATAAAGCTAACTCGAAACGCTGTCCATCGTCCAACTTATTTCCGGCTTCGTCCTTCCGGTGGTTGAATCGGAACGCCTGTTCGTCCACGTATCGGAACAAATGGAACGGTTCAACCGCGACATAAGTCCCGCTCAAACCGCGCTTCAAAAGCGACCAGAAATTCTCGATTCCGTTGGTGTGAACATTCTCCTTCACGTAGCCTTCAAGATGATTGACCACCTTGTGAACGTAACCATCTTTCAGGTTGTAGTAGCCGCTGAATTCATCGGTGTGAACCTCGGCTCCGGGTTGCACGATTTCGCGCACAATCTTTTCCGGCATATTTTCTCGACGATGCGGGATCACGGTGGTTTTCACTTTGCCGCCGCGCTCCAACAATCCCACGACTACAGTCTTACCATGTCCGCCTTGCAGTCCACCGTCACGGCTCAATCGTTGCCGTTTGGCTTTGTGCATAAATCTGGCCTTGCCGCCGATGAAAGTTTCGTCCACTTCGACGGGAGCGCCGTTCCCGCCCAGTTTGGTAATGCTCCCAGTTTGCAGGGCAAAGCGGAGCCGATGCAGCACGAACCACGCCGACTTCTGGGTAATGCCGATGGCCTTGGCGATCTCATAGGAACTGACGCCGTTCTTGCAGTTGACGAGCATCCACAGCGCGGTGAGCCATTTGTCCAGCTTGATCGGCGAATCCTCGAAAATGGTTCCCAGTTTCACCGTGAACTGCTTGTAGCACTCTTTGCACTTCCAGCGCTTTTGGGTCGCAAGATAGTAGTGCTCTTTGTGGCCGCAGGCAGGGCATTCCGGGCCGTTCGTCCAGCGCAGGCGGGCTACGGTGTCAATGCAGACCTGCTCATCTGAGTAGTATCGGATGGCTGCTTGAAGTGTCTTTGGCTGTCCCATGATTGGTAAGGTAGCAGACTAACCAACGACTGTCAAGAGAAATTTGGTTACCGTACTATATTAGTGCCTTTATTTTCCCAGCGAATTCATCGGGTTAGCGGGAAAACCGTCGAGACGGGGGCTTGACACCAGTTTGGCGTGGAGATGGACGCGCCCTGCCCCAGGGGCTTGAT